>PVBE011246569.1_pt1 | contig 15434 bp, 10 predicted proteins | sample 1631181 | NCBI WGS metagenome assembly PVBE01 (sample SAMN08397723, study PRJNA350692) | Marine metagenome, whole genome shotgun sequencing project. | isolation source: water | place: Pacific Ocean | collected 2012-04 | reverse complement strand
TCTTTATCGAGTTCACCCGCAGTCATGCCGTGAGAGCATTTAATATCATCGGCATGGATTTCAAGCTCTGGTTTGGAATCCGCCTTAGCGCGCTCGGACAAGAGAAGCACACGGTTCATTTGATTCCCAACTGTCTTCTGTGCGTTTCGTGCGACTAGGATTCGTCCTTGAAAAATTCCGCGAGCATTATCTAAAAGCACCCCATGAAAAATTTCGCGGCTTGTGCAGTTGGGTTCGCCGTGAATAATTTCGGTGCTGATGTCGCCATGCTGTGTGCCACTCAGCAGATACGCACCGTTGACGCTTATGTCACCCCCTTCTCCCAAAAGATTGTAAACGCCATCCGTTCGGGAAAAACCCGTTCCGGTGGTAAGATAAAAGCTATCAATTTTAGCATGTGCGTGCAGCACGGCGTGGATCGTCTGCACATGAACCACGTTCTCGCCCTCTCTTTGATGTTTGTAGTGGTAAAGTTCGGCGCCCTCACCAAGATCGAGTGTGGTCATTGCATTCGTGAATGAGCCGTCAGCAGCACTATTTGAGAATGTCTCAACAAAAGTTGCGCGCGCATTTCTTTCCAACACAAAGATGGTTCTTGTGTGGGCCTGCAAACCCTCGCTTGTCGTTTCGTAGTAAAGATGGATCGGCCCGTCCACTACTACACCCTCACGCACGCGGATGAATATGCCGTCTTCGAACAAGGCCGTATTCAACGCTATGAGGGCGCGATCGTCATCGTCCAGAGTTCGGGACAAGTGATCTTCGATCCAAGCGGGCGGCATGTCACCAACGTCGCGCAACGAAACCACGTCAACGCCGACAGCCATATCAGCCAAGGAAGAAAGCTCGGGCCGGTAGACGCCATCGACAAAAACGCTTGAGAATGGGCCCGACGGCACCTCTCCTGATGAGTCTTTTGACACCGTGCCCGAAAATTCACGCTTAAGCTGCGAGCGCAAGTCCGTGTAGCGCCAGGATTCCAGCCGGCGATGGGGCAACCCAGCCAGTCTAAATCTCTGTGCTGCGCGTTCGCGCACGGAAGCCAACCACATCCGACCCTCTGCCTTGTCTTGCTCGATCATAGTCTTTGCGGCCCGCAGGAACGGTTCTTCCACATCGCCTGCCTTGGCGATGAGGTGCATTTGTTTTTCCTGTTTTACAACTTGTGCTGACATTTCTAATGAATTCCAGGCCTGCGCATTAAGCAACGGCCTCAATAATGGAGTCGTAGCCCGACTTCTCAAGTTCCAACGCAAGGTCCTTGTCACCTGACTTAATGATGCGCCCGTCAGACAAGACGTGCACATAGTCCGGAACAACATAGTCCAGCAAACGCTGATAATGGGTAATCACAACCATTGAACGCTCCGGTCCGCGCAAGGCGTTGACACCCTCCGCAACCAATTTCAGAGCATCGATGTCGAGACCAGAATCCATCTCGTCCAAAATTGCCAATGTCGGTTCGAAGAGCGCTATTTGTAATATTTCATTACGCTTCTTTTCGCCGCCGGAAAACCCGACATTGAGCGCGCGTTTAAGCATATCTTCGGATACGTTTAGCGCTTTTGTGTGCTCGCGAACGAGTCTTAGAAAGCCTGCCGCGTTCAATTCGTCTTCGCCACGCGCTTTGCGTTGCGCATTAAGAGCGGTACGCAAGAATGTCATGGTAGGCACGCCGGGAATTTCCAACGGATACTGAAACGCAAGAAAGACACCCGCAGCAGCGCGCTCATCGGGCAGCATCTTAGACAAATCTTGGCCCTTGTATGTGATCTCACCTTTTGTAATCTCGTAGCCGTCGCGGCCCGCGAGCACAAAAGACAGGGTGCTCTTGCCCGAACCGTTCGGTCCCATGATGGCGTGGACCTCACCGGCCGCAACCTCAAGGGTCAGACCCTTGAGGATCTCCTTGCCCTGAATTTCGACATGAAGATTTCTGATGCTCAGCATTCTTGTTTCCTTGGCGCGCTCACGCACCTCTTCGATGACTAACCGACGCTGCCTTCCAAACTAATGCCTACGAGCTTTTGTGCCTCGACGGCGAACTCCATGGGCAATTTCTGCAAAACCTCTCGGCAAAACCCATTAACCAACAATGTAACGGCCTGCTCTTCCCCAAGGCCACGTTGCTGGCAGTAAAACAACTGTTCCTCGTTCAGCTTGGACGTGGTCGCCTCATGTTCCACGACTGCACTCGGATTGCGACTTTCGATATAAGGCACGGTATGTGCGCCGCATTTGTCCCCAATCAGCAATGAGTCGCATTGTGTATAATTGTGCGCATTTTTTGCACGCGGATGCATGCTAACGAGACCGCGGTATGTGCTTTGTGACTTCCCAGCTGAAATCCCCTTCGAGATGATTCGGCTTTTTGTATTTCTGCCCAAATGAACCATCTTAGTGCCGGTATCGGCTTGCTGGTAATTGTTGGTAATAGCGATGGAATAGAATTCGCCGATCGTGTTGTCGCCCTTCAGAAGGCAGCTGGGGTATTTCCATGTGATGGCCGAGCCCGTTTCCACTTGTGTCCAAGAGCTTTTTGAATTGTTGCCGCGGCAATCACCCCGCTTGGTAACAAAATTGTAGATGCCGCCGCGCCCATTTTCATCGCCCGGATACCAGTTTTGGACGGTCGAATATTTGATCTCTGCATCGTCTAAGACCACGAGTTCAACGACGGCCGCATGCAATTGGTGTTCGTCACGCATGGGCGCCGTGCAACCTTCGAGATAACTCACGTACGAGCCTTTATCCGCAATGATCAATGTCCGTTCGAATTGACCGGTCTTAGCTTCGTTGATGCGAAAATAAGTACTGAGCTCCATCGGGCATCGCACTCCCGGTGGTAAATAGACAAAGGAGCCGTCGCTAAATACGGCCGAGTTCAACGTCGCATAGAAATTGTCAGAAATGGGCACAACCGAGCCCAGATACTTCTTGACCAAATCCGGGTAGGATTGAATTGCCTCCGATATAGGACAAAAAATGACGCCAGCATCAGCGAGCGTCTCTTTAAACGTCGTGACGACCGATATCGAGTCGAATACCGCATCAATCGCAACGTTTTTTACGCCTGCAAGAATTTCCTGTTCTTTGAGAGGAATTCCGAGTTTTTCATAGGTGCGTAAGAGCTCCGGATCGACATCATCGAGGCTTTGAGGGCCGTCTTCCTCGGACTTCGGCGCCGCATAATAATAGGCATCTTGGAAGTCGACCGACGGATAATACACCTTGGCCCAGGTCGGCTCATCCATATTGACCCAACGCCGATAAGCCTTGAGGCGCCACTCAAGCATCCAGTCCGGCTCGGCTTTCTTTTTGGAAATGAAACGCACAGTATCTTCATCGAGACCTTTGGGCGCCTTTTCAGTATCGATATCAGTGACGAAGCCGTACTTATACTTTTCGCCTCCCTGGTCTTGCACGTTTTTGACTGTGTCATCTACTGACGTCATTTAGTTCTCCACATGCCATCGATCGTTCTTAAGCGAACTTTCGGCCGGTACGATTGAATCTCTTGCAATAGAGCGGCGACCACACATCAATAAATCGATTGGCGTCTGCTTCTCGGCTATCCCAGCCAAAGCTGATGCGGATCGTGCTCAAGGCTTCATCTGGTGCCACCCCCATGGCGCACAAGACATGACTAACTTGGATTTTTCCCGATGAACAAGCCGAGCCGGCGCTAATAGAGACGCCCGCGAGGTCGAGCGCAATCACTTGACTCTCAGCAGGCCAATCTGGGAATGCTATACACGTTGTGGTCGGCAGGCGATCCCGGCTCCGACTGAATATCGTCGCATCGCTCGCCACTTCAAGAAGGGCCTGTTCCATCGCATCACGCCATTGGCCAACGCGCCTCATGTGATCGGCGTCTTGAAGCGCAAGCTCAGCAGCGCTACCAAGCCCCGCAATGCCCGGCACGTTCTCTGTTCCCGCCCTGCGGCCCAATTCCTGACCACCACCAAAACTGGTTCTTTCGAGCGGTGCATCGGCACGAACGACTAGAGCGCCAACCCCTTGAGGGCCGCCGAACTTGTGGGCCGATACCGATAAGGCATGAACCCCCAACTCGCCAAAGTTCACGCCCACTTTGCCGACTGCCTGTATGGCGTCGCAATGAACAAGCGCATTGTGGCGTTGCGCAATGGCCACGACGTTTGAGACGGGTTGCAGCACGCCCGTCTCATTATTGGCGTACATGACGGAAACAACGAGCCGTTTGTCCTGATGGTCTTCTAAAATCTTTTCCAGCTCATCCAGATCAATTACGCCCTCCTTTGTCGCGGGAACAACATCGTGAACAAGCCCGCCCGCCCGGGCATAGCCCAGGACCGACTCGTGCTCGATCGCGGATACGACAAGCCGGTCGGCGTGAAACCCCTTGAGCAATCCACCCAGCCCCAAATTATTGGCTTCAGTCCCGCCACTCGTGAAAATGATGTCTTGTGGCGACGCACCCAGCAAATAAGCGAGACTTTCACGGGCACGTTCAACCAAACCGCGGGCAAGCCGGCCATGCCAGTGGACCGACGACGGATTCCCGACCATCGCCAACGCCTGGCTCACGGCTTCACGAACTTCCGGCCGAACGGGTGCCGTCGCGTTGTAATCCAAGTACGTAAATGGTTCGCTCACTGATTATCGCTCATATCTTGTTGCAAAGTATCGGTTGGCGGTGTCGTGAATGCCGGATCAAATTGCGGGACGCGCGGCCCTTTGGGTAGAATTCTGCTGTTGGTGACGTCGTCGAGGCTAACCGAACTTAAATAGAGATAGATCTGCCGGCCTAGCTCATCCCATAGATCGTGGGTCAAGCACCGGCTGCTTGTTTTGGTACATCCTTTTGGTGATCCATCTTCGCAGCGCGTCACGTTGAGCGGTTCGTCGACCGCCATGATGATATCAGAGACGCGGGTATCGCTGGCAGCGCGCGCGAGCTTATAGCCGCCTCCGGGACCGCGGACACTGAACACCAAATTGCTGCGCCGCAGCTTGGCGAACAATTGCTCCAAATATGACAGCGAAATCTCCTGGCGGGCGGCGACGTTGGCGAGCGCAACTGGTTTACCATTGCTATAGATCGCCAAATCGGCCATGGCCATGACGGCATAGCGCCCCTTCGTGCTTAGTTTCATTGGATCTTCCTTTCCCAAGACACGACTTCCAACCTGTAGTATGAACACCAGCTCAATTAAACGCGTGCCATTTGGACCAAAAGAGCTAAATCCTTACCAAATTGGTGGAGCGCTGTGCTATGTACTCCGCCACACCAATGGCGTTTCTTACCTTGTTAGATACAAATCATACTAAAAAAGTCAAGTATTTGTAGAAACACAGGCAAAAGTAATTGAAAAAAAATAATATTTTTTTAGGAAAAGACAAATAAAAAGTTAGGGTTAATCCTGAAAATATCTGCTTTTGCCCAACATCCTCCTTGAGGTCAGTCCGGGAAGTTAGACCAACTCATGCCTGAAATAATCTTTCCAGGCCCCTCCGGGCGGCTTGAAGGTAGATTTCATAAAGCGCAAGAGGGCAACGCGCCACTTGCGCTTGTATTGCATCCGCATCCTCAGTTCGGCGGCACGATGAACAATCGTGTGGTCTATCAGATCTTTCATGCCTTTGTGGATCGTGGCTTTTCCGCGCTGCGGATCAACTTTCGCGGCGTCGGCCGCAGCCAAGGCACGTTCGATCATGGTGTCGGAGAGCTTTCCGATTCCGCGGCGGCGCTGGATTGGGTGCAATCGTTCAATCCGAATGCAACAGGCTGCTGGATCGCTGGCTTTTCCTTTGGAGCCTGGATTGGCATGCAATTGCTCATGCGGCGGCCAGAAATATCCGCCTTCATCTCTGTCGCACCGCCGGCAAACATGTATGACTTTACGTTTCTTGCGCCCTGCCCATCTTTGGGACTTATTCTTCACGGACGTTCAGACCAAGTCGTTCCCGAAAACGACGTTACAAAACTGTATGAGCGCCTCGCTGCCCAGAAAGGTCTCGATATTAAGCATATTGAGATTGACGGCGCGAACCATTTCTTCGATGGGCATATCGAAGAAATGACCAAAGTTATTGGGGGATACCTCGACATGCGCATGGCCGAACTAGCAGCCGAGGCATCGAGCTAATTATGCAATTCAAGACTGTTCCGGCGCTGGATGATACGTGCCGCCTGTTATTGGCGCAGGGGCGCCGGTGTGTTGCTCGAGCCATTCATCGATCGGCCCGTTGCCCGGACTGGTGTCAAAAGCGATAAGCGTATCGTTCGACGTATCGACATAGCTGACATTAGCAAAGCCGCCGATATTGAGCACAGCTACGGGACCTTTTGCACCCAATGAATTCACAAGTGCCTCGTGATAAAGCGGTGCAATGGGAGCGCCATCACCGCCAGATTCCAGGTCTGCGCGACGAAACTCGTTGATCAGAGGAAGTCCAACAACTGGGCGGGCAAGGCGCCTTTTCCGAGTTAAATCGCCGCCCACTTCCTTCAACCGGGCCCAATGATTACCGAGCGCGACGGCTGATGTAAGACCGTTTGGCCGTGAAATCCGATCAAAGCGACTTTATCCGTGGCTCCGTCTGTAATTGACAACAACTCCTTGACGACTTCGGCGTGTGCCAGCGTGATTTCACGCTCGCCTTGACGGGGAAAGATGTCTGGCTAGTCCGCATCCACTGGCAAGTCCTGAGCCGCCACTAAGGCCTCCTTGATCCACCGGCGAACGGGTTTGAGATAGGGACGACTGAGAACCGGTCCATCACGGACTTGGGTTTAAGACATTCAAATCATGCGCTAACCGTGATACATCACGGCGCACCATTGTCATAATATCAGGCAATTATTTCATTTTTTCCGAAGTGAAAACCATGACAGCGCCTAAATCGGAATTCATCAAAACGTTGCAAGAGCGCGGATACCTGCACCAGTGCACGAATCTCGGGGGGCTTGATGCGCTTGCATCCTCGGAGAAAGTAACCGCCTATGTTGGCTATGATTGTACCGCGCCAAGCCTACATGTCGGGCACTTGATCAGTATTATGATGATGCGCGTACTCCAAAACACGGGACATCAACCCATTGTCTTGTTGGGCGGAGGCACGACAAAGATCGGTGATCCGACATTCAAAGACAAGACACGACCTCTTCTGAGCGAACAGGAAATCTCGACTAATCTTTCTGGTATTCGTGGCGCATTCAACACCCTACTAACATCGAAAGATGAAGAAACGGCGACGATTTTTGTTGACAATGCTGATTGGCTCAATGAATTGGGATACGTCGAATTTCTCCGAGACTATGGCACGCACTTCACAATTAACCGCATGCTGACATTTGATAGCGTGAAGTTACGGTTGGAGCGTGAGCAACCAATGACCTTCCTGGAATTCAACTACATGCTCATGCAGGCATATGACTTCCATGAATTGTACAAACGCTACGGCTGCAAAGCACAAATGGGCGGCTCCGATCAATGGGGTAACATCGTCAATGGTGTTGAGCTGTGCCGGCGTATAAATCAGATCGAAGTTTTTGGGCTGACCACACCGCTGCTCACAACCGCATCAGGGGCGAAGATGGGCAAGACCGAGCAAGGCGCGGTGTGGCTGGATTCCGACATGCTTTCGCCCTACGACTATTGGCAATATTGGCGCAACACAGAGGACGCTGACGTTGGCCGGTTTCTTAAACTGTTTACGGAATTGCCGCTTGATGAAATCGCCCGACTGGAAGCGCTTGAAGGATCGGAATTGAACGAGGCAAAGAAAATTCTTGCCAATGAAGCGACCGTCATGATTCACGGGTCCCAAGTAGCCGAACAAGCCGCCGAAACCGCGCGTCAAACATTCGAAGAAAAAACGACGGCGGGTGACTTGCCGACCGTTGAAGTTAACCGCGCCGACCTGGCTGGGGGCATTCCGGTTGTTATGCTTTTTCGTGCCGCAAAACTTGGCAAATCAAATGGGGAAATCCGGCGTTATATTCAAGGGGGGGGTGCCAAGATCAATGACGTGGCCATTGAGGACGATAAGCATATTGTGCGTGAAGATGCGTTGACTGAAGACGGCGTCATCAAATTATCGGTCGGCAAGAAACGCCACGTCCTCGTAAAACCGACATGACTCAAGTGCAATCAGTCGACTGGAACCTCTAGGGGAATTGAAACAGGGTCGCCACTCCCCGCTTCGGGTACCGCCGGATCGGACGTAAGGGGCTGCGATACCGTGGGCAGAACCAAATCGTCCAGCGGGCCACTGACCTCCGGCTCCCCAATCTGAAACAAGCGCCGCAAAAAGCCGGGCGCTAGGGCCGACAATGGATTGACAAAGATCCGCGCCTCTTCAGGTTGACCTTGAATGCGATAGGTCAGCCCTAACACGCCCTCACCTTTGCGCGAAACAAACAACTCACCTATCACGGGCACGTTCCCCAAAATCGTATTGACGGAATAGGCCGGCACGAGCGTTCCGACTAAATCCAACTCTTCGACGCTACGGTCATAGTATCCTTCCAAGGTCAAGCCGACCGACGGGCCCGATGCACTTGCCTTGTTCACTTCGAGCTTGCTCCCATTGAGAACGAAGGGAACCTTCATTTGATCGAACCAGAGCCCATCCCCGTTCATCAGGTCACGCACACCTGAAAGCGATGCCGCCGACAACAATCGAGCCAACGCCGGCAAATTGACAACGCGGAAGTTTTCCAGCGTCACGGCCCCATAAGTCGCGTCCGAAGTGGCGATAGAGTTCGCCGATTGCCCGCCCTCTACATCGAGTTCCGGTCCGCCGGCCTCACCATCAATGATTGGAGCTACAGTTTGTGGCTTGGAAGGTTCGGGCAGGACGATATGGGGCCCGGCTTCTTCCTGTTCGACCCCTGCCAACTCCATAGAGAGTTCCATAGTGCCGCCAATGACACCCGTGTTATCCATCAGTGCACGAACGACAGCCCCGCCGTCAGTGGATGAGATTGTCATGTGTCGTCTTCCATTCGGCACCTCACTTAACGCGACAGAAATACCGCCACCCTCATCAAAGGACGCATCAACGTCGCACTTTATGAGCAGTCCATCTTTGGTCAAAAAATTGAGCGATACGTCTTGCAGCATGACGCCATTCTTTAGCTTCACGGAATCCCACCGGGCGCCAACCGACGTCGGCGCACTGGCTTCTCCGCCAAGCGAAAAAATAAAGTTTCTCAACAGTACGCCGCCAAAAAACTTTTTGCCCTGTAGATCCAATATTAATCGATCCTCTTCCTCGTGTCGGGTCGATTGAAGCGAAAGGTCCATCGACTCGCCCATCTTGATCAATGGAAAGTTCGCGTTTAGCAAACGAAAGTTTTCAGCCAATTCAAATTCGCCAGCCACGTCAATCCCATCGCCGAGAAGTCTGAAGTCGCGTATGCGGCTTGTACCCTCTTCTGTATGCTCTATGAAAAAGGACGAGTTCGCTGCAACACCGCTATCTTTTTCCCAATCGAACACTGAAAAATCAACGGCCGTTTGGCTCAGGTTGAGATCAACTTTGGCTGTAGAGAATTCAAAACCGTTGCCGGTCGTTTCGATTGTGGCCAGGACAGTGCCTTGAAAAAATGGCTCGGCCTCTATGCCCAATTTGTATAATTCGGACGCGTCGGTCTCGATATCTATGACATAGGTTGTCGACAAATCATCTTTGGTGTTGAAACTTTCGTGCCACACAAAGTTGGCTGGAACACCGGCGATATCAATGGCACCGTCTCCTTGGATGCCGGTATTGGTAATGGCAATACTCAATTCACCATTGGTCAAGGGCAGACCCTCAATGCCATTAGCCAGGCTAAGATTTCGGGCTTCGGCAACCACTTCATAGGTAATTATCTCAACAGGCACATAGCGGCGCTGCGGACGTCCAATCTTCAAGGTCACGATCGCATTACCAGAAACGTTTTGAGGGTCCAAGCCGAACGCGTTAGTCAATGCAAGAGGCTCCATATTGATGACTTCTAAAATCTCACGCGCATCGCCCGCGACGGTCACCGTGTATGTCGCCACCGCCCCTTTAGGAACAAAGCGAGGATTATCAACAATACCATTCGTAGCAACCAAATTGCCGATGTCAGCCCGAGATACTGTCAGCAGAAAGCTATTCCTGTACAGCGTGGCGCTGCCGACCGCATTTGTGATCGGCGTCAGCCCACGAATGTAGTGTGCGCCCACGCCCTCGAAGGAAAAATCGAGTTGTATAGCATCCTTGGGAAGGTCACCCTGCAAACGCTCCCCTTCTTCTAAGGTCACCCGCAGATCACCGCGCGAAATAATGCCATTGGTTATATTCTCGGATATCCAATCGCGGGTTCCGATTCCCACGAAGACCGGCCACATCTTGGTAACGGTCGCAATGGGCACATCATTGATATCACCTTTAAGTCTAATTTGAGGTGCAAGACCCCCATCATCGGCATAGCCCTCAACAATCGCGCCGGAAACATGAGCGGTGCCGCCATAGGCAGAAAGTGAAACGTCTTCAACGATGAGTTGCCGTTCCAATAAATCGAATGTCAGTAAAAAGGAAAAATCGTCTATATCAAGTTTGTCTTCCAGGACACCTGCGACAAAAATGTTGGAATCCTCTGCTCTCATACCGAGGGATACCCGCGCCGGCACGTAAGGTTGGTCTTCTTGCATCTTTGCCGTTATGTCGCCAACAAATGTAACTTGATTGTCCGGTCCATAGGCAGCGAGCTGCTGAATTAAGATTCTTTTGCTGTCTAAGTCCCAGGATGCTTCTAAGATCGCGCCATCAATCTGGATTGATTCTAACGGAGGTGGTTCGGCATCCCATTTGGAAGGCGGTGCGTTTCGTACCCATTCTGGCTCACCCTCCGGCAGAATTGCATCTTTGCCATGAAGCACAATTCCCGAGAGGTCTATGATCCCGTTAGAAGCCAGAAAAACGACTTCTCCGAAATCAAGTGTCCCATCTGGCAAAAATTTAAGGGACATGGTGCCACTGACCGGACTTGAAACTCGTTCGAAGAGCGTCGACCCGCCTAACTTTTTGGCCAAGCTTGCAGGCGCGACGTCTGAGAACTCGACCTGAAACGTCGTATCGCCGCTCGACAAATCGTGCCGCCCATCTAACCAAATCGAAACCGGCATGCCTTGCACATCAATTGTTGCTTCTAACCGCCCCACACCCAGATTTTTGGATTGAGTGAACTCAATCAGTGCACCCGTCGCTTCCCAAATCGAGCCAGTCGGCTCGTCATGAAAGGTGAGCGATGCTTCGCGGATTACAAAATCGTCGATGGCGCTTGATGCACTGTCTTGCTCGGGAGATAAGAAGATAGATGCTATTAGTGGTCCCATGAACTCCGCGGTTTGATTTGTTTGAGCAACTGCTTCATCTGAAGGGCTCTCGGTGGCGTCAGACATCGGAGATTCGAGGCCGAGCTGGAACTCGCCATTGGCGCGTCGAATGATAACGGCCGATGCTCCTAATATCTCGACCCGCCTTGGCGACGGATCGCCCCGGAGGATCGATCCGACTCCAAAGAGCAAATCTATCTCCGGCACATCCACAATCAACTCGTCGATTGCATTGAAGATGTGAACGTCGCTAACCCGCACGTCGAATGTGCCCACTCGGCTAAACCACTGAACATTTACCGACTCAAAGTCGACACGATAGCCCACAAGATTGCGGTTGACGGCGTCGCGGATATTTGGCGCAACGAGGTCAAGCGACAGCGGTCCGCTGGCAACGAGCCATGCGCCCAATGCAGCTAAACTGGCCAACACCGCCACAATACCAGCGGCGAGTTCGAGACAGTGTTTAATAGTTGGCCGGATCACTCTGTAACTTCTTCAGCTGGCTTTCGGGCCGTGACATAAGCAAAGCATCATGCTGAGCCACGTCCCAGGGAAACGGGTCAAAAAATCAAGCAGCGGTTGAGTAAGCCCCTACGCCTCCCCCGTGACAACCCCAACGCTACATAACCTCTGAATCTCATAGAGTATAGAATGAAATGTGAGCAAAAAGTGTCGTGCCGTTTACCGGCCCGATGAGGAAGTTAACTTTTTTGATAAAATCCGGCCATGCGGGTTTCGTAGCGGTCGGACACTATGCTCTTAATCCAAGTTAAGATCCTCCAAAAATCTTTGCTTTGCGTAAATAAACACGGTTTTGATGGTACCTTCGATCTGGCGAAAAGTAAGGTGAATCCGATGGCGAAGACCGTTGAAATAGGCAAGAAAGCACCAGCTTTTCAATGCCACCGGATGGCGGCGGGTATGATCGGCCGCAGATAATCGATGGCGCCTTAAGCTCCGAGGCTCATGGTGCGAGGACGCTGCAAAATACGTTCAAAGACGAGCCACGGCTCAATCAGGGCGATGAGCCCAGCAACCGGGGCTTTATGGGGGAAATGGCAAAATCTTAAGATAAAGTATGTTATGAGTTGAATTCAGCCCGTTGATTGGATGCAATTGGGGTGTGGGGGTCCACAAGAAGATAAGTGGTAAGTGAGGGAAGATTTCCATGACCAGAAGGCTGCTTAAGGGCCTGAGGGCATCATTAGCGCGCTTGTTTCCAGAGAGACAGTTCTACCATCGAAGTCATGGCAAGGTGCACTTTGTCTTGCTATCGGGTAGGACACAGCTCGCTTACATAACACTTACTTTGGCGTTCCTAACCTGGGTCGGCTACTCATTGGTCAGTGTTGTCTTCAAGGAACAGATCATTTCTGAGAAGGAACGCGACCTCGCTGACCTGCAGCTTGCCTATGACTTGGTCAATGCCCGCGTAATTTCGGAGCGCGATTTGTTCCGAGCCGAAATGCGCAAATGGGATGCCCAGCTCGATAAGCTTGAAGCATTGACGGACATTCGCGTCGACTTCAACGCAGCCCTTGAAGACCATCTACAAACCCATAGCCAAAATCACTACGCGGCAACCGACCAGACGGATGGCGATGAAGAGACACGGGAAAATACGGTGTGCATGGGGCTCATGGAACTTGAGCCGACGACTCGCATGTCGCGGCGCTTGACGTCAGGCCAACCCAACCGAATTGGTAATATTACGGCTGATCTGCACACATTCATTCGCAAAACAACCTTGGGCGGCGGTTCGCTGCAGGTGATGAATGAGTTCAGAAAACGGCTGACAGGGATCGAACAGCGCCGTGACGGATTTATGGTTTTGCTCAAAAAAAGAAGTCAACTGCGCGCCCTTAGGGCAGAAGCCGTCATTCAGGCTACAGGTCTTGATCTCGAAGCTGTGCAAAAACAATTCTCCCCCGTCACGACCGCGGAGGGCGGGCCCTTTATCGCATTACGCGGGTCAGAGACTGAGGCGGGTTCTGCGGACGGTGACACTGAACTCTCATTCCAAAAACGAATGTTTCATCTCGCCAATCAACTCGAGCATCTTTCGATATTGGAGACCGCGTTGATTCATATCCCCTTGGCCATTCCGGTCAATGATACCTATCGATTTACCAGCACCTATGGGCCCCGAATTGATCCCTTTACGAGACGCCGTGCATTTCATTCTGGGATGGATATAGCCGGAAAACCAGGAGCACCGATCATGGCGACCGCTCCAGGCGTGATCACTTATGCCGGCCCCAAGGTTCCATATGGAAATCTTATTGAGATCGATCACGGCTACGGCTTCAAGACTCACTACGGACACCTAAGAAAACTTAAAGTAAAGAAGGGTGACCAGGTCGAATTCTTCCAGCAGATCGCAACAATGGGCTCAACCGGACGCAGTACGGGCCCACATTTGCATTATGAAATCTGGTTCAACAAAAAGGTGAGGAATCCAGAGAAGTTTTTCCAGGCAGGAAACTATGTTTTTACGGAATAAGGACGCCACAATAACAACAAATGAATCCGCTTCCGAAATGAAGAGCACTACAAAAAGTTTCAACAAGCGTTCTGCATGCACGGCATCATCAATATTTAATTCCGACTTGCAAATTAAAGGTACGTTGCACTCGGAGGGCGACATCCAGATTGATGGTCGCGTCAAGGGCAACATTCGTAGCGGATCTATTACGATAGGTGAAAAAGCCCTCGTCGATGGCAACGGGAGCGCCAACGAGCCTGCGCTCGGAGTTGACCCGATCACAGCCGGCCGGTGTCCAGCTTTTGCAGAGTTCGTTCGGCAGACCACGCTCTTAAGGCAGTAATCAGCAGCTCAAATTAGGTGCCACATCGCGGTAGCCGAAGGCCGGCGGATTTATGCTCGGCGCGGCGGGATTATTTGCCGCGACAAGCCTGGCTGCATCGATGCCCTCTGTCGGGCCCGCCAACCAAGTTTTGAACAATGCAAATTCTAAGATGAGCGCAGCGCTTGACGGTTAGGGCTTGGAGCCCGGATAGGCTCACGCCGCACCGTTTTGCTGAACCTTGGCGGCAAGGGCTGCCGACAAAAAAGTGTCCAAGTCTCCGTCGAGCACGGCGGTCGGATTAGAACTTTCGATTTGTGTTCTCAAGTCCTTAACCATTTGATAGGGCTGCAAAACGTAGGACCGGATTTGATGGCCCCACCCAATATCCGTCTTTGACTCGGCGCTGGCTTGAGCCTCCTCTTCCCGTTTTTGCATCTCTGCCTCGTAGAGTCTAGCGCGCAGCATGTTCCAGGCGGTCGCCCTATTCTTATGTTGTGAGCGCTCATTTTGACACTGCACCACAATCCCGGTCGGTAAATGGGTTATCCGGACAGCACTGTCCGTTGTGTTGACGTGTTGACCGCCCGCGCCGCTTGCCCGGTAGGTATCGATCCGCACATCCTTCTCGCTGACGTCGATTTCGATGGCTTCGTCGATTACCGGATAAACCCAGACACTCGCAAAACTGGTATGGCGCCGCGCGTTTGAATCAAACGGCGAGATGCGAACCAGTCGGTGAACACCGGACTCGGCTTTGAGCCAGCCGTGTACATTCTTGCCCCTGACCATAATTGTTGCCGACTTGATGCCCGCTTCCTCGCCGGGCGTTTCATGAATAAATTCGATTTTCATTGCACGGGCATTGGCCCAGCGAGTGTACATCCGGAGCAGCATAGCGGCCCAATCCTGACTCTCGGTCCCTCCGGCGCCCGCATTGATGTCGACATAGGTGTCGCATGAATCCACCTCGCCCGAGAGCAGCGTTTCCAATTCCTGTCCCCGCGCGCGCGTCTGAAGATCGCGTAAAGCAGCAGTGGCTTCCTCTGCCATGTCCACTTCAGATTCCTCTTCAGCTAGAGCAATTAGCTCAAGCATGTCGCTGAATTCTGTTTCGAGTGCACGAAACGCCGTAAGGGTATCATCGAGGGAGGTGCGCTCTTTCATAATCTTCTGCGCGTCGGCAGGATCGTTCCAAAGATCGGGATCTTCAGCTTTGGCGTTTAATTCATCGAGGCGTTGTTGGCTGCGCGCCGGGTCAAAGATG
>PVBE011016949.1_pt1 | contig 15434 bp, 12 predicted proteins | sample 1631181 | NCBI WGS metagenome assembly PVBE01 (sample SAMN08397723, study PRJNA350692) | Marine metagenome, whole genome shotgun sequencing project. | isolation source: water | place: Pacific Ocean | collected 2012-04 | reverse complement strand
TGAAGGTGCAGTCGCCGTAATCGTAGGTCATCACCGAGGACGCCACCGAGATGCCGCGCTCGGCCTCGACCTTCATCCAATCGGAGCGCGCGCGCCGCGCCTTGCCGCGCGCCTTGACCGCGCCGGAAAGCTGGATCGCGCCACCGAACCGCAGCAGCTTCTCGGTCAGCGTGGTCTTGCCGGCGTCCGGGTGGGAAATGATGGCAAAGGTCCGCCGCCGGGCGATCTCGCCCTGAAGCAAGGTCATGGAATGTCCGAGGTAGTGAGTCCCGCGGGATATATAGGTGTCTCAGCCCGGATTATACAGGGTCATTCGTCGGGCCAGCCAGCCAGGGCTTTGGTTCATCGCCGGCAGTTTCGCCCAATGCCGCATCTATTCGAAATATCTCGGGCTTCAGATCAAGGCCTGCGAGGAGGGCGTGATCCCTTCGTTTGGGGATAATTCGCTCGTCTGGAAACCATGGAACTCGCTGGTTCCAGCTTGTATCGTAAGGAACAACAGCGGGAACGCCCGCAAACGTTGGATTTGAAAACACGTTCGTAATTGGAGATTTGGCCAGTGGTGGATGTCAAACACTTTGAAACAGACATAGCGGTGATCGGCTCGGGCGGCGCCGGAATGGCGGCCGGGATCGAGGCGCGCGACGCGGGCGCGCGGGTCATCGCGTTCGAGAAGGCTGCCGAGCCCGGTGGCGCGGCCAAGATTTCCGGTGGCGGCTGTTGCATCGTCGGCTCGCCGTTGCAAAAGGAGAAAGGCATTCACGACACGCCCGACCTGGCGTTCGACGACTGGGTCAAGTTTGGCGGCCCGTCCGTCGACGCGGTCTGGGCGAGATACTACATCGAGCATTCCCTGCACGACCTTTATCACTGGGCCGAGGGCCTCGGTGTGAAATGGGTCGACATGATGCCTCAGGAGGGCAACACCGTAACCCGCTGGACGCGGACCGAGAAGAACGGTCTCGGGCTCATGACCCATCTCACCCAGGCGTTTCGCGATCGCGGTGGCGAGATCATCGCCAACACGGAGATCACCGGGATCAAGCGCGAAGGTGAACACGTCACCGGCGTCGAGGGGATCGACACTGAGACCGGCGACAAGGTGGACATCACCTGCAGGGCCGTCGTGATGTCCACGGGTGGCTTCAACTCCAACCTCGACATGATCTTCGAGGTCAGACCCGATCTCAAGAATGAAAGAATATTGGAAGGCTCCGGACCCGACTCGAAGGGCTCCGGCCACAAGCTGCTGCGCGAAGTGGGGGGGTACCTGACGCATATGGAGAACATCTGGTTCTACGTCTACGCGACGCCGGACTACCGCGACCCCAACCAGAAGCGTGGCTTGGTTTTTCGCCACGTGCCGGGCTACATCTGGGTCAACCAGCAAGGCCGCCGCTTCCACAACGAGGCCCGCGGGGGCGGCAACGCGGCGAGCCCCGCGCTTCTGGCGCAGACCCCGGCTCACGCCTGGGCCATCGTCGATGCGGACATGATCGCTGGCATCGCCATCGCGGATCCGTTCTACCGTGACGGCGACCAGGTGAACCGGGAAAAAGTCGAGGAGCTTCTGGAGAATTCCCCCTTCATCAAAAAGGCCGACACGCTGGCGCAGCTCGCCAATGAGATCGACGTCGATGGTCCCGTCTTCCTCGATACCGTGGAACGTTACAACGGGGCCTGCGAACAAGGCCTGGAGAACGAGCCGGAGTTCGGCAAGCCGCTTGGATTATCGAAGAAGTTCGATGCGTCGCCGTACTACGCGATTCAAATTTTTCCGCTGGCGCGCAAGAATTTTGGCGGCGTCAAGACGGACATAAAATGCCGTGTATTCGACAAGCACTTCGAGGTCATTCAAGGGCTTTACGCGGCGGGCGAGGTCGCGGGCATGGCCGGCGGCCATATCAATGGTCAAGCCGGTCTCGAGGGCACCATGCTTGGGCCGTCCGTGTTCAGTGGACGCGTCGCCGGCGGCTGGGCCGCCCACGAGGCGGGCCATGGCGACGGCTTCGTCGGAATTGCCAATCGCGACTGATCGCCATGTATCGACACATGGAGTTTTCGCGTTCTGATCAATCCGGGTAACGGAAGGTCATGTCGCGCAAGGTGACGATGCCGACCATCGAGCCCTTCTCGGTGACCAGGGCGCGGCTCAGCTGGAATCGCGCAAGGATGCGGATCGCGTATCTGATATCCATATCGGCATCGACCGTCAGCACCGGTTTGGACATGATCTCGTAGACGTTCATGCGGTCCATCGGACGGTCCAGCCCGATCACCTTTTCGGCCACGTCGTACACGCGGATCAATCCGTACTCGTCGCCGTCGTGCCGCCGATCGATCACCAGCGAGCTGACATTGTGCTCGCGCATCATCTCGACCGCCTCGCGCACTGTCGCCAATCCGTCGATTACCTGCGGCGTGGAGGTCATGACCTCCCGCACCCGGATGTAGGTGTGCTCCTTATCATTCATTAGATTTCGTCCTCGATCTCTCGTTCGATGGTCTTGATCTGCGACGACAGCCCGATGGCGTCCTCGATGTCGATCTGGAAGCAAACGCCCGTCCCGGGCTCCTCGTCGAACCGTCCGCGCTTGGCGATGACCTCTAGAATCTGTCGGCTCATGTGTCCCTCGACAAGCATCAAGATTACATCGCGCTGCCCCTCCAGGGTGAGGCCCATGAAGGTCTTGGGGGGATCGAGGCCTTCGCCGCGGGCACTGGTGATGACGGTGCAGCCGGTCGCACCCGCCTCTCGCGCGGTATCGATCACGAGGCTCGTCTTCTGGTCCGTGACCATCACGACGATGAGCTTGAACTGCATCACTTCCTCCTTTCTGTTCGGTCCGTGTGGCGGCCGCGCCACGAACTGATCTGGGCGTAGCCCATAACGGTGATCATGGGAAACAGACTGGCGAGCGCGATCAGGCCGAAGCCGTCGATCAGGGCGCTGCGTCCAGGTACCGTCGAGGCCAACCCGAGACCCAGCGCGGTGACCAGCGGCACGGTCACGGTCGAGGTCGTGACGCCGCCGGAATCGTATGCCAGCGGCACGATCATGCGGGGCGCCAGCATGGTCTGGAACACGACGATCGCATAGCCCGCGACCATGTAGAGAAATAGCGGCGTGCCGGTAACGATGCGAAACGAGCCGACCGCGACGCTTGCCGCCACGCCGACGGCGACGGCGATCCTCAAGCCCCAGCCCCCGATCGCGCCGCCCGAAACCTCCCTGGCCTTGCGCGCCACGGCGATCAGCGACGGCTCGGCGATGGTGGTGGCGAAGCCGATCGCGGCGGCGAAGATGTAGACCCAGTAGTAGTCGGTCCAGTCGAGCGCGTCGTCGGGTCCGTCGGTCAGGAAGGCGGGATCGGTTAGTTGCCGGGCCATGACGCGGCCGAGCGGGAACAGCGCCCGCTCCAGACCAACCAGGAACAGGGTCAGGCCCGCGACCACGTAAATCGATCCGACCACGACACGCTTCAGGTTGGGGATCGGCTGGCGCAGGACCAAGAGCTGGAAGACCAGCAAGATGGCGGCGATCGGCAGGACGTTGAGGATGGTCCCGATCAGCGCCGTCGCCATGGTTTCGAACCAACCCACCGCCATGGCGCTAGACCACCATGCCGAAGATGAGGACGAAAATGATTGGTGTCAGGCTGGCAAAGGCGATCAGGCCGAAGCCGTCGACCATGGGATTGCGACCACGGATCACGGTGGCGAGACCCACCCCGAGGGCGGTGACCAGCGGCACCGTGATGGTCGATGTGGTGACGCCGCCCGAGTCGTAGGCGATGCCGATGATCTCCTCCGGCGCGATAGTGGTCAGGCCGACCACCAGGATATAGCCCGAGATGATCAGCCAGTGGATCGGCCAGCCCTTGAGGATGCGCCACACCCCGACGACGATGGCCGTGCCGACCGATACCGCCACCGTATAGCGAAGCGCGAGCGCGTAGCCATCACGGCTACCCTGATCGGCGGCAACGGCGCCGGCGGCCGACATGACCCCGGCGGCCTCGTCACTGACCGCGATCAGCGCCGGCTCGGCCACCGTGGTGCCGAAGCCCAGGCCGAAAGCGAAGGTCAGCAGCCAGAAGACGCTGCCCTTTCGCGCGAAGGCGCCGGCCAGCGCCTCGCCGACGGGAAACAGCGCCATGTCGAGGCCGCGGATGAAAAGTCCCAAGCCGAGCATGACCAAGAGCAGCCCGACCACGGTGTCCACCAGGTTCGGCAACGGCTGGCGCAACACCACCACCTGAAAGAAGGCGATGACCAGCACGATAGGGGCCAAGTCCCGGCCGGAGCTGGTGATCATACCGACGAACGAGCGCAACCCCTGGATCATCGTTGCTTGCTGCCGCCTCGACGCATTGCGAGTTCCTCCGCTCTCTGGCCTTGCTCATAAGGCCCGTCGCGATTCATGGCAAGCGACGCCGCGATGGCGTCTCGCTAGGCGGCCACCCGAGCCTCTTCAGGCCACCCGGCCGAGCTCCTCGGCGGCGATCTCGCGCATGCGGTATTTCTGCAGCTTGCCGGTGACGGTCATCGGGAAGTCGTCGACGAAGCGGATGTGGCGCGGAATCTTGAAATGCGCGAGCCCCGCCTTGCAGAACGTTCGCATCTCGTCCTCGGTCGCGCTCTCGCCGGCATGCAGTTGGATCCAGGCGACGATCTCCTCGCCGTAGAACTCGTCCGGCACGCCGAACACCGCGACCTGCGCGACCTTGGGATGGGTGAACAGCAGGTCCTCGATCTCCTTCGGGTAGATGTTCTCGCCGCCTCGGATGATCATGTCCTTGCGCCGGCCGGTGATGCGGACGTAGCCGTCGGCATCCATATCGCCGAGATCGCCCGAATGCAGCCAGGCGGCGTCGTCGAGCGCTCCGGCCGTCGCCTCCTCGTCGCCGAAATAACCGCGCATGACGTGATAGCCGCGAAAGCAGATCTCGCCGGTCTCGCCGAGCGCCACGGTGCGGCCGGTCTCGGTGTCGATCACCTTGACCTCCTGGTGCGGCAGGTTGCGCCCGACGGTCTGGGTGCGGCGCTCGATGGTGTCCTCGCGCGTGGTCAGGTGGGTCAGCGGCGAGGCTTCGGTCTGGCCGTAGCCGATCAGGATCTCGGGGCAGTGCATGTCGCCCATGACGCGTTTCATCAGCGCCTCCGGGCACGGCGCGCCGGCCATGATGCCGGTGCGCAGGCTCGAGAGATCGAAACGCGCGAATTCCGGGTGCTCGAGCTGCGAGATGAACATGGTCGGCACGCCGTGCAACGCCGTGCAGCGCTCGTTCTGAAGCGCCTCGAGCGTCGCCAGCGGATCGAAATGGGGCGCCGGTACGACGATGCAAGCGCCGACCGACAGGCACAGCAAATTGGCCAGCACCATGCCGAAGCAATGATAGAACGGTACCGGCACGCAAAGCCGGTCGTCGGAGCCGAATTTCATCGCCTCGGCCGTGAACAGCGCGTTGTTGAGGATGTTGTGATGGGTCAGCAGCACCGCCTTGGGAAACCCGGTGGTGCCCGAGGTGTACTGGATGTTGATCGCATCGTCGGCGTCGAGCGTGGCCGCGATCTCGTCGAGGCGCGCGGGCTCGACCGTCTCGGCCCCGGCGGTGAACTCGGGCCACACGGTGAAGCCCGGATGGGGCCGGGCGGTCTCGTCCGGCGCCTCGGGATCGTAGACCACGATCCGCCTGAGATCGGGGAAATCGGCGATCGCGAGATCCCGGCCGGCACGCAGCTGCTTCAGCTCCGGCGTCAGCTCGACCAGCATGTCGACATAGTTGCTGGCCCGGAAGGCGGGCATCGTAAACAGCCCCTGGACGCGCGAGCGGGTCAGCGCGTGCGCCAACTCGCGCGGCCGGTTGGCCGGGTTGATGTTGACCAGGACGGCGCCGATCCGCGCCGTCGCCATCTGCAGCTCCAGCCACTCGATGTTGCTGGTCGCCCACACTCCGATGCGCTCGCCCTTGGCGAAGCCGAGGGCGAGAAGGGCGCGCGCCAGACGGTCGGTCTCGCGGGCAAGCTCGGCATAGCTCAAGCGCCGTCCCTGCGGGATCGAGACGATGGCTTCGTTATCCGGATGGCGCGCGGCGACGGCGGCGAAGTGGTCCGCGATGGTGGCGCCCGACAGCGGGCGGGCGCCGCCGCGATGAAAGTAGCTCCGCGTGGACGGGTCCGGCATGATCCGTTCCTCCCCGGCTCTCAGTCGATTTCGGCCCAGTACGCGTCCACGCCGCGCTGGATCTCGCCGATGACGTCGTCGCGGCGCTTGGGCTCGAACAGGTGGCGAAGCGCGCCTGGGTCTCGAGATAGGCCTCTACCGGCAGGCGCGGATGGGGCTTTCGGGTGTGGCGAACCTGACCGTCGACGAATTCCTTGAGCGGCCAGATTCCGGTGCGCACCGCGAGCCGGCCGATCTCGACCGTGCGGTCGGGCTCGAAGCCCCACCCGACGGGGCATGGCGACAGCGCCAGGATCAGCCGCGGGCCGTCGCGCTTGTCGGCCTCGGCGATCTTGCGCGCCAGATCGAGCGGCTCGGCGCCGACCACCGTCGCGGCATAGGCCGGCCGATGCGCCGCCCATATCGCGAACAGGTCCTTCTTGGCGCCGCGAAACCCGACTGGTCCGGTGTCGGTCGCGGTATGCGCGCCCAGCGGCGTCGCGCCCGATGTCTGCTGGCCGGTGTTGCCGTAGCCCTCATTGTCGTAGCAGATGTAGAGAAAATCCAAGCCGCGCTCGATCGCGCCCGAGGTCGCCGACAATCCCATGCCGTAGGCCGAGCCGTCGCCGGTCAGCACGACAACCTTCATGTCGTCGTCCTCGGTCATGCGGCCGGTCTCGCGGAGGACGTCGAGCGCGTCGCGCACGCCTTGCGCGCCGGCCGGGGCCGAGGCCATGGCGGTATAGAGCCAGGAGCCGCGGAACGGCGTGAACGGATAGATGCTCGACAGCGTCATGCAGCCGGCGGCGTTGACGAACACGGTCTTGGGGCCGAGCACGTCGTAAGCCTCCTTGACCGCCTGCAGCCCGCCGCAGCCGGCGCACATCGCCGTGCCGGCGCCCATCAGGTGGGTCGACGGCAGATCCTTCATGCGCTCGAAGGGCGTGTCGGTCATGGCCGCTCTCCCAGCTCGTGGCGCTCGACGGCGGCGACCGCCTGGAGCTTCCGCACCTCGCGCAGCTCGTCGGCCGTGTATAGCAGGCGCGGCGGCGGCGCCGTGCCGGTCTTGGCGGCATCCCGCAAGCCTGCGGCGATCGCCCGGAACTCGTCGGCGCCGATGTCGCGCCCGCCGAGTCCGCCGATAAAGCTCGCCAGCAGCGGCGCCGGCGCGCCGCCGGTTTGGAGCGCAGCGGCGATCTCGCCGAACAAGATTCCGCCCGATCCGACCGACAGGTTCTGGTCGATCACCGCGGCGGCCTTCTTGCCGGCGAGCAAAGCGCGGAAGGCCTCGGCCGGGAAGGGACGGATGAGGCGGGGTCGCAACAGGCCGATCTTCCAGCCGTCGTCGCGCAGCCGGTCGACCGCGTCCTTCGCCTTGGTCGCGAACGAGCCCATCATGACGAAGACGAATTCGGCATCCTCGGCGTGATAGGACTCGACCGGCGGATGATCGCGCCCGAAGGCTTTGGCGAAATGATCCGCGACCTCGTCGTAGACCACAAGCGCATTGCCGGCGGCGAGGTGGGTCTCGTAGCGGAAATAGGAGTATGCGCTGCCGCCGAGCACCGCGACCGCCTGGCTCAGCGGCTGGCTCGCGCGGAACTGGATGGCGCCGGGATCGAACGGCCCGACGAACGCGGCGGCCGCCTCGGTATCGGGCACGGCGACCGGCTCGCGGGTGAACGACAGATAGAATCCGTCGAGATTGACCATCACCGGCAGCCGGACCCGCGCATCCTCGGCCATGCGGTAAGCAATAAGAACGCTGTCCAGTACTTCCTGGCAGGTGGCGCAGTGGATCTGCAGCCAGCCCGAATCGCGGGCCGCCAGGATGTCGTTGTGATCGGGCTCCAGCGTGATCGGCGCCGCCAGGCAGCGAGACACGTTGACCAGTACCAGCGGCACGCGCCAGCCGGCGACGGTGTAGATCATCTCCATCGCGTGCAGCAGGCCCTGGCTCGACGTCGCCGAGAACACCCGCACGCCGGTCGCTGCCGCCGCGCCGGCCGCGGTGATCATCGAATGCTCGGATTCCATCATGGTCATGCGGCCCGGCATGTCGCCGCGTTCGATCCAGCTTCCCAGCGTCTCGATGATCTCGGTCTGCGGCGTGATCGGGAAGGCGGGAACGTAATCGACGCCGGCGAGCCGCGCGCCCCAGGCGGCGGCCGCGTTGCCGGTCATGAGCCTCGGTTTCATGACGCCTCCGCTTTCTCTTCCGCCGCCGCCTCGGTCTCCACAACGGCGGCGATGGCGTGCGGCGGGCATTGCGCGACGCAGATCAGGCAGCCCTTGCAGGTGTCGTAGTCGATCACCGGGCGGCCCTCCTCCGAGACCGAGATCGAATCGTCGGGACAGAACGTGCTGCACACCCACCAGCAGCCCTTGCAGCGGTCGCGATCGATGACAGGGCGCATGGTCCGCCACAGCCCGGTGCGGACCTGTACGCTGGTCAGCGGGGCGTGGATCGCCGGCGCCGCGACGTCGGCGACGTCGAACGGCAGGTCGATCCAGCCGGCGTCGCCCGCGGTTTCGCTCTCGGTCTCCGTCGCGATGCCGTCATGCGGCGCCATGCGGTCGTAGGCTTCGAGCGCCGCCTGGCGACTTTCCGCAACCGCCCGCTCGCCGAGCTCCGCGTACTCCTCGTCGAGCGCGCTCGCCAACTCGTCGCGTCCGATCACGCCGGTGAGCCGCGCCGCCGCCCCGGCGCAAGCGGCACCCAGAAGCTGTGCCGTCTCGCCGCCCGGGCGCGGCAGAACGATCACGGTGCCGTCGAGGTTCAGCCGATCGCGCCAGGTCTCGGCCGGCGTGTCGCTGTCGATCAGCACCACCGTCTCCGCGCCGATGCCCTGCAGCACGCCCGCCGACGGCACGCCCACCAGAGTATCGTCGGCGACCACGATCAGGCCGGGCGCGACGATGACGCCGCGCTCATGGATCGGGCGGCGGTCGGCCCGGACATAGGCGAACACCGGCGCGCCGCGTCGCTCGGCGCCGTAGCGCGGCGCGTCCTGGACCTCGAAGCCTTGGTGATAGAACGCGGTGCCGAGCACGCGCGAGGCCGACTTGATGCCTTGTCCGCCGCGGCCGTGAAGTCGGATCCTGAACATGCGCCCGACCCCGCGCCGCTCAGAAGATCGACCAGCGGCGGAACGTCATCGCCCGGCGAACGCGCTCCTCGGCCAGTGCCACGGCGGCGGCGCGCGGCGTCGTACCGCCGGAGGCGGCGCGCTCCAGCGCCGCGAGGGTGTTGAACCGGACCTTCTCGGCGATCGTCTCGATCGCTCCGGTCTCGCTGCCGCCGGCGTATTCCACGGCGGCGCAGATCACGCCGCCGGCATTGGCGATGAAGTCGGGGATGCTCAGGACCCCACGCTCATGGAGCCGAATCTCGGCGTCTTCGGTGATCGGGATATTCGCGCCCTGGGCGATCAGCTGCGTGTTGAGCCGGTCGACGTTGTCGACGGTGATCACGTCCGGTCGTGCCGCGGGGATCCAGATATCGCATTCGACGTCGATGATCGCGTCGCGATCGGCGGTCTCGCCGCGTCCAAGATCGGTGACCGCGCCGCCACCGCGCTTGATCTCGTCGAGCGAAGTGGGATCGATCCCGCCATGATCGATTACGGTGCCGCGCGAGTCCGACGCCGCAACCAGGCGTGCGCCCATCCCGGCGAGGAACCGCATGGCGTGGCGGCCGACCGCGCCGTAACCCTGGACTGCGACGGTGGCGCCGTCCATCGTCAGATCGGCGAATGGTGCCGCGACCTCGGCCGCGTGCGCGACGCCCCAACCGGTCGCGCCGATCTCGTCGAGCGGGATGCCGCCGATCTCGCGCGGCAGGCCGACCGCTCGGCCGATCTCGTCCTTGACCCAGGCCATGCACTCCTCGTTGGTGCCCATGTCGGGGCCGAAGATGTAGTCGGATTCGCCGCGCAACGCCGATGCGAAAGCGCGGACCAGGGGCGCTTTCTCGGCCGCTGGCATTTTTGGATCGCCGAACAGCACCGACTTGCCGCCGCCGTGCCTAAGCCCCGCGGCGGCATTCTTCAGCGTCATCGCGCGGGCGAGCCGCGCGCATTCCTCGAGGGAGACGTCGGGCGCCATCCTGAGCCCGCCGATCGACGGCCCGGCGGCCACGTTGTCGACCACAAGGATACCCTTCAGCCCCAGCCCCGGCTCGTGGACATGAATGATCTTTGCCGGTCCGAGATCGTCGGCCAGATCGAAAACGGTGGTCATCACCGCACCTCACCCATCCGCTCGTGAGAGACAAATCCCTACAAAGGATAGGTAGGGAAGGGCTATGATCTAAGTCAATGGGTGGCGCCCCACATAACTCCGATGCGGGAGGGAACGATGGCATCTCAGGTGACGAACGACGATTTCCATTCGACCGGTCCCGAAACCCTGGCGGGACGCTATCTGAGGCGCCATTGGCAGCCGGTCTATCACGTCGCCGACCTGCCGCGCGCGCGGCCCGTACCGGTGCGAATCATGGGCCAGGATTACGTTCTCTACCGGGGCGAGGGCGGCGCGACGCATCTTTTGGACGCGCGCTGTCCGCATCGCGGGCTACAGCTCTCGGCCGGCTGGATCGAGGGCGAGTGCGTGCGTTGCTTCTATCACGGCTGGATGTTCGACGAGACCGGCCAGTGCGTCGAGCAGCCGGCCGAGGACTCGGAGTTCGCCCACAAGGTCAAGATCGGCGGCTATCCGACCGAGGAGTATCTCGGCCTGGTGTTCGCTTGGCTCGGCGGCGGCGAGCCGCCGCCGCTGCCGCGCTATCCCGATTTCGAGCGCTTCGAGGGCGTGGTCGAGATCGATTCCTACCGGCGCGATTGCAACTACTTCCAGAACATCGAGAACGCCCTCGACATGAGCCACGTCGCCTTCGTCCACGGCTCCAACCGCGCCGCCTTCCGCGAGATCGGCCGCGGCCGCGACCTACACGCCGTCGAGAGCGACTGGGGCATCAGCTACACCTACACCCGGCCCGACGGCGAGCACCGCACCCAGCAGTTCGGCATGCCGAATGCCTATAACCTGACCGCGTTGCCGACCGACCCCGACGTCGGCTGGCAGGAATCGCTGTTCTGGTGGGTACCGATCGACGATGAGCGCCACATCCAGTTCTCGATCCACCGCGTGCCCGTGACCGGCGCGGCCGCCGAGCGTGTCGGGCTGCGCCGCCAGGAGCGGCGCAAGACCATCGACATCGATCACAACCGGCTGAGCGAGGACATGTTGGCCGGCCGGCTCGGCATGGACGACATCGACGCCGAGCGCGCCGACACGATCCGCCTGCAGGACGACATCGCCCAGATCGGCCAGGGCCGCATCGTCGATCGGAGCTTCGAGCGGCTCGGGCGCGGCGACGTCGGCGTGATCATGATCCGGCGCCTGTGGATCCGCGAGATGCAGGCGCTGGCCGACGGCAAGCCGCTCAAGGACTGGACCCGAACACCCGAGATCTCGCCTGAGGCCTGGAGCCTCAAGGACAATCCGGCGGTCGGCGGTTCGAATCGCGGCAATGGCGCATCCGACGATGTGCCGAGCGCGCCGTTGGTCGATGTCCGCCCCTATATCGAGATCGACAGTCAGCTCGAGCTGCTCGGCGGAAGAGCGTGACCATGACCAGCGGCGATGCTCCAGTTCTCTCGCTCGCCGAGCGCGACCGGCGCTGGGCGGGGCTGCGCGCGATCATGGACCGGCGCGGCGTCGACGCGTTGATCGTCGGCAGCTTCCAGGGCCGCGAACGGCTGGAGAGCTATCTGATCGATGATTTCCTCGACTCGATCGTCATCCTGCCGGCCGCCTCGGAGCCGGTGGTGCTGGCCTTCGCCACCGGCCGTATCTCGCGCACCTTCGAGAGCGCTTCGCGCGGCATCGAGCCCTGGGTGCGCGATATCCGCGTCGGCTTCGGCGGCGCCAAGGCGGGTGAAGTGCTTGCCGAGCGCAGGCTCGATCGCGGCCGCATCGGGCTCGTCGGCTTCGGCCCCACCGCGCCGGGCGAGACCGAGGGCCTGCTGCCGCTCGGCTTCTGGCGCAACCTGATCAAGGAGCTACCTGACGCCCAGATCGAGGACCTGACCCGCCCGTTCACCGATTTCGTCCTGGTCAAGAGCGACGAGGAGCTGGCGCTGTTGCGCTTCGCCGCCGAGGTCAGCGAGCGCGCCTGCCGAGTGATGGCCGAGACCGCCCGGCCCGGCGTCAGCGAGGCCGAGGTGTTCGCCCAGATCATGGCCGAGATCTATCGGTCGGGCTGCGACGCGCGCTATCCGACGCTCAGCCTGCAATCGGGCCCGGCCAATATCGGTTGGGGCGTGCCGCGCTGGCTGGTCCGCGCCGAGCCGCCCCGGGTGCTGGCTACGGGCGATCTGGTCCAGGCCGAGATCCACACGTGCTACGGCGGCCAGGAAAGCCAGGTTCAGATGTCGGTCGCGCTCGATCCGGTGAGCGACGAGGCCGTGGCTTGCGAGGCGGTGGTGGGCGAAGCCTACGCGTCCGGGCTCGCGGCGGTGCGCCCGGGTGCCGCGTTCGCCGACATCGTCCACGCCATGGAAGCGCCGATTCGTGACGCCGGCTGCTGGTCCAAGACGCCGCTCCTTCACACCCTGACCTTCGGCTCGACCGGGTTCACGCCGGTCAACCGCGGCCAGATCGAGGATCTCGGTGACGAGGCCTGGATCGAGGGTCAGAACACGCCGGGCATCCGGCGCGGCGACTTGGTGATGCGCCCCGGCATGACACTGGAGCTCGAGCCCAACGCGTGTCTTGGCGCCTGCCGCGTCAACATCGGCGGCGCGGTGTTGGTGACGGAGACCGGGGCCGAAGCCCTGAACGACCTGCCGACGCGGGTGTGGCACGTGGGTTAGGAGCCTGTCCGGTGAGTGCCTGACCCCGATGCTATAACGGCACAACAAGAATTTTTGGATCGCCATTGATCTGGATCAATGGCTGGCGGGATCACTCGTGTTTGATTTTTAAGAGTCTGGCGGTTACCGCACGTAATTCAATACCCCGATTACAACGGCAATATTAAAAAAGGAGACAGGTATGTATCCGGAATACCTGACAGAGATTAGGGAACTCTTGCAGGGAGCCGAGTACAGTATTGTCGGGACTAACGTAACCCGGGTGGATGGGCTCGACAAGGTGACCGGCCGGGAACGGTATACCGCCGACCTGCCGATGGCCGACGCCCTGGTCGTTCGACCGGTGGGCAGTCCCCATACCCACGCATCGATCGTCGATATCGACAAGTCCGGCGCCCTCGGCGTCCCGGGCGTGGTGTGCGTGATCACCGCCGCGGATGTCCCCGACAAGAACGAATGCGGATACTACATAAACGACCAGCCGCTGATCGCCATCGACAAGGTGAGGCATGTCGGCGAGATCGTCGCGTTGGTCGTCGCCAATGACGAACGATCGGCCTGGGCCGGAGCGGATGCGCTCAAAGTCGAATACGAGGAGCTGCCGGCGGTGTACGAGCCTCGGCAGGCGCTCGACGGCGATTTCGGGATCCATGACGTCAAATCCCCCGAAACGGTGAAGATCCGGAAAGGCGACGTGGATGCGGCCTTTCAGGAGTGCGACGTGATCATCGAGCGGCATTACAAGGCCGGCTCCCAGGATCACGCCTACCTGGAGCCCGAGGCGGCGCTTGCGATTCCCGAGGAGCGCGGCGCGATGTCGGTGATCAGCACCAACCAGGGGCCGTTCAGGGTGCGGTCCGCCGTGGCGCGGGTGTTGGGCAAGCAGCAGGCCGAGGTGCGGATCATTACCCCGATGATCGGCGGTGGTTTCGGCGGCAAGGACACCTATGGCCCGGTCATTTCCAGCCTGGCCGCGGTTGCGGCGCAGATCACCGGCCGTCCGGCGATGATCGCCTACACGCGGCGGGATTCCTTCATCCACCGCTACAAGCGATGCCCGTTCGACATGCGGTTCAAATCGGGGGTCGACAAGAATGGCAAGCTGATGGCCATCGAGGTCGAATACACCGCCGATTGCGGGGGCTACGCGGGACAGGCGATCAATCTGATGAAACGCGCCGCCTATCACGCCACCGGCGCCTACGAGGTGCCCAACTGCAAGGTCACCGGCGTCGCGGTCTATACCAACAACCTTCCGTGCGCCGCGTTCAACGGATTCGGCAATCCCCAGATGGGCCTGGCCACGGAAAGCCAGATGGACCTGCTGGCCGAGGCCCTCGACATGGATCCGGTGGCGTTCCGGCTGAAGAATGCCCTGGTGCCGGGCTCACGCACCGGGACCAGCCAGTTGCTCGACCACTCGGTCGGGATGAAGCCTTTGATCGAGCAGGTCGCGGCAAAGGCCGACTGGGCCGCGAAGAAGGCGCGGTCGTCGAAATCCAACGGAAGCCGCATGCGCCGCGGAATCGGGATGGGCTGCAGCTGGCACGGCAACGGCACCACCGGCTACAAGCAGGACTGGGCCGGCGCCTCGCTCATCATCAATCCCGACGGCAGCGCCACCTATTGCACCGGTATCGTCGAGATCGGACAGGGAACCATAACCTCCCACGCCATGATGGTGGCGGAGATCCTGGGCATCCCGTTCGAATGGGTCAAGGTGGTCAACAACGACACCAGCCGGATGCCCGACAGCGGCGAGACCCATGCCCAAGGGGGTACCATCATAGGCGGAACGGCCGCGGTCAACGCGGCCCTGAAGCTCAGGAAACGGCTCGACGGCGTGGCCGCCGATGTTCTCGAATGCAAGCCGGGCGACATCCGCATCGCGGACGGTTTGTTCCACGACCTGAACAGACCCAACGATCGGCGTCCGTTCCAGGATCTGGCGATGGCGATGTACAAGCGTGGCGCGTCGCCGTCCGAATTCGGGTTCATTTTGGCCAAGCGGGGCCACGCGGACGACGAGACGGGGCAGGGCGATGCCTACGAGGCCTATAGCTTCGGCTGCGTCGTCGCCGAGGTGGAAGTCGACATGGACATGGGAAAAGTCGACGTCCTGAAGCTCCATCCCGGCGTCGCCGCCGGAAAGATCCTGCAGCCCGAGGTGGTCAGGGGGCAGATCAACGGGTGCTGCCTTCTGGGGATCGGGTACGGCCTGACCGAAGAGGTGGTGCGGCAGCAGGGAAGGATGCTCAACGATTCCTATACCGACTACATCATTCCCACCATTCGGGACATGCCGGAGATCGCCGACTATGTCGCGGTGGAGGACGAGTACAAGTATTCCGCGTTCGGCGCCAAGGGCGTAGGAGAGCTGATCCTGATCG
>PVBE011862742.1_pt1 | contig 15435 bp, 14 predicted proteins | sample 1631181 | NCBI WGS metagenome assembly PVBE01 (sample SAMN08397723, study PRJNA350692) | Marine metagenome, whole genome shotgun sequencing project. | isolation source: water | place: Pacific Ocean | collected 2012-04 | reverse complement strand
GGCGACGTAGTTGGTCGACAACAGGATCACCACGTAGCCGCGTTCGAAGTCGCGGGAATTCTCACCGAATATAAACTCGACAGCGCCTCGATCATCACCGCGCTATTACACGATACCATCGAGGACACCCCTGCGACCCTTGACGAGATAGATAGCCACTTCGGCTCCGAGGTGGCCCGTTTGGTCGATGGCGTTACCAAGTTGACGCGTATCGAGCTTCAGTCCGACCACGCCAAGCAAGCCGAGAACTTCCGCAAGCTTCTGCTTGCCATGTCCGAAGACATCCGTGTCCTTTTGGTCAAGCTGGCCGATCGTCTCCACAACATGCGGACCTTGCATCATCTGGACGATGCCGAAAAACAACGGCTCATCGCCATGGAAACCATGGACATATATTCGCCTTTGGCAGAGCGCATGGGCATGCAGGCGATGAAGAACGAACTCGACGATTTGGCTTTTTCCGAAATCAACGGCGATGCCCGCGATTCCATTCTGGCGCGGTTAGAGTTTCTTCGCGACCAGGGCGGCGACTTAGCCGGCCGTATCATTGAGGAACTTCAGACAACGCTGGCCGAAGCCGACATCCAGGCCATTCTTTCGGGGCGCGAGAAAACCCCATATTCGATCTGGCGAAAGATGCAGCATAAGGATGTCACATTCGAGCAGTTGTCGGACATTATGGCGTTTCGCGTCGTCGTCGATACGGCGGAAGACTGCTATCGGACGCTGGGCGTAATTCACGGCGCCTATCGCATGGTTCCCAGCCGCTTCAAAGACTATATCTCGATGCCCAAGCCGAACGGCTATCGATCGCTGCACACCGGCGTCATTGGACCCGAACGTCAACGCATCGAAGTTCAAATTCGCACCCACGACATGCACGAGGTCGCTGATATCGGAGTCGCCGCCCACTGGCAATACAAACAAGGCATCGCCAAGACAGACGGCCGCCAGTATCGGTGGTTGCGTGAACTGCTCGACATCCTGGAACAGACCTCGGGCCCCGAGGAATTCCTTGAGCACACCAAATTGGAGATGTTCCAAGATCAGGTGTTCTGCTTTACTCCAAAAGGCGACCTGATCAATCTGCCGCATGGCGCCACATCAGTGGACTTCGCCTATGCCGTTCATTCAGAGATTGGCGACAGCTGCGTTGGCGCCAAGGTCAATGGGCGTATCATGCCGTTGCGAACCCAGCTCAACAACGGTGACCAAGTCGAGGTCATCACGTCGAAGGCGCAAACCCCGTCGCCCACATGGGAGCGTTTCGTTGTTACCGGCAAGGCGCGTGCCCGCATCCGCCGTTTCATCCGCGCCAAGGAACGCGAGCAGTACCTGGAATTGGGTCACGCCATCGTGGAACGCGCCTTTGCGGAAGAGGGGTATGCAAAATCGAACAAGGCGCTCAAGGGCGTGCTCAAACAGTTTCATGCGGCCAGCGCCGATGACTTGGCAGTCGAGGTCGGCGCCGGCCACCTGACAGGACGCGACGTCGTTGAGGCGATTTATCCGGCTCTTAAGAAAAAGCGTCAGACAGCCAAGGTCGTGCCCCTGGCTCGGGTCCGGGCCAAGCGGACCGGCAAGGGCACGCCGGTTCCCATCAAGGGGCTGATCCCCGGCATGGCGCTCCACTTCGCCGGCTGTTGCCACCCGCTTCCGGGGGACCGTATCGTAGGCATCGTCACCACTGGGCGCGGCGTCACCATTCACACCATTGATTGCGAGACCTTGACACAATTCGCCGACACGCCCGACCGATGGCTTGATGTATCGTGGGAGGTGAACAGTGAACTTGTCGACATCCACGTCGGACGCATTCACGTGACCTGTCTCAACGCACCGGGAAGCCTGGGCAATCTATCGACGCTCATCGCCAAGAACGAAGGCAACATTTCCAATCTCAAAATCACCAACCGATCACCTGACTTCTTCGACATAATGCTCGACATCGAAGTGCGGGACGTCAGGCACCTGACCGACATCATTGCTGCCCTGCGCGCAACGCCGGTCATCAATTCCGTCGAGAGGGCGCGCGGCTGACAATTCGTCCGGGTCTGTCAAGCCATTGGAAAATACCGTAAAATCACTTCTCCGGAAGCCTTCTATTATTCTATATTGAAAGCCATGTTCGGACGGCGAAATAAAATTCCTTGGAGTGCTAAGCTGCGCGAATTCATGTGGCCGCGCTCTGGCTGGCGGCGATCGACTGAATATCTGCGACATAGGATCTTTCGCCTGCCTGGGACTCCCTATGCCATCGCCGCCGGTGTCGCCTGCGGTGCTGCTGTCTCATTTACACCCTTCGTTGGATTTCACTTTGTGCTGGCGGCACTTCTCGGTTGGCTGCTCAGGGCCAGTATCATTGCCTCGGCCGTTGGCACAGCTGTGGGAAATCCTTGGACTTTCCCATTCATTTGGGTGTGGATTTACGAACTGGGAACGTGGATGGGAGTGAGGGGCGCATCGGCCGCCGGCAACCTGGATTTTACGAGTTTTTTCGGTGCCATCCTGCAAGCCCTGCTACGTTTTGATATGGTCTATTTGTTCGAAACGGCCTGGCCCGTTTTGGCGCCCATGTTGGTGGGTAGCATTCCGACGGTAATCGTTGTCTGGTTCGTCTTCTATTTGCTGATGAAACCGATGATCGCGTCTTATCATCACCGCCGCTTCATGACGCGCCGCCGTGGCTCCCGGGAAGCCGATAAACAGGAGACAACCAAATGACCCGCATTCTTCGTCTTGGCGTTAACATCGACCATGTGGCAACCATCCGTAACGCACGTGGCGGCGGCCATCCCGATCCCCTGCGCGCCGCGAAGGCAGCAGCCAAGGCCGGCGCCGACGGCATTACGGCGCACCTGCGCGAGGACCGTCGCCACATTGGCGACGACGACATCACGCGCTTATGCCGCGACATCGATCTGCCACTAAACTTGGAAATGGCGGCCATCGACGAGATGCTGGAAATTGCCTTGCGTCACAAGCCGCATGCCGTCTGTCTGGTGCCGGAGAAACGCCAGGAGCGTACCACCGAAGGGGGCCTCGATGTGCTTGGCGGCGGCGACGACTTAGCGTCCGTTATCCAGGCTCTGAGCCAGGCGGGAATTCGCGTTTCATTGTTCATCGAGCCCGATGTTGCTCACCTCGACGCCGCCTTGGCACTCGGTGCACCGGTGGTGGAGCTGCATACCGGCGCTTATTGCGATGCCCCGATCGACGCCCGATCAACCCAACTGGATCGCATCGTAGCTGCCGCCGCCCACGCTGATCGGATCGGACTGGAATGCCACGCCGGCCACGGCCTTACCTTCGACACCGTCGGGCCGGTCGCGGCCATTCCCACCATCTTCGAGCTCAACATTGGCCATTTCTTGGTCGGTGAAGCCATCTTCGGTGGCCTGGAAAGTGCCATTAAACGTATGCGCTCGTTAATGGACAAATCGCGCGCCGAAGCAACCGGCGAGCGTTCGGCGTGATGGTGACCTACCAGGCAGCGGTTTCCCGATGATCATCGGCATCGGTACCGATCTTCTCGACATTCGCCGGGTGAACGCGGTCCTTGAGCGTTTTGGCGAGCGTTTCACCCAACGCATCTACACCGATATCGAATGCGCCAGGGCGCGCCGGCGCCCCAACCCGGCAGCGGTCTATGCTCAGTGTTACGCCGCCAAGGAAGCGTGTTCAAAGGCGCTTGGCACCGGCTTGCGCCAGGGTGTTTTTTGGCGTGACATGGGGGTGGAGAACCTGCCGTCGGGCCAACCCTATCTGGTTTTGACGGGCGGTGCGAAAAGGATGCTCGATCGCCTGACGCCAAACGGCATGACGGCCCAAATCGATCTCAGTCTGACCGACGAGACAGCCATGGCTCACGCCATGGTGGTCATTTCCGCCTTTTCCGAGCGACGATCCGTCCCAACAACCCCCGGCAATAGCGAAGCGACTTGACAGCGACGCAATCGGCTGGCTTCATCGGGCAGCGGGCAGGAAACTCACCCAAATGAATATCGTTTTACCAATAGGTTACGTGGATATCTTTATGCAGAAACTCAAGTCAAGCGGGACCCGTGAAGCAATCAAGACGGCGTTATACGCCGCCGCCATCGCCATAGTGGTAAGAACATTCGCATATGAGCCTTTCAACATCCCGTCCGGGTCCATGAAGCCGACGCTGCTGGTCGGCGATTACCTTTTCGTTTCCAAGTTTTCTTTCGGCTACAGTCGCCACTCTTTGCCCTTTAGCCTGCCCTTGATTCCTGGTCGCATCTTCTACGCCCAACCCCAGCGGGGTGACGTGGCCGTCTTCAAACTGCCAAGCGACAACAAGACCGATTATATTAAGCGTATTGTCGGATTGCCGGGCGACAAGATCCAGTTACGTAATGGCATCGTGCACGTTAACGGTATCGGCGTGGGACGTCGTCGGATCGACGATTTCATTACCGACAACGGCTCTGGCGTCATGCGCCGCATTCCCCGGTTTATCGAGACCCTGCCCGGTGGACGAGAGCACGCCATTTTAGAGGTCAGCGACAGAGGGCCAAGCGACAACACGCGGGTTTACACGGTTCCGGACAGCCATTTTTTCGCCATGGGGGACAACCGGGACAATTCCCGCGACAGCCGCTTCCCCAACGTCGGCTTCGTGCCCAAGGAGAACCTGGTCGGACGTGCGGAATTCCTCTTCTTCTCCATCGACGGACCGGTGTGGAAGGTGTGGAACTGGCTAACGTCAATTCGCTTTAAACGTCTGTTTTCAGGCATCAATTAGATTGTAATGGTCGGCCCGGATCACTCTTTAGAAGAAACCCTTGGGCATCAATTTTCGCGACCTGAGTTGTTGCGGCACGCACTGATCCATCCAAGTACCGCCACACCTGACGACGGTGTCGAACATTCCAGCGAACGCCAGGAATTTCTTGGTGACAGGGTGCTTGGTCTGGTCATCGCTGATCTTCTCTTTCACCGCTTTCCAGACGAGAACGAGGGCCATTTGGCGCGCCGCCATTCCGTCCTCGTCAGTCGCCGGACTCTGGCCCGCGTGGCCGATCAGATCGGATTATCGAGCCATATCGTACTATCGCCCGGCGAAGATGGGATGGGAGGTCGTAAAAGACCGACGCTCTTGGCTGACATCTGCGAGGCAGTGATCGCCGCCCTATATCTTGATGGCGGCCTGGAACCGGCGGCCGTCTTTATCCGGCGGCACTGGCGCCCTTTGATGGACGAGGACGTCGTGCCGCCAAAAGACGCTAAGACGGCGCTTCAGGAATGGGCCCAAGGTCGCGGCCTGGCGCTGCCTGAATACCGCGAGGTGGCACGCGACGGCCCGCCCCACGCGCCGCGCTTTACCATTGAGGTGACGGTCACCGGCTATGTCCCGGCGGCTGGAACGGGATCGTCCAAACGGGCAGCCGAAGGAATTGCAGCTGCCACCTTCCTGGCCCGCCTTGAGAGTGAAAAGTGACGGAACCCAGCCCGAAGCGCTGCGGCTTCATCGCCATCGTCGGCGCCCCCAACGTCGGCAAGTCGACGCTTCTGAACCGTATGGTCGGCACCAAGGTCTCCATCGTCTCACCCAAAGTACAGACCACTCGGACGCGGGTCTTGGGCATTCTCATCAAGAATTCGGCACAACTGATCTTTATCGACACGCCGGGTATTTTCCGGCCGCGCCGGCGCCTCGACCGGGCCATGGTGGCGGCGGCCTGGGGTGGCGCCGCCGACGCCGATCAGATCATGGTGCTAGTCGACTCCGATAAGGGCATCGACGCCGACACACGTTCCATCATCGACCGCCTCAAGGAAAACAATCGCCAAGCGTTCCTGGTCCTCAATAAAGTGGATTTGGTGCGAAAGCCTATTCTTCTAGACCTGGCGGCGGCGTTGAACGGAGAGGGGCTTTTTACCAATATCTTCATGCTTTCGGCCACGACCGGAGATGGGGTCGATGATTTTCTAGCCCATCTCACCGTCACGCTGCCCGAGGGACCCTGGCTCTTTCCCGAAGACCAACTCTCGGACATGCCCGAGCGCTTGCTTGCCGCCGAGATCACGCGCGAGAAGCTTTATTTGGAGCTGCACCAGGAACTTCCCTATCAGGCCACTGTCGAAACCGAAGGCTGGAGCGAGAGGGACGATGGCAGCCTGCGCGTCGATCAGGTCATCTTCGTCGAGCGGTCGAGCCAAAAGGGCATCGTGCTCGGCAAGGGTGGAAAGCGCATCAAATCCATTGGCGAGGCATCACGGCGTGAGCTCGAAGAAATCCTGGGTCGCCGTGTGCACCTGTTCGTATTCGTCAAAGTCCGCCAGAATTGGGGCGACGACCCCGAACGCTACCGCGACTGGGGCCTCGACTTCGAAGCCTGAGAGCAGATATCTTGGCCCCAGGCTCTGCGTATCCGGCCGAAGTTTAAGGTTCCCATGGAAGACTCCCGACCCGACAGTAAGCTCGATCTGAAGGAGCGGCTAGGAGGCTCGCTACGCGGCACCGTGCTACAGGAGTTGTTTACCAACAGCGCCCACTTTCCCCTCGCCAATATTGTTTTCGAGATGCTCCGCGAAGGGTGGCGTGACTACCTGAAGGAACCTGATCTCTATAGCATCGTTGTTGGCGCTGTCGCCCAAGCATGGTTCCTGGGCCGACATCGTTTCAAGGGGCGCCCGCGACCCCTGGTCGGCAACCTGATCGGCCCGGCCGTCTATTCGGTTCTCGAACTCATCATCGAAGGTCCGGCGTTCTTTGCCGGCGCCAACCATATCGCCTATTGGGTCTTTGCCTTCATATTTGGGCTTCTCCAGGCCAGCCGAGATAGGGCGGTGGCCCTAGCCCGGGATATCTTGCTCATCCTTGAGAACACGGCCCGCATGGGCATCATCATAGCGCTTTACTGGATCTTCGAAGCACACGAAAACCCGGCCTACGCCAGCGTGGCCGGGTTCCTCGGCGACGAGGTGCACGTCTTTGTCGTCATTGCCGTGCCGCTTCTCGGCATCCTGTCGGGGTTGGCCAACATCACCGGTCTTCGTTACCTCGATATTCTTCAGCGCACTGCCGGACAGCTGAAGGAAATGTCCGAGTGGTCCATGGGGAGCCATCTGGTCTCGACGGCCGTCGCCGATCCCACAATCCTGGATCTCAAGCGGGTCGAGCGGACGGTTGTTTTCATGGATATCCGTGGTTTCACGCGATGGAGCGATTCCCGGCCACCGGAAAAGGTGGTCAGTATGTTGAACGCCTATTTCGGGGCCGCCGAAGACGTGTGGTCCCGTTACGGCATTGTCCGCGCGCGCCTAATCGCCGACGAGGTCATGGTCATCATGGCGAGGCCCGAGGAGGCACTCCGCCTAGCCTTGGAGTTGCGCGACGAGACGGCGCGTGTCCTCGGCACCTATGGGCTTTCGGCGGGAACAGGGCTCAACAGCGGTCCCCTCATTGAAGGCCTGCTTGGCAGTCGGGAGCTCAAGGCCTACGACGTCATCGGCGATACCGTGAACACAGCGAATCGCATTTGTTCAGCAGCCGGGGAGGGAGAAGTCCTGGTCGCCGAGGAAGTACAGATAGCCTGCGATGAATTGGCTCTTTTCGGCCCTATCCGTATCATTGAGGCCAAGGGCAAGGAAGCCGGTGTCGCCGTCTGTCCGGTGGAAGGACTGAAAGTCTGAACTGGCGGTTGAACGCCGGCGCTCCGTCATCACCGGTCGTTCGGTCCACAATGGTGCCCCTTACTCCTCGAACAAGGTCGCGACGTAATGCCCGCGGCGCTTCAGGTTGGCGATGAACTCTGCCTCGAAAGTGGGCACCACAGACCCGGTGACGACATCGCTGGCGTTGAGGGCATCCGACCATGCCTGGAACAAAGGGAAGTCTTTCAGCAGGCCGCTTTGAAGCGTGCGTTCGACAAGGGCAAAACGTTGCAAGAAGGGCGCATAGGCGGCATCGACCATGGAGAACGATGCGCCGTTGAAATAGGGGCCGTCGTTGCCGCGCTCCTCGGCAATCGCCTTTTCCAGCTTGGCGACTGTCACGGGCGCCGCCTTCAGGCCTTCTTTCATCTCCTCTTCGGTTTTGGTGTAGTAAATGCCGCTGAGAGCGGGGGAAAAGGTCGGAATAAAATCGGTCCATGCCCGATTGCGTGCCCGTTTGATGGGGTCGCTCGGATGCAGCCTTGGTTCCGCTACTTCGTCCAGGAACTCCGCAATGGCGTTCGATTCGAACAAGGGCCGTTCATCGACCACCAAGACCGGAACCTTGCCATGGGGTGAGATTTCCAGGAACCAATCGGGTTTGTCCTGAAGGTTAATATGGGTGACCTCGTATTCGATGCCTTTGGCCCGCAAGACGATCGCGGCGCGTTGGACCCAGGGACAGGTCAGCGAGCTAATCAGGCGATAGGTCTCGGCCATGATGTTTCCTCCTTAGTTTCCAAGGGCCCAGGCGACGCAGGAGCGGGCCAGGGCCGCTGTCGAGTCCAAGCAATGGCGTTCCATCCACGTCACGTCGTTCCGGAACGCCGCCGGAACATCGGTACAAGCCAAGATGGCGGTGCTGGCGCCGGCGGCTCGCAACCCCTCGATGGCGGGGCGGAAGAGACGCTCGGCCTCGTCCAAACGATTCTTCTTGACCAGAGAGATGGCCGGCAACACCTGAGACTCCATGGCCTGGTCGTCGGGCACCAGGCATTCGTATCCCTCGTCGGCCAAGCGTTTTTGAAAAAAGCCAGAGTGAAGCGTTGCGGCGGTGCCGATCAGACCGGCTTTGGCCGGCGGCAGGGTGTTTTCCCGCAACTCGTCTACGACGGCATCGATGATGCTGATGAAGGGAACGGGACAGTCAGCGGCTAGTTCGTCATACCAATAATGGGCCGTATTGCACGGCATGGCGATGCATCGGGCGCCGGCGCCGATCAAAAGGTCGCGCTGGACGCAGAGGGCGGGGAGCGGCGATTCCCCACTGCCCTTTATGATGGGGACGATGCGGTCAGGAATTTGCGGATTGGACGTAAGCACCACGGGTATGTGATCGGCGTCGCCTTCGGCCGGCGTCGCCAGAATGATCTCGCGCATGAAGTCGGCGGTGGCCAGCGGCCCCATACCGCCAAGGATACCGATCACCCGGTCCTTCAGGTCGTGTTTCGACGACAAGGCTATGTTCATTGCTCCGCGAAATGCTCCTGATAGGCGAACAACGCCGCCGATCCGCCGGTGTGCAGAAAGACCACCGTCTCGTCTTTCTTGAAAAACCCGTTGCGGCAAAGATCGATGAGGCCGGCCATGCCCTTGCCCGAATAGACGGGATCCAAAAGTATGGCTTCGTGGCGCGCCGTCAGTGTTACCGCTTCGACCATGCCCGGTGTTGGTACGCCATAGCCGCCGCCCACGTAATCGCCGTTCGCAATGATGCGATCGCGCGCGACGCCGCCCTTGATGCCGACGTACTCGGCGGTGGCCAGGGTTAGCTTGTAGACCGCTTCTTCTTGGTTTTTCTTGGGCTGGCGCACGCTGATGCCGTAGACGGAAATGCCGCTGTTGGTTCCCTCAAGGCCAGTGACGAGACCGGCCTGGGTGCCGGCGCTGCCCGTTCCGTGGACCACGGTGTCGATCTTGATCCCCATGTCGTTGGCTTGCTGCAAAAATTCCATCGCGCAATTAACGTAGCCCAGCGCCCCCACCGGGTTAGACCCGCCGCCCGGAACCACGTAGGGCTTGCCACCACGGCCGCTCACCTCCCGGGCGACATCGTCGAGGGCCGCCGTCATGTCGGTGCCGCCGGGAACGTGGCGTATATTGGCGCCCAACAGGTAGTCGAGAAAGACGTTGCCGCCGTTGTCGTACTGAGGACCGGGGTCCTCGACCCGACGTTCCAGGATAATCTCACACTTAAGACCCAATTTGGTCGCCGCCGCCGCCGTCTGACGGGCGTGATTGGACTGTACGGCGCCCTGGGTGATGACCGTGTCGGCACCTTGTTCCAGGGCCTCCCCCATAAGGAATTCCAACTTGCGCGTCTTGTTGCCGCCGGTGGCGAGACCGGTGCAGTCGTCGCGCTTGACGAAGAGCCGAGGACCATCCAGAAGCTGGGTCAGGTTGTCCATGGGTTCCAAGGGCGTCGGGCCGTGGCAGAAACGGACCCGGGGGAATCGGGAAAGATGCATGGTCTCGACCTGTCCTAATAATGGGGGTTGCGTGTGTCCGAGGTGGTGAACAAAAGCTAACTCAAAACCGCCAGACTGACCACGGAAAAGACTGGTCCTAGGGGAATGTGGGGGTTCTCGGCTACACTTGGGCTATGGAATGGAGTGACCAAGGGATCGTGCTTTCGGCGCGGCGCCACGGTGAGGCGGCAGCTATCGTTACACTTTTGACCCCGGACCACGGGCGCCATGCCGGGCTGGTCCGCGGTGGCGCCGGTCGGCGGCAAAGGGGCGTCCTGCAGCCCGGTAACCGGGTGGCGGCACGTTGGCGGGCGCGACTGGCTGAACACCTGGGTACCTTAACCTGCGAATTGACGGAGGCTATGGCCGCGCCCCATCTCGCCGACCCGTTGCGTCTGGCGGGTCTCAGCGCCGCCTGTGCCCTGGCCGACTGGGCCCTGCCTGAGCGCGAGCCCCACGTGGCAATCCACGACGGCTTGCTGCATTTGATCAAGTCGCTCTCGGGCGACGACTGGCCCTTTTTTTACGTTATATGGGAGGTCGACCTGTTGCGCGAACTGGGGTTCGGTCTCGACCTGGAACGCTGCGCCGCCACCGGGCGCACGGACTCTCTGGCCTTCGTCTCGCCCAGAACCGGCCGGGCCGTGTCGCTTTCGGCCGGCGAACCTTATCGTGACCGCATGTTGGCACTCCCACCGTTCTTGACCGGAGAGACATCCAGCACCACCCCACGCGATATCGTCGATGGCCTGACGCTGACCGCCTATTTCCTCGAACGCCATGTCCTTGCCGTAGCCGGCCGGCGGCTGCCGGCGGCGCGCCTCCGCCTGGTTGAGCGTTTGATGGTGAATGTGAACGATTGACCGTATATCCACGGAGTGGCTACTATATCTAGTAGCAAACACAAACTTCTAACCTAGGACTGCGATGAGAAAGACCGCTACCGTTGGTGTGATTCGCGAAACCCCCTTGGCCGATGCTCTCGGCGAGCGTTATCTCTCCTATGCGCTCTCGACCATCATGTCGCGGTCGCTGCCCGACGTGCGCGACGGCCTAAAACCGGTACACCGGCGGCTGCTCTATGCCATGCGCCAGCTAAAGCTTGATCCCAAGGCCGGCTTCAAGAAATGCGCCCGCGTCGTCGGCGACGTCATCGGCAAGTACCACCCCCACGGCGATACCGCGGTCTATGACGCGCTGGTGCGCCTGGCACAAGAGTTCGCGGCCCGCTATCCCCTGGTCGAGGGTCAAGGCAATTTCGGCAACGTGGACGGCGATGGGGCGGCGGCCATGCGTTACACCGAAGCTCGCCTGACCGACGTCGCCCAGGCCTTGTTGGACGGCATCGACGAGGACGCGGTGGACTTCCGCACCACCTACGACGGTGAAGAGTCGGAACCCCAACTCCTGCCGGCCCGGTTTCCAAATTTGCTGGCCAACGGAGCCGTCGGCATCGCCGTCGGCATGGCGACAAGCATCCCGCCTCATAACGTGGGCGAGCTGTGCGATGCGCTGGCGCATCTGATCAAACGTCCGCAGGCGACCTTTGACAAACTGGTCGATCTGATCCCCGGACCCGATTTTCCTACTGGTGGCGTCTTGATTGAGGCGCGTCCGGCGATCCTTGAGGCCTACAAGACGGGGCGCGGCGGTTTTCGCCTGCGTGCCCGGTGGGAGGTCGAGAAGCTGGGCCATGGGCAATACCAGATTGTGGTCGATGAAATTCCCTATCACGTCCAGAAATCGCGTCTGATCGAGAAGGCGGCGGAACTTCTGGCAGCACGCAAGCTGCCGTTGCTGGCCGACATCCGCGATGAATCCGCCGCCGATGTGCGTATCGTGCTGGAACCCCGGACGCGCTCTGTGGAGCCCGAGATGCTGATGGAGCAACTGTTCCGTCATACCGATCTGGAAATCCGCATCGGCCTTAATATGAACGTGCTGGACGCCACAAACACGCCGCGTGTGATGAATTTGCGCGAGTGTCTGGCGGCCTTTCTCGATCACCGCCACCAGGTTCTGGTGCGGCGCACGCACTACCGCTTAGAACGCATCGATCACCGCCTTGAAGTTCTGGTTGGGTTGTTGGCGGCCTATGTAAATCTCGACGAAGTTATCCGCATCATCCGCGATTCCGATGCCCCAAAACCAAAACTCATGCGCGCCTTCAAACTGAATGAGGCGCAAGCCGAAGCCATTCTCAACATGCGATTGCGCCAATTGCGCCGTCTGGAGGAAGAAGAAATCAGACGCGAGAACGCGGCCTTGACAGCCGAGCGCGCCGAGCTGGGAAAACTCCTCAAGGACGAAAAGCGACGCTGGCGCATGGTTGCCGACGAGATTGCCGACATCAAGAAGCGATTCGGCGCCAAAACCGAACTTGGCCGCCGGCGCACAACGATCGGGACACCGCCGACGGCAGTCGTGGTGCCCCTTGATGCCATGATCGAGCGCGAACCGGTGACCGTCCTTTGTTCCGAAAAGGGATGGATCCGCGCCGTCAAGGGTCACGTCGCCGACTTGGCCGATGCACGCTACAAGGAAGGCGACCGCGGCCGCTTCGCGCTTCATGCCCAGACCACCGACAAGCTTATTGTTTTCGCCACCAACGGCCGCTTTTACACGATTGGCTGCGACAAATTACCCGGCGGGCGCGGCCATGGCGAGCCGCTGAGCTTGATGATCGAACTTGGTAATGGACACGACGCTGTCGCCCTTTTTCTCCATGAACCTGGACGTCGTCTGCTGGTTGCCTCCGAGACCGGGCGTGGATTCGTGGTCGCCGAGGATGGTGTCCTCGCCCAGACCCGCAATGGCAAGCAGGTTCTGAACCTTGCCACCGGCGAAGAGGCTGCGACCTGCGCCACTGTCGGCGCCAACGACGACACGGTCGCCGTCCTTGGCAAGACGCGCCGACTTCTGTTATTTAGGCTCGACGAACTGCCGGTGATGACCCGGGGACGAGGCGTCGTGCTACAACGCTACGCCAAGGGTGGCCTTGCCGACGCCAAGACCTTCAAACTCGACGAAGGGCTTACGTGGCGCAATGGCGAACGCTTGCGGACGGAAATGGCGATTAAACCCTGGCTCGGCCGGCGTGCCCAAGCCGGCCGTTTACCGCCAAAGGGATTTACCCGCGCAAACCGATTCACTTGATTGTCAAAGGCTGATAGGACCCCTTCATGAACCAACCCATGACTACTCAATCCACCCTCGTCGCGGCCCTGTGGCCGTCGGCGGATCGGCTCGATCTTCTACGTTTGGGTTTGCTGGCGATTGCCGGCAGTCTGTTGATGACCCTCGCGGCCAAGATACAGGTGCCGTTCTGGCCGGTGCCCATCACCATGCAGACCTTCGCCACCTTCGTCATTGGCATGGCCTTCGGCTGGCGGCTCGCGGGCGCGACGATGCTGCTGTATTTGGGGCAGGGAGCGATCGGAATGCCCGTCTTTACATGGGGCGGCGGCATTGTCTACTTCACCGGTCCGACGGCGGGGTATCTTATCGGATTCCTGGCCGCTGCCGTCCTCGTCGGTTGGCTCGCCGAACGGGGTTGGGATCGCCATGCGATGCGCACCCTGGCCGCCCTCGCCCTCGGCGAGCTTGTCATCCTTGGCCTCGGCGGCGCCTGGATGGCGATCCTCTTCGGCCCGGCCAAGGCGTGGACCGCCGGCATCGCGCCCTTCCTCCTCGGCGACGCGCTGAAGATCGCTCTCGCGGCGCTGTTCGTGCCGGCCTGCTGGAAAATTATCGGCAAGCTCCGCGCCTGAAGAGCGGAATTGGGATTTGTCTCAGAGATCGGCGACGGCGAGTTCGTCTTCGCCGAGCAGGCGCCAGCCGTCGGGCGAATAAGCCTCCAGCGGCCGGAAGGCGGCCTTGTAGGACATCTTTGGGCTCTCGGCAATCCAATAGCCGAGATAGGCGTGGGGAAGCGCAAGAGAGCGCGCATGGTCGATAAGCCAAAGGATCATGTAGGTTCCCAGGCTGTGGCGGTATAACCCCGGGTCGAAAAAGCTGTAAATGGCGGAAAGTCCGTCGCCTAGGCGGTCATAGAGACAGGCCGCGACAAGCCCATGGCGAGCGGCGCGCAACTCCAACAAGGAAGTGCGCACAGGTGTATCCTCGACCAAGGCCTGATAATCGTGGAAGTCCATTTTGGCCATGTCTCCGTCGCCGTGCCGCGATTTCTGGTAAAGGGCGAAGAGCTCGAACTGCTCCATCGTCGCCACGGGCGGGCAGTCGCGGCCGTCTAAAGACTGATTGAGTTTCCATACTCGGCGTTGGGACCGCGAAGGTGTGAAGCCGTCGACGCGAACCCGGACCGCCAAACAGGCCTCGCAATCGCGGCAAATTGGTGCGTAGGCAACGCTGTGACTGCGACGGAATCCGGCCTGCGAAAGGGCGTCGTTCATGTGTACCGCGTCGCGGCCGACCAGTTCCGTCACCACCCGACGCTCGACCCGATTTTCCAGATAGGGACAACTCAGCGGCGGCGTGGCAAAAAAGAAACGGGTCCGGTGCAGTCGGGTGTGTCTCATGGCAATCGCGGCGCGTTCGTTACGCCAGTATCCAGCGATTTGGGGTATCACCGCCCGCCGTCCAGCCGCCAATCATTGAGCCACCGGTTTTGCTTGTGGTTGCTCTTGCTTTTGCTCGTGTGGCTGTCCAGGTTCGTGTGATTGTCCCTGTGGCGGCTTTTGCGTTGCTTCGTCTGTTTCTTTTTTCACTTCCTTTTGTTGCCCCGTTCCGCGGAGGAGGACGATGGCGATGCGCCTGTTGCTTGGACTGGCCGGGTTTTGGACGTCATAGGGTTCCTTGTCCGCCGCCCCCACGACCCGCGACAGGCGCTCGGGCTTGAGGCCGACATCGATAAGGGCGCGGCGAGAGGCATTGGCGCGGTCGGCCGAAAGCTCCCAGTTGGTATAGCCGGTACGGCCGCCGGCAAATTTGGTGGCGTCGGTATGGCCGGTGATCGAAATATCCTGAGGCATTTTTTCAATAACCTTGGCCACCAGGCCCAGGGCCTTGCGGGTGTGCCCGAACATTCTGGCGCCGCCCCGTGGGAACATGGCCAAGCCTTCCTGATCGATAATCTGAACACGCAGGCCCTCGGGTGTGCTGTCGATCTTGAGACCCTTGGCCAACTGCTCGAGTTCCGGCAAACTCTTCAGGGCCTCCTGAATTTTCTCCTCGGCCTCCTTGAATTGATCTTTCTCTTTTTCGCGCATGACCTCCTCGGCTTCCCTATCCGAGACATCCTCTTCGCTATCTTGATCATCCTGGG
>PVBE011666247.1_pt1 | contig 15438 bp, 13 predicted proteins | sample 1631181 | NCBI WGS metagenome assembly PVBE01 (sample SAMN08397723, study PRJNA350692) | Marine metagenome, whole genome shotgun sequencing project. | isolation source: water | place: Pacific Ocean | collected 2012-04 | reverse complement strand
GGCGGCGGCGGCCTCGGGGTCCCACAGCGCGGGAACCACAGCCACACCGACGCGACGTTCGGGCGCCATCTCGACGAGCTCCGCCAACCAGCGATTGTGCGCCCGTGCGCCGGCCCATTGCAGCTCGGGATCGATTCCTTCGGTGGGGAGTCCCAGTCCCGCGCCGAAGGGCGGTGTATTGTGCTCGGTGATGCCGTCGGGAAAGACTATTTCGCCCGCCAGGCCGTCCGCGTCGAGCACTTCGATGCGCGCGTCGTGATCCCAGGCCCCGCTCAGCTCGCGGTCGTGCCCCTCGCGCCACTGCTCGTTGATGTCCTTGACCAGGAATTGTTTTTCGGAGGCTTCGATCTGGGCCTTCTGTAGAGGTAGAGCCGCATCGAAGGCGTCGCGGTATTTTGGATCGAGATAGTCGCGGTAGCGCTCGGGCTGGAGGCCCGCGTGACAGTCCGAGGATGATGACGAGGTAGCGGTCCATGGATGGAGGCTCCTTCTTGCGTGATCGCGCGACGCGGCCCAGATTATGCACCAATCGGGAATTCCGACAATCGAAATCAGAGTCGTGCGCGGGGTTGCCCTGAGGACCATCTGAATCGAGCCAGCGGCCCGTGTGACCCCACTCATCGTCGCTGCCTGTCAGTGTGCAGTAGTATCTCCGACAACGCCTCTTTAATGATTGCGATGGGGCCGCCCACAGATTGAGAAAGAAGGCTCGCAATGAGGCTCACGGTCAACGGGCGCGAACGGGAGCTGGACGACGCCTGGCGAGACGAGACTCTTCTCAGCACGCTGCGCGAATCGTTGGGCCTCGTCGGCGCCAAGTACAGCTGCGGCAGGGGTCTCTGCGGAGCCTGTACAGTCCATATTGACGGAGTCGCCAGCAACAGCTGCAACCTGCGAACGGCAGACGTTGAAGGCCGCTCCATTCTGACCATCGAGGGCCTGGCGGATCTGGACGGTCGTCTGCATCCCCTGCAACAGGCGTGGATCGACGAGCGTGTTCCGCAATGTGGCTACTGCCAGGCTGGTCAGATCATGCAGGCGGCGGCACTCTTGTCCAGGGCGACCCGCCCGAGTGAAGCAGAGATTGTCGCTGCAATGAGCGGAAATCTCTGCCGTTGCGGCACCTACGATCGAATCAAGAAAGCCATTCGCCGCGCAGCCGATGAGCTCGCGGGCCGGGCCAGGCCGTCGGGTGGCTGAGCTATCGGTCACGCGCCGACGCTTCCTGATCGCCAGTGGCTGGACCGCGGCGGGCGTGACCGTGATCTACTTCGGGGGGCGCTCGGTGCTCTCGGGTCTGCCGAGCTTCGACATGCCCGACGCGGAGGCGGCGGCGACCTGGCTCCAGATCGGAGGCGACGGTCGCTGTCGGATGTTCTGCCCGCGCGCGGAGATGGGCCAGAACGCATCGATCGGGCTGGCGCAGATCGCGGCAGAAGAGCTGGGCATCGCCGTCGAAGACATCTAGGTGCGCTTTCCGAATACGAGTGAGATTTCGCAGAACGTGATCACGGCCGGGAGCATGTCGCTGGCGCTCTTTGCGGAGCCGACCGCGCGGGCCGCCGCTGCGCTTCGCGAGCTCCTGAGAGCGCGGGCTGCGACCGCAGCGGGTGTGGATCTCGCTGCGGTCGAGGACGGGATCAACGGGTTCCTGCTTCCGGCGGGTCGCAGCCTGAGCTATGCCGATCTCGCCGGTGGCGAAGCGGTCATCCTCGATCGGGTCGATGAGGCTCCGCTCTACAGCTTCGACTCGACGCGTCCGCACACACAGATCGGTCGCGGCGCGCCGCCCTGCCAGCTCGAGGAGATCGCAACCGGCGCTGCGCTCTTCGCGGCAGATGTGCGCCTACCGGAGATGCTCTTCGGTCGCATGGTCCGGCCGGTCGCGCGAAATGCCCGACTCGTTCGGGTCGACGACTCCCGGGCGAAGAATATTGCGGGGGTGGTGCAGGTGGTGGCGGACCTGGATCGCGATTTCGTGGGCGTCGTCTGTGAGACGCCGGGCAAACTCGATGCGGCGATCGAGGCGCTCGAGGTCGAGTGGCAGCTTCCGGCGCGTTTCGATCAGAAGACCATCGACGAGCTGATCGATGTGGACGCCGCATTGGCGCGCGGCGATCTCGAGCACAGCCTCGAGAGCGATCGCTTCGACAAGGAGCCCGCCTGGGACCTCGAGCTCCGCTTCGAAGTCCAGCTGCAGTCGCACGCCATGCAGGAGCCCCGCGCCGCGCTGGCGCAGGTGACACGGGGGGCGGAAGACGATGGCCAGCAGAGCGTCGAGATCTGGACGGGTTCGCAGGATCTATTCGTCATCCAGCGACATGCGGCCCGCGACCTCGGTATCGCGAAAGATCGAGTCCGCGTCCATGCGCGGCGTCTCGGGGGCGGTTTCGGGGGGCGCGAGCACTACGATGTCGAGCGCGACGCGGTGCGGCTCTCGCGTGCGGTCGGTCGCCCGGTCAAAGTGCAGTGGTCGCGCGAAGATGAGTTTCGAGGTGCGCGAAACAGGCCCGCATCGAGCCACCGGATCAGGCTCGCGGCGGATGATCGGGGACGCCTGACGGATTGGTGGCACGCCTTCGTGTCGGGCCACATCGTCTTCGCCCGAGAGCGCCTGCCGGACTGGATGCTGTCCGCCGTTCGGCTGCTGGGCGACCTCGGCGTCGCGCGAGGTGGCGCTCCGCCCTATCAGGCGCAGCGCAAGCGCATTGAATTCGGCGACGTCGACCTACCGGTCGACCTGGGCACCTGGCGCTCGCTGGGCGCGGCGCCCAACGGCTTCGTAATCGAATCCGCGATCGACGAGCTGGCGCGACTTCGCGGTGTCGACCCGGTTGAGCTGCGTCTGCAGAACATCGCGCCGGAGCACGAGCGTCTTGTCGCCTGCCTGCGAAGAACGCGTGAGCTCGCCGAGGGGCTGCCGCTGCCGGCCGGTTCCGCCGTCGGCCGGGGCTATGCGTGTGGCATCTATGAGGAGCACAGCTTTGTCGCGGCCAGCGCGGACGTGCGAGTCGACGAGTCGACGGGCGCTGTTCGAGTGCTGCGAATGTGCTGCGCGCAGGACGTGGGTCTCGCCGTCAACCCGGATCAGCTGAGGGCGCAGATCGAGGGTAATCTGATCTGGGGTCTCGGCATGGCACTGCGCGAACGCGTCGAGATCGGCGACAGCGACGTCGCTTCGCTGAATTTCGATCGCTACCGCATCCCGAGCATAGAGGACGCGCCCGGGTTCGAGATCGAGATCATCAGCCCGCGCGACATCCCGCCGGCGGGCGCCGGCGAGACAGCCCTGATGGTCGCTGCGCCCGCGATCGCCAATGCGCTGCGCGATGCGACGGGGCATCGCTATACGACACTGCCGATTCGGCCGAAGCGTCTTTCATCGTAACGATCCAGCGAAGAAGGTGGATCAGATGCGGCTGGCATTCGGCGCTTCGCGTTCCTGGAGCGCGAGTCGCTGCTCGACGGCGCCGGGCAGCTGCGTGCGCTTCGCGAGTGCGGCGTAGAACACCGGCACCACGAAGATGGTGAAAGTGGTCGCGAACATCACGCCAGAAAAGACCACGACTCCGATCGAGCCACGCCCGCCGGAACCGGGTCCCTGGCCCACCAGCAGCGGCAGAACCCCGATGGCCGTCGAGAGTCCCGTCATCAGGATCGGGCGCAGGCGCGTCTGCGCCGCTTCCAGGATGGCAGCGCGGAATTCGAGGCCCTCCTTGCGCAGCTGATTCGCGAATTCGACGATCAGGATCCCGTTCTTGGCCGCGATGCCAATCAGGATCGTCATGCCGATCTGACTGTAGATGTTGATGGTGCCCCGCATGGCCCAGAAGCCCATCGCCGCGCCCGCGTTCACCAGCGCGAGGCCCGCCAGTGCGCCGAAGATGGCCAGCGGTACCGAGAGCATGATCACGATGGGATGGACGAAGCTCTCGAACTGGGCCGCCAGCACGAGGTAGACGATCAGCAGGGCCAGGCCGAAGGTGAAGTAGGCCGCCAGGCTCGACTCGCGGAATTCGAGCGAGATCCCCTTGTAGTCGACGTGGGCGGAGCTCGGCAGTGCGTCGCGAGCCAGACGCTCCAGGGCATCGAGGGCATCGCCTAGCACGGCGCCCTCCGCGACGCTGGCCGAAAGGGTCGCTGCCGGCAGCCGATTGAAGCGGCGCAGGACGCCGGGCGCGGCGACTTCGCGTGTGCTCACCAGGTTCGAAAGCGGGATCAGCTCGCCGGTCCGATCCGAGCGCGCGTAGATATTCGATAGATCTCCCGCCGTGGCGCGCTGGCTCCCCTGGGCCTGTACGATGACGTCGTACTCTTCGCCGCGCTCGACGTAGGTCGTCACCTTGCGCGAGCCCAGCATGGTTTCGAGGGTGCGCCCGATCGTCTCCACCGACACGCCCAGCTCCGCGGCGCGCGCATGTTCGATCTCGACGCGCAGCTGTGGCTTGGTGGGCTTGAAGTCGCCCCGAACGCGGGTGAGGCCAGGGACTTCCGAGATCCGTACGAGCAGCTGCTCTTGCCAGGCGCCGATCTCCTCGTGGGTGGCACCGCGGATCACGAACTGCACCGGCTGTCCCGAATCGCGGCGTCCGAGTCCGCCTGGCGGGAAGGCCACCACATGGATGCCGGGAATCTTTGCGCCCTCGCGGCGGATCTCATGGATGATCTCGGTCGCGGAGCGCTCGCGTTCGTCCCAGGGCGAGAGCGTGACGATGACGAAGCCCGTGCTCATCGAGGCGCCCGCGCCGAAGCCGCCCGGCACCTTGGTCAAAACGTGGCTGACATCCCCGGATTCGACGAGCGGAAACAGCACGCGATCTTCGAGGACGCTCAGGTGACGCACCGAGTCGTCGAAGCTGGCGCCCTCGGGCCCGATCATCTGTACCAGGAAGCCGCCGCGGTCCTCCGCCGGCTCGAGCTCGCTGGGAACCCTCGAGAACAGCAACAAGATCGCTCCGAAGACCACAGCCAGCGCGAGCCCTACATATAGCGAGTGTTTTAGACAGGCTTCGAGCGCCCGTCGATAGCGTTTCTGCAGCCACTCGAAAAAGCGCTGGGTGGTCTGGGTGAGTCGGCCGTCGCGCTCCTTCGAGACGAGCAGCTTCGAGCACAGCATCGCGGAGAGGGTGAGCGCGATCAGGCTCGAGAACGCGACCGCGGCCGAGACGGTGATGGCGAGCTCGCGGAAGAGGCGGCCCGTCATCCCCTCCAGGAACGCAATCGGCACGAAGACGGCGATCACCACGAGGGTCGTTGCGATGACGGCGAAGCCGACCTCGCGGGCGCCCCGGTAGGCGGCTACGAGCCTCGGCTCGCCCATCTCGATACGGCGCTGCACGTTCTCGAGCACCACGATCGAGTCGTCCACCACGAGGCCGATGGAGAGTACGATGGCGAGCAGCGTGAGCAGGTTGATCGACAGCCCGAAGGCGAAGAGAGCCGAGAACGTGGCGATCAGGCAGATCGGGACCGTGACCGCCGGGATGACCGCTGCGCGCCTGGTGCCGAGAAAGAGGTAGATGACGCCGACGACGAGCAGCACCGCAACGAACAAGGTGAGGTACACCTCTTTGACGGCGGCTGCGATGAAGACCGAGCCGTCCCAGCTCTTGGACAGTACCGTGGCCTCGGGCAGCGAGGAGTGGATCTGCGCCAGCTCCTGCTTTATCGCAGTGGCGACCGCCATCGTGTTGGCGCCCGATTGTTTCACCATGCCGAGGCCGATGCGAGGCTTGCCGTTGCCGTGGAACTGGCTGCGCCATTCTTCGGGACCGACCTCGACCTTGGCGACCTCGCTGAGTCGAATCAAGTGGCCGTCGTCGCCCCGCGCGACAACCAGCTTCGAGAAATCCTCCGCCGTCCGGTAGCCCCGCTCGACGCGAACCGTGAAGTCGCGGGAGACGGACTCGATTCGGCCTGCGGGAAGCTCCACGTTCTGCGTGCGGAGCGCGCGCTCCAGATCCAACACGGTGAGCTCGCGGGCGGCGAGTGCGACCCGGTCCACCCAGATCCGCATCGAGTAGCGGCGTTCCCCGGAGATCCGCACGCGCGCCAAACCATCGATCACCGCGAAGCGATCGACCAGGTAGCGGTCGGCGTAGTCGGTAAGCTCGAGCGGATCGAGAGTTTCACTCGAGAGGTCGAGCCACAGGATCGGCTGGGAGTCGGAGTCGGCCTTGTAGATCTGCGGCGGGTCCGCTTCGTCGGGCAGGCGGTCGAGCACCTGACTCACGCGGTCGCGCACATCGTTCGCGGCATTCTCGATGTCGCGCGACAGCTCGAACTCGACATTGATTCGCGAGGCCCCGTCCCGACTCGAGGACTCGACGGTGCGGATGCCGTCGATGCCGCTGATTCGATCTTCGAGAACCTTGGTGATCCGGGTCTCGACGACGGCCGCCGAGGCGCCGAGATAGTCGGTCTGGATGGAGACGATGGGTGGGTCGACGTCGGGCAGCTCACGCAGGGGAAGCTTCGTGAACGACAGCACACCGAAGGCCACGAGCAGCGCCGAGATCACCGTGGCCAGTACGGGACGGCGGATGGAAGTGTCGGAGAGCCACATCGGAAAGCCTCAGGCGCCCGGCGCTGCGTCGGCGCTCACCACCTGGAGTGGCGCGCCGGCCCGCAGATCGACGCCGTCTACGACCACCCGCTCGTCCCCCGAGAGTCCACCGAGCACTTCGACGGCGCCCGGACGACGGCGTCCGATGCGAACCTCTAGACGCTGCGCGCGACCTTCTTCGTCCACCACGAAGACGTAGTGGTGTTCTCCTTCCGGCACGATCGCCTGCTCGGGCAGCGAGAGTGAGCGCTTCGGATTGGCGTGCAGCTCGACGCGCAGCAGCATGCCGGGGCGGAGCAGGTGGTCGGGATTCGGAATCAGCGCGCGAATGCGGATGGCTCGCGTGTGCGGATCGACCCGCGTATCGACCACCGAGACGCGTCCGACGAAGGACTGCTCCGCATAGGCCACACTCGATGTGCGAATCTCGAGACCTACTTGCACGAAGGCCAGGAAGGCTTCGGGCACGGAAAAATCGAGCTTGATCAGGTCGATGTCATCGAGGGTCGTGATCTCGTCGCCGGGTCTGACGACCGTGCCCCGACTCACGGAGCGAATCCCAAGAACCCCGGCGAAGGGTGCCACGATCTGGCGGTCGGAGAGCTGCGCTCGAAGCTCCGCCAGCCGCGCGGCGGCGGCGTCGCGGGCGGCGACGCGTTGATCGAGGTGCGAGAGCGAATCGCTGCCCTGCTCTACGAGGTCTGAGACCCGCTGGTGCTGACGTAGTGCTTCGTCGTAGGTGGCGCGTGCCGCGGTGAGCTTGGCCGACTCTTCGTCGCTGGTCAGCTCGACCAACACGTGGCCGGCCTCGACGACCTGTCCGTCTTCAAAGCCCACCGCGGTCACCATCTCGGTCACCTGCGCCGTGATCAGTACGGATTCGTTGGCGTGGGCAGTGCCCAGGGCCTCGATGCGGTCGACGAACTCCTCGTGCTGCAGCGTCGCAACCACCACCGGCTTGGGTGGCATCCCGTATCCCGCAACGTCTGCCGCTTGGCTCGGCTTCGCGTCGCCTGGGTTGCCGGGGCCGTGGACGGACTGCTTTCCCTCGCAGGCCAGGACGCAACACAGCGAACCAAGCAGTACGCCCAGCAACAAGGTCAATGGACGGCGGACTGGCCGTTCGGGGCAGTGGAGGAGGGTCCAGGCCATGGTCGATTTGGGATCTTCCATTATAACGGGAGCATCGGAAAGCGTAGCCTAGAACACCTCGACTCCACCGTGCATCTTCGCATCCGAGCAGTGGCGCCCAGCTGGATGCGAGGCAAGACTGAAGGCCGCGTGGCGCTCTGCTGCTCGGGGTTCGCGGCGAGCCCGGGGCTGGCAGGGCAGCCAGGGGGTGAGGCATAACGTCCCGACTCGACGCGGATTCGGCGCTACGCTTCCGAGCACCAACCGGCCGGCGTGGAATCCAAGCCAGCTGCGATGAGACGCGGTCTGGTGGCGCGCATCGACATGGATCTGAGGCGGGTCCGAGGCGGGTCCGAGGTGGAGGGGCAGTGGGTTGGAGGTGGGTTCCAGGTGGATCTGAGGCGGATTTGGGGCGGATCTGAGGCGGGTGAGAGACGGATCATGAGAGGAGGCGCCCGTTCATGGCGGTGCGAGGGATTTCACACGTGGCGATCGGTGTCACCGATATGGAGCGATCCCTGACTTTCTACCGCGACGTGGTCGGGCTTCGCGTGTGTGCGGACCAGATCAAGGAGCTTCCCTCCGAAGGGGCTCGGCTGGCTCGCCGCCGCCGCGCGGTCTATCTATGCTTCAGCGAGGGACCCGATGAATCCTTCATCGTGTTGGATCGGCAGCTGACGGTGGCAGCCTACGGTGAACCGGCGCGCCTGTTCCAGGTCGGTGTCCACCACTTCGCCTTCTGGGTCGACGATCTGGATGCGGCTGTCGAGCGCGCCCGAGCCGCGGGATTCGAGATCGCGTTCGAACCCATGAATGCGGACTCGCAGACCCTCGGCGAGCCCGCCGGCGGCGAGATTCGCTCCACCTTGATCAGCGACCCGGACGGCAATTTCGTGCAGCTGGACCAGCGGCTCTAGAGCTTTAGCGGACGGCTGCCGACCCGGTCAGGGCGGTGTGGCCGCGAGCTGTCGCCAGGGCGGGCGGTCCAGTGGAATTTGGGCGTATACTTTGAATTCGGGCCAGTGATTGTTATGGCTCCACTGGAGGCCAGCATGTCTGCCATCGATGCCAACGAGACCGCGCTGCTGATCATGGACTATCAGAACCGGATTGTTGCCGACTACGGCGCCGACGATCCGGAGCTGACCAAACGCGCGTCCTCGGTGCTCGACGCCGCGCGCGGCGCGGGCATTGCAGTGATCCATGTCGTCGTGCGCTTCCGTCCGGGGCACGCGGAGGTCGCGGACCGAGGCATCTTCAAGGCGATCAAGGCGGCGGGCGCGATGGTCGAAGGCAGCGAGGGCGTCGAGATCCACTCCGATGTCGCACCGCACCCCGGCGACATCGTGGTGACCAAGAAACGCATCGGCGCATTCACGGGATCCGATCTGGACGTGGTGCTTCGGAGTCTCGGCAGCCGGCATCTGATCCTGATGGGGATCGCCACCAGCGGTGTCGTGCTCAGCACGGCGCGCGCCGCGGCGGACCTCGACTTCGAACTCACGGTGGTGGCCGACTGCTGTGCCGATCAGGACGAGGAGGTTCACCGTGTGCTGACCCAGAAGGTCTTCGCACGCTCGTCGACGGTCACCACGGCGGCGGATCTGATCGCCCAGCTCGGATGAGTGCCCCCTTCGGAATCGATCGAGAAACGATGAAAGCGGTTCGCGCCCGGTTGCCTTACGAGGTTTGAGATGAGCGAGAACGAAACGCCCCTTTCCAGCCCGACCGATTGGGTCGCGGACCACGTGCGCCGCTACGTCGACTCCGACGGAGCGGACGGTCACATCATGAACGGCGTCGCATGTCTCCTGCTCACGACGCGAGGCCGCAAGAGCGGGCAGCTGCGGCGCACACCCCTCGTCTACGCCCAGGACGGCGATCGCTTCTTCATCGTCGCCTCGCGCGGCGGTGACGATGCGCACCCGGTCTGGTTCCTCAACATAGAGGCTGATCCCGATGTCGAGATCCAGCTGCTGGAGGCGCATCACAGGCTGCGTGCCCGGATCGCGGAGGGCGATGAGCGGACAGCCATCTGGAAGAGGATGGTCGACATCTTCGCGGACTTCGCAGACTACCAGAAGAAGACGTCTCGCCAGCTCCCGGTCGTTGTTTTGGAACCACGCTAGGCCGGCCCTGGAGGCCATCTTCAGAGCCTCTACCGCGCTGACTCCGAGTCGAGATCTCGAATCTCACCCGTCATGGGTACGAATCGGACCGACAAGACTCGTTCGCGTTCGATGCCCGCCGAGGTTCGGGTGTGGACCTCCAGCTCCTGGAACGAATCGCCGACGGGGACGACCAGTCGGCCGCCTTCGCGTAGCTGCTCGAGCAGGGGTTTGGGCACGACGGGGGGGGCTGCGGTCACCAGAATTGCATCGAAGGGCGCCGCTTCGGGCCAGCCCCGGTAGCCGTCGCCATGGCGTAGCGCGATGGAGTCGTAGCCGAGTCGGTGCAGGGTTTCGCGAGCGCGAATGGCCAGTGCTTCGATGATCTCGATGCTGTAGACGCTGCCTGCGACTTCGGCCAGGACCGCAGCTTGATAGCCCGAGCCCGTACCGATTTCGAGCACTCGCGACGTTTCGTCGATCTGGGCCAGCTCGGTCATCACGGCGACGATGTAGGGTTGGCTGATCGTCTGTCGTTCGCCGATCGGCAACGGACCGTCTCGGTAGGCGTGTTCGCGCAGGTGTTCCGGGACAAAGGCATGACGGGGCACCCGGCCCATGGCGGCCAGTACCGCAGGGTCCTTGATGCCTCGCGCGATGAGCTGGGTCTCCAACATATCGTGCCGCGCCGCGGCGAATGGAGTAGACGAATCCAGCGCCGCCCTCTCGAGTTGGATCTCACTGCCCGGGGCTTCGAGGGTCTGCTCCCTACAGCCGACGACGGTGAGCCAGAGCAGGAGTACGACCCACCCCGCCGATTCGAGAGCGGCCAAGAAGACGCAGCATCGAGATTGTCGCCGAACCTTGCATGGAGTGCAGCCAGGCATGATCGCTCTACGGCCCCAACGATTCAAATTGCCGGCGCAGGGTAGCGAATCTGGTCGTCCAGACCGAGACCGGGGTTCCGCTCAGCGTGGCGAGGGCCACAGGCGTCGAGACTCGTCTTGAATCTGGGTGCAGGTTCACGGAGAATGGGACGACCCGGCATTCACGCTCGGGACGAGGACGCCATGCGAACCGAACTCTGTGATCTTTTTGGCATCGATATTCCGATCTTCGCCTTCAGCCACTGTCGAGACGTGGTCGCGGCCGTGACCAATGCGGGCGGCTTGGGGGTTCTGGGCGCCTTGGCGTTTTCACCTGAGCAGCTGGAGCTCGAGCTGCGATGGATCGACGAAAACGTCGACGGCAAGCCTGACGGCGTCGATACGGTGATGCCCATGAGCTACGAGGGCAAGGAAGAGGGCCTGGGCAAGAAGGACGAATCCGGAAAAGTCGATTCGACGGTGTTCCAGAACCTGATCCCGCAGGCGACCAAGGATTGGGTCGAGAAGGTCCTCGAAGAATACGAAGTTCCGCAGCTCTCGGGTGAGCAGATCGATGACGGCGTTGGGGGCGGCAACGACGGTCTGCTCGGCTGGACCGAAGGCGGCGGACGCAACCACGTCGATGTTGCGCTCCAGCACGAGGGCGTCAAGCTGCTCGTGAACGCGCTCGGACCGCCGCCGAAGGACATCATCGATCTCGCGCACGAGCACGGCGTGAAGGTCGCCGCATTGACGGGTGCCGTCGAGCACGCTCAGCGCCAGAAGCAGGCGGGCGTCGACATCATCATCGCCCAGGGCACCGAAGCGGGTGGACACACGGGTGAAATCGGCTCGATGGTGCTGCTGCCGGATATCGTCGACGCAGTGGCTCCGACTCCGGTCCTCGGTGCTGGCGGCATCGCGACCGGTCGGCAAGCGGCCGCCGCGATGGCGCTCGGTGCGTCCGGGGTCTGGACCGGCTCGGTATGGCTCACGGTGCGCGAAGCGGACACGTCACCCCTGGTCAAAGAAAAGTTCTTCGCCGCGCGCTCCAAAGACGCGGTGCGGTCGCGCTCCCTGTCGGGCAAGCCTGCCCGGCTGCTGCGGACGGCCTGGACGGAGGCCTGGGAGCGCGAGGATTGCCCCGGGACGTTGCCGATGCCGCTGCAGTACATGGTGTGTGCGGACGCCCAGGCTCGGATCGGTCGTGAGGCGCGCAAGCAGGGCACGAAGGCGCGCGAGCTGATCGGGATGCCGGTCGGCCAGGTCGTCGGCCGAATGAACTCCGAGATCAGCTCCGCAGACGTGATCTACCAGTTCATGGACGAATTCGTCGGGTCGGTGGAACGCCTGCAGAAAATGCTCGACGCCGCGAGCAAGGCCTGAGCTTCCAGCCGCAGCGGAATCTTCAGAATCTGCAGGAGTCATGCAGAGCCCTGACGAGCCACGAAGAGCCTTGAATCGGCGAGCGACGGCTCGAACGCAACCCGAGCGACGCCAAGAACCTGGCCGTCAGTGCCGCCATCATCTCGATGGCGCACCACCTGAAGATATCGGTGGTCGCAGAGGGCGTGGAAACGGAGGAGCAGGTGCAATTCCTGAGTGAGTTCGGCTGCGAGGAACTTCAGGGTTTTCTCTTCAGCCCACCCGTTCCCGCAAACGAGTTCGTTCGGTTCCTGGAGCCAGGGAAGTCAGAGGAGCCGGAGTCGTAATCCACTCCGTGCAGCGGCTCGCGTCGCCATCACGGTCGCACGACGAAGAAGGCGTTCACCGGATGGCCGAAGTCGATCGGCTGGAAATGCGTAAAGCCGGCGGCCTGGGTCCATTCCAGCAGCAGGCCTTCGTGGAGTCCCAAGGTGCCGAGCCCAGCACCGCCCGGTGCTGAGAGCGAAGACGACATACAGATCATCACGGAGATGCCATACATCATCGCCGCCATCGGGTTTTGTTCGACGTTCTCTGCATAGCTGGGCTTCGCTTTGATGTCGGCGATCAGCCAGGTTCCGTCGGCAGCAAGGCTGTCTCGGACGGCTCGAATCATGTCCTGGGGATGCGTCATGTCGTGCAGGCAGTCGAAGGTCGTCACGAGGTCGAAGCGATGATCCGTCGGAAGCGGCTCGGCTTCGGCATCGTGAAACGAGACGTTCTGAACGCTGGCGGCGCTTCGGTTGCGTTCGGCGCGTGCGAGGGCATGCTTCGAAATGTCGTAGCCGTGGAACTCGGAGTTGGGGAAGGCCTTGGCCATCTCGAGCAGTGCCACGCCGGCGCCACATCCCACATCGGCCACCGACGCGCCTGCGCGCAGCTTTTCACAGACTCCCTCTAGCCTCGGGAGCGCGACCGGCACCAGCAGGCTTCGAAACCAGGGTGCCAGTCCGCGCTCGATTCCCCGCGCGCCATCTGCGCCGAGCTCGTCGTAGGACAGCCCGATTCCCGTCCGAAATGCTTCGGGCAAGCGCTCGAGGGTGCGCGCGAGGTCGGGTAGCTGAGAGAGTATGCCGATGCCGTTGGCGGGGTGGCCCTCGTCGACGAGCACGGCCGCGCCTTCTGACGACAGGCAGAATCGTCCTGCGTCGCGACTCTCGAGCATCCCGCTGGCGCCCTGGGAATAGAGCCACTCGCGCAGCCAGCGTTCGTCGAGTCCGGTCTGGTCCGCGAGCTCCTGGCTACTGACTTCCCCAAGCTCGGCCAGGGCCGCATAGAGCCCGAGCCGATCGCCCAGGCAGACCATCAACGAGACGGTCGCGCCGTTCATGTAGCCGAAGAGACGAAGGCTGTACTCCTTCAGCCGGTCCGGGTCGAGAGCCCTGGTCGCCATATCGCTCCTTGGGTGCGTCGGTTGCGGGTGTCGAGTTTCGTTTGTGTCGACGATCGATCTGGGGTGGGAGAGCGGCGTCGAGCATACCCCGAATCGGTCTGCGTCAGGGTGGCTGCGCGTTCGACTGGCCGGCCCAGGGAACTCCTCATCGCCGACCAGGAGCCCGCTTCGCCAGGGCGGGTGTCGCCGCAGCCAGCGAAGACGGCCGGTCCACTGGGCGAGAGCCGGGACGCGGCTACAGTTTCGAGCAATCGGCTCGATCGCTCCTCGCGAGTCGAACCAGAGCAAGGAACCTCAGTCATGCCCATGAACGTGCAGGCAATCGCCAGCCTCTCCGACAAGATCAATCAGATCCGAATGCTGACCGCCGAGATCGTCAACAAGGAGATCCTTCCCAACGAGAACAAGCTCTGGCGTTCGCGGCGTGATGCCAAGGTCAGCGAAGAGCAGAGGGCCGAAACTCGCGCCCTGCGCCAGGAGATTCGGGACAAGGTCAAGCAAGCTGGGCTCTGGGCGCCTCATCTGCCCGAGGAGTACGGCGGCTGTGGCTTGTCATTTCTCGAACACGCCTACATGAACGAAATCCTCGCCTACGCGACCGGTGCGGCTTCGCTCTTCGGGGTCGTCGCACCCAACTCGGGAAATCAGAAGATTCTGCTGAAGTACGGCACCGAAGAACAGCGCAAGAAATGGCTGGTTCCGCTCACCGAGGGCACGATGCAGTCGGGCTTTTCGATGACCGAGCCCGACAACGCCGGCTCGGATCCGCGCTCGATCAAGACCACTGCAACACGCGACGGCGACGAGTGGGTGATCAACGGCCATAAGTGGTTCACCTCGAATGGTCTGGCGGCGGACTTCCTGATCGTCATGTGCCGCACCGACGATCCGGAGGGTCCGGCTGATCGCAACGCCAAGATGACCCAGATCATCGTTCCGACCGATACACCGGGTGTCAATATCATTCGAGACATCGAAGTCTGGGGCAGGTCGAGCGATCACGTCGAGATCATCTACGAGAACGTGCGGGTCCCCGTCGACAATCAGCTTGGCCAGACGGGCTCGGGGCATCAAGCCGCTCAGGATCGACTCGGCGCGGGACGCGTCTATCACTGTATGAATTCGGTCGGACAGATGTGGCGCGCTTTCGACCTGATGGTCGAGCGAGCCAGTACGCGCGAAGTCCATGGCGGCCTACTGCGAGACAAGCAGTTCATTCAGGGCTTCATCGCCGACTCCTACATCGATATCCAGACCTCGCGCCTGATGACGATCCATTGCGCCGAACAGATGGAGAGCGGCGCCGATGCGCGAACTGAAATTTCGGCCCTCAAGATCTACGTACCGGCGGCCTACTCCCGCGTCGTCGACCGGGCGATCCAGGTGTGGGGCGCCGCGGGAGTCACCGGCGACCTGCCGCTCGCAGGCATGTACCAGGGAGCCCGAACGCTGCGGTTGGCTGATGGCCCCGACGAAGTGCACAAGATCTTGATCGCCAAGAACGTGCTCAAGCATTGCCACGTCGGTGCGTCCTGGGATTTCGGCAACTGAAGACACGAATCTCAGAGGCAGTGCCCGGAACGCCGGGCAGCTACGCGCTGTATCTACGTTGCGATCGGAGCGCAAGGGTCTCGGTGGGTGCACTCGGCAGGTTGCGGGTCGAACCGGGTGCCTATCTCTATATCGGTAGTGCGTTCGGCCCGGGCGGATTGAGAGCACGGCTCTCGCGCCACGCCGCTCGCAAGAAGATCAAACGTTGGCATATCGACTACATACGTCCGCAAATGTCGCTTGCTGGCGCCTGGATCTCGACGTCGCCCATTCGACTCGAGCATGACTGGGCCGCGAAGGTACTCGGCCTTTCCTTGGCGACGGTTCCGCTGCCCGGGTTTGGGTCGTCCGACTGCGGCTGTCCGAGTCATCTGGTGCACTTCAGAGACTGGGCGGCGG
>PVBE010217859.1_pt1 | contig 15438 bp, 12 predicted proteins | sample 1631181 | NCBI WGS metagenome assembly PVBE01 (sample SAMN08397723, study PRJNA350692) | Marine metagenome, whole genome shotgun sequencing project. | isolation source: water | place: Pacific Ocean | collected 2012-04 | reverse complement strand
CCGTTCCCAGGCCCGTGTGCTCACCAGGACCTGACCACCGTGACCGGCGCGCGCGATCCGGGCGGCCTTGTTCACCATCCGCCCCATGTAGTCCACGCGGCCAGTCTCCTCGTCCGGTGCAGCCTTCGGTCGCCCGGTATGGACCCCCATGCGGACCCGGATGCCCCGATGGGACCCGTCGATGGACGAGGAGCAAGCAGCAAAAGGGCTGGTGTCCGCTAGCAGGCTGTTGGGCCAGGGTGCCTTGTGGAGCGCAAGCTGGGTGGCGACACAGAAGCGAATGGCCATCGCTGGCTGGGAGAAGGCCACCATAAAGGCATCTCCCTCAGTCTTGACCTCGTATCCCCCGTGGGTGGCGATCTGGCCGCGCACCGTGTCGTGGTGCAGCTTCAGGGCGGACCCAAACGTCTCCCCGAACCGTTCCCAGAGGGCGGTGGAACCCTGGATGTCGGTGAACACGATGGTGACTGTCCCGGTAGGGGCGCTTGGCACGAGGTTCTAGCTAATCCGACAAGGCGTCTGATGGAGAAGCAGACCGAATCCAGAGATGGTGCGTTGAGTCATACCGCTTCAACTTTCGCCATCCTGAAGCATTGATGGCATCGGGCTGAGTGTGTGGCAGCTCTGGGTAGCTCCGAGTGAGCATGTAGATCTTCCCCTCTGCAGCGGGGGGCTCCTTGATCCATCCGCTGCAGGGCTCCTGGGTACCGATTCCAGCTCGAATGGGGATCTCTTTTGGCAGCATGGCCAGGTCCACCCGGAGGGGGACACAGTCCAGCAGCAGGTCCATCGGCCCCACATTCTTCTCGGCCCACCCTGCAGCCTGACCGGAGACCATCTCCCAGCCGGAGTCTCGCCTTGGAGCGTCTGCGTGCAGCCCGGTGGGCCGAGGCCAGGTGGTGATGGCCAGACTCGCGGCAGCAGCCAAGCCAATCGTTCGGCCCAGCCGCTCTTGTCCACCCAGTCTCCCCAGGAGTGCGCCTAAGCGGTCGCCTGCGACGGGGATCATGGCCACCATCAGGGGTACGAAGGCCAGGATGTACTTCTCCGAGTAGCTCGTCCAGGTCGCACCCAGGTAGACCGCCCCCGCTGCACCGAAGATCATCAATGCGCTGGCAGCACTCGACCGCATCTTCTCCCAGCGGTCTCGACTTCCGCCCGCAGGAAGGAGTGCGAGCGGTACCAGGAGCAGGAGCAGGCCGGGCTTGGGGCCGCAGTCCTCGGCCACCACGGTTCCATAATTGGAGTCCAGAAACTGCATGGCACAGGCATTGGTCAGCTCATCGAGGTTCAGGGGCTTGGGCTCGAAGTCGGTGCATGCGGAGAACTTGGTGTCCTGGGAGTCCCGGATCCGGACCAGCTCCTCACGTCGGCGCTGCAGAACCTGACCTGTGAGGTCCTCCTGGGGGACGGACCAGTGTGCCACCACCCACCGGTCCAGCCCATGGGCGCTACCGACGCCTGCTGTGAAGAGAATCGCGAGGCTGATGCGTCGGAGAGAGGAAGCAGGTCGGGTGAGGCCCAGGAGCAAGAGTCCGCCCACGATGGGGATGGTGACCAGCCCAAGGTGGTTCAGCTTCCATGCCAGCCCGGCGACAAGCCCTGCCCCCAGCGCGCCAGGGCGTGTGGGCCAGCGAGCGCATGCGGCTCCCAGCGAGATGGCTGCAGCAGAGGTGGCAGCAGCCAGTGGGTACATATTGGTCCACGCCGCGCTCTCGACCGCACACTGAAGCAGGGGCACGCACAAGGCTGCAAGTGCACCGGCCCAGGGCCCGCTCCAGGCCCGTCCCAGGGTGCCTGCTGCCAGCACCAGCACTGCAGCGCTCGCCCGGGCAATAGCGTGGGCTGCGGCTGCGTAGCCCATGGGCTTGCCCAGGGAGGCCAGCAGCAAGGGGAATAGAGGTGTGCGCCACCCAAAGTAGCTGCTGGTCGGATCCCAGAAGAAGTGGGCCGATTCAAAGTAGTGGGGCCAGTTTGACCCCCAGGGATGACTCAGCGGTGGGTTGGCTGCGAGCAGCAGCCCGGTGCCCACACCGACGGCAACCATCCAGGGTGCTTCGCGCAGCACCACATCAACCCATCGCGGGCGGGTGGTGGTGGGTGTAGTTGAGGAATCTGCCACCTCTCGGGCCTAACATCGGCAGCTTCAGTGATACCCTGTGGGTCCTCGGAGGCTTCCATGCGCACCCCGTCCCTCCTCTTTGTTCTGCTGCTTGCTTGTGGTGGCAGCGACAAGGACTCCTCGTCTGACAAGGACACTTCCGGTCACGCTGATGTGGACACGGACACGGATACCGACACGGATACCGATACGGATACCGACACGGACACCGACACGGACACGGATACGGGCGGGGACACATCGACTCCGGACCTGGATGGCGATGGGGATGGCTACTCGGTGGGTGCGGGTGACTGCGATGACGGTGATGAGCGGATCCATCCGGGTGCGGATGAACGCTGCAATGGGGTGGACGATGACTGCAGCGGGGTCGTGGATGACAACCCCGTCGATGGCCTCACCGCCTACATGGACACGGATGGGGATGGTCATGGAGACCCTTCCTCACCGCTGAATGTCTGTGGTCCGGGCGAGGGCTACAGCCCGACGACGACCGACTGTGATGACACCAACCCGGACACCTACCTGGGTGCTCCTGAGTTGTGTGATGAGCAGGACAACGACTGCAATGGTCTCATCGATGACGATGCTGCCGGCCTGGACTGGTACTACCCAGACGCTGACGGGGATGGCTACGGTAGCGACGCAGTGGAGGCGGGCGTAGAGGCGTGTAGCGTGCCGTCTGGGTACGTCACGAATGATGATGACTGCAATGATGAACTGAGCACAGCCCATCCAGATGCGATCGAGTTCTGCGACGGCTGGGACAATGACTGTGATGGCATTGTGGACACCGACTCTCTCTTCGGCCTCCACACCTTCTACCCGGACGCGGATGGCGATGGGTCGGGCGTGCCTGGAGAGACGGTCGAGGACTGCTACGCACCCTCTGGCTATGCCGCAACGGATGATGACTGCGATGACACGGACCCGTCCCGGTATCCAGATGCTCCGGAGATCTGTGATGATCTCGACAATGACTGTGATGGGCTGGTGGATCATTACGATCCGGATGTGGCGGACGGGGTCTGGTACTACGACGCGGATGGGGATGGCTATGGAACAGACTCCACCAGCTACATGGGCTGTGAGGCGCTCGCGGGCTTTGTGATGGTTGGGGGTGATTGCGATGATGGCGCTGCGGAGGTTCATCCCGATGCCATAGAGGTGGTCTGTGATGGCCTCGACAACGACTGCCTGGACGGGGATGACTGCCCGGACACCTGCGGGGACGGCATCGTCGAGGAGCCGGAGGAAGTTGATCCGGCGGAGACCACCTACAGTCACATCACCGTGGACGAGGAGACCTGCCGCTGGGACTTCTCTGGCGTACGGCAGCTTTACTGCACGGGTGCTTGCTCCTGGTCTGGATCGAGCGGCTGTGACATTGAGGATGCCCACCTGCTCTGCCAGCTTCAGCTGGACAATCCCACAGCTACGGCGGCGAGCTACTCAACCTCGGCTGCACAGCCCGAGGCGGGCTTTGCCTGCAACATCAGCGGCTGGGGTGATGAGCTGGGGGTGAGCTCGGATCGGGGCATGTCGGACAACATCGTCCGCTATGAGGACGACAGCCTGTCGTCGAGCCACGGGGGTGGGACGGTGATCTGGGATCCGGACTGCGTCATTCCCTGAGGTCTGCGTCACGGGCCATCTGCGCTAACAGGGCCACCGTCTGTTCAGACCGCGAGGCCCACTGGGTTGCCCCGAGGGCGGCATGTGCCTCCGCCCACCCACTGGCCACCGAGCTCAGGCCGGTGAGGACCTGGGCAAGACGATCGTACTCCGCGGCACTTCGCAGCAGGTTGGTCAGCATCAAGGCGCGGCTACCAAAGCCCTTGGGCACCTCCGAGGCTCGGCCCACACCTGCGAGCGCTCCGCGACTGAGCACGCCGCCCGCCAGGCTGGGGGTGGTCAGGTGACAGGCCAGATCGCGCAGTCGTGTGTCGGGATCCTCGAGCAGGTCGGGGACTTGAGGAAGGGCCCAGGGCTGGGGTGCGCCGGGAAGCTGGTCCCGGTGGTGCTTGACCAACTCAGCCGTCAGCAAGGCGGCCTCCCGGAAGAAGGGATGGACTACGGGACTGGTCTGTAGTGCCACGGCCAGGGCTGGGAGCCAGCGGCCGAGGTGGGCATCGATGAAGCGAGCGGTGAGACGCTGTATGTGGTCCACCGCTTCACTGTTTTCATCACGCAGGGCATCGATCTCGGCCCCGCTGAGCCATGCCATGAACCCAAGCTGCACTCCGATGTGGTCCGCCGGAGTGTCGGAGGGGGCCCCGCCGTAGCCTCCTTGTGCATAGGCCTGACTCAGGGTCTCTCCATCGTCGAGGTGTCCTGTGGCGGAGAGAAAGGCGCTCTGAAAGGGGGGAACCTCCAAGGAGAGGGCGGTGTGGTGGGCTGCTGCCCACTGATCCGGGTCGGGCGCATCCTCGATATGGGGCTGGAGGGCGGGTACCGCTCGGAAGTGATCCACCCTGTCCGGACGGAGCCCCCGGAGGAGCCCGGTGCCCAGGAGGTCGTAGGCTCGTCCCCGGGCCAGAGCCTGATCAGCTGGGTCAGTCTTCACGGCGGAAGGGGTCTTCGGGCAGCTTGTAGGCGCTTGGGGCGGGCTTGAGCGGGCGCTTCAGCCAGTAGGGTCGCCGGGTACCGTCCGGGCTGTGGTCGGCGGCTGAGCGGGCCAGGGCATGCCAGCGGCGGTAGACCTCCACGGACTTGTCGAGGTCTACGTGGACATCCCCGTGCCGCTCCCCTGCCCCGGCCTTGCGCACGCTCATGACCCGCTGCAGCCAGCAGTGGGCACCGCTGATAGGGTCTGGCTGTACGCCGTGGGTCAGGTTCTGATGGACGCCCACATCCTGCCACCAGATGCGGGAGGTATCCGGGTCCGCGCTCTCCCAGGCCTTGCCGCCTTCCAGGATGTTGAGCGATCGGCCCTGTTCGGAGGCGCCCAGCCGAGCCAGTGCTGTCATGCCTGGATTTCCGCCGGCATCGTCTTGGAGTCGCCAGCGACCCAGGTGGTGGGACATGGCCAGGATGCCGGGCTTGATGCCCTCGGTGACCCATACCTTGTCCACGAACCAGCCGATCTCGGTCTCGACCCGGACGAGGTCTCCTGTCTGCACGCCGGCACGCCCGGCATCCTCGGGGTGCATCCAGACCGGGTTTGCGTGGCTGATCTCGTAGAGCCACTTGCAGTTGGCGGACCGGGTGTGGACCAGCGTGGGCAGTCGGAAGTTGGGCAGGAGCAGCATCTCCCCGCCGGCTGCTGTGATCTCCTCGGGATGGACGTGGGACCTCAGTGACCACGGCACCACATAGTCGAGCTCACTCCATCCCCAGTCTCTCAGCGTGGTGCTGAAGAACTCCAGCCGGCCGCTCGGGGTGGCAAAGCCGCGCCGGGCGACGCCATCGATGAGGGTAGCCAGGCGGGCACCCTCGGCGTCCACTAGTCGTCCCTCGGGGGTCTCCTTTGCGCCCTTGGGTCGATCCACCTCGGCCTCGTAGGGAACATAGTTGGTCTCCTTGACCTCGAAGCAGCCGTACTTGCGCATGTAGTCCAGGCAGCTCATTCCCTCTGCGGCGGCAGCCTCGGGCAGACCCGGGATGCTGTGCTCGAAGATCCATCCCCAGTACTCATCCTGGGAGATGAGCTCGCCCTTGCGGGTGGGGCTCTCCACATACTCTCGGATGCCCAGAGAGCCGTCTGGGTCCACCTGGCCTGTGAGCTCCACCCAGAATTCGTTCTCCTCCCACACCTCGCCCGGGTTGGCCTCGTGGGTGTGCTTGATCTCAAGCCCGGCCCGCTCCATGGCCACCCTCCGCACCGGCTGGCGGAAGCCCACCCACATGCCGCTGTGGGTCTCCTGACTCATCAGATCGTGCCGCTCGCTGCCGTGCCCCATGGGCAGGACATAGTCGGCGAACCAGGCGGACTCGTTCCATGTGGGTGTGAGGGCCACGTGGCACTTCATCTTCTGCTCATCCCTGAGTGCCTCGAGCCACATGAACCCATCTGGGTTGATCCACATGGGGTTGTAGACCCGGGTGAAGTAGACATCGATCTCACCGCGTCCTTCGTGGAGGAAGTGCGGCAGGAGGAAGCTCATCTCGTAGAAGGCAAAGGGCCACTCGTGGGGCAGGTGCAGCCTGTTCCACGCATCGAAGGCGGGTGGCTTTCGGTATGGCTGTGGAACGAACTTGTTCCACGAGTTCAGGCTGGTGCCTCCTTTTGTGCCCACACTCCCGGTGAGTACGTTGATGAAGAACAGACATCGGGCCACCTGCCAGCCTCCGAGGTTGCCGATGCTCGCACTCCGCCAGGTGTGGGCTGCGACCTGACTGCCGGCGGCGGCGACAAGATCGGCAGCCTCCCGGATTCGCTCTTCTGGCACCTGTGACTCTGCGGCAGCCCGCTCGAATGTGTAGCCCCGGTACAGGGCCTTGAGGGCCTGATCGAACTGCGCAAAGGTGCCCTCCTCCCCTTGAGCGGGCAGAGCTCCGAGCGCATCCGCCTTGTCCTCGGGGCTCAAATCGCTGGCCTCCAGGGTGCTGGCGGCCTCCTCGAGGAAGGTCCGCCAGTTGACCCATCGCTCCATGAAGACCTTGTCGTAGAGGTCATTTGCGATGAGGTGGTTGGCGATAGCGAGCAGCACGGCGGACTCTGATCCCGGCCAGGTGGGCAGCCACACATCCGACTTTGCAGCGGTGTTGGAGAGCCTTGGATCGAAGGTCACGATCTTGGCCCCGTTCATCTTGGCTTCGATGATCCGCTGTGCGTGGGGGTTGAAGTAGTGCCCGGTCTCGAGGTGTGAGCTGATGAGCAGGATCACCTTGGCATTGGCGTGATCCGGGCTCGGTCTGTCACCTGCGGACCACATGAAGTAGCCGCAGCGGGCACCTGCTGAGCAGATATTGGTGTGGGAGTTGTGCCCATCCACGCCCCAGGCGGAGATGATCCGGTTGGTGTAGTGGTCCTCTCCGGGTCGGCCCACGTGGTACATGATGCCGTCTCGGCGCTTTGCTCGGCTCTCCCGCATCTTCTGGGCGATCTCGGCGGTTGCCTCGTCCCAGCTGATCCGCTTCCACTTGCCCTCACCGCGCTCTCCGACCCGCTTGAGGGGGTAGAGAATCCGCTCCGGATCGTAGACCTGGTTGTGGGTGGCAGGTCCCTTGGCGCAGTTGCGTCCCCGGGAGCCCGGGTGGGCGGGGTTGCCCTCAAACTTGCGCACCTCGAAGGTGTCCTTGTCCACATAGGCCAGGAGCCCGCAGCCGCTCTCACAGTTGAAGCAGATGGTGGGGACGAGGGTGTAGCGACGGGCGACTTTTTTCGGCCAGTGCTTGCCGTCGTACTCGACCCAGTCATCCCAGTGGTCTGCTGGCGGGTAGCTGGACATCCGACCATCGGGGTGCTTCACCTCGGTCATGTCCACCGGCGCCTGGTCGGTCACCGAGTGGAGAGGGACGGGGGAGAATGCGGCAGGTGTCCCGTGTGTGGGGCGGCTGCTTGCGGGTGCGGGAAGGCCGAGCATGGCCTTGAGCAGTCCTGTGATGCGTTGGGTCGACGACATGAATCAGCTGTTGGGGATGTCTTGGGGGGCGTAGACGTAGGCGTGTTCGTAGCAGTACAGGCCGATGAGTGCGCAGAGTCCTGCCACACCAGCAGCCTGTCCACCGATCAGCACGAGAATGGCCGGTACCACATGGCCCAGCATCACACCGCCCCCCCAGAAGTGGTGGCGATAGCGGCCTGCCCAGATGTCCCGGGCAGCGATGCTTCCTTCCTTGGTGGGGTGGGGCAGTAGGCAGATGTCCAGGAAGCAGAGCAGGAGATCGAGGGCAAGTACTGCACCAAAGATGGTGGTGATGGGAAGTCCGAGCTCCAGGCTCGCATCGAACGGGGCGATCACAAGCCAGGCAGCAGCCCCTGCGAGCACAGCCTGTACGAGGAGGTGGGGGGCCAGCAGCCGGCCTTGCCAGAGGTCGCGGCCTTCGGCCTGGGCGAACAGGAAGGCGGTGTAGATGGCGGTTCCGATGGCCAGGAGGATGGGGATTCCACCCAGGATGGTCTGTCCGGGTGCGCTGCCCATCCCTGCCTCTACCCCCCACCAGATGCTGGTGATGAGCGCAAAGCCTACGAGGATGAAGGAGCCACGGGTCAGCCAGCTTCGCCATTGCGGGCGCGTCAGGATCCTCAGGAATCGCTCTGGGTGCTCCAGGTCGCCCACGCGCAGGGCTGTGGTCAGGAAGGTCGCGAGGCTTCCGACCAGTCCAGCACAGACCAGCGTGTGGCTGCCCAGGGTACCCATCACCGCGGCCACGCCCAGGAGCATCCACAGCCCCGCACCGATGCCCTTGGTCACCATGTAGGCGGGCACCTGCCAGTGCCACGGGATCTTGTGCTGGGCGTTGTAGGCGACCTGGACCATGTGCTCCGCCTGGGTCACCGTGTCCCACTGTATCGGGGAGGAGTCGTCGTGGATGGGTACGACATCCGCCCACATCATGCCGGCGGGCTGTCGAGAGGTCAGGGTGGGATCGAGATTGACCTGCTCACCCTGGACATAGAAGACGTTGGGGGTGGTCTGCTGCTCGGGCTTTCGAACCAGGGTCTCTTCCCTGGCCTTGACCTGAGCGATCTCGGACTCGGGATCGTCCATGTCCCCAGCGATGATGCTGTGGGTGGGGCAGACCACCACGCATGCTGGCTCCATTCCGACCGCGACCCGGTGCTCGCAGTAGTGGCACTTGGCTGCTGTGCCGGAGTCTGGGTCGATGTAGATGGCATCGTATGGACAGGCCTGCAGACATGCCTTGCAGCCAATGCAGAGATCTGCATCGAAGCCGACGATGCCATTTTCCTGCTGGTGCATGGCTGTGACCGGACAGATCGCCACGCAGGGTGGATTCTCACAGTGGTTGCAGCGGGTGACCTGAAAGTGGCGATTTGTGTCGGGGTACTCACCCGTTTCCGTGTACTTGACCCAGGTTCGATTGACCCCGATGGGGACCTGGTTTTCCGACTTGCAGGCAACCGAACATGCATGGCAGCCGATGCAGCTTCGGTTGTCGATGACAAAGCCGTAGTTCATGCTTGAGCCGGGTCTTCAGGGAAGCCCAATGTATCGCGGGTCGGTGCGGTTGCATTGCCGAATGCCGTCAGACCGGGCAGTCTGGTGCGGCCCATGGCTATTTCACCCCGAGTTCGTGCCTACCTGCCGCTCCTCGATCTTGCCGAGGTTCGGTCGTCCGATGTGCGCAGGGATCTCCTGGCTGCGCTGAGCATCACGCTTCTCGCGGTGCCCCAGGGCTTGGCCTACGCGATGATCGCTGGCCTGCCTCCTGCCATGGGCCTGTACGCGGCCATGGCTCCGGTCATCGTAGGAAGCCTCTTTCGTCACTCGCGCTTTGTGGTCACAGGGCCTACCAATGCCATCAGCCTGGTGGTGGGCAGCGGGGTAGCGCTGGCCATGATCGAGGGCTGGGACCCGGCGACAGTGGCGGTGACCCTGGCGCTGATGGTCGGCATCATGCAGCTTGCGGCAGGCTTGCTCAAGCTCGGTGCACTCGTGGACTTCATCTCTGCACCCGTGGTGCTCGGCTACATCACGGGGGCGGGTGTGCTCATCGCCGTGGGGCAGATCCACCACCTCACCGGTACCGTGGCGGGTCAGGGCTATGTCTACGGGCGCCTGAGCGGATGGTTGGCCGGCCTCTCGCTGCTCGATCTGCGCAGCGTGGGTCTAAGTCTCTCAACTGCGGCCCTCATGCTCGGGCTGCGTCGCCTGGACCGGCGGCTGCCTGCGGCGCTCCTGGCCATGGCGGCAGGCCTGGGCCTGAGCTGGTTGGCCGGCCTGCAGTCTCGGGGTGTCATGGTCATCGCGGATCTCGCTCCGATCCCCCAGGGTATGCCCCCGCTCTCCGCTCCGGATCTCGCATTGATTCCAGGCCTCCTCGGGGTGGCGGTGGCCTGCACGGTGCTCTCGCTGGTGGAGTCCAGTGCTGTGGCTCGGAGTATCGCGAGTCGACGCGGAGAATCGCTGGACGTCTCCACTGAGTTTACCGGGCAGGGACTGGCCAATATTGCGGCAGCGTTTACCGGGGCGTACCCCACCAGCGGCAGCCTGGCGCGCTCGGCACTCAGCGACCGCATCGGTGCGAGGAGCCGCCTGGCTGGCGTGCTCTCCGGTGTCATGATGATCGGAGTCCTGCTCACCCTCGGTCCCCTGGTGGACAAGACGCCGGTGGCCTGCATCGCAGGAATGCTGATGGTGATCGCATCGGACTTGATCGATCTCAAGCGCATTCGGACCGTGCTGGGTGGCGGACTCGGGGACAAGTTGGCCTTCCTGAGCACGGTAGTCGGGTGCTGGGTGGTATCCCTGGACAAGGCGATCTACCTGGGAGTGGCCATCAGCCTGATGCTCTTTCTGCGCCGGGCTCGGATGCTGGTCATCTGCCCCATAGCGGTGGATGGTCGGTCCCGACTCCGGGAGGTGACACCGGAGGATGGATCACAGCAGTGCGGGCAGGTCCGGGTTCTCCATGTAGAGGGGGCACTGTTCTTTGGGGCTGCCGGAGAGCTGGAGACCGCACTGAGGGAGGCCTCGAAGGATTCGGGTGTGGAGGTCCTGGTGCTCCGCCTCAAGCGTGCGCAGGGCCTGGATGTCACGACAGGAGATGTGCTGGTTCGTGCCGCGGCTCGCATGGCTGGTCAGGGACGGTCCTTGCTGCTGGTGGGAATGCGGCCGAGGGCGATGGAGCGCCTGGAGGACATGGGGGTCATCGATGCGATAGGCGCGGACCACATGTTCCCGACGCGTCCGGGCTGGTTCGAGGCCATGGATGATGCCCTGCGTCAGGGTATCGATCAGCTCGAGGAACACCGCTGTGAGCAGTGTCCACTGGAGGAATATCTCAAGACCCGGACTTAGCCGTGGGCGGGCATCCCGCAGCGGCGGTTGGCGGGCACAGCCACATCGATGCGTGCGGGCTGTGCGAGGTTGAGATTGTCCATGATCTCGATGAACTCTTCGAGGGTTCGGGAGCCACCGAGTCGTGGGTTGTGGGTGCGCTCCTCCCGCACGGTGGTCTGGGTTCGGCCCTTGTAGTCGTGCCCTGGATACAGCGCGCAGTCCTCGGGGAGGCTGAGGATCTGGCTGTGAACGCTCTGTAATAAGGTGACCGCACTCCCTCCCTGGAAGTCGGTACGCCCGCAGCCTCGGACCATGAGCGCATCTCCGGTAAATGCCATGGACTGGTCGTCCAGCACATAGGTGACGCAGCTCACGGTGTGTCCGGGTGTGGCGCGGACGGTGATGTAGCGGCCCCCGAAGTGGATCTTGTCTCCATGGCTCACACCAATGTCCACACCCTCAGCTCCACCAGAGGTTGCGACCACGGCCTTGCAGCCTATCCGTGCCCGCAGCTCTCCAGCACCCGTGACATGGTCGGCGTGGATGTGGGTCTCCAGCGTGTACTTGAGGCACAGGCCTAGCTCCTCGATGAACTGGGCATCGCGGTTGACTTGCTCAAGAACCGAGTCGATCAGTACAGCCTCGCCCTTGTCGGCCAGCAAGTAGGTGTAAGTGCAGGTTTCTCGGTCGAAAAGCTGGCGGAAGATCATGGAAGCCTCTGATGAAGACCTACCGCCTTCAGGGGTGATTCGCACTGATCAGGGATTGCGTCAGATCATGCGGTGGAGGATTATGTCGCCCGGGGGTGCTCGATGTCTCTTTCCACCATCCTTCCGCCGCTCATCGGTGGCGGGCTCATCGGCCTCTCGGCCACCTTGCTGCTGCTGGTCCATGGCCGGGTCGCGGGCATCAGCGGTATCTGTGGGGGAATCCTGGCTCCCACCTCGGAGGACTTCTCGTGGAGGCTGGCCTTTGTGGTGGGCCTGGTCGGCACGGGTGTGGTGGCCTTCTCTCAGCTGCCGGACGCCTTTGAATTCGGCGTGAATCGCTCGCTTATCTCTGTCGGGGTGGCTGGCCTCATGGTGGGGCTGGGCACCACCATTGGTGCTGGGTGTACCAGCGGTCATGGCGTCTGCGGAATCTCTCGGATGTCCATGCGGTCCATCGTGGCTACCTGCACCTTCATGGCGACGGGTGCCCTCTCGGTCTTTGTGGTCAATCACATGCTCGGGGGTGCACTGTGAGCCGACTGATCGCTGCGGGTCTGATTGGCGCCATCTTTGCTGTGGGTCTGGTTATCTCCGGGATGACCCTGCCCGCCAAGGTCATCGGCTTCCTGGACTTTGCTGGAGAGTGGGATCCTGCTCTTGCCTTCGTCATGGTGGGGGCCATTGGGGTGCACATGGCGACCCGGGGGCTCGTGCTTCGTCGACAGGGCCCGGTCCTCGGGGAGGCCTTTCCGCAGGAGGGCGCCACCCTCATCGATCGTCGCCTGCTTGGAGGGGCGGGGCTGTTCGGCCTGGGCTGGGGCCTGGCGGGCTACTGCCCGGGGCCTGCCATCGTCAGCGTGGCGGTCGGTGGAGCGACCGCGTGGGTCTTTGTGGGGACGATGCTGGCGGGGATGGCTGCGGGCCGGGTGCTGCAGAAAACCTAGGGCTGCCGGTCCCAGTCCCATGCCTCCACCGCCGCAGCCGAGCGGAGGATGGTGGCCTCATCCGACATCCGGCCCACAAGCTGTAGTCCGACTGGGAGCTGGTCCACGAGTCCTGCAGGCACACTGATGGCTGGGTGCCCCGTGAGTGATGGTGGGGTGGTGAAGATGTCTGAGAGGTACATCGAGACCGGGTCATCGATGCGCTCGCCCAGACGGAATGCCGTGGTCGGAGAGGTGGGCATGGCCAGGGTGTCTACGCCCTGAAGAGCCTCCGTCAGCTCGGCGCGCATCTGGTCCCGGACGGCATCTGCCTTGTCATAATGGTCCTCGGCATAGCCGGCGCTCAGCGCAAAAGTACCGAGCAGAATTCGTCGCTGCACCTCTGCACCAAAGCCCTGCGTTCGGGTTCGGTCATACAGCTCGCCGAGATCATCGCCCTGGATTCGGGCGCCATAGCGGATGCCATCGAAGCGGGAGAGGTTGGATGAGGCCTCGGCGCTGGTCAGCAGGTAGTAGGTGGGAATGGCCATCTCGAGGCTGGGTAGGTCTACCTCAACCAGCTCAGCACCTTGCTCAACCAGCGCATCCAATGCTTCACGGACCGCCTCCTCGATGGCCCCCTCCCCTCTCCAGCACTGCCTGGGCAGTCCGATCTTCAGTCCGGAAGGTGGCTGGTCGCACGCGGCAATCCAGTCCTCAGCGGGCTGGCTCAGGGACGTAGAGTCCAGCGGATCCGGGCCTGCCATGGCGGTCAGGAGTGCGGCCACTCCTCTGACGGTCTGCGCCATGGGCCCCACCTGGTCCACCGAGGACCCGAAGGCCACCAGTCCGCTGCGGCTGATGCGCCCGTAGGTGGGCTTGAGACCGACGACCCCACACAAGGAGGCCGGTTGCCGGACGCTTCCTCCGGTGTCGGATCCCAGCGCAGCAGGCACGATTCCCGCCGCCACGCTGGCTGCAGAACCGCTCGAGGAGCCACCGGGGACGCAGGTTTTATCCCATGGGTTGCGGGTGGGTCCGTATGCGGAGTTCTCGCCGGAGGAGCCCATGCCGAACTCATCCATATTGGTTCGCCCGATGGGTACTGCTCCTGCTGCCAGGAGGCGCTGCACGGCGGTGGCTGACTGCGGGGCGATGTAGCCCTCCAGCATGCGGCTTGCGCAACCCAGGGGCTCGCCTGCTTGCGCGATATTGTCCTTGATGGCGATGGGCACGCCAGCCAGGGGTCCGGGGTCTTCACCGCGGTCGACGGCCGCATCGATCTCAAAAGCCCGATCCAGGGCAGTCTCTGTCTGCAGGTGGAGGAATGCACCCAGCACATCTGTGCGGGCCTTCTGCAGCGCTGCCTCTACCAAGGAGACGGCACGTTCCTCACCGGACCGCACGGCGGCGGCAGCCTCCATGACGCCGCTCAAGAGGCATCCTTGACCGGAGGTACCAGGACCTCTGCGCCGTCTGTGGGTGCCTGGACCAGGTGATCGGTGTGGCCCTGGGCGGCTACGTCGGGGCGCCTGCAGGAGGCTGGCCCATCATCCCGGGTGCTGCTTGTTGCCTGGAAGTCGGCGATGGCTGCCATGTGCGCAAGGATGGTGCTCAGCTCGGCTGCGACCTCGGAGAGTCGGTCCTCCGGAAGCTCCAGCCGAGCCAGCTGGGCGATGTGTCGGACATCCTCGGGCCCGACCGCCACGTCAACTACCGAACAGATCGGAGAAGAAGCCGCTTTCGTCCTTGCCAGCTAGTTGCTCAAGCTCGCCTGGGTCGAGCAGCACTGCGCCGCAGTCCGGGCACTTTTCGATCTCCACGCCCTTGAAGAGAATGGTGCCCATCTCGGAGCCGCACTTTCCGCACTTGTGGAAGTGCAGCGCCTTGGCGGCATCCGCTTCGGACTGCGCAGTCTCTTCTCCCACCTTGGACCGGAGCTTGTCTAGCTTCTCCTGATCCTGCCGGTGGAAGTACTCGTCCTCGTGGTCGACGTTGTCCTTGGTGGTCATGACATCACCCGCGTGTGGAGGGGGGGGGTGCCTTAACGTGGTCGTCGAAGCCATCAAGCCCCTAGATGTCACCATCTCGGGGGTTGATGCGCCAGGCGGAGTAGGCCCAGGTGATGATGCCGGTGATCTCATCGAAGCCATCACCATCGCTTGCGCCGTGGCTGTGGAGCAGGTCATCGAGGAGCAGGCCATTGTCGAGATCCACGGCGCCGTAGCCGTCATCATCGGATGTGACCGTGACATCGAAGATGGTCACGAGGCAGCCCTCCCAGCTCTCCCAATCGGAGGGGGTGGTGCTCACTGCGTCGGTTGCAATGATGCCTTCCCCGGGGTCGGTGACCACGATGTCTGCATCGTCGCTGACCACGATCTCGGTCAGTCCGTAGTACTCGGTGACCACGCCGGTGACCTCAACCATATCGCCGATGGAGACGGCGGATGCGCTGCCCCGGTAGACGTAGACGCCAGAGTACTCACCGCCGCCGATATCCTGGACGAAGAAGCCCTTCTCATCGAGGTCCACTTCTGAAGTGACCACGACCGCCACGGTGACCGTGGCGCCTTCCTCGATATCGCCGCCCTGGATGGCAGAGACAGTCGCATCGTCGACGGGATCGGGGTCCGGGACGGTGCCGTCGGAGTCCAGGTCGTCCTGGCTCCGCGGGTTCAGCCGGTAGTATTCGTAGCCATAGGAGAGCAGGCCCGTGGCGGTCCCGAAGCTCTCACCGTTGCTGGCTGTGTAGTCTGCGACCTCGTCAT
>PVBE011042637.1_pt1 | contig 15439 bp, 12 predicted proteins | sample 1631181 | NCBI WGS metagenome assembly PVBE01 (sample SAMN08397723, study PRJNA350692) | Marine metagenome, whole genome shotgun sequencing project. | isolation source: water | place: Pacific Ocean | collected 2012-04 | reverse complement strand
GCGCCTGAGCGGGGAAAGACAGCCCGAGCGGCGCCTGAGCGGGGAAAGACAGCCCGAGCGGCGCCTGAGCGGGGAAAGACAGCCCGAGCGGCGCCTGAGCGGGGAAAGACAGCCCGAGCGGCGCTCGTGGTCGTCGGCGACGAGGGCCTCAGCGAGACCTTCACCACCCCGATGCGCAGCTTCCTCGTCGCGCGCGCCGGCTTCGTCGCCTCGCTCGGCCTGGCACGCATCCACGACCTCGGCCCCGAGCGCGCCCTCGAGCTCATCCGCATGGTCGGCGGCCTCTTCGGCCCGCGCCACGACGACCCGACAGCCGAGCACTCGCTCCTGGGTGAGCTGCCGCCCCGAAACCGCGAAGCCGCCGCCCGCGACATCGCCGCGCACGAGGGCCCGCTCCCGTCGACCTACACGGGCGAGTCCGTCCTGCTGGGTATTGTCCGCACCGCCGACCGTGCCGGTCTGCTCGCCTCCGGCCAGCTGCGCCCGGCTCTCGAGACCCTCGCCCTCACCGGTTCTGGCGCCGGCGTGTCACTCCCGCGCGAGGCCGACCTCACCTGGGCGGTGAGAAGCCGGTCGCGCCTCAAGGATCTCGTGAAGTATGCTCTGAGCGAGTCGTATCACCAGCTTCGCCGCGCACTGGGACTGGCCATCTAACTCGCTGATGTCAAAGAAGTTCTACCTCGGGGCCAATACCGTCGAGGACGTCACCTTCCTGAAGGTCTCGGGCGTCGTCGACGAAGACAACTCGCTGGCGCGCAGCCTCAAGAAGATCGATGGCAAGACGGTCATCATCGACCTCAGCGAGGTCGCGCGCATCAATTCATGCGGCGTCCGCGACTGGGTCAACTGGCTCAACGACCTGAATGCAAAGGGAAAACAGGTCATCATGGTGCGGTGCGCCCCGTGCATCGTCAACCAGATCAACCTGGTCAATAACTTCGTCGGCTCGGGCATGGTGAAGTCATTCTTCGCCCCCTACTACTGCCCGAAATGCGACATCGAGCAGCAGAAGCTGCTGCAGGTCGAGTCGTTCGCGTCGATGAAGACACCAGAGGCGCCGGGCGCACGGGGCGACGGCTGCAACGAAGCGCAGTGCCAGATGGAATTCGATGACATCGAAGAGGCCTACTTCGCGTTCATCCCGCGGAACACGGGATCGGTCGTCGACAAGAAGCTGACCGGGCACATCGAGTCGCTCAGCCCGACCATCCGCGACCGCATCAAACGCCTCGACACGGTCGAACGCGATGAAGACACGGGCCGCACGCCCGTCAGCGGTATGTACTCGCCGCTCACGGTGACCACCGGTGTCAGCATGTCCCGCGACTCGCTCAACCAGATCGGCCCGGCCCAGCCGGAGGGCCCCGCAGCCGCGCAGGGCAGCAGCCTCGGCGCGGTCCTCACCGGCCTCGCGTTCGTCGTCTTCGCCGCCATCATCGCCTACGTCCTCGTGGTCGCAGGTCGCTGAGATGACCTCGACGGAAGCGATGACAGGAATTCGCCGGCCGCTGACGGCTCCGCCGGCGTTGCTCCTCCTCGACGCACTTCTAGTGCGCCCTCGTCGTCGCGCCTTGGCGGCGCCGCCAGCGTCTCGCCGCCTTCCTGTCATCGCTTCCATCGCGGCCATCTAGATGGACGCACATCTCGAACGCATCCGCAGCGTCGGGGCGGCGTTCCTCGACGCATGGGTGGCCGTCGACGGTGACCGGAAGGTCGTCGACTTCAATCCGAATTACCGCGCGATGTTCAGCCGCGCCCAGGCCCGCAAGCTCAAGGGCAGCACATGTTGCCAGTTCCTGAAGCTGAGCGCGTGCGAGGGCGGCTGCCTGGCGAAGAAGTGCATCGACGAGGACACCCCGGTGCGCCTCGACGAGGTCCCGGCCGTCCTCGAGGGCGAAGACCGCGAGCGGCGCCTCATCGCGAGCGCCGCGCCCCTCGATGGTGCGGCCGCGCTGATCGTGCTGCGCGACGTGTCCGACGCGGCCGACGTGCAGCGAAAGTACAAGGAGATGCTCGAGCGCGAGACCCGAGAGAAGGAAGGTCTGCGCGAGGAGATTGTTAGAAAGACGAAGGAGCTGATGGACACGAATATGGAGCTCAATCGTGTTCAGAACGAGTTGATGCGTTTCAAGAAAGGCCTGTTCGGGTAGCCAACCGGTGTCGAAGTCGCTCAAGAGCCTGCCGATCAGCGTCAAGCTGATCGCTACAACGACGGTCCTGCTGATGTTCACCGTCGGCCTGTACGGGTTGATGAACGCCCAGGACCTGACGCGCGTCTACGACGACTCGGCCGCCGACCAGCAGGCCTCGCTGCTGCGCTCCAGCATCGCCAGTTCGAACAACACGATGCAGGCCGTTGCGAGCGCCACCAAGCTGCTCATGGCGGGCGGCGACGAGGGCAACGCGAAGGCGACGTTCCAGCGCCTGAAGGCGAGCGACAAGCACCTGCTCCACGTCCACGCCCGGCAGGTCGAACCCATCGACGGCCCCTTCGGCGAGCCGGCGGGCGAAGCGCCCGACATGACCGGCGCCGAGCGTGACGCGGAGCTCTCCTTCGATCGGGAGGGGGTGAAGGTCGACGTCTTCCGCGGCGGGGGTGATCCGCTCTACCTCACGGCGACGGTGGGCATCGAAGACAACGACGTGAAGGGCCGGGTCGCGGCCACCTGGTCGATCGCCCACATCGTCGACGAGGCCCGCCAGATCGGCGATCGCATCGCCCAGCGCAAGGCGCGCTCGCTGAAGAACGCGGTCTTCCTCGGCGGCATGATCATCCTGCTCGGAGTCATCCTCACGGTGCTGCAGAGCCTGCGCATCAGCCGCCCGATCCGCGAGCTGACCCAACGCGTCGAGCGCATCGCCCACGGCGACCTCTCCGAACGGGCGGTGGTCGACTCGAACGACGAGATCGGGGTGCTGGGGCGCAACTTCAACTACATGGCCGAGCGCCTCGGGGTGCTGCTCACCGAGACGAAGGAGAAGGCCACCTTCGAGAAGGAGATGGAGGTCGCCCGCGTCATCCAGGAGTCACTGCTGCCGCCGTCGCGCCTGATCGACCACGACTTCATCCAGTTCATCGGCTACTTCAAGAGCGCGAGCGTCTGCGGCGGCGACTGGTGGAACTACGCCGACATCGCCGACGGCAAGCTGCTGATGCTCATCGGCGACGTCACCGGGCACGGGGTGTCCAGCGCGATGATCACCGCCGCCGCCAAGTCGTGTTGCGACACGCTGCGGCACGTGACCGAAGGCGAGCTGACGGTCACCTTCCTGCTCGAGGAGCTCAACAAGACCATCTACGAGGCGGCCAACCGGAAATTCGTGATGACCTTCTTTGCGACGGTCATCGACCCGAAGGAGCGGACCATCACCTTCAGCAACGCGGGCCACAACTTCCCGCTGCTGTTCCGGCCCGAGCCGCAGGAGGGCGAGCCGGCGATCGTGCCGCTCGTCACCCGCGGCAACCGCCTCGGCGACGTGATGGAGTCGCGCTTCCTCGAGCGGACCGTGCCCTACAAGCCGGACGACGTGCTGGTCTGGTACACCGACGGCATCACCGAGGGGGTCGGCTCGAACGGCGACGAGTACGGCGAGAAGCGCTTCCGGCGCAGCATCCGCTCGGTGCTCGACAAGCCGGCCGACGAGATCCTCGACAAGGTGCTGCGCGACGCCGAGTCGTTCTTCGCCGACTTCACCCACCCCGAGGACGACATCACGCTCGTCGTCGGCAAATTCGCGCCGGAAGTCCCGAAAGAGGACTCCGTGGCGCCCAAGAAGGCGGTGCTCCCACCCGCTCCGCCGCGCGTGCCGACCTGACCAGAACGCAGGCTGAATCGGCCTTCAGCTTTCAGCCATCAGCGGTCAGCCAGCAGCTGAGAGCTGACCGCTGATAGCTGATAGCCCGCTGGAGGACCTGATCCGGCCGCACGAACAGCTTGTAGCAACACACTCACCGAGCGATTAGAGTCTCTGCATGTTACTGCGCGTGATGCTCGCAGGCGCACTCAGCCTGCTATGCGCCGACGCTTTGGCCCAGGGACGCTACGTCCCGCAGGGCGCGGCGCAGCGACACTTCCAGCAGGGCGAGCGCCTCCAGCAGCAAGGTGACGAGCTCCGCCAGGACGGTGACGAGTCCGGGGCCAAGGACAAGTACTCAGACGCCGCGAGCGCGTTCTCGGACGCGGTCGACGCTGACCCCGCCTACATCGACGCCTACGCCCGGCTCGGCCATGTGCACTACTGGCTCGGCGAGCACGCGAAGGTGCTGCCCATCCTCGAGAGCGGCCTTCAGCGCGACAAGACGAGCGCAGACCTCAACTTCTGGTACGGCCAGAACCTCATCGGGGCCGGGAAGACGAATGACGGGCTGCGCGTGCTCGAGCGGGTCGCCGCCGAGACCGACCGTTTCCCGGAGGTCTACGCGGTCCTCGGCAACCAGTACTACGCGCAACGCGACTACGCCCGGGCGCGCCCCGCCTTCACGCAGTACCTGCAGCTGAAGCCCGACGCGACGGCGGCCCGCGCCAAGCTCGGCAACACGCTGTTCAAACTGAAGCGGTACGGACGCGCGCTCGCCGAGTTCGAGACCGTGCGCCTGCAGTGGCCGGAGAACGTGCTGGTCCTCGTCAACATCGGCAATTGCCACTACCAGCTCGGCGCGTACTCGAAGGCCGTCGGGCTGCTCCGCGAGGCGCTCGAGCGCGACCCGAAGCGGCAGAGCGTCCTGTTCAACCTCGCGCAGTCGTACTTCCAGCTGAAGAACTACGAAGAGGCGGTCCGCTACTACCGGCAGTTCCTCGAGTACAAGCCGAAGAGCTTCAACGGTCACTACTTCGCCGGCAGCGCGCTGATGGAGTTGGGCCGCGACGCCGAGGCCCTCGCCGAGCTGGGCCTCGCACACGACCTGAAGCCCAAGATCGTGCACCCCCTCTACAAGATGGGTCTCATCCACCTGAAGGCGAAGCGCTCGGACGACGCCGAGCCGCACCTGAATGGCGCGCTGAAGCTGAAGCCCGAGGACGCGTGGGTGATCTCGTCGCTCGGCACCCTCGCCCGGCAACGCGGACGCTTTGACGAGGCGGCGTCGCTGCATCGCCGCGCCGTCGAGAAGGCGCCGACCCAGGCCCGCCTCCACGCGAACCTCGCCCTCACGGAGCTGCGCGCCCGGCGCAACGACGATGCGCTCGCCTCCATGCTGAGGGCGCTCGAGCTGGACGTGAAGGACGACTGGGTGCGCGCCGCGGGCGCGACGGTGCTGGCCGCTCAGGCCCGGGTGAAGGCACGCGCCGGCGATCTGAAGGGAGCCGGCGCGCTGCTCGGCCGCGCGCTCGGGCTCGCGCCCGGTCACGCCGACCTGCTCGCTTCGCGGGCGCTCGTCCGCGTCGACCTCGCCCGGAAGAAGGACGCCATGACCGACGCGCGCACCGCGGCAAAGGCGGCGCCGAAGTCCGCCCTCGCACGCTACGCGCTGGGACGCGCGCTCTTCGCGGCCGGCGACATCGAAGCGGCGCGCGACGCGTTTACGACGTCCTACTCACAGACACCGACCCCCTCGGCCGCCGCGAGTCGCGGCGCTGCTCTGCTCCGACTCGGCGCGGTGGACGACGCGCTCACTGCGCTGGAGGGTGCGCGCAAGCAGCATCCGGACGCCGCAGCGATCCGCACCAACCGCGCGCTCGCCCACTTCCAGCGCGCCGCCGCCCGACTCGGCGGGGGGGGCGCGAGCGGGCGCGACGCGAGCGACCTGCGGGTGACGCTGGCGTCGGAAGACGACCTCGACACGCTCACCGCGGCGCGCGCCAACTACGCCGCGCTCGTGGTCGCGCTGCGGCGCGGAGACGGCTCCGAAGCACGGACCTACCTCGGAGCGCTCAAGAAGCACGCCACGGCGCTGCGAAAGGCGAAGACGAAGGGCCGCTACCTCGTACGCAAGGCGTCGCCGCAGCACGTCGAGTACCTCAACGCACACGCGAACGCGCTGCTCAAGCGATATGACCGCGCCTACGACGTCGTCAGCGGCCTGCGCGCCGTACGCAACAAGCGCGCGCCCGAGGCGAAGCTCTCGCGATGGCTGCTCGACCGGCTCGGCGTGGCGTCGTTCAAGGCAGGCCGGAAGAAGGCGGCGATCGACCAGCTCACCGCGGCGCAGAAGATGGGCCGCGAGGAAGCGACCGAGAGCAACCTGCTCGCCGCGCGCTGGCCGGCCCGCGGGCAGCGCTACGAGAAGCGCTGGAGCACCCTGGCCCGCAACGTGAGCGAGGCGCTGTTCAACTTCGGCGTCACCCTCGACCACGCAGGGCGCCACGAAGAGGCGTGGAAGGCCTACACCCGCTACGCGAAGTCCGGGGGCGCATACGCGACCAAGGCCAAAGAGGTCGCCGACGCCAAGGCACGGATCTTCGGGTTCGGCAAGTGATGCGCATCTCTCTCGCCCTCTGCTTCTTGCTGGGCGCCGCCCACGCCCAGGACGCCGGTGTGGCCGATGAGCCGGAGGCGGCCCCGCTGGTGGTCGGCGTCTACGCGCCGCTCGCGTTCTTCCCCAACTCCTCGGCCCGCAATCAGTACGCGGCGCACGTCGCCCAGGCGCTCGAGGCCGCGACCGGGATGCCGATGCGGGGGCGCGGGTTCGCGAAGGGCTTCAGCCGCGATGGCGTCGACTTCGCCATCGTCGGCGCGACACAGCAGGCCCAGGCCGGCTACCCGGCGCTCGCGCAGGCGACGTGGCGCGGCAAGTCGCGACGGGCGATGGTGCTCGTCGTCGGCGGCCGCGTGGCCGGGGGCAACATCGGCGCGCTGAAAGGCGCGAGCCTGGCCCGACCGCCGGTGCCACGAGCAAAGGCCTTCGTCTCCAACTTCCTGCTCCAACGCCAGGTCGACGCCGGCTACTTCAAGACCGCGGGGCGCAAGCCCTCCGACGCTCAGGGTGCGCTGTCCCTCGTGCGCCTCGGCCGCGCGGACGCCACGTTCACCTTCGAGGGCAACGAGGCCGGCTTGAGGCGGGTCTTCGTCAGCCGTCCGATGCCGCTGCCGGTCTTCGTCCAGGTGCGGAAGGACCTGCCGGGCGAGACCGTCGCCAAGGTGAAGAACGCCATCACCACCGTCTCGGTCGCAAACTCCGTCTTCGACGGCTTCGCCGGCTACTCCGCCGGTGTGCATTCGAGCCTGCGCGGGGCCTTGAAGGCGGGCACGAAGCGCACGCCTCCGAAGCCGGTGGTCGCCACGCCGCGCACCCGACTGCCGCCCGTCCCGTCCTTCCTGAAGGCCGGCGACCCCGCCGCGGTCCTGCCGCGCGCCGCCGACGACCTCGCCGTGCCCGACCCGCCCGGCGATGCATTCTGACGAATTGCCGACGCCGTACGCCGTCGCGTTCGGAGAAGAGCTGGTGCTGCGCGCGGCGATGCGTGTGGCCAGCTGCTCGGGTGCGGGCGTGGTGCTGCAGAGCGATCCCGCCCGCATCGTCGACGCGGTCGCCGAGGCGCGCCCGACCGTCGTGCTCTTTCATTGGGACCACGCCGGTGCGGACGGGCTGAACCTCGCGCGCGGCATCGCCGGCGCCTGCCCCGACGCGGCGATCATCTTGCTCGCCGACCCCTCGCCGCCCCAGGCGATCGAGGCGCTGCTGGGCGAACCGTGGTTCAACCACCTGCTCGGCCTCGAGAACCCGTGGTTCATGGGCGAGCTCGGGGCGGTGCTCGCGAAGCTCGACGGCCGACCCATCTTCGGGCTGCAGACGCTGCTGCCGTGGGGCGCCCGCATCGTCGAGGTGCCGATCACCGAGAGCGACGACAAGCCCGAGGTCTTCGCCGGCATCGAGCGCTTCATGAGCAACATCGGCGTCCGAGGGCGCATGGTCGCGCGGCTGCAGGCCATCGCTGACGAGATGCTGATGAACGCCGTCTACGACGCGCCGGTCAACCGCGACAGCGGCTCCTACCGCTTCGCGGGGCTGTCGCGGCAGGAGAAGGTCCAGCTCGCCGAGCCCGACCGACCGACCTTCAGCTACGGCAGCGACGGGCGCACCTTCGGCCTCTCGATCAGCGACCCTTTCGGGGGGCTCACGCCCGAGACGCTCAAGCGCTACATCGCCAAGGGCCTGCGCCGCGGCGACGACCAGATCGACAGCAAGGCCGGGGGCGCCGGTCTCGGGCTGTTCCTGTTGTTCACGCACCTCAACAGCATGACGCTGCACTTGTGGCCTGGGCGCCGCACCGAGGTGGTGGGCTTGCTCGACATCCGCGGCAGCTACCGCGCGCTCGTGTCCGCACCAAAGTCGTTCAACGTATTCGTGAGAGGGGGAGAGTGATGCCCATCGTGGTGGATCGCATCGAAGGAGATATCGCCGTGCTCGACGCCGACGGGCGGACCTACGACGTGCCTGTGGGCCAGCTGCCCGCCGGCGTTGAGGAGGGCTGGGCCCTGCGCCTGGGCGACGACGATTGCTACACGAGAGTCGACGCCGAGGCGGGCGCCGGCATGGGTGGGCTGATGGCGGACGACGACGGCGGCGACTTCAGCCTGTAGTTGGGCCGCGGATTCTGGTCGAGACTTCCGCCGGGTGGGTCTAGACTCCGCGCGCCTGATGCCTGAAGGGGGCGCGCCGTGAAGTTCTTCATCGACACCGCCGACATCGACGAGATCAAAGAGGCCCAGTCGTGGGGCCTGCTCGACGGGGTGACCACCAACCCCACGCTGGTCGCCCGAACCGGGAAGACCTTCGAGGCCGTGCTCGCGGAGATCTGTGAGGTCGTCGACGGCCCCATCTCCGCCGAGGTGGTCTCCACCGACTACGACGGGATGGTCGAAGAGGCGAAGAAGCTCGCCGCGATCCACCCCAACATCGTGGTCAAGATCCCGCTCATCATGGAGGGCCTCAAGGCCGTCCGCTGGTGCAGCGAGAACCGCATCGCGACCAACGTCACGCTCTGCTTCTCGCCGGTCCAGGCGCTGCTCGCCGCGAAGGCCGGCGCTGACTACATCAGCCCCTTCGTCGGCCGCCTCGACGACATCTCCCACAGCGGCATGGAGCTCATCGAGCAGATCGTCACGATCTACGAGAACTACCAGTTCGACACCGAGGTTCTGGTCGCGAGCGTGCGCCACCCGCTGCACGTGCTCGAAGCGGCGCAAATGGGTGCCGACGTGGCGACCATCCCGCACTCGGTGCTCTCGAAGCTGGCCAAGCACCCGCTGACCGACATCGGCCTCGAGCGCTTCCTCGCCGACTGGAAGAAAGTCCCGCAGTAGCAGCGGGGCGGCTGCCTACTCCGGTAGCACCCTCAACACGGTCATCATCCCCTCTCCCGCGTGCGGGAGGATGTGGCAATGCGTCATCCAGTCGCCGGGGTTGTCGGCGACGAAGCGCAGGCGCACGTGGTCGCGGATGCGCACATTCCAGGTGTCGGCGACGACCTTGTACGGCGGCGGCTCGCCGTTCACCGAGAGCACCTCGAAGTGGTGGCCATGCAGGTGGAAGGGGTGCTCGGTCGGTGAGACGTTTCGCACGTCGACGATGACGGCCTGGTTCAGCGGGAACTCGGCGACCGTCACTTCCGGAAAGCGCTCGCCGTTGATACGCCACTCGCCGGTCCGGTCCGAGCCGGCCAGCGCGTAGACGACGTCGGCCTGGGCGTCGTCGACCGTGGGCTCGCCCCCGGGAAACGGCCACGGCAGCCCCTCCGGCGCGGGCGCGGGTGCGTCCACCTCGACGCGGATCAGGCTCGTCGGATCACCCAGCGCGTCGCCACCGTTGAGCGAGTAATGGTCCGTCGACACCGAGAAGCTGCTCTCCCCAACCAGCCACTCGAAGCCCGCGCGCTGGCCAGGTCCGAGCACCACCCGCTCCGGCGTCTGAAGCGATGGCAGAAGCCCTTGCTCCCCCCCGATGTGGCGCATGTTCGGCCAGCGCAGGGCCACATACGACGCGTTGCTCGCGTTGAGGACGCGCACCCGCACGGTGGTGCCGCCCGTCGCCTGGTACGTCGCCGGCACCGTCTGCCCGTTGACCAGCCAGCGCGCCCGTGAGGTGGCCCGACCGTGGCCGTGGCGGGGCGCCGGGTCGTGGTGCTCGGACTCGGTGTCGAGCACCACGATGAGCTCGGCGTCCGGCACCGGCTCTGCGGGATCCTCGACGACCAGCACGCCGTACAGCCCGGCGTCGACCTGCTGCTCGGTGTTGAAGTGCGGGTGGTACCAGAAGGTGCCCGCCCGCTCGACGGGGTAGGTGTAGACCGCCTCTTCGCCCGCGGCGACGGGCGCGCCCATCCAGGTCACGCCGTCCATCTCCCAGGGCACCGAGACGCCGTGCCAATGGACCGTCGTGCCCGCGTCCAGCGCGTTGTGGAGCTCCGCCACGAGCGTGTCGCCCAGCCGGGTCCGGATGACAGGGCCGGGGTTGAGCTGGTTGTAGCCGTAGAGGAAGGAGCCGCGCGGCTCGGGGTAGACCTCCGCCCGCAGCTCGACGTGAACGACATCATCCGCGGCCTCGAGGTCGGGCGCGTCGGGCGGCGAGGTGAGCGGCTGCGCCCAGGCGCTGGCCACGCAAACGAGTGGGAGCAGGGCGCGCCTCATCGCCGCACCTCCGCCATGATCTCGTCTGTGACGTTCCACCGGCGCTCGCGCGCGAGGTGCAGCGGCGCTGATCGGTAGCGCAGCGTCGCGCGCACCTCGGGCTCGGGACACCGCGTCTGGAAGACGTGGGTCGAGGTCCAGGCTTGTTGCGGCATCAGCCGGTTGTCACTTGCGACATCGACCGCGAGGAAGTGCGGAGCCATCCGCTGCCCATTGCGGTCGACCATCACGCGCGCGAACGCGAATCCGGGCGCACCCGCGAGCATCTCCGGCTCGCGGACCAGGTAGGCGTGGCTGCCTTCGGGCAGCGCCTCGTCGAAGCGTGCGACCCCATCGGTGACGGCCTCGACGCGCACCTCGCCGACCACGCGGGTCACCGGCAGACCCTTGGCCTCGGGCGGCCAGTCATCGAAGGGCGGCACCCCGCGGTAGTCGTGCCACGCGTCCGTCTGGTCGACCACCCGGACCCGGTCGCCGGGGCGCGCCTCGGGCCACGCGCTCCAGTCCTCACCGCGCGTGCGCACCGCGACGGCACCGGCCCAGGCCGGGATCGCGTCGCCGCCCACCGCGGGCAACGCCTCACCCGCGCAGGTCGCCTCCACCGTGAGCAACAGCGCCCGCATCGGCTCCCCGGTCGGGATGGCGTGACCGGCGGTCACGTTGCGCACGGTGACCTCCGCCTCGACCCGCCCGTCGACCACCCGCGAGCCCACGAAGAGCGAGGCGGCGAGTTGCAACATGCGCGCTGCGGGCGTGCGAGGGCCGACCCACACGTGCCGCCGCACCGCGCCCGGCGGCCGATACCATCCGCCCTGGAGCCCGACGTCCGCGAGTGGGAAGAGCTGCAGGTCGGCGCCATTCGCCACATCTGGCGCCGGCGGCATATGGCACGACGGGCAGCGCGTCGCCTCGCCGAGCACACTGGTGCGCCACTCTTCGTAGGTGGTGTGCACCGGCAGCCGCCCGTCCGGCCAGCGTGCGCGGTCGATCTCCGCGCCTGGTACGAGCACGGGCTGCAGCTGTTGGTGGCAGCCGCCGCAGATCTCACCCGAACGGAAGTGGTCGCGCTGGACGCTGCCCATGCGCACATTCGGCGAGTCGTGAGACGGACCAAAGGTCACCGGCAGCAGGCCGCCTGCCCCCAACGTCGGTGATCCCGGCTCGCTGGGTCGATGCATCGCGAGCCATCCGGCCACCCCCGCCTCACCATCGAGGTCGATCCGCTCGACGCGGTGGCAGACGTCGCAATGAACCCCGGCGTCGAAGGCGTGCTCAGTCGCCTCGAGCAGGTCGCGCCCGCCGACCGCACCGTTGATGCCGGGCGCGTGACAGTCGGCGCACGCACCCGTTTGCACAGGCTCGGGGCAGGGGCCGCGGCAGTCGTCGGGGTTGAGCGCCGGCAGGACGCCGACGCCGAGATAGCAGCGCTTGGCCGACCCACCACCCGGCGCGCGTGCGTCGAGCCAGCGTCCGCCCGACTCCACGCATACGTCCGAGTCTTCGATGCGCGCGGTGCCGGCGTAGAGGTCGTGCACGCGCGGATTGGAGGCGGCGGTGCGGTGCTGCGAGCGGTACCAGTCGTCCCCGATGGTGCGGTGGCAATGCGAGCACTGGGCGGTGGTGTTGCGACGCTCGGGCGTGCCCGGGTCCTGGAATCGATAGTCGGGGTTGTCCGGCCCGAGGCGGGTCAGCTCCACCACCACCGGCCGCACTGGCGGCTCGAGCTGGATAGCGCGAATGCGAGCGCGCGGATGGGAGGCCACCACCCAGACCTGGCCGGGCACCTCCAGATCGATCGGCAGCGTCACGCGTCCATCCGCGTCGGTCCGGAACATCGGCTGCGCGCCGCCCTGCATCACCAGGGTGTCGGGCGACGGCTCACCGTCGAGATGCACCAGCACTTCGACGGTCGCGGGCCACTCGAGCGACCCGTCCGGGCCGAGGTCACCGATGGGCACGGCGGCGTCGAGCACGGGGCCGTCGGTCGCAGCGTCCGGCGGCGTTCCGTCCGAGGCCGCGGCGTCCGGCACCACAGACACATCGGGCGGTGGCGGGGTCCCGCCGTCGTCGTCGTCGTCGCACCCGAGAAGAAGCACGAGCAGCGCGCAGGAGGCCGCCCACCTCAACGCGGGAACAACCAGGCCACGGCGGCGCCGAAGCGTTCGCCCCACGGAATCCAGTCGTGCACAGCGCCCTCGTCCACGACGTGGCGGAGGTCCAGATAACCACGATCGCGCAGCGCGTCGACCATCAGCACGGTCACGTCGTGGTTGTCCGCGGGCGAGCCGCTGTCGAGGTAGAAGCGCAGGCCCTCGCGCAGCTCGCCGTCACCCCAGCGGGAGATCATCTCGTTGTCGGCCCAGAAGAAGCTGGAAGACTGACCGCCGATGCGATGCCAGACGGCCGGGTGTCGCCAGGCGGCGTGGAAGCTGACGAGCCCACCGAGGCTGGCGCCCGTGATCCCTCGCCAGTCGGGGTGCGCCTCGATCCGCGGATAGCGGGCCTCGATGATGGGCACGAGCTCCAAAGCCACGGCGTCGGCGTACTCGTCGGCGAGCCCCCCGGCTTCGCTGTAGGTGTACTCGGCAAAGCGCAGATCCTGGTCAGCGAGCGCGATGAAGACCACTGCGATCGGCGCAATGAGCTGCGCCTCGTACGCCTGATGGAGCGCCAGGTCGAAGTGGCCACGGGTGATGCTCTCGTTACCGTCGTGCACGTACAGCGCCGGCGCGCTGGCGTCCCCTTCGATCCAACGCGGCGACAGCCACACGAAGACGTCGCGCGTGTTGCCGAGCGTCTCGCTGGCGAAGCGGAAGCGCTCGAGGCGTCCGATCTCGTCTATGTAGCCTTCGGTGTAGACGACGCTGTTGAAGTCGCCCAGGCCGGGACGCTCGATGCTGTCCCACGCGACGTGCGGGTTGCGCGGGTCGTCGTGCCAGACGTCGCCTTCGATAAGCTTGTAGTGGTAGAGCGAGGCGGGCTCGAGCGCGCGCGGGGCGTAGACCATCTCGCCGCCCGTCGGGACCATCGCGGCGGCCTCCCAATCCTGAAAGTCGGCGCCAATCCCGGCGAGCACCGGGGAGAAGAAGACGACGTCGCCCCCCGCGACCACCGGCGCCTCGATGTCGGGGGCGACCCCCGCTTCGATGCCGTCGAGCAAGGCCTGCTGAGCCGCGCTGGCCTCACCCGCGAAGGTGAGCGCAAAGCGCTCCTCGGCGACGTCGACCTCGAAACGCCACCGCCCGGCGACCGGGACCGCGACGCGGATGTTGGGGCCGTCCGCGAGCAGGCCGCTCGATCGCGGCGCGTGCGCCGCTTCGTCGCCGGCGCCGTAGTTGACGTCCCAGGCGCCGTCGACGGCGAATTTGAGCTCGATCTCGCCGAATGGGAGCTCGACCTCGCCGGCGAAGGCGTTGCCGTCGCCGGCGAGCCGCGCGTCTGCCGCCGCCAGATCCCACTCATTGAACGTGCCTGCGACCGTCAGATAGGGCCCGCCCGCCCAGGCGTCCGGTGCGTCGACGTCGGGCGCCTGACCGTCCTGCGCGGCGTCGGAGACCGCGGTGTCGAGCGCCACCGGACCGTCCACCAGGCGCGGGACATCCTCGACAAAGCTGTCGGTGGGCGTCGCGGAGTCGTCCGTCGAAGGCGTCGCGTCAGGCACGGTGGCGTCACCCGCCTCGGCCATGTCGCGCCCGACGCCGGCCTCGCCGAGGCGCGGATCATCGCCGCCATCTCCCCCGTCGCCGGCGGACGAGCACCCGACGAAGAGCACCCCCAGGAGCACCAGAAACACGCTGCGCATCCGCCCGCGATGCCATCCTGCGCAGCCCTGCGTCAAGTCGCGTCTGGACACTCGGGGGTCACGTCGCCTAGATTCCTGCGGCTCAAGAATCCGGAGGACGGGATGGGACTGGCAGACCTCTTCGCTGGTGGCGCGCTTCGCGAGCGCATCGCCGAGCTCGACGAGGCCCTCGAGCAGACGCGCGTCGAGCTCGATAACGCCCGCGAAGAAGGCACTCGCCTCAAGGCCGACCTGGCCGAGCGCGACGGCGCCCTGAAGACGGCGCGCGACCATCAGAAGCGGTCGCAGAAGAAGGCGGACAAGCTCGCGGGCAACCGCAACAAGGCTGACCGGAACGCCACCGACATGGCCGCCCGCGTAGAAGAGCTCGAGAGCGAGCTCGGCGAGTTTCGTCGCGCGATGCTCGCCGCGAAGGACGACGCCGAGACTCAGCGCGTCGGCCGGATGGAGGCGGAGAAGCGCCTCTCAACCAGGGCGCCGGCCGCAGCACGCCCGGAGCGCGCCGCCGAGCCCCGTGAGCGCCGTGAGCGCCCGGTGGACGTCGACGCCCGCGTCGATCGCCTCGAGCGCCTGCTCGAGGAGATCCGCGACTCGGAGCGCAACCTCAAGGGCCGCCTCGTTCGGGCCGAAAGGGCCGCCCACGACTATGAGCGTCGTCTCTCCACCGAGACTGGGAAGTCCGACGTGGTGCTGCGCGAGCTGCAGCACAACCTGAAGGCCGAGCGCACCGCCTACCGAATCCTGCAGCAGCAATTCGAGGCGCAGGTCGTCCAGAGCCGCGGCGAGGCGCAGGCGCGCGCCGCAGCAGAGCCGCACGTGACCGCCCCGGTTCCGGCCGCCTCGCACGAGACGCCGACCGTGCCGCCCGCATCCGCGGAGCCGAAGAAGTCGCCGCTGCCGTCCGGCTGGGGCGGAGGCGGCAAGTCGTCTCTCCTCGCTGGCCTGGGTGGGAAGCCCAAGGCGCCCGCGCCGGCCGAGCCCGTGGCCGCTGAGCCCGAGCCCGAGCCTGATCCCGAGGTCGAGGCCGCTCCCGAGCCCGAGGTCGAGGCCGCTCCCGAGCCCGAGGTCGAG
>PVBE012969164.1_pt1 | contig 15442 bp, 14 predicted proteins | sample 1631181 | NCBI WGS metagenome assembly PVBE01 (sample SAMN08397723, study PRJNA350692) | Marine metagenome, whole genome shotgun sequencing project. | isolation source: water | place: Pacific Ocean | collected 2012-04 | reverse complement strand
CAGATGTGCTGCACCGGTCGCGACGGTCGCTGACGCCGATGCCTGCGTTGCTCCTCCTCGACGCACCTCTGGTGCGCCTTCGTCGTCGCGCCTTGGCCTCGACGCCATCGCCTCGCCGCGTCCGGCTCATCACATCCGCCGAGATCATCTAGGATCCGCTGCTATCATCGAGGCGTGAGGAGCAAGAACTGAGCGCGGGTCGGCTGGGTCTCGGGATGTCGTTGAGCCTGTGCTTCGTGCTCGGCTGTGACGACGACGCACAGGCGGGCGACGCGTCGGTCGACTTCGCGGACGCGCACGTGTCGGACGCCGCACCCCACTCGGGAGGCAACGACGCGGCCCCGCCCGACCTCGGCGCAGACGCGGGCCCGAGCGAGGACGCCGCGTCGCCGGTCGACACGTCCTTGTTCGTGGATGCCGGTCTGCGCACTGACGCGCGGGCGCCTGCGCCGGATTCGGCCCCGTTGCTCGACGCCGCCCCGATCGCCGACGTGGGCCCTCTCGACGGGGCGGCCCATGACGCAGCGCGCCTGGCACCGGACGCCAGCGCGTCGCCGCCGGACATGAATCCGCCGCCGCCCGACGCCGCCCTGCTCGAACCAGACGCGGGACCCTGCGCGGTGCTGCCGCGGGTGCTCATCAACGAGGTCGTCGCCGCCAACCAGACAGGGTACGTCGACGAGGACGGCGACACGCCGGATTGGATCGAGCTCCACAACGCCGGAGACGAGCCGGTCTCGCTGCACCGGTGGGGGCTCAGCGACGGGAACGACCGCTTCAAGTGGACCCTGCCCGAAGTCACGCTCGGGCCCGGCGAACACTTCGTCGTGCTGGCCTCCCGCAAGGACCGGGTCCCCGAGGTGCGCCACTGGTCGACCCGAATCGACTGGGGGCACCGCTGGAAGTACCTGTTCACGCCGCCGCCGCCTGATTGGGTCCTCCCCGACGGCGAGTTCATCTGGGAGGAGGGGCCCAGCGGCTTCGGCCACGGCGGAGGCGACGACGCGACGGAGATCGTGGCCCACACCATCGTGGTGCGGACCTGGATTGACCTGACACCCGAGGAGCACGCGGACATCGAGGCCACCCTGCTGCACGTGGACTACGACGACGGCTTCGTCGCGTACGTGAACGGCGTCGAGGTGGCCCGCGCCAACATCCCGGTGGTCGCACCCCTCCCCTGGGCGGCGCGCGCGTTGTCTCCACACGAGGCGCGAATGCTCGAGGGCGACCCGCCGGAGCTGTTCGACCTGAGCCAACAGATCGGGATCTTCCAACCCGGGGCAAACCTGGTCGCCATCGAGCTTCACGACGTCACCGCGTTGTCGGACGACGCGACCCTGATTCCGTTCCTGACGTTTGGCTTCGGCAGCTGGCACTCGGTCGGCCCGTCGCCGCACCTCTCACTGCAGTGGCCACACACGAACTTCGCGATCTCGTCGTCCGGCGAGACCCTCACGCTGACAGAGGCGGGCGGCTGCGTGGTGGACCGTGTCGAGGTCGGCGAGCTGCCTCCCGACGTCTCGTACGGGCGCACGGACGGAGGCTGGGGCATCTTCCTCGAGCCTACGCCGGGGGCTGCGAACGAGACCGAGTCACGCGCCGGCTTCCTGCCTGCGCCCGTTCTGGATCCGCCACCCGGCTACCACCCGGATGGCGCATTGGTCTCCGTCTCCGCCCGGCCCGGAGCGGAGGTCCGCCTCACGCTGGACGCGACCGAGCCGACGCGAGCCTCCCCGATGGCGGAGGGGCGGGTCGTGGTCCCGGAGGGCGGCTCCATGGTGGTGCGCGCACGCGCGTGGCGGGAGGACCATTGGCCGAGCCCGGTCGTCACGGGTACCTACGTCGCGTCCGAGCCCGCGACGCTCCCGACCGTCGCTCTGGTGGTCGAGCCTCAGCAGCTGTGGGACGAGGAGAACGGCATCTATGTCTACGGCGACACGTTCAACGACAACTTCCCCCACCACGGCGCCAACTTCTGGCAGGACTGGGAGCGTCCGCTGCACGCGACCTTCTCGGAGCCCGACGGCGCGGTGGGGTTCGAGATCGACTGCGGGGTGAAGATTCACGGCGGCTGGTCACGGGCCAACGACCAGCGCAGCCTGCGCATGATTCTCCGCTCCGAGTACGGCCAGTCGCGTCTCGAGTACCCGCTCTTCCCAGGTCGTGAGATCCCCTGGTTCAAGCGGGTCGTGCTGCGCAACGCCGGTCAGGATTGGAACGGATGCAACTCTCGCGGCTGCTACCACAGAGCCATGCTGCGCGACCCGCTCTCCGCCCTCAACGCGCGCGGCCTCGGCATCAGGACCCTCGCCTACCGGCCGGTGGTCGCCTATCTGAACGGCGAGTTCTGGGGCCTCTACAATATGCGTGAACGCCACGACCGGCACGCCCTCGAGGCCGCCTTCGGCCACGCCGAGATCGACCTGCTCGAGCGCAACGCCCGGGTCCTCGAGGGGGACGGCCAACACTACCAGCGGCTGCTGACCCTCGTCCGTGACGAAGACCTCACCGACCCCGAGGTCTACGCCCGGCTCCAGCAGCTGATGGACACCGACGACTTCGCCACCTACTTCGCCGTCCAGCTCTTTCACGCGAACCGCGACTGGCCGCAGAACAACATCAAATTCTGGCGGCCACGGACCGAGGACGGGCGCTGGCGTTGGCTCCTCTTCGACGCCGACTCGGGCCTGCGCGTCGCAGCGCACTTCGACAGCCTGGACCGGATACTGAACATCGTCGACCCCGCGCGCGCCTGGTCCACCGAGCTCTTTCGGGGGGTGATGGTGAGCCCCATCTTCCGCGACGCATTCATCACGCGCGTCACCGACTACCTCAACTCGGCGTTTCGACCCGAGGTGACCGTGGCGACGCTCCGGAGCGCGGCTGACGCGATGCGGCCGGAGATGGGCAAGCACCTGACCCGGTGGCGGGACGACCAGCCGCTGGAAATCGCCCTGGCGGGTTGGGAGGCGGACGTGAATCGAATCCAAGCATGGTTCGAGGCCCGCCCCGAACACATGCGGGGCTCGCTCGCGGCCCACTTCGGCCTCGCTGGCGAGTACACGCTCCAAATCGAGGCCGACCCGCCAGGCGCCGGCCGCTTCCAGCTCACGGGGGTCACGGTCGACGCGCCCTACGAGGGCCGCTACTTCACGGGCGTCCCCATCCGCGTCACCGCGATCCCCGCGGAGGGCTTCGAGTTCGTGGGCTGGGGGCCCGGGCGGCCCGAGGCGCCTGAGCTCATGCTCGTGCCCGACGCGGACACCCAGCTTCGGGCGACCTTCCGTTAGGGTGTGTCCGAGAACAAGCAGGCTGACTTGCGCCGCGAGCGTGGGACAGATTCGGTCGCGACGACCGAGCGCAACCGCAGGCGTACCAGAGGTACGTCGAGGATTGGGCGACCGAGCCGCGGGCGAAGATGGCGTGCACTCGTGGATGCGAGGCGCCTGTTTGTTCTTGGACAAACCCTTAGCAGGCGCTCTACTGGGAGGTCCAGATGGCTCGGACCACCGTCCCCTCGGCGTCGAAGGTCGCTCCGCAGCGGGCTCCGGGATTGAGGTGTCCGCCGGCCGCGTTCCAGCACAGTCGCAGGTCTGCCTGGTTGCCTGCGATGTCGCAGGGCCCCTTGAGCACCCCGGCGCCCGCCGGAGCGAAGCCGACGCTCAAGCGGTCGTGGAAGTACCAATCGAGGCCGTTGTGCCGCGTGACGTTGTCGTCGTTGAGCCCGGTGTCCTCGAAGACGGTCGCGCCCTCGCCCATGGCCAGGAGTTGCCAATTCGGCGCACCCACCGCCCGACAGCCGTACATCACCAACTCGCCGTCGCACCCGGCGACGATGTCGGCCAACGGCTCGCTCGCGCGCAGGTAGGTGCCCCAGAAACAGAGTCGCCACTCCTGGACCTGGTGCTGAGACACGTCCTCCCGGATGCCCGCGAACTGGCAAACGCCGGCTTCACATGCGCCACCGCCGCAGTCGTGACCGCAGTACCCGCAATTCTCGGCGTCCGCGAGGAGGTCGATGCCTTCGTCGACCGCCTCGTCGCAGTCGTTGTCGCGGTTGTCGCAGACTTCTGCGCCGCCCGCGGCGCACGCGTACTCACGGAACATGAAGAAGAGGTCGGCGTCGAAGTGCCGGTCCGGCTCGTCAGCCTCGGGGAACATCATGCTCCAGGCGGGGATGATCTCCTGTCCGTCCTTGTTGCAATCGGGGTCGGTCCAACCCGTCGCCGGCGAGTTGACCATGTTGAACCCGACATCGGGTCGGGTGGAGTCGTAGGCGCCAACGAGGATTGGGGCGTCCCACTGCGCCGTGAGCTGCTGGCAGCAACCGAGCACGCACGCTGAGGTCAGGACCCTGGGGAGGCCGCCCAAGGTGACCGTGCCGTAGCGCCGATGGGTGTTGTCGACGACCGACTCGTCCAGCCATGTGAAGGCCGTCCCGGTCTGCACCCTGTCGCAATGGACCGAAAACGGCTCCGCGCCGCCCTCCCCATCCGGATCGATCTCGTACACGCCGCTCGGGGCCTCGGGCAGGGCGTGCAGAATCGCTCGACAGCTCGTCCTCGGCCCCTCTGGATCTGGAGGCAATGCAGCGTCGACGAGCTGGTCGGCGTCCGGAGGCGGCGCAGCATCAACCACCTGGTCGGCGTCCGGAGGCGGCGCGACGTCGACCAGGTCTGCGTCCGGAGGCGGTGTAGCGTCGACGGCCGGGTCGCCGTCAAGCGACCGCGCGTCGTGGACAGCTACGTCGGCGTCAACAGGCGCCACGGCGTCGGCTGCGGAGTCGACGTCCGGCGTCAGCGCATTGTCTTCGGTCAGGTCGGCGTCTGTCGGCGATGCGTCATCGGCGGGCGCGTCCGCGTCCGCAGGCCGTTCCGCGTCAACGCCCAGATCGGCGGCGCGTGCGTCGATCCGACCTACGTCCGTGCTGCCCATCGCGACCGCGAAGTCCGCCTCCACCACCGGCGACATGTCCGCTTCGCCCGGAGACGACGAGTCGTCGCACCCCACCGCGAGCACGAGGATGCAAAGTGAGACGGATGTCCAAGCATGGTGCATCTGGCCTCCCGCGCGCACGATAGCAACAGGCTGCCGGTTGGACGGAGGTGGCCGAACGCCGCCGCTATCAGTCCGCGTCGCGCGCTCGTGGGTGGGCTTCGTCGTAGATCTTCATCAGCGACTCGATCTCGACGTGGGTGTAGCGCTGCGTCGTGCCCAACCGTGCGTGCCCGAGTTGCTCCTGGATGCTGCGCAGGTCGGCGCCGCTCCCCAGCATGTGCGTGGCGCAGGCGTGTCGCAGCCAGTGAGGCGTGGCGCCCATCTCCGTGCATGCCGGCCGGCACCGTTCGACGAGGCGCTGAACCGCGCGCTGCGACAGGCGGCCTCCGTGCTTGTTGCGGAAGAGCGCCGTCAGATGAGTGCGCCGCCCCGTCACTTCGTGACGCCGATGGATCCACTGCCGCAGAGCGGCGACCGCGTGACGCCCGATGGGCACCACCCGAGTCTTCGACCCCTTGCCCGTGACCCGCACGGTGCCCGCCTCGAGATCGAGGTCGACGACGTCGATGCCGACGACCTCGCTCACGCGCAAACCCGCGCCGTACGTGAGTTCGAGCAGCGCCCTGTCACGCGTCGCCAGCGGTCCGTCGCCCTCCGGGGCCGTCACCAGACGTGCCGCGTCATCGGCCGATAGGAACCGCGGCGTGCGCTTGCCCTGCTTCGGCGTGCGCACGTTCACCGTCGGGTCGCGTTCGACCCGCTCGGTGCGCAGCAGAAACCGGTAGAAGGCCCGGATCGCGGCCACCCGGCGCGCGATGGTCGCCGGCGCCAGCCGCCGGTCGTAGAGGTGACGCAGATAGCGCCGGACCGTCTGCGGCTCGACGGCGGCGGCCTCGAAGCGCGCCTCCGTCTCGCGAACCCATGTGATGAAGAACCCGAGGTCGCGCAGATAGCCCTCGACCGTGCGCGGGCTCGCACGCTTCTCCGTCGCCAGATACCGGTGGAACGCCTCGACCATCTGTAGGTCATTGTAGGCGATGGTGGGCTAGCCGGCGAACTTGGGCTGCTCGTCCTCCCACCACGCCGCCAGATCACCCCGCGCTCGCTCGGATTGCCGCGCTCGGCGCTCGAACTTCTTCTCGCGTCTGCGTTTGTCGATCGGCGCGAAGAGGCTCCAATTCAGGTTGCTCGGCCCGTACTTCGACAGGATGCCGTCGCCGCGCAGGTGGCGCCGAAGCGCACCGAAGGCCGTCGTAGGTGGTGGCACCGGCGGCGCCGCGCCGCGCAGGCGGGCCAGCACGTGCCACGCCACCAAGACACCGCAGGCGGTCGACTCGACGTAGCCTTCGACACCGGTGATCTGCCCCGCGAGATACAGGTCGGGGTCGTCGTGCCAATGCAGCGCGTCTGCGAGCAAGCTGGGCGCGTGCACGTACGTGTTTCGATGCACGCTGCCGAAGCGCAGGAACGAGGCGCCTTCGAGGCCGGGCATCGAGCGGAAGATGCGCCGCTGCTCGGGCTGCTTCAGGCGGGTCTGGAAGCCGACCATGTTCCAGGCGGTGCCATCGCGATTCTCCATGCGCAGCTGCGCCACGGCGAAGGAGCGCTGGCCCGTGCGCGGATCGGTGAGACCGACTGGCTTCATCGGGCCGTGCGCCAGGGTGAGCGGGCCCCGCTCGGCCATGACCTCGATCGGCAGGCAGCCCTCGAAGAACTTCGGCTTCTCGAAGGCGTGGGCCTCGAACTTCTCGCCCGCCACGATGGCGTGGATGAACTCGAAGTAGCCCGCCTCGTCGAGCGGGATGTTGGCGTAGTCGGCACCATCGCCTTTGTCGTATCGGCTCTGCCGCCAGACGACGTCCCAGTCGATGGAGTCGGCGTCGATGATCGGAGCGATGGCGTCGTAGAAGTAGAGACTGTCGCGCCCGGCGCGCTCCGCGAGCGCCGCCGCGAGCGCGTCTTCGGTGAGGGGCCCGGTGGCGATGACCGTCAACCCGCCGGGGATCTCGCTGACCACGCCGGTGACCCGTTCGATCAGCGGGTCGGCGGCGACCACGGCCGTGAGGTCGGCGGCGAAGAGGTCACGATTGACCGCCAGGGCGTCCCCTGCCGGCACGGCGTTGCGGTCAGCCACCTCGATGATCGCGCTGCCGACGTGGCGCATCTCCCACTTGAGCAGACCGATGGCGTTGTTCACGTTGGCGCTGCGGAAGCTGTTGCTGCAGACCAGCTCGCCGAGCTCGTCGGAGGTCTGGGCCGGGGTGCGGCGCTCCGGTTTCATCTCGAACAGCCGAACCGGCACCCCGCGACGCGCGAGCTGCAATGCCACTTCGCACCCGGCGAGCCCGCCCCCGACCACATTCACCGGCTTCATCGCGCCCTCCTGAAGCGGCCGCCCGGCGCCGGGCGCAACCATCCATCGATCTCGAGGTGGACCGCCATCGACGCGGCCTCCGCCAGGCCCAGCTCCGCGCGGGTGGCGAGGACCTGAAGCGAGACCGGCTCGTCGGAGGCCGCCGCCCAGAGCGCGGCCCCGACATCCGGGGATCCGGGCTCGTCGAGCGCCTCCGCCGTGGCCTGCTCCGTGGGCGACCCGGCCACCTGGTCGATGTCGGTCAGCAGCCGGGCGCCCTCGGCGACGAGCAGGTGGCAGCCGGCGTGCAGCGGGTTGTCGAACGCCCCCGGCACGACGAAGACCGGCCGGCCCAGCTCGAGGCCCGCGCGAGCCGTGTAGAGCGCTCCGCTGACCGCGCTGGCCTGGACGACCACGACCGCGCACGCGAGGTCGGCGATCCACGGATTGCGCCGGGGGAAGGTCCAGCGGCCGGCTCGGGTGTCGCACGGAAATGGGCTGACCACGGCGCCAGCGCCGGCGGCGCGGCCGAAGAGCTCGCGATGCGCGGCCGGGCTCGGCCGGTCGAGCCCCGAGCCGAGTACGACCACCGTCTCGCCCCCGGCGTCGAGGGCCCCGGCGTGCGCAGCCGCATCGACGCCGAACGCACCACCGGAGACCACGTGCCGCCCCGCGGACACCACGCGGCGCGCCAGGCGGACGGCGAGCTCGCGCCCGTAGGGGTCGGCGCGGCGCGCACCGACGATGGCGACGCCGGCAGACGTGGGGAGCCGGCCGAGCACGCGCAGCGGACCACGCGGGTGCTCGACCAGGGTGGCGCCGAGGCGCGCGAGCCGCTGAGATTCGGTCAAGGTCACGAGAGGATCATCGGTCAGGCGAGGCGCGTGTTGCGCAGAAAATGACCGGCTACCTCAAGTCGAGCCCAGCACCGAGCGCGGTGAGCGCCCCACGCTCGGGTCCGATGGTGCCCGTCAGCCCGACGGTCGCGGCGTCCGAGTCGCCGTCTCCGCATCCGACGGCGACGAGCGCGATACACGTGAGCAGGGAGCGCATGGACTTCCTCCGTTGCCGCCATTCTGGCGGACGCAACGACTCGGACTCGACTCAAGTGGTCTTGAAGCGCCTTGAACGTGCTGCATTGGAAGCGTCGACCCTTCGGTCAGGCGGGCCGGATGTCGCGCAGAATCGACGGCGGCGGCGCGATTCTGCGCTGCCTGCGGCTGCGGCTATGCCGTCCCCGGCGTGTGCTGCCCGAGGTGCTTCAGCATGATCCGCTCGTGCACCAGGTCCGGGATCGCCTGCTTGCAGTAGACGCCCAGCACCGTGTCGATCGGCTCGTCCGCCATGACCACGACAGGCGTGGACTGCGACGCAAGGCGCCCAGGATCCAGCGCCCACGCGCCGGGCAAGTCTCGGCTGACCACCGCCAGGTCGAACACGCGACCCCTGAGCATTTCGAGCGCCTCTGCGGCGTCAGCCGCGAACTGCACCTTCGCCACCTGCCCTGCCTCGCATGCTGACAAGCGCGCCAGCGCACCCAGCAGCTGCGCGTCCGCGTCGTTCGGCTCCGCCACTAGAAGCCAGAAGGTCGACCCCATGTGTCCACTCCATCCTGCCACCGCCCTACATGGCATACGTCAGAGACACAGCCAGTCTGGATGTGGGTGAGTGCAGTCATGGGCATGCCGGACCCTTCGTGTGGGCGCGGCCGTTGTTGCGCGAAAGACCCTGGGGCTAACATCTCGAAGCATGGCGCGGAAGAAGCGAGACCAGAAGGACGTCGCCGCCGACGGGTTCGGGGGCAGCTTCGGCGACTTGCTGCGGGCGAAGGGGCTGGCGCCGGCAGGGTCCCCTGCCCCGCCGCCGCCGGATCCGGTGCGTGAGGAGGCGCCCGCGCCGACGCTGAGCGACTGCCGGCGGGTGATCGTTCGCATCAGCAAACGAGGGCGTGGGGGAAAGACGGTGACCCTCGTCGAGCAGCTGCCAGCGGAGCTGCGTGCCGGCACCGCGAAGGCGCTGCGCCGCGCGTTGGGGTGCGGGGCGACGGTGGAGCAGGAGGTGGTCATGGTGCAGGGCGACCAGCGTGACCGCGTGGCAACCTGGTTGACTGCGCAGGGCGTCCGCGAGGTGCGCCGGGGCTGACCCGCGCACCGGTCACCTCATCGCGAGGGGCCGTCGATTTCGTCGCTGTCGGGGTCGACCGGTGTGACCGCGCGCGGACTGGGCGTCGGGGTCCGGCCCGCGGCTTCCCAGTCCAACTCGAGCGTCGGCAGGTCTGAGAGGCGGCGATGGCCGCGGTCTGGGACCGGCGTGGGGTCACTCTCGCCAGCCACGACCTCGACCACCGGCCGGCGTCGTTCGCGACGGGCCGACAACGGCAGGCGCTTGGGCGGAGGTGCGCCCGTGCCGCTTCGCGTGATGGCGCCTTCCCGGGTGAACCCGCCGTCGCTCTCAGCCGGCTCGCTGCGGGCGGCCGGCGGGCTGGGTTCGACCGGCTGGGGGCGTGCAGTCGTGGGCTGTGCCGCGCCCGCGCCCCGTCCAAACAAGCGCCGCGCCTGGGCGGAGCCAGGGTCGCGGGAGCCAAGGTCGCGGGACACAGGGTCGCGGGGTGGCTCGACGGCGGGCGCCGGCCTCGAGGTGCGCGAGGCGGACGCGGCCATCGTGGCGCGCTGGGCAGCGCCCGCCAGCTCATCGGTCGCACCGAAACCGGGGAAGGTGCTCAGCTCCACGCCGGTCAGGGCGGAGAGCATCACGGACAGCTGCAGCGCGTCGTGCGCGTCCCCCTGCGCCACCCAGGGCGGGCGCGCCGCGAGGCGATGCTCGACGGCCTTTGGCGTGAGGCCCAACACCTCCGCCATCAGGGACGCCAGCCGGCCTCGCGCTTCGGACGACCCGAAGGCCGAAACGCAGATACGACACAACATTCAAATCAGCATACTGACGTAAGCGTGCAGTGCCGCGAGATTCACCCCGCACGCTACGTGGGCCGCCGTCTTACGAGACAGATGCTCTCGAGACCCACATCCGGGTCCAGCAGGCATCCGAGCTCGCGGCTGAGCAGCACGGAGCGAAGCCCGAGCTTTCGCAAGGTCGCGATCGCAACGTAGACGCGATTGGACGCGGCCTCCGGCAGGACCCGCTCGCCGGGCCAACCCGCGGCGAGCAGCGCGTCGAGATCGAGCGGCTCACCGGGCACGTCGAGCCGCTCGGCGAGCAGACCCTCGAAGACGCGGCGCAACGTCGGGCGCCGGCCGGTGGCGCATCTTGAGTGGTGCGTCCGGCGGACATCGTTGATGAATCGCCCGAATCTACGCCTATGCGGTCTCAAGGGCCCTGCGCCGTGCTTGATCGGTGGGCGCCTGACTTCTCGGTCGACCTCCGCTAATGTGCGCGCGTCCAATCCGGAGAGCACTGTGACCCACGCCCTGGCCGTCGATAGCCGGTCCGTGATGCTGGAGCTGCATCACCTGCTCCGCGATCTGGATCCGTCGCGCTTCCGCGATGAGCTTCGCGAAGCCGCCCGGGAGCGGGTCGAACGCATCGCCGCGGCGTTGCGTACGCTGCTCGAGCGCGACGGCGTCGAGGTGACGGCCGGGCTGCGCGAGCGCATCGAAGAGCTGTGGCACCTGCTCGAGGAGCGCGCCCCCCGGAAGGGGCTGGCGACGATGGCGGAGCGTCGCGCGGCGTGGGCGGCGTACTACGAAGGTCTCAAGCCCGCGTACGAGGCCGTCGCGGCGGGCCTTCGCGGCTACCGCGTCCACGTGCCGAGCCTGCGCCCGACGAACTACGCACGGAACATCTTCCACATCTGCTGGGCCTTCTTCGCGCTCTTCCTCATCGAGATCCTGCTGTCGCCCAACGGCCTGTTGTGGGCCGCGCTCGGCTTCGCCGGCTACGGCTGGACGATGGAGGCGATGCGCCGCGTATGGCCGGCGTGGAACGACAAGATGATGGCGCTCTATGGAAAGATCGCCCACCCCCACGAGTGGCACCAGATCAACTCGGCGACCTGGTACGCCACGGCGTTGGTCGCGCTGGCGCTGACCCGCTCACCGCTCCTGTGCGCGATCGCCGTGGCCGTGCTCGGCATCGCCGACCCCGCCGCCGCCTTCATCGGGCGCCGCTACGGCCGCATCAAGCTGCTCAACGGCCGCTCGCTCGAGGGCAGCATGGCGTTCGTCGTCGCCGGCGTGGCGCTCGCCGCCCCGGTCGTCGTGTACTTCCACGGGCTGAGCTGGTCGCAAGCGCTCCTGCTCGCGTGGGCAGCCGCCGTGACGGGCGCGGTCGCCGAGCTCGTCAGCAAGCGCGTCGACGACAACTTCAGCATCCCCGTCGCCGCCGCCGCCGGGGCGTGGCTGGCGGCCTTCCTGACCGGCATCTCGATCTACGGCTGACTCGCGTCAGCCGGGCTCGCGCCCGAACGCGATCATCACCCGCCGCGTCAGCGAGTCGCTCAGCGAATACATCACCGGCACGATCACCAGCGTCAGGAACGTGGCGAAGGTGAGCCCGCTGACGATGGCGATGCCCATCGGTCCCCAGAATTGCGTGTTGGCCGAGCCGATGCGGAAGTCGGGGTCGAGGGTCGTCGCCAGGCCGATGAAGTCGATGTTGATGCCGAAGGTGAGCGGGATGAGCCCCAGCACGGTGGTCATCGCGGTGAGCAGCACCGGGCGCAGGCGCGTGGCCCCGCCGTTGATGATGGCGTCCGCCTTCGACTGACCACGCTCGCGCAGCTGCTGGATGTAGTCGATCCCGTCCGTTCGCGCGCTCTCGTTGAAGGCGAGCCAGCCGACCGCCGCGAGCTGGTCGAAGAAGCCGCCCGCGTCGGATCCGGCGAAGGGGTCGGGGCTCTCGACCGTGCGGGTGTAGCGCAGGGTCAGGTCGAGGCGCGGGTAGACGCTCGACCACGCCTCTTCGACCTGCTGCCCGGCGGCCTCGGCGTCGATCCGGCTTCGCTGCAACGCGTGGTTGTGCTGCAACCCGAGCTCGAGCGCCTCGGCGAGGGTCATCCCGACCGGGGACGGCGGCGCGGCCAAGAGGACCGCGAGCGCGGGGACGACCTGGAGCAGTGAGAACCTGACCCTGTCGGCGAAGCCGGGATGCTTCTGCATAGGCACCCGGGCCGGGGGGCAAGGCGAGGTTCGCGCAGGCCGTCAGCGCAACTCGATCGCCGCCCTGCCCGTCCGGCCGCACGGATCCCGGACGGTGACCGCGTACTCGTCTCCGCGCGAGGGTCTCCGGTCGAGCACCATCAGGAATCCGTACGCCTCGACCGCCCCCTCGCCCGTGACCTGCAGCGGCTCCACGTCACCGAGCACGAGCGTGCGCTCTGCGAGCACCCACTCGCACTCGGGCTCGAGCCCCTGCTCGTGACACTCGTCTGCGTCCTCGAAGCGCTGGGTCAGCGTGAAGCGCGCCTCGAGCAGGTCGTAGCGGTCGAGCGCCGGGTTCTTCACCCGAACCGCCACGAAGATGTGCTGCCCGCCCTGGACGCCGTTCTGCAGGTCGAGCGCCCCGCCCACGGACTCGAAGCCGTCGTAGCCCTCGCCCAGGACGACCTCGAGCTCACCGTCGAGCATGCACTCGGGGTCGAGCGCGAATCCGCCTCCGGAGCGGCAGCCGGTGCGGTCGAGCTCGCACGGGTCGGGCGCGTCGGGGAACACGCACCCGAGCAGAACGCACGCGACCAGAGCGAGCCGCTTCAAAAGACGTAGCCCAGCGCGAACTGCGTGTACGGCATCATGTAGCGCGCGGCCTTGACCTCGCACGAGACGGGCGGGTCGAAGCCGGTCCACTCGCAGGATTCGTCGTTCAGGATCGCGCCATAGCCCCCGGCGGCGCGGAACTGGACCGAGCGGCCGGCGAGCCAGATGAGGGAGAGCTCCGCGTTCCCCCACACGGCGTGGTCGAAGTGGGCGTCGACGAAGGGCGGCTTCCAGGGACCACCCGACATCCCCAGGCCGAAGCCGACCGAGTACCGCGCGAGGGGAAGCTGCAGGCGCGTCATCGCCGACCACTGCGGGCCACCGACGCTGAGGCCACCGGCCGCGTTGACCGCGACGTGGGGCGTGACGCTGACGTCGAGGCCGGTGCTGAAGAAGCCCGACGGCGCGGCGAATCCGAGCTGCCCCTCGGCGACGACGCGACCTTCCCACGCGATTGCGGTGGCAGGTACGAGGAGCGTCAGCGCGACGAGCGTACGCACGCCGTCACTCGCCTGTGCAGACGGCGACTCGGCGATCTCCAAGCCCGACGCTGGTGACGCACCGCGGGAAGCCGATGTCGCGGCAGTCGAAGGTCATTCGCTCACCGAAGTTGCAGTAGTGGATGATGCCGGCCTCGCAGGCGTCGTCGTCTTCACCGTCGCACTCGTTCGCCGCCCAACGGCAGCCACGTGACGGGTCGCACCGTCTCGCTGTCCCACAAACAAAACGCGAGAGCCGTCCCCTGCTGCAGGAGATAATGGTGTCGCCTTCGCAGAACGGCGTCATTTCCTCCTCGCACGGCTCGCCCGCCCCCCCACACTCAGCAGACTCGCCGTCTGGCGCGGGCACGCAGGTCTCGCTGGCCGATTGCAAGCTGAGTGCCTCCGTGTCGAGGTCGAACGAGTACCTCAGCCGGCTCCTGCAATCCGTCCGCGTGAGGACGCGCGTATGCGTGTCGCAGCGGACGAGCGCTGGGCCGTCGCACGTCTCCGTATCTTCGCAATGGCCGAGGCCGCACTCGGCGTCGGCCCCGTCGCCATTCCCACAGACCATGTCGATGTTTCCGCAGTCGAATGCAGTCGCAGTCGGTCGGTAGCAGGTCACTACAGCCGAGGTATTGGCAAGAGTTGTGGATCGAGCCAGTGCGGAAGGGCAGCGATCCTCGGATGTTGAACAGGAGCCGGACCACCATGGCAGGCTCCTCTCTGTGGTTTGATTCCCGCCAGCGGATCCGGGTCGGGTGAGCCGGGCGACACGCCAGATCCGCGATCGGGCAGGACGCTGGATCCGCGATCGGGCAAGACGCTGGGCCCGCGATCGGGCGACACGCCGGATCCGCGATCGGGCAAGACGCAGGATCCGGGCTCGATGACTCAGGCGGCGTCCTCCTGGTCTTCCCTCTCGACCTGGAGCCCGTTCCTGAAGACGACGCCAGCACGGACGAGTGGGAGCATCTCTGCGGCGGTGATCCTGCGCCACCGCAGCTGAGCCATGTCGAGCAGCTTGAAGGCCATCGTGAGGGCCTTGTCTCGGCTCCCAGCACCCTTGGTCACGCGCTGGCGTAGCCGCACCGTGGCGAACGCCGATTCGATCGGGTTCGACGTGCGGATGTGCTGCCAATGTTGGGCAGGGAAGTCGAAGAACGCGAACAGCTCGTCGAGGTTCTTCTCGAGGCAGTCGACGGCCTTCGATTGCTTGACCCCGAACACGGCCTTGAAGGCGTCGACGCGGTCGTTGGCGAGGGCTCGTTCGTCGGCGTACATGATGTCACGCAGCATGCTCTTCGCCTTGGGCTGGAGCCGCTTGGGGACCTTGTCGAGCACGTTGCTCATCTTGTGGCACCAGTCACGCTGCGTGCGGGTCTCCGGCCAGACGCTACGGACTGCGCTCCAGAAACCGAGTGCGCCGTCGCCGATTGCCAGCGCGGGGGCCCGCATGCCGCGCCGCTGCAGGTCACGGAGGACCTCCCGCCAGCTCTCGGCGCTCTCCCGATAGCCATCCTCGACGGCGATGAGTTCCTTGGTCCCGTCGGGTCGGACGCCGATCATCACCAGGGTACAGAGCCGGTCGTCCTCGAGGCGGACGTTGAAGTGCACGCCATCCGCCCAGACGTAGATGAAGTCCCGATCCTTGAGGCTTCGGAAGCGGAACTGCGCGTACTCCTCAGTCCAGACTTGCGTCAGGCGGGCGATGTTGGTGCTCGAAAGCCCTGCGGCGTCGTCGCCGAGTAGCTCGCTGAGCGCCGGCTTGAAGTCGCCTGTCGAGAGCCCGCGCAGGTACAGCACCGGCAGCACCTCGGTCACCTTGGGCGAGCGCCGCATGTACGGTGGGAGGATCGCGCTGCTGAAGCGCGCCCGGTTGCCATCCTCATCGGTCCGCT
>PVBE012148647.1_pt1 | contig 15444 bp, 17 predicted proteins | sample 1631181 | NCBI WGS metagenome assembly PVBE01 (sample SAMN08397723, study PRJNA350692) | Marine metagenome, whole genome shotgun sequencing project. | isolation source: water | place: Pacific Ocean | collected 2012-04 | reverse complement strand
ATTGTTCAGCACCCATTCGATATCCTTAAAGGTATTGCGGAAGATGAAATCCCGGGTCATTTCCAGGTATTCCGGCTCCCACTGATTCTTCCAATCGAGTTTTTTGCTGAGGATGGGAAACAGTCCAAAGTTCATCGACCCCATATTGAGGGATGACATTTCGGGTTTGGCGCGAAGCGCGCCGGCACAGCGTTCCTCCAAGGACATACCGTGGCCGCCGCCGGTCGTAATATTGCAGACGGCATCAACGGATTGCTTGATACGCGGTAGGAACTCCATAAAGACGTCCGGATTTGACGTTGGACGGCCATTTTCGGGATCGCGCGCATGAAGATGCAGAACGGTTGCCCCTGCCTCCGCGGCCGCAATAGCATCTTCGGCAATATCGTTCGGCGTGATCGGCAGATACTCCGACATAGTGGGCGTATGGATCGAGCCGGTGATGGCACAGGTGATGATGACACTGTTAGACATGGTATATTCTCCTTATTTCCCAGCCCCCTAGTCGAACATCGCGACAGCCCGCGTCCAGCCGGCCGAAGCGTCTTTAATCTTACAAGGGAAACAGGCGACGTAGAAACCGTTCGCCGGCAGTTTTTCCAAGTGTTGTAGTTTTTCCAGATGACAGTACTGATTGTCGATCCCGGCGTAGTGGCCTTCCCAAATTATCGACGGGTCCTTGGTTTCTTCCCACTTTTTCGCCATGTGATGAAACGGCGCATCCCAGCCCCAGGCATCGATGCCGGTAATGCGCACGCCACGCTCCGTCAGATACAACGTCGCTTCGCGGCCCATACCAACCCCGGCAGTCATAAATTCGTCGGTGCCGTAGCATTCACTGGCGCGCGTGTTAACCAGAACGATATCCAGGGGCTGGAGGTCGTGGCCAATGCGGTCAAGTTCGTCTTCAACCTCCTGCGCCGTAACGACATGACCGTCATCAAGCCTTCTGTAATCGAGCTTCACGCCCGGCCGGAAACACCAGTCGAGGGGGATTTCATCAATGGTCATCATGGGCTTGTCGTTTTTGTCATGGGTATGAAAATGATACGGCGCATCCAGATGGGTGCCGTTGTGGGTCACCAGATTGATGCGTTCCCATGCCCAGCCTTGGCCGTCCGGCAATTGATCAGTCGTCAGACCGGGGAAAAAACTGCAAATCACATCGGCGTTATCGGCGCCTTTCATATATTCGATGTTGGGGCGCATGACGTCCGGATCGGTGACGGTTTCATTGTCTAGCATCATGGATATATCAACAAATTTCATTGGTAGTTGCATATTAATTCCCGCTCAAATCACTCAATAGATTGCTACTTATCGAAAATAGCCACCGCCCGGGTCCACCCCGCCGAAGCAGCCCGGATTTTCACCGGAAAGCAGGCGATCTCAAATCCATTCGGCGGCAGAGCCTCTAAATTGTGAAGCTTTTCCAGATGGCAGTAGCCGATCTCCCGTCCCGCTTTGTGGCCTTCCCAAATTAGCGATGCGTCGCCGGTTTCGGCGTACTTGTCCTTGGTATGAACGAACGGCGCGTCCCAGCTCCAGGCATCGGTTCCGGTGACCCGTACACCGCGCTCCAACAGATACAGGGTTGCTTGGCGCCCCATACCACAGCCGCTGGACACATAATGATCACTGCCATAGGCCCCACCCGCTGCCGTGTTGACGACAACAATCTCCAAAGGTTGCAAGTCGTGTCCGATGCGGTCTAGTTCGGCTTCCACGTCGTCAGCGGTCACAATGTAGCCGTCCTCCAAACTCCGGAAATCCAACTTAACCCCTGGACGGAAACACCAGTCCAGGGGCACTTCGTCGATGGTGATGGATTCCTTTCCCTTGTCCATGGTGGAGTGAAAATGATAGGGCGCATCCAAGTGGGTGCCGTTGTGGGTGATAAGATGCACCTTCTCGATGGCCCAGCCTTCACCCTCCGGCAGATCCACCTCGTTCAACCCCGGGAAAAACGCCGTAACATCACTGGCCGTATCCTGGTGGGTGAAATATTTGATTTCCGGTCCGTACCCCGGAGGATCGGATATCACATCATTTTCCAGATGCATGGAAATATCTACGAATGCACGGGCCATTACTTGCGCCCTTTCTATCCAATCTATTACTTGATGGCTTGCGGGTTCAGGGGCGATCCTGTACCGCGGGTGATCACGAGAGGCGGCGCGCAAAGGAAAAATTCGTAGACACCATCCTTGGCGCAATCCGCGGCCAGTTCTCGCAGATACCAGATTTCTCCGTGGACGATCCCAATGTAGGGAATAGTTACCCAGTGCCACGGCTGGTTGGTGCCGTCGGTGGTTTCATTGGGCCGAACCTCGATCCCCCAGGTATCGGAACAAATCCCGGCAATCTGTTTTTCATGAACCCAATCAACGGTTTCGAACGCCAATCCCGGCGCATCGCCACCGCCATAACCGCCCCATTCTCCCCGGTCCAGGCAGTCGGCCATTTGGCCCGTATTGATTAACACGAAATCGCCCCGGCGCACTTCTACACCCTGGCTTTTAGCAGTACGGTTGAGGTCGTTTACAGTGATGCCGTAACCGTCCTTGAGACGGTCCTTTTTCTTGTAGCGTGCCACGTCCAGGAGAACGCCACGCCCCACCATTTTATCCGCGAACTTTTCAATGCCGCATTTGTGGGCACCGTTGGAGTCCACCAGATTGGCGTCATAGCCATTCCACATTTTATCTTCGGCGAACACATGGGACAGGGCATCCCATTGGGAGGCCGCCTGGGTCGGCAGATTAATAAAATCATCGGCATAACGCAGTCCCACCGACTTGTCCTGCACACCGCGCGTCGCATCCGTACCGGTGGCTAGCATATGATGCATCGGGTTCCAGCGGCCACCAAAAAGGCCGTTTTGCGGACCGTTTTCATCCAAATTCAATCCCAGCCGAAAAACCTTTCCCCGGCGGATTAGCTTGGCGGCCTCAACAACATCCTGGGGTGTTATATAGTTGAGAACACCGAGTTCATCTCTTTTACCCCACTTGCCCCAATTTGATAGCTGACGCCCCTTGCGCACAACGGCTGCTTTAGTCAGCCCTTTTTTCTTTGTTCTTTTCGCTGCTTTGGATTTCGTTTTCGCCTGGACCTTGGGCTTCGATTTAGACTTCGCCCCAGATGATTTCTTGGCCGCAAATTTCCTGGCCGTTGCTTTCTTAGCCATTCGACTAACCTCCCTTGTTTGTATTTTGAAATAGTCTAGGCTAGAGACAAAATTCTGTCGAGACATAATGATCATCTGATTACTAGTCATGCAGAACTTGAAAACTGTGCCGGTCTGCATACCGTCAGATATAAAATTCATTGGGGACCATTAGGAATAAAAATGACGGATTGGATGGACCGCCCGCTACGGGAAATAGCCCAGGCCCTGCGAGAAGGGAATTTAACGGCTGAAGAACTGGCTGAGCTGTCAATCGCGCGCCACGAAAAATGGGATGGCCAGTTGTCGGCCTACAAATCTTGGAATTCCGACTTCGCGCGGGAACAAGCAACCGCGGCGGATAAATCTTTTCGGGCCGGCAATGATCTTGGGCCACTTCAAGGAGTGTCCATCTCAGTCAAGGATTTGTATGGGGTATCGGGCCTGCCCACCTTCGCCGGGACGCCCAATCGTTTGCCGCAACAATGGGAGCAGGAAGGCCCCGTCATTAAAGCCGTCAGGCGGCAGATGGCGGTCATCCCCGGCAAGGCCCATACGGTAGAGTTCGCCTATGGCGGCATCGGCGCCAATGCTCACTGGGGAACTCCCCGCAATCCCTGGGATGCCGATCAGCATCGTGTTCCCGGCGGCTCCAGCGCCGGGGCAGGGGTCAGTCTATGGGAGGGTTCTGCTTCTTTCGCCTTCGGTACCGATACCGGCGGTTCGGTTCGAATTCCGGCCTCTTTCACCGGCTGCGTTGGTATAAAAACCACCAAGAGCCGCTGGTCGACCGACGGTATCGTTCCCTTAAGTTCGTCCTTCGATACACCTGGTATTATTGCCAAATCCATGGACGATGCGGTCTATGCTTTCGAAGCGGTCGATCCGAAAAGCCGGCACAGCGGCGTTAAAATCGAGGCCAAGGATATTTCCGACGTCGTACTAGGCGTCACCAAAGGTTATTTTTGGGACCGATGTCAGGATGACATCGCTGAAATTGTCGAAAACACGGTATCCAAGATTTCCGCCGCCGGCGCTAAAACGGTCGACACCCCACTTCCCGAGGCCGAGGAATCTCTTAAGACCCTGGCCGCGGGCGCCATTGTCGCCGCAGAAATCTACGCCTTTCTGGAAGCCGATCTTCCCAAATGGATTGAAACGCTGGAACCCCGCGTGCGGGCACGCATTGAAGATGGCAACAAGGTAAGCGGCACGGATTATGTCCGGGCCTGCAACCAAGCAGCCCGACTGGCTGCCCAGGCGGATGCAACACTTAGCACCGTCGATGTTCTTACTGTTCCGACCATTCCCATTACCCCACCCACGGTCGAAGAGGTCGATGATTTGGACGTTTACAGATCAAAAAACATGCCTGCGCTCAGCAACACCATGCCGGGCAACATACTGGGTCTTTCGGCAGTGACGTTACCGGTTGGCCTCGATAAGGCAGGTATGCCGGTGGGGTTGCAATTGATATCGCGGTCACATCAGGAAGAGAACCTACTGAGCACTGCGCTGGCTATCGATGCGGCACTCGGACCCGTTTCGGAACGCATTGGCAGCCCACCTTTGGGCGGCAGCCTGTAAAGAATTAACTTTAATTTGTGGAGCTATTGAATGTCGTTAAAAGTAGGTATCATCGGACTGGGAATCATGGGTGGTGCTTTCGCCAAAAATATGCGCACCGATGATATTTCCGTTACTGGCTATGATCTCGTCGAGGAAAATGTGCAAGCCCTGGTAGACATAGGTGGTGAAGCCGCGACTTCACCCAAAGACGTCGCCGACAAATCAGATATTATCATTACCTCGCTGCCCAGCATCAAAGCCTTTCACGATGTAATGACCGGCGCCAAAAGTTTAAAGTCTGCCAACAAAGACGAGTTGATCATCATTGAGACCTCAACCCTGCCCCTGGGAGATAAGCAGGATGCCCACGATGAGTTGGCCAAGATGGGCATGATCCTGCTCGATTGTCCTATCAGTGGCACGGGCGCCCAGGCGGCAACCAAGGACCTATCCGTCTATGTCAGCGGTGATGAGCAGGCGGCGAAAACCTGCGCGCCTGTGTTCGACGGCTTCGCCCACACCAACTTCTATGTCGGCGAATTCGGCAACGGCAGCAAAATGAAATTCGTCGCCAACCACCTGGTTCACATACACAATATCGCTACTGCCGAAGCCATGGTGCTTGGCATGAAAGCAGGGCTCGCTCCGGAAACCATCTATGATGTCATCAAGGTCGGTGCCGGCAATTCACGTATTTTCGAATTGCGAGGTCCCATGATGGTAGAAGACAATTACGAATCGGCCACCATGAAAATGGATATCTGGAAAAAGGACATGACAGTTATCGGCGATTTTGCCAATAGCTTGAAATGTCCGACACCATTATTTACGGCGGGTACCGATATTTACCGGTCGGCCCTGGCCAACGGCATGGACAAGCTGGATACAGCCGCCGTCTGCAAAGTGCTGGAGAAAATGGCGGGTCTGGACCGCAGTAAAGGATAGTTGCGATGAGCACGCCTCCGACCTCTCCCAGACAGAGAATTCCCTATTCCGCCATTGTCGACCGGCCACCCCTTAAACTTCCCGACGGCGCCCGCATGGCGGTCTGGACTATTGTGAATGTGGAACATTGGGATTCCACCAAAGCCCAACCCCGCACCATACTGCCGCCGCCTATGGGGCAGCCTCTGCTGCCCGATGTTCCCAACTGGTCTTGGCATGAATACGGCAACCGGGTTGGCTTCTGGCGGCTCCGCGATATGTTTGCCGACTACGGCGTCAAACCGACCCTGGCCATGAATGGCATCATTTTGGAATCCTATCCGCGCATCGCCGAAGAAGCGCTCAAGGGCAACTGGGAATTCATGGGTCACGGTTACCGGCAGGGCCCTATGCACAAGCTGGAAGACCAGGCTGACCATATCCAGGCGACTGTCGATGCCATCAAGGATTTTACCGGCAAGAAACCGGTGGGCTGGGAAAGCCCGGGGCTGACCGAAACCATGGAAACCCTCGACCTCCTTTCCGACGCCGGTATCGAGTATGTGGCCGATTGGCCCCTAGATGATCAGCCCGTCGAATTGATGACTAATACCGGTCGCACCATTTATTCTGTGCCCTACCCGGTGGAAACCAATGATATTACCATGATGGCGCTGCAACAGCATTCATCGGAAGAATTCGCCAAACGCTGCATTGATCATTTCGACCGGCTATATGAGGACAGCGCCGACATCACCCGCATCATGGGGATCAGCATGCATACCTATATTTCCGGCGTCCCCCACCGCAGCAAATACGTCGAGGAAGTCTATAAATACATCACCAGCAAACCGGACATCCTGATCTGGACCGGTCAGCAGGTGATGGAATGGTTCAAGGAGCAAACATGACCATCGCCTATTTTCTTGAAATCAGGACCGCACCCGATGGCACCGCCTTGCACTCAGCGCTGGCTGATAAACTGATACCGAATTTATTGGCCCAACCGGAAACGCCGCGCATCTGTCTCTATGCGCCGGAGCAGGCCGAAGATCCCTATACACAGGATGAAAACCCTCCGGCGGCCACGGTGCAGATCGACACCGCCTCGGTGGAAGATCTGGAAACTATCCTGAAAACGTCGGAGTTCAAGGCTATTTTAGATGCCGGCAAGGGCGGTGAGATAGCCTGCGAAGCTTTTGAAACCATCGACTATGCCGTAGCGGGTGAAGAGTCACCGAAACCTCGCACGGCACCATTGTCGTTCAATGTCCGCTACTACCGCCCGGTCACCGATGAGGCGGCGTTTAACGAATTTTATCTTACGCACCACCCGCAAATCCTCACCTTTCTACCGGAAATCAGAAATGTGCTTTGTTATACGCCGGTAGAGTGGACAGACGACCATAATATCCCACCGAGCGACTGTTTCCTGGGGAATGAAGTGGTGTTCGATTCCCTGTACTCCTTCAATGCCGCCATGGCGTCCGATGTGCGCCATGAACTACGCCGGGATTACAACTCGTTTCCGGTGAGGCCAGGACCCAACACCCATTATGCTACGCTGCGGCAGGACTTCGAATAGAGAGCAATGTACAGAGAAAACTGAGGAGACAACGATGACCTTGGGACGCATTAATCCGGAAGACGTTTATAAACCGAACAAGAAAATCTACAGCCAGGTGGCCGTCGCCACCGGTGGCAAGCAGGTCAATATTGCCGGTACGGTGCCCTTCGATATAGATCAGAATATTGTCGGCACCGGGGACATGCGGACACAAGTGGAAAAAATACTTGAAAATCTGGAACGGTCCCTCGCTGCTGCCGGTGCCAAGCCGTAGGACGTGGTGCGCATCAATGTCTACGCGCTGGATGTCGACAGTTACGCCAGTGAAGGGGTGCCGAAAGTTATCAAATTTTTCGGCGATACGAAACCGACGTCGACCACCGTCCAGGTTTCACGCCTGGTTCATCCCGACTGGCTGGCGGAAAACGAAGCCACGGCGGTGATTGACTAGTCCATTGTGGTATGGGGTTAATCTTGAACTTCGTCCCTAAGCAGGCTAAGCCGTTTCAGGACCTCCCGGTCGGTACTCAAGAAAAGTTTTACACCATCACTGGCCGCAACATGTGAAATCCAAGTCCAATGCGGCAGAGTGAAAATATCGTTTTTCTGCCAATTGATCCGCTTGTCGCCAATATTGGACACGCCTTCACCCTCGACAACGACACAGATTGCGTTGCTTGTTGTCCGGGCGGGCCTGGTTTCCAAATTGGCCGACAATTGAAGCGCATATAGATCCATGGTTGGAACGACTGGGCCGCCATCAACCGGATTGGTGTAGCGGAGTTTTCGGGAGCCGTCGGCTTCCAGTTCCATGGCCGCCAGGGCCGCGCATACACCTGTCCACGGATAGTGGAACATCGGCGAGAAAGCCACTTGATCCCGACTGGTCTCGGCTACCAAGCCAGCCGTCGCATAAGCACCATCCGGAAGGGTTGACTGATCCGGCGGAAAGTTTCCGGCGGGCCCGTGATCGGAAAATACAGCGTTATAAAATGCGGCTAGTGGGTAATCGAGACCATCAAACCAGCAGACCCTTTCGTTGCCTGGATTGGCGTGCTCATGCCAAGCCCAATTGGGAGTCAAAATAACATCGCCCTCGTTCATCGGGCAAACTTTACCGTTGACTGTGGTTTCGGCACCCTTGCCATCCATTATAAACCGGAACGCGGCAGCAGAGTGACGGTGGACCCGGGCCAATTCACCCGGCAACAATATCTGCAAAGCGCCGAACATGCCGGTTGTTGTCATCGCCTGATCGAAAATCGGATTAAGCAGCATCAGAACACGCCGTTCGGCATCCTCGGTCTTAATATCGCTCGACGCCCGGTCGATCAGGGGTAACAGTTCCTCCCATTGCCACTGCGTGCCGGGATCGCGCGGTGTCGGCTCCGGCGGGATCAAATCGTTGTACCGGTCCCACAGCGGCGTTACGCCTGCTTTTTCCATGCTGGCGTAAAAATCGTTATCAGTTGCCTCTTTTGAAGCCGCCTGACCATCTAATGATTCTTTCTCCTGAGACATCTTGCCCCCCCTGCAATTGGTCATCGACATGCTTGGGGTGATGATATCTTCTTGCTCAAGTCATAGCAAATGAAGACGACCCCCAATCCACGGATATTCGCTGAACGAAACCAGAGTGAAAGACTTTCATTCTGTATTCGTTGAGGGCATTTTGTATTCGTTGCGGGATTGTACTTCTTGTTGGCTTTCTTTAAGGTCGCCTCACCCGTATTTCGGGGGAAGATAAAAGTAAAAACTAAAATCAAAAATGGGATTAATACGGAATGATTGACCTATACACGTGGTTCACGCCCAACGGGCGGAAAGTCTCCATCATGCTCGAGGAAATCAGCATGGAGTACGAAGTTCACCCGATCGCCATCGGTAATGGGGAACAGAATGATCCGGACTTTCTGAAAATCGGACCCAACAATAAGATTCCTGTCATCGTCGACCGAGACAATGGTTTGTCCTTGATGGAGTCTGGTGTAATTCTCCAATACTTGGCAGAAAAATCCGGCCAGTTGGCGCCGACCGATGAGGTCGGACGCTGGAAAATGCAGGAATGGCTGATGTTCCAAATGGCCAGCGTCGGCCCTATGCTTGGCCAGGTTCATACCTTTGTTAGATACGGCGAAGGCAAAAATGAAGAAGCGTCGGAACGTTATCTCAACGAAGGCAAACGAATATACCGGGTGATGGATAAACAGTTATCCGACAACGCGTATTTTCTGGGCGATGACTATTCCATCGTGGATATCGCCGTATTCCCGTGGGTCGGACGGTTCGATTGGCAAACCATCGATCTCAACGACTATGAAAACGTCAAGCGTTGGTATTTAAATATCGCCGATCGACCAGCAGTGAAACGCGGCTGGAAAGTTCCGGAAAACGATCAGCCCATGCCGATGCCCTAGGTCACGGTTCAACCTGAATTATCGATACAATCATTAGCTCACATAAAATTTACGCGAAAATAATAGAAATAGGAGAATAGGATGCCTGCATATTGGATGGCCCGTTCGAGAATCAATAACCAGGAAAACTACTCAAAATACACCGCCCTCGTCGGCGACATATTAAAACAATACGGCGGCAAACCGTTGTCGCGCGGCGGCAGGTATCAAATGATGGAAGGGCCAGATTATTTCCAACGTTTTGTCATCGTTGAATTTCCGACCTTCGAGGATGCGGTTGCCTGCTTCGAATCCGATGGATATAAAGCTGCCGCCGCCCATCGCCGCGATGGCTCCGGCGAAGTGGAAACGGTCATCATGGATGCAACGGAAGGAATGGGCGCCAATTAGGCGTCCATTTTGGTATTTTGCACTTGTGGCTTAGTATTGAGGGACTAAACGAAATAAATATCCAACAAACATAATAGAAATCAGGGGGAAAAAAAATGGCGACCCCAATAACACACTGGGAAGATAAAGCAGAAAAATTCGTTGAATCTTTTGCCAAATTTTTAAATATAATTTCGGCTGTATGGCTCGCATCCATTGCGATATTGATTCTGTACGACGTTGTTGGCCGGGAGGCCTTCGGTACGCCATTTCATGGCACCAATGAAATCGTATCGAATTCAGTTTTATCTGTTCTGTTGCTGCAACTGCCGTTGTCGATATTAAACAAATCTTCTCTGCGCACGACTTTACTCTACGGGAAAGTCAGCACGCGGGGAAAAGGGTATATTGACGTGATTTCATATTTTCTGGCGGCATTTTTGTTTCTGGCCATCGCCATCGGTGGTTGGCCAAATATGATCGAAGCCTGGGATATTCTAGAGCAAGAGGGATCGGGCATCGTCGAAATTCCTGTTTATCCCATTCGGTCCCTGGTCGTATTTATCGGTGCGGTTGGGACAATCGCCTGTTCCCTGATGGTCTACCATGCCCTAGCCCGACCGGAGGATTTTGATGTTCCTCCTATAGAATCTATGGATGAATAGACCATGGAAATCGATCAAAATACCATTCTCATCGGCATGTTCCTCATTATGCTGGCCGGCATTTTGGCCGGCGTTCATATTGGCTTTGCCTTTGGCATAACAGCGTTGATCGGCAACATTCTGATCTTCGGCGGCATGGACGGCGATTTCGAAGAGGGTATCGATATCGCTTTAAGTGGCGTCGGCAGTGTCGCTTATGAATATCTGCGCAGCGAAGTTTTTGCTACCATACCGCTGTTCATGTTGCTGGGCGATTTCGTCAACAAGTCGGGATCGGCGCGGGACCTGTATAAACTCATTAATCATGGCCTCAAGGCGATCCCGGGCCGCTTGGCTGTGGCCACAGTCGCCGGCAACGCCGTATTCGCCGCCGTGACAGGTGTAAGTATCGCCGCCGCCGCTGCATTCAGTCGTATCGCCTACCCGCAAATGCGCTTTCACGGTTACAACCGGCAATTCGCCCTCGGGTCGGTCGCCGGCAGCGCCTGCCTGGGGATGATCATTCCGCCCAGCGTTTTGCTGATCGTCTGGGGTATTGTCGCCGAGAAATCCATCGCCGGCCTATTCATTGCCGGTGCCATACCCGGCCTGATTCTGGCTGGTTTATTCATGATCTATATTGCCGTTTCAGTAATTCTTAAACCGGAATTAGCCCCGACCTTTACCGAAGATTCCGAACAAATGAAAATCAGCCGGGCGGAAATCGCCAGTGGCTTAGGGATCGGCGCCTTGATTTTACTCGTCCTGGGAGGCATTTGGGGTGGACTGTTTACGCCGACTGAAGCTGGCGGTGTCGGTGCAGCTGGCGCCATGATCCTGGGTATTCTCAAAGGCATGCGGGCAAAAGATTTGGCCATCGCCGTCGTCGATTCTGGTAAAACGGCGGCGCCGATCATGTTCCTGCTGTTGACTGCCAACATGTATGCCAAATTCATGGAAGCCGCCGGCATGTCGGAACTGATCCGGGAGACGTTCTCTGCCAATCAGTTGGGCCCCACCGCCATCATTCTGGTGATCATCGTAATTTGGTTGCTGCTAGGGATGATCCTAGATTCCATCTCCATTATCCTTATTACGGTGCCAATATTTGCACCGTTGACGGAAGTTTTCTTTGATCCGATTGCTTTCGGCATATTCGGCATTCTCGTTATCGAAGCGGGCCTGTTGACGCCACCCTTTGGCTTGCTGGTGTATACGGTCAAAGGCTCGATTGATGATAAGGCGGCGACCCTGTCGGAAATATTCAAGGGCTCCGTGCCCTATTGGATTTTGATGCTGGTTGTGATGCTGATGATCTGGTGGAAGCCGGAAATCGCCACATGGCTACCGTCGCAAATGCTCAGATGACAGCTATTTGAATGGGGCGGAGCATAATTTTATCATAAAATTTAATCGACAAAGGCAAAGGATCAACTTGACTTTCAAATGAGATAGGAATTAGGCTCTCCATTCTTATATAAGATAGAATCGAGTTTGACTCGAAACTAATCCACAATGGGAGGAAATAGAGTGAAAAACGTCATCCGTAAAGTCGGAGTACTCGGCATCGCAATTGCTTCATTGATTGCGCTTAGCCATTCCGCCAGCGCCGTCACGATCAAGGGCAATGATATTACCCTGCGCATGGGCTCCGGCCATCCGCCGTTCATTACCTATGTTAAAGAAATGTCCAAATATTTTGGCCCCAACGTCGTCAAACGTGTGGCCAAGGAAACCCAGTACAAACTGAAATTCAAAGAACACTATTCCGGCACGGTTGTGAAAGTGTTTGATACCTTAGAAGGTGTTCAAGACGGCCGGTTAGACATCGGCGGGTGGTGCGTCTGCTTCGACGATGACAAAGCCATGGCAATGAATCTTTCCTACTACGTGCCGTTCGGTGAACCCAACGCGATCAAGGCCACCCAGATATTCTCGTCGATCGTTAGCAAGTATCCGGATATCCAGCGGGACTACCAAAAGCGCTACAAACAAAAGCTTCTGGCCGTCACCGGTTTTAACAATTACGGGCTTTTAACCGCCTTTGATTGGAAACGGTTTGAAGATTTGAAAGGCCGCAAAATTTTGGCCGCCGGCCCGAATTTGCCTTGGGTTAAGGGTGGCATTCCCGTCCGGACGACCATACCCACCGCCGCCCAGCAACTTCAAACCGGCGTTGGCGAAGGCATCGTTCTGTTCCCGGATACGGATTTCAAACTAAAACTCCACGAAGCGATCAAAGGCGGGTACTACACGGTCACTGATTTCGGTGCGGTAACGCAGATATCGCTGACCATGAACCAGAGAACCCGCAAGAAACTGCCACCCGAAGTGGTCAAAATTATCGATGAAGAAGCGGTGAAATACCAAAATCATACCTCTGCTTCAGCTCAGAAAGACCACCAATGGGGCCTCGAAAAATTAAAAGGCGCCGGCGTTAAAATCCGCAATATCGATCCGGCAGCGAAAGTCGCGTGGGCCGAGAAATTGGCTGCCTGGCCGAATGAACGCGCCCAAACGGTCAAGAAGAAAAAGAAAATCGACATGCCAACAATTATGCGTGCCTTCATTCAGGCAACCAAAGATGGCGGTCATAAATTTCCCATCGATTATGAGATCAAATAGAATAATCGGCTAGGATTTAGAATTAGAGGCGGTCTTTTAGGGCCGCCTCTTTTTTGTTTTCGGCTGCAAAAATAGTATGCTTAGACACAGGTGCCGGTGTATGATTTTAATGATCATCTGATCAGGAGAACTAAAGACCGGGGAGAGTTAAATGCCACTGGAGCGACTGGATCACTATTCCATCCGAACGTTGAAGCTGGAGGAAACGAAAGAATTCTATGAGGCTTTGGGACTACATTCCGGTGACCGCCCGCCGTTTCCATTCCCCGGATACTGGCTCTATGCGCGGGATGTGCCTGTAGTTCACCTGGTAGGCCTTGATGAAAAAAACCCCGAAGGGCTCTACGATTATTTGGGTGTTAAAGATTATGAGTTTCCAGACGGCGGTGGCGCCGTCGATCATATGGCGTTTCGGGCCAGCGATCCTGATAGACTAAAAAAAGTTTTGGACGAAAAAGATATTCCCTATCGCGTGCGGGAGGTGCCCGATTTAGGCCTGCTGCAGATCTTTGCCGAGGACCCCAACGAAATCACCATCGAAATCAATTACTACGATTAAAAAGCCGACCAAGCCGATGCCTAGAAATAATACGCTCATTTTTCCAAGCCGTGATGAAATGTTGACGCGGGCCGTTGATATGGTTTCTAACCTCCGCGAGAGAGCGATCGAAACCGAAGACGGCCGGCAAATACCTGATTTCACGATTAACGAACTCCACGACAACGGACTGTTGCGGGTGACCCAACCAAAGCGGGTTGGCGGAGGCGACTTCGATTACCGGTTGATGCTGGAAATTACCATGACATTGGGCCAGGGTTGTGGGTCGACCGCCTGGGTTTACGTCAATCTGGCCTGCCATCATTGGATGCTTGGCATGTGGCCGGTGGAAGGCCAGGATTTTATCTGGGGTGAAGACAAAGACGCTTTGATCGCCTCTTCGGTTATTTACCCGGCGGGCAAGGCACAAGAGGTTGACGGCGGCTACCGTCTCTCCGGTCGCTGGCCCTTTTGCAGCGGCGTCGATTGTGCCGGCTGGATTATGCTGGGCGGACGCGTGGAGAACAGCGCCCAAGAAACTTCCGGCAATCGGGTTTTTTTAGTGCGAAAACCTAATATCGATGTGATCGACACTTGGCAGGCCTCTGGGCTATGCGGTACCGGCAGCAAGGACGTAGCCGCTGACGCGCTATTTGTTCCCGACTATATGACCATCGCCGCCGAAGACATGCAGAATTGTAATACACCGGGATCAGCGGTTAATCCTAATCCGATATTTAATCTGCCCCAAGCCGGCTTGTTCCCCCATATCATCGCGGCACCCATAATCGGCATGGCCGAAGGCGCCTGCGATGACTTCACCACGGCCAATAAGGTGGCGAGATCCACCTACAATACGTCCCGCGTCGCCGACTATCAGGCCGTTCAGATTAAAGTGGCAAGCGCCGCCGCCGCGGTCCGCTCGGCCAAACTTTCCATCTTCGCCGACTGCAACGAAGCTACCGCGACCCTGGAAAGCGGTGAATCCTGCACCGAAGAACAAAAACACCGTTGGCGGCGGGATGCGGCCTATGCGGCCAATCTTTGCTATGATGCCGTCGAAGGACTTTATAAGGCGACCGGCGGCCGGGGCGCCTATAAGACCAATCCGATCCAGCGCCACTACCGGGATATCAGTGTCGGCATTTCCCATATCAGCATGTCCTGGGACGTCATAGGCGCGGAATGGGGCCGCTACGCTCTGGGAATTGGACCCAATCCCACATTATAATAAATCCATTCATTGTACTTTGAATGGGGTCGGCTATGAATCTCAAGGTCAGCAAAGTGGGTGAAATTTCATTTTACCCCTCAAACACCGAACCAACCGGCTTTATACCTGTTTCGTCGAGCACGCCGATATCAAAGGCTATCCGGATGCTGCCGACGTGTTCCGCTCTGCAGCCATTGGCAAAGGGGATCACGCCCGAGGATGTATAATTTAATGAAAGAGATCGGTGACCTCGTCAACGACATACCCATCTGGCCTGCTCCCTATGTCGGGATTTCATTTTAGCCCTTTTTTCTGAAGCTGGTTGACAATGGTTGCTGCCGCTTTTCCTCCAGCTAGTACAAGGGCATTGCGTCTAGCAATATCTTCATTAGGTCCCATGCCACCATAT
>PVBE010921495.1_pt1 | contig 15446 bp, 14 predicted proteins | sample 1631181 | NCBI WGS metagenome assembly PVBE01 (sample SAMN08397723, study PRJNA350692) | Marine metagenome, whole genome shotgun sequencing project. | isolation source: water | place: Pacific Ocean | collected 2012-04 | reverse complement strand
CCGCCACGACGATCGCCGCCGCCACCACCGCCGCCACGCGGACCACGGTCGCCGCGCGGTTCGCGCGGCGGACGAGTGTCTTCCAGCTCTTCGCCGGTTTCCTGATCGACGACACGCATCGACAGGCGGACCTTGCCACGCTGATCGATCTCGAGGACCTTGACCTTAACTTCCTGGCCTTCGGACACGACGTCGGTCGGCTTCTCGACGCGCTCGTTCTTCATCTCACTGACATGGACGAGACCGTCCTTGCCGCCCATGAAGTTCACGAAGGCGCCGAAGTCGACGATGTTGACGACCTTGCCATTGTAGATCTTGCCGACTTCCGCCTCTTCGACGATGCCTTCGATCCACTTGCGTGCGGCTTCGATCTCGTCGGCGTTGGAGGAGCTGATCTTGATCACGCCCTCGTCGTCGATGTCGACCTTGGCGCCGGTTTCGGCAACGATCTCGCGGATCACCTTGCCGCCCGTGCCGATGACGTCGCGGATCTTCGACTTGTCGATCTGCATCGTCTCGATGCGCGGCGCGTGCTTGGACACGCCCGAACGCGACGAGCCGAGCGCCTTGTTCATTTCGCCCAGAATGTGCGCGCGACCGGCCTTGGCCTGTTCGAGCGCCTTGGTCATGATCTCCTGCGTGATGCCGGCGACCTTGATGTCCATCTGGAGCGAGGTGATGCCCTTTTCCGAACCCGCGACCTTGAAGTCCATGTCGCCGAGGTGATCTTCGTCACCCAGGATGTCGGACAACACGGCATGGCCCTCATCTTCGAGGATGAGACCCATGGCGATGCCGGCACAGGGCGCCTTCAACGGCACGCCCGCGCCCATCAGCGACAGCGAGGCCCCGCACACCGAGGCCATCGACGAGGACCCGTTCGATTCGGTGATCTCGGATACGACCCGAATGGTGTAGGGGAATTCTTCACGCGAAGGCATCAGCGACCGCAACGACCGCCAGGCAAGTTTGCCGTGACCGATTTCGCGCCGTCCCGGCGACATCATGAACTTGGTTTCGCCGGTCGAGTAGGGTGGGAAGTTGTAGTGCAACATAAAATGTTCGCGGAATTCGCCTTCGAGCGCATCGATAATCTGCTCGTCCTGCCCGGTACCCAGCGTCGTCACCACCAGGGCCTGGGTTTCGCCGCGGGTGAAGAGAGCCGAACCGTGGGCCCTCGGAATCACGTCGGTTTGGGACAGGATCGGGCGAATGGTTTTCGTATCGCGGCCATCGATGCGCACGCCGGTTTCCAGCACCTGCTTGCGGACGATGGATTTCTCCATACCCTTGACGATATCGCCAGCCAGCGAGGTGGCGTCTTCGTCGTCGGCCAGCGCCTCGTTCACTTTGGCGCGCACAGCCGACAACAGTTCGGTCCGCGCCTGCTTGCCTTGTTCCTGATAGGCCGCACGCAGGTCGGCCCCGATCAGGGTTTCGATCCGCGCTTCGAGGTCGGTCGTGTCGGGCGCTTCCGCCACCGTCCACGGTATTTTGGCGCATTCCTCGGCCAGCGACACGATTGCGTCGACAACCGGCTGGAGCTGTTCGTGACCGAACATGACCGCACCCAGCATTACCTCTTCGCTGAGCTGCCCGGCTTGGGACTCAACCATCAGCACGGCGCTGGAGGTGCCGGCGACAATGAGGTCAAGGTCCGAGGCCGGCATTTCGTCGACCATCGGATTGAGTCGGTATTCGCCGTCGAAATAGCCCACGCGGGCCCCAGCGATCGGCCCGAGAAAGGGAATGCCCGACAGCGTCAGGGCGGCGGAGGCACCGATCATCGCCGGGATGTCGGGGTTGTTTTCGAGGTCGTGCGACAGCACGGTACAAATGGTTTGGGTTTCGTTGCGGAATCCCTTGGCAAACAGGGGCCGGATCGGCCGGTCGATCAGCCGGGAGGTCAAGGTTTCTTTCTCGCCGGGCCGGCCTTCGCGTTTGAAAAATCCACCGGGGATCTTGCCAGCGGCGAAGGTCTTTTCCTGATAGTTGACGGTAAGCGGGAAGAAATCCACGCCTGCGCGAGGGGACCTCTTGGCAACGGCCGTGCACAAAACAACCGTGTCGCCGTAACTGACGAGAACAGCGCCATCGGCCTGCCGCGCCATGCGTCCGGTTTCGAGCACCAGCTTGCGGCCGCCCCAATCGATTTCTTTACGATGAATGTCGAACATATATCTCTCTTTCTTATTGCGATTTCGCCGGCTTGATTTCCGATCAAAGCCGGCCGGCCGCGATCTGTCCTGCCGCGGCCTGCGTGCGGAACTCGCAGCAGTTTCTGCGAGTTCATTCCATGTGTTTTCTGTTTCCTTCGAGGTGCCCCCGTTCGGGAGCCCCAGACCGCCGGAACAACGATTCCGCGCGGTGGCCGGGTTCAGCGGTTACTTTCTGAGCCCCAAGCGCTTGATCAGATTTAGGTAGCGTTCCTGGTCCTTGCTCTTGAGAAAGTCGAGCAGACTGCGGCGCCGGCTAACCATCATCAACAGACCGCGGCGCGAATGGATATCTTTTTTGTGGAATTTGAAGTGTTCGGTCAGAGTGGCAATGCGGTCCGTCAGGATTGCCACCTGAACCTCGGGCGACCCGGTATCGTTTGTCCCGATCGCGAATTCTTGGATCAACTGCGACTTGCGCTCTGCCGTTATCGACATCGGTTCTCCGTTTCCTAAAAGCTGAACACCCGTACCGGGCGTAACTGGCCATGGGTCGCATCGGCAAGGGCAATCAGTTGCCCGTCTGCCGTCACATAGACCATGCCCTCAACGGTAGCGGGGGCCTCGACCTGTTGGCCGCACTGCAGCCGAAGGGCGTCTTCCTGGGTCAGGGCTAGGGCCGGGATGTCGTCCAGCGCCACCTCGACCGGAAGCAGGGCCTCCGCGCGGCGCGCACTATGGCTTAACTCGTTCAATTTATCCAGCGAAATTGCCGTTTCCTGCGAGAACGGACCACATCGGATCCGGCGCAGGCGGTGAACATACCCGAGCGTACCCAGCCGGATCGCCAGATCCCGGACCAGGGACCGGACATAGGTGCCCTTGCCGCATGTCACCTCGAGGCGGGCTTCAGCGCCCCCGCCACCCAGCAGCCGAAGCCGGTCGATGCGAACGTTTCGCGGGGCCAACACTGGGATTTCGCCGGCCCGCGCGAGTTCGTAGGCGCGCCGGCCGCTGACCTTGAGGGCAGAAAAGGCGGGCGGTACCTGGCAGACGTCGCCGGTGAACTCGCCCAGAACGGCCTCAATCGCGGCCGCGTCCGGACGCACCGCCGAGGTCCCGGTGACGGCACCCTCGCCATCGTCGGTGTCACGCGATTCGCCGAAATTCACGGTGAATTCGTAAACTTTGGTGCCGGCCATCGCCCAGGACACCGTCTTGGTGGCTTCGCCCAGCGCAATCGGCAGAATCCCGCTTGCCAGCGGATCGAGTGTGCCGCCGTGACCCGCCTTTTGCGCGTTCAGAAGCGCCTTGACGCGAGCCACCGCGCGCGCCGAAGAAATCCCCACGGGCTTGTCAAGATTGAGCCAGCCGTGCACCGGGTCGCCCTTGCGCCGGGTCATCTAGTCCTCGTCGGGAGCAGCGCCGCCCGGCAACGCCCGATCAAGCAGCCTCTCGATGCGCTCGGCTTCGTCGAACGAATGGTCGAATTCGAACTTCAAATCGGGCGCGAACTTCAGCGCCACGCGGCGCGCAATCTGGCCCCGGATAAAGGGGGCGCACTCGGCAAGGCCTTGCAGAACGGCATCGGCGTTTTCGCCGCCGAGCGGCATCACGAAAGCGACGGCGTGGCGAAGGTCGGTGCTCATGCGGACTTCGCTGACGGTGATCGAGGTGGTGCTGAGGGCCGGGTGGCGCAGCTCGCCGCGCTGCAGCAATTCCGACAGCGCCTGACGCACCAGTTCGCCGACGCGAAGCTGGCGTTGGCTGGGGCCGGATCGGCGGGATTTGCTCATGGCGGTGCGAACACTCGGTCCGATCGGGGCGGCGGCGGACTCCCCGGCCCTGCGCCAGCGTGTTCAGTGCGGGCGCGGGCCCCGGGCCACGCGGCCTCTTACAGGGTCCGGGCGACCTCTTCGGTTTCGTAAGCCTCGATCACGTCGCCCTTCTGGACATCCTGATAGCCGTCGAGGCGGATACCGCAATCGGAGCCCACCTTGACTTCGCGCACTTCGTCCTTGAAATGGCGCAGCGCACTGATCGACCCTTCGTGCACGACGGCGTCGTCGCGCAGCAGCCGGATCTTGGCACCGCGCCGCACGACCCCTTCGGAAACTTCGCAACCCGCGATCTTGCCCACTTTCGTAATGCCGAAAACCTCTTTGACGCGGGCCTGGCCGAGGATGGTTTCGCGAATCATCGGCGACAGCAATCCCGTCAGCAGGGCCTTGATGGCGTCAACCACGTCGTAGATGACGGTGTAATAGCGGATCTCAACCTTGTCGCGTTTGGCGAGTTGGCGCGCCTGGGCGTTGGCACGGACGCTGAACCCGACAATGAGCGCGTTCGAGGCCTGGGCCAGGGTCACGTCGGACTCGGTGACGCCGCCGACAGCGCCGTGCAGAACACGTACCGCGACTTCCTCGGTCGAGAGATTCTCCAACGCGCCCGTAATCGCCTCGAGCGAGCCGCGCACATCGGTCTTGATAACCAGCGGCAGCTCCCTGAGATCGGAATCGCCGATTTGCGAGAACATCTCCTCGACGCTGCGCTGGGTGGAAACCGCGCTGGCGGCGCTGCGCGACCGGTTGATGCGGAATTCGACGATTTCGCGGGCGCGCGCCTCGTTCTCGACCACGCCAAAATAATCACCGGCCTCGGGCGTTCCGGAAAGCCCCAATAGTTCGGCCGGTTGCGCCGGACCTGCCGTTTCGATCTGGTTGCCACGGTCGTCGATCAGCGCCCGCACTCGCCCCCACTCGCTGCCGGCGACGACGATATCGCCGACCCGCAGGGTGCCGCGCCGCACGAGAACGGTCGCGACGTTGCCGCGCCCCTGTTCGAGCTTCGCCTCGATGACCACGCCGTCGGCGCGCATGTTCGGATTGGCCCTGAGCTCCATCACTTCGGACTGAAGCAAGATCGCTTCCTCAAGTTTGTCGAGGCCGGTCTTCTCCTTAGCCGACACCTCGATCGCCAGCACGTCGCCGCCCATTTCTTCGATCACTACTTTATGATGAAGCAGGTCCTGGCGCACCCGGTCGGGATTGGCGTCGGGCCGGTCGATCTTGTTGATGGCGATCAAGATCGGCACCTCGGCGGCACGGGCGTGGTGAATTGCCTCAATGGTCTGGGGCATGATGCCGTCATCGGCGGCGACCACCAGGACAACGATGTCGGTCACCTGGGCGCCGCGCGAGCGCATCGCGGTGAAGGCCTCGTGGCCCGGCGTGTCGAGGAAGGTAATGCTGCCGCCGCCGATACCCACTGGGTAAGCACCGATATGCTGGGTAATTCCGCCCGCCTCGCCCGCGGCCACATCGCTATGGCGCATCGCGTCCAGCAGCGACGTTTTGCCGTGATCGACGTGTCCCATCACGGTGACGATAGGCGCGCGGGCCACCTGCCCGGCCTCTTCGTCGCCTTCGTCGATAAATCCGATTTCGACGTCCGCCGCCGACACCCGTTTGACGCGATGACCGAATTCGTCGGCGACGAGCTGGGCGGTGTCGGCGTCGATGGACTGATTGATAGTCGCCATGACGCCCATGTTCATCAATGTCTTGATAACGTCCGTGGCGCGCTCGGCCATGCGATTGGCGAGTTCCTGAACGGTAATCGTGTCCGGAACGATGACGTCGCGCAGCACTTTGAGGGGCGCTCCGGAATCGGCCCCGCCGGCCTGCCGTTTTTCACGTTCCCGGGCGCGGCGGACCGAGGCCAAGCTGCGCACCCGTTCGCGGTCGTCGAGCGCCTGCGAAATCGTCAGCTTGCCGCCGCGGCGGCGTTTCCCGCCCCGGCGCGGGGCCGGGCGGCGAATCTCAGGCCGGCCCGGGCGGCGGGCGGGGCGCGCCTCTTCGGTGGCACCGGCAGGCGTGGCATCGGTACTGGCCTCGTCGCCCAATACCTGGGCCGCTTTTTCGGCCGCCTTTTGCTTGGCGCCTTCCTCGCGCTTCTTGCGCTCCTGTTCCTCGGCTTCGCGCGCATCGGCGGCTTCACGCTCGGTAACGAGTCGCGCTTCCTCGGCCTGGTAGAGCTTGGTCTCGACCTCAGCGCGGGCACGCACTTTCTGGGTCTCCTTGATCGAAATTTCGAGCGCCTTGACGCGGGCAGCCTTTTCGTCGTCGGTCAGCGCCTTGAGCACGACCCGGGTCTTGCTCGGCGCCTTATCTGCCGCGGCCGTTTCCGCTCCGGCTTCGGGGCTGGTGGCCTTTTTCTCCAACACCGAAGATTTGGGTGCCGCCTTCCGGGTGCGGCCAACGGCGCGCTTCTTCTTGACCTCTACGGTCACGATCTTGGACCGCCCGTGCGAGAAATTCTGGCGCACCTGTCCCGCAGTCGCTGGCTTTTTCATTTCCAGCTTGCCCCGGCCTGACAGCGTCAGGGGCTTTTTTTCGTCGGTTTCGTTCGTTTCGCTCATGAGATCCGATGCGCTTGCGCCGCAGCCGGGGTCGGCCTGAACCCCGACAGGCGAGCCGACTCGCGCAGGAAATGTTCAGCCAACCCCCCTGGCCGCAGGGCAGCATGTACCACATTTTCGCGGCCCAGTGCCAAACTCAATTCCGCCCGGGCAAACAGCTCGATCACCCGAATCGCCCCGGCCAGAGCCGCGATCTTGGCGCGGCCGCCGGGCGCGGCATCGTGCGCGGCAAGCACCGCGGCGGCCTCGCCGGCGCGAACGAGGCCGCTGACGTTCTCGTAACCCGCGACCACCTGCCCTGCCCGGGCGGCAAGCCCGAGATAATCGAGGCAGCGGCCCGCGAGCGCGCGCTCCACCGTGGCTGGCAAATCGGCGGCAGCCCGCGCCGGCCCGTGAAAGGCGCGGGCGAACAGATTATTCTTGACCGCCTTATGGACGAGGCCGGCTTCGGCGCCTACCCAAACGCCCCGCCCCGGCAGCTTTTCGGCGACATCGGCCACCACCGCATCGTCCGGGCCGCGGACGAAACGGACGAGACCGCTCCGTGGCGCCGGCGCACGGGTGACGATACAGCGCCGCGCGGCGGGCGCCCGGTTGGTGGAATGCGAGGCCGGGGCCTCCTGGGTCAGGGTTGCCATCGTCAAGTCTGGCTTTCCTCCGCCTCCGCCGGCGCGGATTCCGCGGTTGAAGGGTCTTCGTCTTCGCCGCCTTCCGCTTCGGCCTCCGGCTCCGGTTCATCGTCGAACCAGTGGGCGCGCGCCGCCATGATGATGTCGTTGGTTTCGTCTTCGTTGAGATTGGCGCTGGGAATTGTCTCGCGCAATTCATCGCTTGCCAGATCGGCGAGATCGTCGAGCGTCTTGACGCCGGCCTGTCCGAGTTCAACGAGATTTTCGGCGCTGAAGGCTTCGAACGCAGCGACCTCGTCGGTGACGCCAAGCGCCAGGCGCTGATCGTTGAACTCGGCATTACGGCGTTCGACATACACCTGGGCACGGCGCGCAAGTTCCTGCGCCAAATCTTCGTCGAAGCCTTCGATTCCGGCGATATCTTCGAGCGGCGAAAACGCCACTTCCTCGACCGCCGAGAACCCTTCGGTGACCAGCAACTGCGCGATCGTCTCATCGACATCGAGGGTGTCGATGAACATCTGGCTGCGCTGGCGGAACTCTTCCTGTCGGCGTTCAGATTCTTCGGCCTCGGTCAGAACGTCGATGTCCCAACCGCTAAGCTGCGAGGCGAGCCGCACGTTCTGGCCGCGCCGCCCGATCGCCAGCGAAAGCTGTTCGTCCGGCACCACCACTTCGATCCGGCGCGAATCCTCGTCGAGCACGACCTTGGATACCTCGGCCGGGGCCAGGGCGTTGACGTTGAAGGTGGCATCGTCGGGCGACCACTGGATGATGTCGATCTTTTCACCCTGAAGTTCGTTGACCACCGCCTGCACACGGCTGCCGCGCATCCCGACGCAGGCGCCGACCGGGTCAATGCTGGAGTCGTTCGACAACACCGCGATCTTGGCGCGGCTGCCGGGATCGCGCGCCACCGCCCGGATTTCAATGATGCTGTCGTAAACCTCTGGTACTTCCTGGGCAAACAGGGCGGCCATGAACTTGGGATGCGTGCGCGACAGGAATATCTGCGGCCCGCGCACCTCACGGCGGACATCGTAGATATAGGCGCGCACCCGGTCGCCCTGGCGGTAGGTTTCCCGCGGCAACAGTTCGTCGCGCCGGATGACCGCCTCGGCGCGCCCGAGATCGACGGTGACGTTGCCGTATTCGACGCGTTTGACGATGCCGCTCACGATCTCGCTGATGCGATCCTTGTACTCTTCGTACTGGCGCTCGCGTTCGGCCTCGCGCACTTTTTGCACAATGACCTGCTTTGCGGTCTGGGCGGCGATGCGTCCAAAATCGACCGGCGGCAGCGGCTCGGCAATGATGTCGCCAAACTGGGCTTCGGGGTTGCGCTCGCGCGCTTCGCCGAGGCCGATCTGGGTCGCATCGTTTTCGATTTCCTCCGAAACCTCGAGGCATCGAAACAGCCGGATCGATCCTTTTTCACGGTCGATTTCCGCCCGGATTTCGTTCTCCTGCCCGTACTTGGTGCGGGCCGCCTTCTGGATCGCTTCTTCCATGGCTTCGAGAACGGTGTCGCGCTCGATCACCTTCTCGCGCGCAACAGCGTCTGCAATCTGCAACAACTCGATCCGGTTTTGACTGGTGACGTTTTCCATCGTGGTATCGCCTATGCGTCTAGTTCCTGTCGGGTTTTGCGTTTCGAATTCGATTTCAGAGTTGCCGCGATCAGGGCGTCGGTCACAACCAAATGCGCCGTGACGACCGAGGCGAGCGGCAGCAATACCGTGCCCGCATCGCGGCCGAGGTCGATTTCGACGTCGCCGCCGGCGATTCCTTTCAACGTGCCGCGAAACCGCCGGCGGCCATCGATGAGATCCCGGGTTTCGAGCTTGGCTTCGAATCCGGCAAATCGTTCGAAATCGCCATTCGTCACCAGCGGCCGGTCCATCCCGGGCGAGCTAACCTCGAGATCGTATCCGCCGCGTACCGGATCGTGGACATCGAGAACGGTCGATACGGCGCGGCTGATATCGGCGCAATCGCCCACCGTGATGCCGCCATCGCCGGGATCGCCCGCGGCGGCGGCGGCCTCGCGCTCGACCAGCACCTGCAAAGTCTTGTGGCCCGACCCGGTGAGACGCGCCCGCACCAGCCGGTATCCCATCCCGGCAAGCGGCGGGGCCAACAACTTTTCGATCGGATCGGCGTCGGTGACGGTCATAATTTTCGCGTAGCTCGAATCGGGGACAAAAAAAAGCGGGCTTGTGCCCACTTCCGCGACCCCGAAGGCCGTGTTCCAGCTTATTTTCTTTGTCTAGATAATAGGCATTTTGGCCCCGTCTTCAAGGCCCCTTTGAGGCCGGGCCGTTCAGGCGGGGGTCCCGGACGAAGCGCAAATAGATCGCGTCCCGCCCCCGGGCAGCCGATTTGCGCTCGTAACGGGTCGGATCGGCGCCTTCGGGCCGGGCCCAGTCGGCCTTTCGCCGGGCCGGCCAGAGGAAAGCCGAGTCGCCCAAAAACCGCTTTAGGGTCCAGCGCGCGTAGTCGGGCACGTCGGTGGCAAACCGGATTTCGCCGCGATCGGCCAGCAACCGGGCGAAATCGGCGACGGTTTCGGTGCTGATGAGGCGGCGCTTGTGGTGGCGGGTCTTGTGCCAGGGGTCGGGAAAAAGAATGTCGATACGCGACAGCGACGCCTCCTCAAGCCGCGCCATCAGCAACCGGGCATCGTCGGTGAACAGGCGCACGTTCTCGAGACCAACGGTATCGAGGGTACGCAGGAAGCTGGCGAGCCCATTGACGAACGGCTCGCACCCGATGAACCCCCAGTCCGGGTGCGCCACCGCCTGACCGGCGAGATGCTCGCCGCTGCCGAAGCCGATTTCGAGAACCACGGCCCGGGTTGGCGGCGAAAACAGAGTGAGGGGATCGATCGGCGCGTTGCCGCCTAAGCCGATGCCGAGGTGTGGAAGATATGTGTCGAGAAGTGCCTGCTGGCCGGCGCGCAACCGATGCCCCCGCCGGCGGCCGTAAAGAATCCGTCTGGGACCGGCCGGGGGCGCGTCGCCGCCGCTCACTGCGAAGACGCGGGCCCTCAGGCGAGCGCGCCCTTCAGTTTGTCGACCAGGTCCAGCCGCTCCCACGAAAAGCCGCCGTCCTCGTCCGGTTCGCGCCCGAAATGACCGTAGGCCGCGGTGCGCGCGTAGATCGGGTGGTTGAGTTTCAGGTGCTCGCGAATGCCGCGCGGGGACAGGTCCATGACCTCCGTCAGCACATTTTCGAGCCTGACCTCATCGACCTGGCTGCCGCCGTGCAGATCGACGTAGAGCGACAGCGGCTTCGGCACGCCGATCGCGTATGCGACCTGGATCGTGCATTTGTCGGCGAGCCCGGCGCCGACCACGTTCTTTGCGAGATAGCGCGCGGCGTAGGCAGCCGAGCGATCGACCTTGGTCGGGTCCTTGCCGGAAAACGCGCCGCCGCCGTGCGGCGCGGCGCCGCCGTAGGTATCGACGATAATCTTGCGCCCGGTGAGACCGGCATCGCCATCGGGTCCGCCGACAACGAATTTGCCGGTCGGGTTAACAAAAAAATGATCTTCCGCGCACATCCAGCCCTCGGGCAGAACCTCGAGCACATAGGGCCGGACGATTTCGCGCACCTGGTCCTGATCGACGTCCTCGGTGTGCTGGGTCGAGACGACAATGCTTTCGGCGCCGACCGGCCTGTCCGCTTCATAGCGCAACGTGACCTGGCTTTTTGAATCGGGCCCGAGATAGGGCTCGGATCCGGCATGACGCGCCTGCGCCATCTTGCGCAAGATGCTGTGTGCATAAGAAATCGGCGCCGGCATCAGCACGTCGGTCTCGCGGCAGGCATATCCGAACATCAGCCCCTGATCGCCCGCGCCTTCGTCCTTGTTACCGGTGGCATCGACTCCTTGAGCGATGTTGATCGACTGTCCGTGGACAAAAACATCGACCTTGGCGCGCTCCCAATGAAAGCCTTCCTGCTCGTAGCCGATCTCGCGCACGCACGCGCGGGCGATGTCTTCGAGTTCCTGGTGGGTGATCGAATCGGGGCCGCGAACCTCGCCCGCCAGCACGATCTGGTTGGTAGTGACCAGGGTCTCGACGGCAACCCGCGCCTGCGGTTCGAGAGTCAGATAATGGTCGACCACGGCATCCGAAATGCGGTCGCATACCTTGTCGGGATGGCCTTCGGATACGGATTCGCTGGTGAAGATGTAGTTGGATCTCATTATGGGTTGTCCTGATGCGGTGCGTTATGCGGTAGGGGCCGGACGCCGCGCGGCGGCCGGTGACGCAGGCTCATGGCGGCCGCGTCTCCCCAAGGGCGCGGGTTTTATCGGCAACATCTTCGCAACCGTCAAGTCCCGGACAGATGCCATCGCCGCGACCGCCCTGACGGGCATACCGCAAAAGGGACTGCGTCGGCCCGGTAAGGGCCACGATCCGGGAAAGTGAACTATTTTGATTGCGTCTGACCGACCGCCTTCACAAGGTCGAAAATACGACGCCGGGTGGCAACGTCGGAAATCTTGTAATAGGCCCGCACCAGTTCGAGAGTTTCTCGCTTGGTGAAATTGCCGGTCTCGAATGGTTCCTGGGCCGGTTCGCGAAGGCCCCGGGTTCGACCGGCAACGGCATCCGGCATGTCGTCGAAGAAAAACGACACCGGAACCCGAAGCACCTTGCTGAATTGAAACAGGCGGCTTGAGCCAATTCGGTTGGAGCCGCGTTCGTACTTTTGAATTTGCTGGAAGGTCAGGCTGACGGCTCTTCCAAGTTTTTCCTGGCTCATTCCCAGAAGGGTGCGACGCAGCCGAACCCGGCTGCCCACATGAATATCGACGGGATCGTGCCCGCGCTGTTTTGGTTTCGCCAAAGTTGCCTCCCACCTGGTATCGAGGTCTGCGCCGCAGCTTCTTGTTTCTATTTGAGGTGCGTTGGCAGGTAATTTCTTTGTGTATGCGGGGACTAGATATATCGCCGCCCGGTGCCGGTCAACGATTATCCGGATTTCAATTCGACCCCCGCCCACCTACGAAAATACGTCGCAACCTCGTCGCCCCAGGAAGAAGCAGCACCGCCGTCAAAACCCATACAACGGCCGCTGTCCAATCGCCAAATCGGGCGTACAGCGGTTGCGATTTAGTCGCAACTGGCAGCACGCCGTTGATCGTACCGGCATCGCCAAGCCCGATCCGTTGCAACACCCGCCCATAGGGATCGACCAGAGCCGAGATACCCGTATTGGCTGCACGTACCATCGGCAGGCCCTCCTCGATTGCGCGCACGCGCGCCATTTCGAAGTGTTGCGCGGGCCCGGCGAGGGGCCCAAACCAGGCGTCGTTGGTAATGCCGAGCAACCATTGCGGCCGGTCGCCTGGATCGGTGACAGCGCCGGGGAAAATCGCCTCATAGCAAATCAGCGGGCTGAACGGCGGCAGCCCCTCGACGTGAAGGGTGGCCGGGCCCGAGCCTGCAGAAATATCGAGCGAGCCTTCGGTAATCTTTTTCAGGCCGAGGGCGCCGAGGACAGACCGCAGCGGCACAAATTCGCCGAACGGAACCAGGTGGTGTTTGTCATAGGTCGCGGCGAAAGAGGCATTCGGGTCGACCACCCGAAGGCTGTTCCAGGCGCGGAGGTTCTCGCGCCCGCCCTGGAAACGGAAGGCACCAGTAATCAGCACGGCACCCGGCGGCAGCGCGCCCGCGATTCGGTTCGCCACAACACCCTTTTCGACAAGGGCAAGCGTCGCTGCCGTTTCCGGCCAGATGACAACGTCGACGGCGTCCCCGCCCACCGCCGATAAGGCGATGTGCCGTTCCAGGTTGGCTTCGCGCAGCTCGACGCGCCACTTGTTGCGCTGGGCGATGGCGGGTTGCACCACCCGCACGCGCGTCTCGGTAAAGCCGGTTTCGGCATTGCCAAGCCGGATCGCGCCGGCGCCCCACACCACCCCAAGGCAGGCCGCCACGAAAAGACCCAACGTCCACGCGGCGCCGCGCGGGCGGCCAGGCGCGGAGGTTTCGTTCGGGCGGGCGCCGGGGTCGGGCGCCATCGCCGCCGGCGCCGCCGCCACCAGCACCGTCAGCAGCGTCAGCCCGTAGATTCCGGTAACTGCCGTTACCTGCAACATCGCGTCGCTCACGGTCCAGGTGTAGCCGATCAGATTCCAGGGAAAGCCGGTCAGGAAATGGCCACGAATCCACTCCGCCGCCGTCCACGAAAGCGCCAAAACCACGACGCGCCGAAATCCTGTCGTCCGCGAAAGCGGTACGGCAAGCGCGGCGGCGGCAGGAAAGATCGCAAGGCCCGCCGGCACTCCCACCACCGTAAACGGAACCAGCCATGCAAACCGGTCGCCGTCGACCAAGAGCGGATAGGCAAGCCAGTGCAAACCGGCAGCGAAAAAACCGAAGCCGAATCCCCATCCGATAAATGCGGCGGCACGCCAGGTGCGGGCGCCGTCGACAAGCCAGACCAGGACCGGGAAGGCGACAAGCAGGAGTGGAACCAGATTGAACGGCGGCAGCGCCGCGGCCGCGAGAACACCCGACAGGATGGCGACGCCAAGGCGTTGCCATCCCGACAGACCGGCAACGGCGGTCGCGACGCGGATCATCCGTCGGCTTTTGGCGGCGGTTTCTCGGCCGAAATCGTGATCTTGCGCACCCGCACTCTGCGAATGCGCCGGGCATCGGCGTCGATAACCTCGAATGCGACGCCCGACGGATGGGTGATGATTTCGCCCCGTTGCGGCACCCGGCCCGCCAGCGAAACGACGACGCCGCCCAGTGTGTCGATGTCTTCGTCGCGGTCTTCGGGCAGGAAATCGCAACCGATGAGATTTTCGACCTCTTCCCGGGGCGCGCGGGCGTCGGCCTCGAGTACGCCCGGACGGATTTCGATAATCAGCGGCCCTTCGACCTCGTCGTGTTCGTCTTCGATCTCGCCGACCACGGCCTCGACCATGTCTTCGATCGTCACCAGCCCGTCGGTCCCGCCGAATTCATCGACCACCATCGCCATGTGAATCCGCGCCGTCCGCATCCGCAGCAACAGGTCGAGAACCGGCATCGAGGGCGGCACGAACAAAACGTCGCGCACGATTTGGCGCAGGTCGAAATCGGCGCTCCCGACCCAGTAGGGCAGAAGGTCCTTGATATGGGTCATGCCGAGGACCGAATCGAGCGTGTCGCGGTAGACCGGCAGGCGCGAATGCAGGGCCTCGCGAAAGACCGCGACAATGTCGGCGAGGCTCGAATCGATCTCGATGCCGACCACATCGGCGCGCGGGATCATTTCGTCGCCGACTCGCAGTTCGCCAAGCTTGACCAGGTTCGTCAGAATCATGCGCTCTTCGGCATTGACACGCTGGCCGGCGTCTTCGTGCTGCTCCAGAAGTTCGCGCAGATCCTCCCGCAGGGTCGTATCGCCGTCGCGCCCAACGCCCACTCCACGCAGCCAAGCGCGCAGGGTGCGCGCCAACGAAGGCGCGGAATCCGCTTCCGCTTCACGGGGGTGTTTTGGTGTCGGTGAGTCGCTCATGGCGCAATTGATTGCCCGGAGAGCGGCGGCGGCGCCTCTGGGTCCGAAGGATCGTCGCGGTACGGATCGGCGATCGACTGCGATGCGAGGATTTCGCGTTCGAGCGTTTCCATGTCACGCGCAGCGGCGCCGGTTTCATGATCGTAGCCGCACAGGTGCAGCACACCGTGCACAACCAGATGACAAACGTGGTGTTCGGGGCGTTTCGACTGCGCGCGCGCCTCGGCCATCACGGTTTCATGGCCGAGCACGACATCGCCGAGAAGGCGTACACCGCCCGGCGATTGCGCACTTTGCGGAAAGGCGAGCACGTTGGTCGGCCCTTCCTTGCCGCGGTAACGGCGGTTGAGATCGGCGACAAACGCGTCGTCGGCAAGCACGATGCTGACTTCCAGCACGTCCGCCTCAACACGCACGCGATCAAGCGCGGCGCGGGCGGCATGGGCAGCCGGCGCTTCGATCCCGGGCAGAATCTCGTCCCAGGCGTCGGCCTCGATGGTGAAGACGATATCGACGGTCATGAGTTCTGCGGGTCTGACCCGCCGGAAGCATCGACGGCATCAGCGGCTTCGGCGGCATCGGAAGCACCGGAAGCATCGGAAGCACCGGCGGCATCGGATGCGCCTTGCCGGGCGGTCTCAATTTCGTGCGCCTCGTAGGCACGGACCATGCGCATCACCAGGGGGTGGCGCACCACGTCGGCATCGG
>PVBE011123210.1_pt1 | contig 15447 bp, 4 predicted proteins | sample 1631181 | NCBI WGS metagenome assembly PVBE01 (sample SAMN08397723, study PRJNA350692) | Marine metagenome, whole genome shotgun sequencing project. | isolation source: water | place: Pacific Ocean | collected 2012-04 | reverse complement strand
GAGAAGGATGAGGGCGGTGAGGAGCCGTGTCATTCGAGCCTCCGGACCTGGGTGTTCCCGTGTGGAGAGTGACACACCACCGGCGGATAGGGAGTTCAAACGCCTTTAGCCATGTAGCAGCTACTTGACATAACGCACATTGCACGACGTAAACCTACATGCTGGCCGGGCCCGCCAACCGGGAGAGCGGCGGCATCGGCAACGTGGAGGTCACCGGCGGTGACCTCCAGGGCGCGGAGGTCCTGGCCGCGGAGTGCTGGGACGCGCGTGGCGCCCGCAGCCACTTCGACTGGCTACGCCAGGCCGAAGGCGGCGAGGGCCGCCCCGAGATCGACCCCGCGGCCTGCGTCTTCGAGGACTGGCAGGGCCCGGTCTTCCCCCCCCACGCCGACGAAGCGGCGTAGCGGGCCCCACCTCACCAGTTCACATAGGGCACGTCGTAGCAGCGCACCGAGCCGGCGACGTGCTCGAGCGGCCCGATGTCGCGCTGGCTGGTGGTGAACCACAGAGCGCCCGGGTCGTCCCGCTGCTGGCAGTCCAGCCACAGCGTGTTGGGCGCGCAGTCGAGCTCGATCCGAAAGTCGGCGCGCTCGGCGGCCTCGATGCCCACGACCCCGCAGCCCTGACTCACCCCACCCCCCGCGAGGATGACCGAGCCCCTCGCCTGCGCCCCCGCTCGCCGATAGACCACCTTCCCAGCCGCGCGGTAGACGGTCTCCGAGGCCGGGTCGGCGCCTTGGAAGCCGAAGGTGATGTAGCGCTGCATGAGCCCGTCGAAGCGCTCCTCGGCCACCGCCTCTGGATCGCAGCCCTCACAGACCGGATCGGCGCCCAACGGGAGTTCACCGCCCACCGCGCTGAAGGTGACCTTCGAGGGCTGCGAGGGCGAGAGCCGCAGCTGGATCGTCTCTGCCGTCGCGTCGGTGCTGTTGGCGGTCAACACGCTCACGCGAATGCGGTGCCCCCGGGGGAAGACATTCGAAATCGAGGCGAGCTGGATCTCGTAGCGCTGCACGCCGGAGGGGGCGGGCTCGAAGACGTCGAGCCCGTTGCGGTGCGAGGCCCGCGCGAAGCCGCTCGAGATGCGATGGCTCGAGCCATCGGGCCAGACCTCGGTGAGCAGGACCATGAAATCCCAGTCGTAGAGGGCGGATTCCGCGAAGAGCTCGACCACGACCGGGCCGGTGAGCTCCACGTCTCGGAGCAGCGGTGCCGAGGTGAAGGTCAGCCCGTCGCGCTCCACGCCGCGCAGGTCGGGGAAGCCATAGGCACGCCAGGGCGCGGCGCCCGAGGAGTAGACCGGATCCCAGACCTGCGCCGGCCGATAGGGCGTGGCGGCCGGGCTCTCCTCACCCTCCGGCGGGGCCGCGAGCAGCGCACCATCGAAGACGGAGTGGGTGGTCCCCGTGGGGCCCGCGCGCAGATGGAGATCCACCGGGCTCGCGCTCTCCGGCGGCCACGCCGAGCTCGTGCCCCAGCCGCTCGTGTGGCCATTCATGTAGGCCGCCTGAGCCCCGCCCCGCAAGGTGAGGTATCGGATGTCGTAGTCATCCGTGTCCGGCGCCGGACCCCCCTTGAGGAAGTGGTCGAAGAAGGCGCGCATCTCGCGGACGTGCAGCGTCTCGTGCTCCGGATAGGTGCGAAAAGGCCGCACACCCGTGGGGTCGAAGGAGGGGTGCGGCCCGGCGTAGACCAGCAGGGCGCTGTAGGGGTTGCCCATCCGGGTCACCAGGTCGAGGTAGGGGCCCCCTCCGGGCCCGCCGCCCCAGGCGAGATCGTCCCACGAGGTCTCGAAGAGGACGGGCACGTCGCTGGCCGCGAGGGCGTCGCTCCAGTCGCGCTCCGAGAAGAGCGTGTTGTCGAGGGTGTCCTCGTGCGCCGCCACCAGGTAGTCGGCGACGGTGGCCATTCGGCCCGCCGGATCGTGGAGGATCGCCTCGCGATAGGTCGCGAGGAGCCAGTGGGTCACGATGGGCCAGCGCGCTCCGGACTTGGTGATCAGACCGTGATCGAGCTGGGTGTCTCCGCCGCCGAGGATGGCGCACTTCAGGTTGGGCGGCCGCTCGGAGACCGCCCCCGAGCCCATGATCCCCGGGCCCGAGTGGCCGTGCAGGCAATAGGCCCCCGTCGACCAGGCCTGGCCTTGCAGCCACGCGTCGATCAGGCCGATGTCGTCGCGCGCCTCGAGGCCGAAGAGGTCTGCGTCGCCGAGCGAGCTGCCCTGACCCCGAGTGGTGACGGCGACGTAGGCGTATCCCGCGGGGACGTAGCCCGGCAGGGCCGGCGCGCGGGTCCCAGTGACCTGGTAGGGCGTGTATCTCACGATGGTCGGGAAGGGGCCGCCCGTCGTCGGGTGCCAGTAGTAGGCCTCGAGCGCGTCTCCGATCAGGGCCTGTTGGCGACCGCTGACCATGAGCTCCGGGCCCACCACGAAGCTCAGCCCCTTCTGCCCGATGGCGCCCAGCTCGTCCCGCAGGGTGAGCATCGCGTGGTAGGGGCCCTCCGCCTCATAGACGTGCTCGACCGCCGGACAGACGCCATCCAGAGCCGCGCTCCGCAAGGGCGGCGCGCGGTCACCGAAGCTCCAGGTGCAGGACGCGATGACGCCCCCCGCCGAGGGATCCGAGCCGCCCCCGGTGAAGGTGGCGACGCGCCCTTCGACCGCCACCTCCGCGTCGACGGTGAGCTCGCCATCCCGCCAGTTGGCCGCGTTGGCCGCGTAGGTGTAGCGCCAAGGCTCGGCGTCCACCTCCAACTGGGCGTCCACCGGCGGCTCGGCGTCCAGCGGCGGCTCGGCGTCCGTGACCACGGCCACGTCGGCCTCCGCGTCGGCCCCGGCGTCCACCTCGCCCTCCACGTCCCCGCCCGGCTCGCCACAGCCCACGCCCAGCAGGAGCAACAGTCCGGCGATCCGCCGACCCGAGGATGGGACCTTCAAGCGGCTTCCTCCACGCACGCGAGCTTCACCCTAATACCGGAGGAACCAGATCCAAGGCCTCATGCTCGAGCCGAGCCGCGCATGAGGGCTTTCATCACCTTCAAGGTGACGGCGGACTCGCTGGCCCAGTAGCCCTGATGCTTGGGGAGGTCGTCGGCCACATCGGCCTGGCGGCTGCGGTAGAAGATGTGGCCGAAGGGCTCGGGCAGGACAGAGGCTTCGGGGAAGTTGGCCGAGGGCACGAAGGCCATGCGGGGAAAGGGTGGCAGCCACATGAAGCCGACCACGGGGTTGCCGCACTTCGAGCAGACGCCTCGGTTCACATTCGGCGGGGGCCGGTGCTTCTTGAACTCGAGGTGGGCATCTTCGCCGATCTCGACGTCCCGGGCGCGCACCATCGTCACATCCGCGAAGGGCTTCTGGTAGACGGCCTGACAGATCGTGCAGTGACAGATGAAGCGCAGCAGGGGCGGCCCCTTCAGGCTCAACTTCGAGGCGCCGCAGGCGCATGCGCAAAGAGCCTCGACACCCTCGTCTTCCAAGCCTGTGAAGTGTGCTACACTGCGATAGACACCGACACGTAGGGTAATGTCGCACAATCGACATTATGTCAAGTTAAGCATGCTCATGGGGCCTTTGAAGTCCCTATGAGCCTCACCACCCAGGCCGGGGTCTTTGGTCTGCCGGCGCAGGACCAGGAACCGCCGGGGGTGGCGCTCGGCGTCGATGCTGCCGCCGCGGACAAGGAGGTCACGGTGGTCGCCGATGTCGCCGACGAGGGCGCGTACTTCATCACGATCGCCGCGCTCAACCTGAACGCGGTCGGGGACGCTGACGAAGACGGCTTCCTGGAGATGGGCGCCCTCAACCTGACCGTGGACGGTGCAGCCGCCGCCGGTGACTACGCCCTCGCAGTCGACCAGGTGGTGCTCACCGACGGAGACTTCAACGACCTCGGAGAGGCAGCCGCCGCCGTGGGGCCGCTCACCGTCTCCGAGTAGGCCCGGACCGCAGCGCGAAGCCGGCTCGGGCCGGAGTGTCGGCCCGAGCCAGGCGAGGTCACTTCTGCTCCTTGGCGGGGTTGAACTGACCCGCGACCTTGCTGGCCGCGTTCGAGACCAGGAACTCGCGATAGGTGTTGCCACCCCACAGGGGCAACTTGACCTCGTGTGACGGGATCCAGCGGGCGCGTACGTTGACGTGGGTGAGCTTCAGCTTGGACACGAAGCGGGCCACCGACCTGATCGCCCGGCGATAGGTCGGCTGTCGGGAGGTGGCGCGGTACATCCCGTACAGCGTCGTCCGCCCGGCGGCTCGAAAACCCTTCCGGAAGGCCTTGGCCGCCAGCTGGCTCGACCCCCGGCCGATGGCGGCGCCGACCAGGTTGGCGAACGGATCGGCCTCTTTGCCCCGGATCGCTTCGATCTCGGTCTTGACGAAGGCGCGCAGCAGCACGTGGCCCGAGAAGTACAGGCCCCGCCGGGCGCGCCGCCCCACGCGCCGGTAGACCTTCACCCGGGCAGGCCGCAGCGTCCTGAACCCGTTGCGGAAGCCGGCCAACCCCCGCTCGCCGGCTTGCACCAGCCGGAACTGGCGCAGACGGTCGAAGCGATTCAGCACCTTGGGCAGGAAGCGCAGCTTGGCGAGGTGCCGGAGCTTGCCCAGCCCGGTGCCGAGCGTGAACACGTTGATCGCGAGGTTGTAGAGGAGCGACTCGGTCCAGTCGAAGGGTCCCTCCTGCTTCAACGCGTGGTGCGCCGCGTTGTCGATCTTCACGTCGGCCGCGGTGTTGACCACGATGAGCGCGAGGATCACCACCACCGCCGGGACCGCGATCTCGCCGTCCGAGTCGGCGAAGTTGACCGGGTCCCGGCCCCCGTACGCGTAGGGGTCCCCGTGGGCGCGTCGGTCGGCGCCGGCGCCCAGCGGGTCGACCTGCAGGAACCGGCCGGTGTGGGCGTCGAAGGTGCGGGCCCCCGAAGCGTAGTAGGGGCCCGTCCGAAGGCCCGCCGTCTCCACGTCGAGGTGCTTGCCCTGGAAGAAGTAGGGGAACAGCGGGCTCGGCGGGAGCTCCCCAGCCTCGAAGTCGGGGACGGGGTTGAAGAGCGCCCGGGCCGCTTCGACCAGCACCCCACCGGGTCGGACGACCACGGGGACGGCCTCCAGCTGCGGGAAGTAGTGCTCGACCACCTCCCCCTCGGGGTCGACCAGGGCCGCCGGGCTCAGTTGTCCGTCGTCGAGGACGAAGAAGTGGCGTCGGGTGGTCTGGGCCCCGCGCTCCCACTCGGCGTCGCTCAACAGGAACCGATGCGCCCCGTGGACGTAGGTGCGTCGCTCGGTGGCGACCACCGACACCTCCTCGGCCTGGGTGCGGCGCGCGTACACGGTGTCGGCGGTGGAGTAGACCGGGCGGTCACCGTCGTAGACCGTCAGTTCGGTGGCCGAGCGGCTGTCCTCGCGGGCCACCTCGACGGTCACCACCCGGCCGGCGCGGGGGTCGTACTCCTGCCGGCGGGTCGGTTGCAGGATCCGCCAGTCGGCGAGGACCCGGCGCCCGAGCGCGTCGTAGACGTAGTTGACCCGTCGCAGTGAGTCCTCCCGGAACCGTGATTGGGTGTTGCCCCGATCCGGGGCCGCGGTGATGTCATGTTCGTCGCTGTCGGCGGCGACCAGCCGGTTGCGGAAGTCGTAGCGGAGCGCTGTCATCCCCCGCCATGGCCCCAGCCTGTGGGCGCCGTCCGCGGAGATGTTCCCAGCCGGGTCGTAGGTCGGCGTCGCTCGACCGGGCTGGCTGGAGCGGTGGGGCGCCTGATGGTCGAAGTCGGTGACCGCGATGCGTCCACCCTCGTCGACGACGCGGTGCCGGACCTGGCCCGAGCACTGCTCCCCGGGCGCCCGGTAGACGTCGATCTGCGTGCGCTCGTTGGTTCGCTGCGACAGGCTGTTGAGGCCGTACGTGAGGCGCTGGCACACCCGCTCTCCATCGACCTGTCTCTCCAGGACGCGCAGGTCGCGGGTCGACAGCGGATCGGCGGCGTGCTCCTCGGCTTCACGTCTGACGACGCCGGTGGCGTCCCGGAGCCAATCGCCGCGGGATTGCCGTTGGAGCTGGAGGCCTCCGGTGCCGTCGTAGTCGTACTCGATGTCCGCCAGCAGGTCGTCGGAGGCCTCTCCGCAGGGGGCGCAGACGCCGGCGCAGGCCCGGGTGCAGTTGCGGCGAGCCTCGGTGTCGAAGCCGTGGCGCCACTCGAGCAGGACCTCGGCGTCACGCTGGTGGGTGGCGCTGACCGGCATCGCCAGCGGCGTCGGGTCGGGGGCGCCCCCTCCATAGCCGTAGGTCGACCGGACGGGTCCCGATGTCTGGGCCGCCACCGCGCTGGTCGCGCCGAGGTATTGGACGTCGGAGAGCACGTCGAGGAGAGGCTGGCCGGGCCGCTCCAGGCGAACGCCTCGCAGTCGTCCGAGGGGGTCACGGTCTTCGTGCTGGACCCGCCCGCCGGGCAGCTGCAAGGTCGAGCGGATCCCGGTGCCGCGGAAGGTGGCCCGCAGCGTCGTCTCCCAGGCGTCGCCCTCCAGAGCCCCCTCGGGGGCGTCGTAGGCGCCGAGCTCCACCCGCTGGGTCTCGCCGACCCGGTTGCCCAGGGAGTCCCACGCCAGCGTGGTGCGGGTGTGCGCTGAGAAAGGGGCGTCCGGGCGCTGGTAGACCAGGACGCTGCGGTCACGGAAGGCGTCGGGGGCGAGGGAGATGGAGGGACGGCGATGCCCCGACCACGCCTCCGCCAGGATCGGTCGCCCCAGCCCGTCGTACTCGAAGCGCTTGACCCGCGTACCGTCCAGCGTGCCCGGTCCCGAGACCTCGACCCGGCGAAGACGGCCGGTGAGGTCATAGGTCTCCTCTGCTCGGTGGCCCGCGCGGCCTTCGCGGACCACCCGCGCTCCGTCTTCCACCGAGGTGTAGGAAAAGCGCTCGGTCGAGCCGTCGTCCTGCCCCACTCGGGGTGGGTGCTGCACCTCGGTGAGTCGTCCCAGTCGGTCGTAGCGGAACCGGGTCTCGCGCTGGAGGGGCTGCTGCTCCACGAGGAGTCTTCCGAGGAGGTCGACGACCCGCTGCTGGGTCACCCGCCCGCCGGGACGGCCGCGCTTCTCCTCGGAACGCGTGAGGCTGCGCTGCAGGGTGTGGGTCTCCGTCCCGCCTGGCTGCCGACGCCAGGTGAGCCCTCCGGCGAGGTCGTATCCGAGCTGGGTGTAGCGGGCGTCTTCCCCCTCGCCCTGCCGGATCCCGCTGAGGCGGTGCAGCGGATCGTATTCGTAGGTCGTGACCAGCTGCTGCGTCCGGTCCCCTGCGGGCCACGACCCGCGGGTGGTCTCGTCGCGGGTCGGGTTGCCGACCGGGTCGTACCAGCGGACCTGTCGCTCGGGCAGCGCTTCGCTGTCGTCGGGGGAGGTTTCCAGCTCGATGACCCGGCCCATGCCGTCGTAGGTGGTGCTCTCGCGCGCGCACCCCGAGTCGTCGGAGGTGCACCGCCGGGTGGCTGTGACCCGGCCACCCGGGGAGTACTCGAAGTTCGTCGTCTCGGCGCCGAGCACCTCTCGGTCCCCGCCTGGGTCGTCGCGGAAGTGGGCCGCGACGACCAACGCCAGACGACCCTCGCCGTCGAACTCGTAGGTCGTGTCGGCGCCCATTTCGTCGGGCGTGGGCTCGAAGTCCTCGCAGGCCCCCACCTGCTCGGTGCGGCCCCGGGCGTGACGCCAGACGCGGCCGTCCTCGTCCCACCAGTCCCACGCGAACTCGCCGCTCTCACCCAGGCGCCCGAGGGGCCGGCCATGGCCGTCCCACCCAAAGCACTCGGCTTCGCCATCCTGGCGCTCGAGTTCCACCCGGCGGCCGTTGGCGTCGTACCGCCAGACCTCGTGGTAGAGGCCCACGCCCTCTGGGGCGGCGCCACAGGCCCCTGGCTCCGGCGCCGGAGCGGCGACGCCCAGATCCACCCGCACCGGGCGCCCCATCGGATCCAGGCTCAGCAGGCGGGCGACCCCCGCTCGGGGGAGCCCGTCGGCGCCGCCGGCGGTGGTCGTGGTGCCGCGCCGCGCGCCGTCGGCGTCGTAGTGGAAGCAGGTCGTCGCCGACTCGCCATAGGTCACCGTGCTCTCGACCTGGCGGTCGTAGGCGTCGTAGCGGTGGACCTCGCGATAGCCTGGGAGCTCGTCGCGGAAGCTCACGCCGAACCACCAGGCGTTGCGGTAGGCGAGCTCGAGGAGGTTCCCCGCCGCGTCGTAGGTCCGGGTGGCGGACACCCCTCCGCGGGTCTCGACCACCTGGCGGCGCCAACCTTCCAGCTCCGCCCGTGTGTACCCGACCAGCGCGCCGGTGGCGTCGGTGACGCCGGAGAGCTCCCCCCGGGCATCGTAGGCGTAGATCTGCGCCGCCCGCTCGGCGTTGGCCCGGGCGAAGCCGTTGCGGAAGGCCGCCAGCGTCATGCGGAGGTCGACGTCGGGCAGCAGCGTGCGGAGCCCGTGGGCCCGCCAGCCCTCGTGAACCTCGGCGACCAGCAGGCCCGAGCGGTCCGCGGGGTCGCTGCTCGAGACGACGTCGACGCTGTCCGGGTGGGCCTGCCCGTACGGCGTCTCCACCGCCGCGTAGAAGCGTCGAGTGACCTCGCCATCGGGGTTCTCGTAGCTGATGAGCGCCCCGGAGGGGCTCCAGGCGAAGCGCGCTGTCGGGCCTTCGCCGGGAGCGTCGGGTCCTTCGGGGCAATCCCCACCCACCCCCGGGTTCAGCTGAACCGCCGTCAGATCCCCCCGGGCGTCGTAGAACGAGCTCAGCGTCTCCCCGGACTCGCGCAGGTGTCTTCGAACCTGACCATGGGGCCCGGGGCAGAAACGCTCGACCGTGGGCGCCGCGCCGCTGCCGGGGATTGGACGGCGCTCGATACGCTCGATGAAGCCGAGGCACAGCGCTGTCTCATCGGAGCAGGCTTCGGGGTGTTCGACGATCGTCGTGTTGCCCAGCGGCTGAACGTGGTTCGTCAGGCGGCCATGGCTGTCGTACTCGAAGGTCTGGGTCTGGGGTTCGAGGCCGGGGCCCGACACCACCGACCGCGCGATCGTGGTGCGGCGCACCCCGTCGCTGTCACCGAAGGTGGTCTCCTCGCGAAAGTCTCGCTCTCCGACGACCACCGCTGAGGGGACCCCATCGGTCGCGGCGTAGGTGAGCGCGAGGTGTCCCGCCACGCCGATCTGGTCGACGACGACGTCGCGCTCGTCGTAGCTGTTGCGAACGACCTCTTCATGCACCCCTTCGCGCAGGCGCGTGATCCTGCGGAGGTTGTGGCTCAGCCGACTGTCGTCGTCGCTCGAGTCGTAGGCGTAGCCCGACTCGGAGAGCAGCTGGCCCGCGGGGCCCCGCAGGCGCACGCGCTCCAGATCTCCGTCGAGGTAGTGGTACTCGAGCGTGCGGCCCGGCAGACGAATCGTCTCGATCCGGCCCTGGTCGTCGTGCTCGAAGGCGATCGACCGTCCGAGGGGACCGGTCGCCCGCGCGAGTCGGCCCCCGTCGTAGGTCAACGTCGTGCGGTTGTCCCAGCGGTCGGCGATGTAGGACAGGCGCGCGCTGGTGTCGGGGCGGGCGCCTGGCACGGGTTCGAAGACCTCGCGGTTGCCGTCCGGGAAGCGCAGGACCCAGCCGGCGCCGGCCCGCTGTAGATCGGCGAACAGGTCGGGGGGCGGACAGAACCGCTCCGCGTCCCCCGGGCAGGGGTCGAAGCGGGCCGCGCGCCCATCGCCATCGAAGTAGAGGACGTGGATGCGCGGCGCCTCCTGGCCCTGGGGGTGCTCCACCACCCGCACGACCCGACGGTTGAGGCTGTGGTCCCAGCCGTGCCCAAAGGGCCCGGCGTAGCGCACCTGACTGCGATAGGTCCGGCTGAAGCGAAGGGGGGAGACCTCCGCCGGCAGCTCCAGATCCACCTCACCCCAGACGAACTCGCCGTTGTGCGGCGTCAGCCCGCTGCCGACGATGGCGCTGGTGGCGGCGAAGTTCGCGCCGAGGGACGGGGCGCCGTCGGGTGGCCCGACCGCCGTCCGCTCGAGCAGGTCGCTGGCGAGGTAGGGGAACTGGCTCGGTCGGTGGAGGCCGCCCTGGGACACGTCGGCCTGGACCCCTTCCGCCGGCAGCGCCAGCGCCGCCTCGTCTCCGAGATCCTCGGAGAAGGGGGTGGCCACCAGCACGACATCGCGCTCGAGGGCGAAGCCGTCGTCGGGATCCGAGGTGCAGTAGCGCCCGTCGTACTCCGAGAGCTCGACACATTGCTCGTCGGGCGCCTGACCCGGAGCCAGCGTGACCTCCCCATCGACCTGCAGACACACGGTGATCGTGGCGCCGACCTCCGCGGGTGGGGTCTCGGGCACCAGGCAGATCTGGACTCGCTCCCCATGCCGGAGCGTGTCGCGCCGGAACCACGTGTCGTCGGCGGTGCCCGCCTCTCCGTCGTCCCCACGGTCCCGGACCAGCACGCTCATGGTGGGGAGCCGCACGTCGGTCCGCAACGTGGGCCCGGGGTCCTCGTCCAGCCCCTCGCCATAGACGGGGGCGTTCGTCACCTCGATCGAGAGGCGGCCGTCCCGTTGCACCCACAACAGGGGGACGGCGTCGTCCACCCGGGGTGGCGGCGCGGGCATCAGCACCGCTGGATCCGCGAGGTAGACGTGGGTCTCGCCCAGCCGGCGCAGCGTTCGCTCCACCGGTGCACGGACCGTCGCCCAGGGGGGGGTCTGCGGGCTTGGGTCCGGCCGTGTCGCCCAGAAGCGCCCCTCGAGGGTGTCGGGGGCGCCGTCACGGACGTCGGCGGGTCGAGCCAGGAAGGCGCCCACCAGGTAGACCGGCTCGGTGGGCGCCGACGACGAGAGCTCGAGCACCGCCGCCTCCCCCGCTTCGTAGCGGACCAGGAGGTACGCGGATCCGGCGATCCCCGCCTGGTTGTGGGCGGTGAGGGTGAACCGGTTCTCGCCGACCTCCAGGGGCAGCTCCAGCTCGAATCCGCCGCGGTAGGGGTGCGGTCGCAGCCGCGTCACCGGCGCTGGATCCACCTCCGCGACGAGGTCCGCCTGCCAGACGGCGCCGGTCACGTCGTGGGCCACCACCTCAGTCGGTCGGGCCGCGGGGTCGTCGCTCAGGTCCGCGACCCGATCGAAGACGGCGCCCTCGACCCGAAGCCGCGCGATCCCCTCGGCATCGATCTGCACCTCCGCGGGGCCGGTGGTCGCCGGCGCCTCGATCTGGACACCAGGTCGGGGGACCACGTCCGCGGGCAGGGCGAAGGTGCCGATCGTGGTGGTCAACCACGCGCCATAGACCGGCACGTCGGCGTGGGCCACCGGCTGAACCAGATCCTGGCCAGCCGCTGACCATCCCTCCGGGAAGTTGAGGATCTGGGGTAGCCAGTTCGCGTTCGGATCCGCCCCGGCCGCCGGCGGCGGCGCCGGGGGTGGGTCGTAGCGGTCGGGGCGCTCGATGTGCATCGCCAGGTGCAGCAGCTGCCCTGGCCGCGCGGGGATCGAGCCTGGGGTGCCGCCCTCCACCGTCGGCTCGAGGAAGACGGGCTGGGACGCGTAGCGCTTCCAGGAGACCTCGGCGTCGATCGCCACCGCTTCGCCGTCGTCGACCACCGGGAACCGGTGCCCCACCCGGCCCAGGGTGCCGGCGAAGATGCGCCGGACGACCGGGCCCCAGTCGAGCAGCGTGCGGAGGTCGAAGCTGTAGCGGCGCTCGACCGCCGCCGGGTCGAGGGCCCAACGCCGCAGGGGCCAGGCGTAGAAGGAGGGCTCGAAGCGAATCGCCACCGGCTCCAGCGCCATCATGCCGCCAAACCAGAGGAACAGCTCGCTGGGTCGGTCCGGGTTGAAGTCGAAACGGTGGTTCGCCAGGTGTCGGCCCAGCCCGCGGACCGGAAGGGCGAGGCGCACTGGCAGGTTCTCGATCGGGGCGCTGCCGTCCAGCGTGAACCGCTCGGTGGCGACCACCCCGTCGAGCAGGCTGCCTCGTTCGTCGTGCCAGGGTTGCACCGTCGCCGGGGCCACGCCCACGCGGTCCTCCTGCTCGTCGACGCAGGGGCCGGCGCCGTTGCCGAACTGGGTCTCCAGGCAGTAGCTGACGGCCTGGGTGTGGGCGCGTCCGCGAAAATCGAGGTCGACGACCCCCGACTGGCAGGTGTAGTTGGCTGGCGCGGGCTGGCCCACGTAGAACTGGCCGTCCCGGAACGCCCCCTGCCCGGGGGTGGAGGGCCCTTGGAACACCGGGCACGGGATGTCGACCAGGTGGCTCTTCACCCAACCCCAGGGCTCGGGGTACTCCACTGCCGGGCCGGCCGCGGGATCGACCGCCGCGTCTTCGAGGCTCAGGGCGCGGAACTGGTCCTGACCCAGGTTCTCGAGCTCGCGGAAGACCGGCGCGATCCAACCGCGCCAGATGATCGAGTCCGCCGCGGAACTCTCACCGTGGTGCTCGACGACCTCCATCTCGGGGGCGAGGTCGACCTCCGGGGCGGCCGGATCCGGCCGACTGGTCGTCGGTGGTGGCAGGTCGGGCAGCTCCAGCCAGTCCGCGGTGACGCGGTAACGCCCAACCGTCGACGGGGGCCTGACCACCGCGCGCGGGCCCGCGGTCGGGAACGGGCACAGTGATCGCCAGCGGTCGCTGGCGGGCTCACCGGCGAAGCGGATGGGCCAGTGGCCGCAGTACGCGTGGCCGACCTCGGGCAGGACGACCCCGCCGTCCTCGGGGATCCATCCGGCGCCCTCGGCGTGCTCCAGCCCGAACCGCACCGCCCCCGTGAAGCCCGGAGCCAGGGCCCAGACCGGGAAGGCCGCCGCGTCGAGATCCGCTTCACTGAAGCGCGCCTCGAAGGGTCCACCGACCTGGCGGCGCAGGACGGGCTGGGCACCGGCGACGCCGGCTTCTGGCGCCACTGTGGCGCTGATGGGCACGCGATAGCGCAGGGGGGCGACCCCGGCAACGCCGACCAGTCGCACGCGGACCTCGACGTCCCCCGTCGACAGAGGGTGGGGGAGGGGGAGGAGCTGGAACCGCTCGGCGGGCTGGTCGCAGGTGCGCTGCAGCCACTCGTGGTCGCGACAGAGTGGACGTTCGAGGACCGCGCCCGAGGAGAAGAAGGCCGGGCCGTCGACCACTTCGAACTGCAACCGCGCGTCGGCGGCGAGGGCGGCCGAGGCGGGCTGTCCGGTCTCGTCGTCCAGCAGGGTGATCCCGAAGCACTCGAGCACCGGACCGAGGCCAGCGTCGCGGTGATACCAGTCGGGCAGCCAGCGACAGCCCTCGCGCGGCAGCGCCAGGAGCGCTTCGGGGAGCACCGCGCTGAACTCGCCGCGCTCCGCTGCTCGGTAATCGAGCTGACCCAGCCAGTCCGGGAGGGCACCTGGCCCGCCGCGCCCAGGGAGGCGGTCCAGCGGATCGGGGATTCGGACGAAGGCCAGGCGCAGCGTCGACTCGTTGATCTCGACCTCGAATTCGACCGGGTCGACGCCCTCGACGGAGGCCTGGAAGCCGCCGTCCCCGCCATAAGCGCCTGCGCTGGCGCGCCCCTTCTCGTCGGTCTCGACGGAGGTGTCTTCATCCGACGAGAACCTCACTTCGGCGCCGGGGACGGGGTTGCCCCACGCGTCGCGCGCTTCGACGGCCAGCGGCGCGTCGAGCGGGCGGCCCACGGCGGCGTAGCGATGGCTCCCGCCCACGGGGTGAAGCCCGGCGACCTCACCGGCGCGCACCTCGACCTCGGCGGAGCCGGCGGCGAGCTCGTCCGACTCGGCGGTGATGCGCTGCAGACCGGCGGCCGTGAAGCGGATCTCGACGACCGCTTCCCCGCCGAGGAGCACGACGTCGGCCGCGTCGGCGAAAGGAGCGGCGCCGGTCCACGAGAGCGAGACCGGACCCGCGTAGTCGACCGGTGCGCCTCCCGGATCGAGGACGCGGACCACCACTTCGACCACCTCACCGGCGGTTGCGTCGGGGGCCTCGATCGCGAGCTGGACGCCCTGCCCCTCGTCGCCCGCGACGACCTGCAACACCCCGCTCGCCTGCAGCGGCGGCAGCGACCCCTCGATGGTCACGGGGATGACGCCGGGCCCGAGCGGTTCGACCACGAGCGTCGCGGCCCCCGCGGCGTCACTGGTCGCCTCGGCCACGATGGCGGCGACGCCGGGGGCGGCGCCCAGGCCGATCGTCACGTCTGCGACCGGGCGTCCCGAGTCGTCGCGCGTCCACACGGCGAGCTCGACGGGGTCTCCCACGAGCGCGGCGAGCGACGGCCGATCGGGCACCACGACGAGATACTCCGGCGTCGCGACGTGGAGATCGAACCGCCCGGGCTCAGCGACCCCCGGCGTTGTCGCGGTCACCTCGAGGTCCCCTGGCTGCCCCGGGACGACGAGATCGGCGGCCGCGAGACCGTCGAGGTTGGCCGCGACTTCGATCGTGGTGAGGCCGGTGGCTGGGAAGACGGCGCCAGGCGGCGCCGAGAAGCTCACGGCGGCGCCCGGCGCTGGGTTGCCGAACGCATCGAGCACCGCCGCCACCAGGGGCTCGGCGAGTCGCGCGCCGGGTCGGCCTAGCGCCGGGGCCCTGGCCTGGATCGAAGCCGGTGGGGCGGGCAAGACCTCGACGGTGGCGGCGGCACGCGCCTCGCCGACGAGGGCGACGAGGTGGCGAGTCCCCACCAGGGCGTAGCGCAGGTCCGCCACGCCAACACCCTCGGCCACGGCCACCGAGACCGGGTCGTCGGGCTCGGCCTCCCCCCGTCGCGCATCGCTGCGTAGAGTGGCGGTGCCGAAGAAGCGCGGGTCGACCGCGCCCCCGTTCAGCACCTGCACCTGAACCTCCAGCGGCGCCCCCGCTACCACCGAGTCGGCGACCGTCAGCCGCACGCCATCCACTGGGGGCGGGACGACCTCGAGGTCGAAGGCCGTCGGCGCCGCAAGTCCGGCGGAGGCCTGCACGCGCACCGACCCCGGCAACTCCAGCGCGCGGAGCGCGGGCGCCTCGGCGCGACCAACGCCGTCGGTCATGGGCGCGCCGACCTCGAACTCTGCCGGGCCGGAGAGCAGGGCGAAGACGACTTGGATCCCCGACGCCGGATTGCCCCAGCGGTCGAAGACGCGGACGGCCAGCGGATCGGCGACCTCGGTGGTGGTCACCTCCTGGTCGCCACCGGCGGCTACGGTCACGCGCGCAGGCTCGCCTGCGAGGACCTCGACCTCGAGGTCGACCGCGTCCCCCTCGGGCAACGCTGCGCTGAGCGTGACCGGCCCGGCGGTGGTCAGGTTCAGGAAGATCGGCCCCGCAGCCTCTCCTGCCGACGCGGCCTGTGAGACCGGTCCAGGCAGCGTCAGCGACACGTCGACCGGGCCCTCGATCGGACGGCCGTCGGCGTCCTGGGCGCGGATCCACAGTTCGAAATCCTCGCCTGCTGGCACCGTGTCCGGCGCCTGGAGAGTCAGCG
>PVBE011817271.1_pt1 | contig 15450 bp, 17 predicted proteins | sample 1631181 | NCBI WGS metagenome assembly PVBE01 (sample SAMN08397723, study PRJNA350692) | Marine metagenome, whole genome shotgun sequencing project. | isolation source: water | place: Pacific Ocean | collected 2012-04 | reverse complement strand
TAAAGCACTTGAGCTTTTCTAGTATGGATTTGGCCATGAGTTTGGCTTCTAATGGTTTGATTTAACTGTTTGGCCTATAAAGTTGTTAGCTAGTGCAGCGGCTCTAAGAATGCCCACTCCTACTATCATCAGTTCCACAATCGTGAAGCCCTGCTTGCGGATAATGCCACCTTTTTTTTATTTTCAGCAGGGTGGTGATTAATATGTGATAATTTAATTGTTTCGTCTTTAAAAAACTATAGGCATATTCTAGTGTGTAAATATATCTCGATATCGCCAAAGCAAACTAATATTATAGAGAAGCCCGGCAATTATGCGCAGCTAGGTGCCGCTGGTGGTGTGCCGGTGTTCGTAGTGGCTTGTCCTTTTTTGCCAGTTTGGTAATTCACACAGAAAGCACCGTCATAGCTACCTGCCAGCTCTCCTATTCCGGTTGCGGTTAATGTATAAATTCCACCCGCCACAGCTCCTCCAGCGGTGAAATCACAAAGATCAGAATTAGTATCTTCAGTTGTGACAAGAGCAGTTAGGGTGGCCGTTCCTGTTGCCTCACTATTCAAGGCATCTGCCGCTACTTGGCCCATTATGGCTCCGGCTTTGCTCGTGCATTCTGTGCCTTTCGCTTTAGATGTTTGACTCAGGAAGTTAGGCAGGGCAACTGCACTCAGGATGCCAACGATCACAATCACGATCATCAGCTCCACCAGGGTGAAGCCTTGCTGTAAAGCGCTAGCCCTCTTCTGGCGTCTCAACAGTGCAAGCTTTAGCCGTTGGTTGAGGATGCTCATGGTGGTATGCGATATCAATAGTTGCTTCACTATAATGCCCTTAAATGGCAATTTTGTGGTGAAGGATCGTCCAAGGCTTTTCTGAGAGTTACCTTTGAGCTCGCTTAGAGGCTCGTTTGACTGTTGGCGCGAGATGCTCTTTTCATCCTTTTCCCCTTGCGCTGGTTTGTTCTCGCGTCTAGCAGCTCAAGCTTTTAGCAATCCGAAGCTTGCTAGCTGATTGCTATTGCCATTCATTGATTTCAACGCCTTGTTGAGCAGGCTTGGTCAGGACTGATCTGTTGGCTTCTTGTTGATCAAGCTCAGCATCGTTTGCGATTGCTGCTTGCCTGCGACGGCGGGGAATCCTTGTAGCAGTTGTTGTTTGGAGATGCCTTCCTATCGCCAGCGGGACTGTTGTCAAAGCACCACCTCTGGCTTTGTGCTGCCCCTGGCGCTTTCGGCTGCCTTTTTGATTTTACTTAGTAGTACCTCTCTACATTCGCTTGCGCTCCTGAGCCTTAGTCGTTCGCGCATCAGCACGGCTGAGGGCATGCGCGCCGATCAGCTTCGCTCCGCTGCTCAGCACTTCGCACAACTGGCTACAGATTCCCACGCCTGCCTTCTTACTTGGCCTTCTAGCAGTTGGAACGATTTGGGCTCTCAATGCGCTGATGCTGATCCCAGTCGTCTTCAACAAGGCTTGATCGGCGAGGACCTTTGGTCCTTGATTGATTGGATTCCCAGTGGTGACAGAGGTCGTTTGAGTCTGCGTCTTGCAGCTGGTGCTCGAGCTGTGTTTCTGCTCGCAATAGACCCTGATGGCCCGGCTGTGCGTGAGGTTGGTGCGATGCGACCTCTGGTCACCCTTGAGCAGGAAAGGCCATGAGTTTGACCGAGCTGATCGTGGCTTCACTGTTGTTAGCTGGCACGGCAACGAGCGGACTGCACCTTTGGGGGCAGGCCAGCCTGGCTGCTCATCTTGGTTGGCTCAAAGAGGAGCAGCTTGAGTCTGTTGAGTTGCAGTTGTTGGCCAGCCAGCGCTGGTTGTCAGCTGTTGGCCATGGTTCTGAGCTGCTTACTGCTAACGGCAGTTGCCGTTTTGACCTTGCCGCCGTGTCTCGTTCAGCAGATAGGGCTTTGCCTTTGCCGGAGGGGCTTGAGCGGCATTGGCAAGCTGATGGGGCTGGACTTTGGCTTGAGATTGACGCTCATCCGCCTAAGGGCTCGCCTGTTGAGCCGCTTCGACGTCGTCAGTTGCTTACGCCCGCGGGTACTGGTTGGTGTAGGCCCACTCTGACGGCGCAGCCATGAGACGTTTCCCTGATGCAGCCCCTGCTGAGCAGGGATTCAGCTTGTTGGAGCTATTGCTGATTCTCTCGATCCTGGCAGTTTTGGCTGGCATCAGCCTGGTGAATGCTGGTGAGTACCGCCATCGTTTGCAGGTGGATGTTGCTGCTCGACGACTGCAGCTTGGCTTGGAGCGCGCCCGATTGTTTGCTTTAAGTCAGCGGCAGCCTTGCGGGTTGCGTGTTTCTGCTGGGGGTTGGCAGAAGCCGCTTGTTCGTGAGTTGCCAGCTTGTGTGTCCTCTCGATTGAGCCTGCAGGAACCATTCGCTGCAGTGCCACTGACTTGGCAGAGCAACTTGCCTCAGCTGATGCGCTTTGCGGCGAATGGTTTGACGTTGGATGGTGGAACCGTTGTTTTGGGCAGCCTTCACAGCCCTTATCGACGCTGTTTGGTGATCAGCCTGCCCTTGGGCGTGAGCCGTGTTGGTCGTTACGACGGCGATCCCCTCGATCCAGCAATTGGTCTTAGCAGTTCACGATGTTTACCTGATGAAGCGCTCTAAAGGCAATGACGGTTTTGATGGCTTCACCTTGGTGGAGCTGATGTTGGTGATCAGTGTGGGGATGGTGTTTGTTGCGATGGCCCTTGGCGTGATCACTAGAGATCTTTCCCTTGGTCAGGCAATGGCCCAGCGCCTGCGTGAGCGGGGCCTTCAGCAACGCACCCTGATGTTGATCAAGGCTGACTTGGCGCGCGGCTATGGCTGGTTGGCTGATCCGCCAATCTCCAGCCTCTGGCCTTGTTCCTTGGCGGGGCGTCAGGCGGTGTTGGCTATCGCTACAGCGCCAGATGATCCCGAAGCCCGTCGAAGGGCCATCGTCTACTCGGTTGGCTCTGCTCCATCGTCGATTTGGCGCAGCAGGGTGTTGATGCGCTGTGGCCCGGCGTTTGACATCAACGGCGAGCCTAACTTCGCAGGAAGCTTCCAGAATCGTGTGTTGATCGATGGCTTGCCTTCCTCGCTCAATGATGGCGAGCTTGGTTTTGTGGCTCGTCCTGACCCTCTTCTGCCGGTGTTGCGCCTTGAGCTGGAGCAGCAGTTTCAGACTCCTAACGGGAAGATGCAGCGCATCCGTTCAGCGGCCTCTGTTTGATGCCCTGCACGTTGATGATTGATTGGCGTATGCAAAAAGCATGTCAGGCTCAATCAACTTTGCTTGTGTCGATGCTGTATTAGATTAGATATATATTATTGAGACGCAAATATTCGACACTAATGATGAACAAGTTGCTCGCAATATAGCTTTGGCCTAATGCTTTTTATGCGGAATTTAGGATGCCAATAAGCAACTGTTATGCGATGGAGTTCCACGCGTGCTTATTTTGACAGCAGAACAGCAGATGCCATCAATATCCTTCATTTGAAGGGTTGTATCTAGGGGGAGGAAATCTAAAATTAGACAATGAATTCTTTTGTAGAAACAGTGTGAGAAACTTTTTTCTCGACTTTCGCGGCATTGCTTCTCCCTTGTTTGGGTGTGTGAGCTTAATCACAGGGATGAATGATCTAGGCCACAGCTTTAGTCGTATAGAACGGCAAAAGTATGCAATGCTAAGCAAGTAGCTCTTGGTTGGACATTAACCGTCTTGGTAAATCATTGAACGCAAGAGGGGCCTGGATCAATTTTAGGCATCCGCCTTATTCGATCCGCCGCGTTCTAGAGCGCACCAGCTTGATGGCTGTGGGGCTGGGATATGGCTTGTTGTTGTTGTTTAACCTGCAGCTTCCCGCTGAACAGCGCCGGCAGGCTCAGCGGGAAGACCTTAACTATGCCAAGGCTATTCTTCGTCAGTCGAAGGATTTGATCCTTCGCGCCGATTCAGTATCGGCGTCTGAAAAAAGTATTGATCCACTTTTGCTGAAGAGATTGCTGAGTGATTTTTCATCTTTTCATCTTTTGATTTCAATGCACCCCAAGGGGTTTGAAGCTGGTTTTGTGATACCTGATGTGAGAGGAGGTATCAATCTTGGCAAGCTTCTAGCTTCTTATGGTTTGCAAAAATATCAGGGTGATGCCAAATATGGTCCTGTTCTTATTGATATTGATTCAGTTTATTATTTAATCATTAAAGATGAAATTGAGCTGCATGGAAATACTTGGAATATTTATCTGGTTGAAGATATCAGTAGGCAGATTCGTCAGCAAGAAATTCTTGCCTGGGTTCTTATTCTGGCTGCTTTGCTTGCTTCGATGGTGACCTTGCTCCTCACTCGTACAGGCATTCGACGAGGTTTGGAGCCTTTGCAGCGCTTTGGCGGCGTAATCGAATCAGTCTCGTCTGGATCTCTCGACGATCATCACTTTGATCCGAAATATGAACCTGTGGAACTTAAGCCGCTTGCCGGTTCATTTAATGCGCTTTTGGATCGTTTGGCTGAGTCTTGGAATCGTCAGCGCAAATTTGCTAATGCTCTCAGCCATGAGCTGCGCACACCGATCACGTTGATCATTGGTTATACCTCTAGGGTGTTACGCCGCTCAGGCTCTCTTAGCGATGCTCAGCGGCATCAATTGACCATTATTGATGATGAGACGCGCCGTCTCGGAAGGTTAATCACTGATCTATTAGATATTGCGCGTGAGGAATCTGGCACTCTGGTGATTACGTCAGAGCCTTTTTCCGCATTTGAGACGTTAGAGCAGGTGCTTTTGCTGAACCAAGGTGATCATGAGGCTCGCTTGAAAATGCAATCGAGTTCACACGATGTTGATCAGACCTGGGCTCTTGGTGATCACGACAGGGTCGTTCAGTGTCTTGGCAATTTGATTGAGAACGCTTTCAAGTACAGCCCAGAAGACAAGCGAGTCGAATTGAGCTGCAATAGCACGCATGAGCATGTGAGATTGCAAGTTCGAGATCATGGCCCCGGGGTGCCAGAGGCTGATCAGGAGCTGATTTTTGAGCAGTTTCAGCGCGGCAGAAACACGGCACAACAACCTGGCAGTGGCGTTGGTCTAGCGCTTGTGCGCTCTTTGGTGAAGCGGATGGGAGGCCGCGTTTGGGTTGAGAATGCTGCTGATGGTGGAGCGATCTTTGTGATTGAGTTGCAACGTTGTCAGCCGCCCTAGCAACAATGCAGAGACTGTTCTGTTTCATCCTTCAGCAGTGAGCTTTGACCTTTCGTCTCTGCGTCTGTCACGAGCGACCTTGTCGACTCGCATGGCGCGCTGGGGGATGGTGATTGTTGCCATCTATCTGTTGGTGGCCTTAATCACCCCCTTGTTGGTGATGGTGGGTGTTTTGCCTGAGGCCAACGTTGGTCTTGATAATCCCATTTATGCGCCTCCTTCATGGGGGCATTGGTGCGGAACTGATCGTCTCGGACGGGACGTATGTGTTCGCACCATGGAGGGCAGTGGCGTGGCTTTGCAGGTGGTTCTTCTTGCGGTGACCTTGGCTGTGTTGGTGGGTGTGCCCCTAGGGATGATGAGTGGCTACCTCGGAGGTGCTTTTGACCGCATGTTGGTGTTGGTGATGGACACCCTCTACACCTTGCCGGTGCTTTTGCTTTCTGTGGTCTTGGCTTTTTTGCTTGGACGGGGAATTCCCAATGCGGCCGCAGCCCTTTGTGTTGTTTATGTGCCCCAGTACTTCCGCGTGGTTCGTAACCAAACAGCCCAGGTGAAAGCAGAACTGTTTGTGGAGGCTGCCCGTTCCCTCGGTGCTGGCCCCATTTGGATCTTGCGCAAATACCTGCTTCGCAATGTGATCACATCCGTGCCAGTACTGCTGACCATGAATGCTGCTGATGCGGTTTTGGTGCTTGGTGGCCTTGGTTTTCTCGGCCTGGGACTGCCGGAAACCATGCCTGAATGGGGTAGTGATCTGAATATGGCTCTGGCAGCAGTGCCAACTGGAATTTGGTGGACTGCTCTCTATCCAGGCCTGGCCATGTTCGTATTGGTGCTGGGACTCTCATTCCTTGGTGAGGGGCTGGAGGCATGGGTGAGTGGTCTCGATGAGTCGACTGACTGATGTCAGATAACTCCCATTGCATCCTTTGGAGGGCCACACTGGGGGAAGTCCTTGCTTCAAGCCATGCCCTGGTGGATCACGTTGATCTTGCTGGCGCTGATGATCTTCCTTTGGGTCTCCGGTCGCCGAAATCCTGATGATGTGATCGGTCTGCTTGAGCAGATGCTGGCGATCGGCTTGGCCATGGTTGTGCTGTTTATAGGCCAAAATATCTTGCTGGAAAGCATTGTCTTGCTGATTGGTTTGCGTCTTCCTGCGGCCCGTCAAAACCAACTTGTGATCAATCGGTCTCAGGCAAGCAAAGATGTGTTGATGCCATTTTGAGTGTTAGCTGGTTGCTTAACAGCGCAATCTCACGTTGCGGGGGAGGCTTCCTTGGATTTCGCCTTGATCGTTAAGGGCAGGATATGACCTGCCTTCCTGCTGGCACCATGCAGCAACTTCTGGATAGGCCCACTCAAATAGGCGTTGTTGATAAAGCGCTGGTTCTAGGCCTTCGCCGGCTTGAGGTGCGATACCAGCCAGCCGTCGTTGACGTAGGGCCTCAAATAGCAAGGTTGCTGCTGCTACCGAAACATTCAACGACTGCACCATGCCGCACATTGGGATGAAGATTCCTTCATCCATCAATGGTGTCGCAAGCTCACTAAGACCCCATTTCTCAGCTCCCAGGACGAAGGCTGTAGGTCCGCAGAAGTCGCAGTCGCGGTAGTCGCGTGCACTTCCACCTAGATGGGTTCCATAAAGCCGAAAGCCACTTGCCTTAATGGCCTTGACGGCAACTTCGATGCTGCTGTGTTCCTTGAGCGGTATCCACTTTTGGCTTCCCTGGGCGGTACTGTTGAAGGTGGGCAGACGTCCTGAATAGTTCACTGCATGGGCTTCTAGGACACCCACCGCATCGCAGCTGCGCAGAATGGCTGAGAGGTTGTGGGGCTTTTCCACGTGCTCAAGCAGAACCGTCAGATCTGCCATTCGGCAATCCAGAACAGCCTTGAGACGATCAAATCGGCGAGGCAGCAGAGGCATGGGCCAAGCGTCTTTTGACTTGAGGGTATGGGATGCCGTGTCCCACATCCCTTTCGGTCAGTTAGCGACCTATGGTCAGATTGCTGAGTTGATCGGTGCCTATGGATGTGCCCGTCAGGTGGGTTGGGCTATGCGTCGATTACCTTTGCCATCCAAGCTTCCTTGGCATCGAGTGGTGAATGCGAAAGGGATGATTTCGATGAGTTTGAGCCGCGAAGGATCTGACTGGATGCAGCGGCAGATGTTGATCGCTGAAGGAATCCTTGTGGATGCCGAGGGTCATTTGCCCTTACGACGGCATCTTTGGCGGCCGCAGTTGAGTGATGAGGGCCTTTTGTTGGCAACGGCTCAGGAAGGCGTTAGCTCAGGAAGGTTCGTCTCAGCTCAGGACAAGCATTGACGTTGTCTTCTTCCGTTGCTGCCGCTGATGCCTCTGTACCGGGGCTGCTGCCGCGGCGGGTGGCATGGGAGCTTTTGCAGGCAGTGGCGGCAGGGGCCTATGCAGATGTCGCTCTCGAACGAGCTCTTCGTCAGAACCCCATGAGCGGTGCCGACCGTGGCCTGGTGATGGAATTGGCTTATGGCGCAATCCGTCAGCGGCAATGGCTCGATGCTTGGTTGGATCGTCTCGGCAAGGTGCCTGCCTGCAAACAGCCACCAGTGCTGCGCTGGTTGCTGCATTTGGGGCTCTATCAGATTCTGCGCATGCAGCGGATTCCAGCCGCAGCGGCAGTGAACACCACCGTTGAACTTGCTAAGACCGGCAAGCTTGCCAGATTGGCTCCGGTGGTGAATGGCATTTTGCGGGCGGCATTGCGTGCACGCGATGCCGGTATGGTGCTCAGCGAGCCAGAGGACACTGCAGCTCGGTTGGCTCAATCGGAATCTCTACCGTTGTGGTTGGTGGAGCAGCTACTTGTTTGGCGTGGCGAAGTTGGAGCTGAGCTGTTTGCTCGCGCCAGCAACCAGGTACCAACACTTGATCTGCGCATCAATCGACGTCGTACAAGCCGTGAGAACGTAAGGCTGGCGCTTGAGGCTATTGGAGTGGAGAGCACTCCGATCGAGAGCTGCCCTGATGGTTTGCTGGTGACTGGTAGTGCTGGTGACCTAAGCCAGTGGCCTGGCTATCAGCAAGGACATTGGTGTGTGCAGGATCGCTCTGCACAGTTGGTCGCACCGCTGTTGGAGCCACAGCCTGGGGAGCGGATTCTTGATGCCTGCGCGGCACCAGGGGGTAAGGCCACTCATCTTGTTGAGCTGATGGGTGGTTCGGGAGAGGTGTGGGCTGTAGATCGTTCCGCTGGTCGCCTCAAGCGCTTGGCGGATAATGCTGCTCGCTTGGGGGGTGACTGCCTCAATGCTTTAGTCGCAGATGCCACGAATTTGTTGGCGGTGAAGCCAAGCTGGCGAGGATCCTTCCAGCGCATTCTTGTGGATGCGCCATGCTCTGGTTTAGGTACTTTGGCCCGTCATGCTGACGCCCGTTGGCGAGTCACTCCGTTGCAGGTTGAGGGGCTGGTGATCTTGCAGTCCAAGCTGCTTGAAGGCCTTCTGCCTCTGCTTAGCTCTGGAGGCCGGTTGGTTTATGCCACTTGCACCATCCATCCGGCCGAGAACTTTGATCAGATCGAGGCCTTCCTTGGTCGGCATCCTGAATTGAGCTTGTCTCAGGAACAGCAACTATGGCCTGATCCTGAGCATGGTGGTGATGGTTTTTATTCAGCTGTGTTGGATCTCAGCTGAGCCTGATCAGGGAATAGGCATTGGCTCGAAGTTTTTATTGACTGGCGGTCCCCCTGGCGGTGCGATGTATCTGGGTGGAGGAGGGCCCTGGGTTTGATCTTGGTCTTTGGCAGCATCCTCGGTGCCGTTCTTTGGTTTGCTCCTCGTTTTGCTTGGGGGCCTAAAGGTGCGGTTCATAACTGGTTTTGGTGGGAAGGGTTGCACCTCAAAATTGTCTTTGATCTTGGTCATGAACTGCTTCCAGGCCCATGCAGCATCACCACTGCCGCCAGATGTCTTTCGGTTGTTGTCGTAGCCGAACCATACGGCGGTTGTTAGTTGTGGTATTGAGCCAATGAACCAGAGGTCACGAGCACCTTCCGATGTGCCGGTTTTGCCGGCTACTGGCCGATCACCAAGGGATGCTGCAACTCCAGTTCCATCGCTGACAACGCGCTGGAGCATCCAGTTCATGGTGTCGGCTACGTCGCTGTCGAGGGCTCGGCGACCTTTGTAGCCTTCGAACTGATGGTTCCAGATCACCTCGTTGTCAGGGCCTCGGATCTCTTCAAATGGCGTGGGCTTCATGTAAATGCCACGGTTGGCTACTGCGGCATAGGCTGCCGTCATGTCGAGCACGGTTTGCTCGTAGGCCCCAATAGCGAGTGGGTAATACTTGCCCAATGGGCGGGTGGTGCCGATGCCAAGATTATTGGCCATGCTGATCACGGCATCAAAGCCCACCTTGTCTAGTAGCTGGACTGCAACAGTGTTTAGAGAGTGTCTTAGGGCATCAGCGAGTGCAACCGATCCCAGATACTTGTTGCCGAAGTTCTTTGGGCAATACCCCCTCCAGCAGCGTGGAGCGTCCACAACCTTGTCCTCTGGTTTGATGCCGGCATTGATGGCTGCTGCATAGGGAAAAAGCTTGAAGGTAGAGCCAGGTGAACGCAGGGCCTGTGTTGCTCGGTTGAATTGGCTGGTATTGAAGTTTTTGCCTCCTACCATCACCCTCACCTCACCGGTGCTTGGTTCGATAGACACCATGGAGCCCTCTGTGTTCCCGGGGGCGTATTTGCGGATAACCTGTTGGGCTTGCTTTTGCCAAGCCAGATTGAGGCTGGTGTGAATCTTGAGTCCACCCACTTCTAGTTGTTCTGGGGTGAGCAGATTTGGGAGTTGCTGGGCTACCCAGCTGGTAAAAAATGGGGCGGTGCTGTTGAAGTACTTCGGGATCGCTGGCTTGAGATTGAGGGGGCTGTTGCGAGCTGCATCGGCTTCGCTGGCGGAGATAAATCCGGCCTGCTGCATTCGTTTAAGGACAATTGCGCGGCGCTCAAGGGCGATTTTCGGGTTGACCAGTGGTGAATACACTGAGGGAGCAGGGGGCATGCCAGCGATTAGAGCGGCTTCCGGCAGTGTGAGTTGATTGGGGGATTTAGAGAAGTACACCCAGGCTGCATCGGCTACGCCGTAAGCACCTGAGCCCAAGTAGACGTAATTCAGATACTGCTCAAGGATTTGCTGTTTGCTGAGCTGTCGCTCCAGCTTGTAGGCCAGAGCAGCTTCTTTGAGTTTGCGCGGCAGGGTTCGTTCCTGACTCAGGAATACGGTTCGAGCAAGTTGCTGAGTGATGGTGCTGGCACCTTCCCTCACGGAACCCTGGCGGAGGTTTGTCACCAGGGCTCTGCTGATACCCCAGATATCCAAGCCATTGTGGTAGTAAAAGCGGCGGTCTTCTGCCGCTACGAAGGCTTGCTCCACAAGCAGAGGCATCTTGTCTTGCTCAACCTTCTCGCGGGTTGCGGGACCAAGCTTTTGGATCACCTGCCCATCAGTGGAGAGCAGCGTGATGGTGCCTGGCCGGTTGAAGTTGGCAATCCGCCGGGCATCGGGCAGAACCGAATCCAAGGCATGAGTGAGAGTCCTTTCAGCCAAGGCTGTGACACACCCGATGGCGACAGCACTACCTGCAATAACAATCCAGCGACGGCGCTTGCGAGTCACATCCCCTGTGTTAATGGGCTATGGCCTATGGCTAGCGCTGTAACCAGCATGCCAAGGATTAGAAACGGTTGAGCACTGGTCTGATATCTCACATCAAAGGCCAGGGGATCACGCAGTAACCAGATGTCTTGGAATGTGATCTGGGGAATGATCAATAAGATCAAAACGACTGAGGCAAAATGCTGGTCAATGGCGATCAGAACAACAACCATCGCGAGCTGGAAGATGTCGATCATTCCTGCACTGATCCAGCTGGCCTTTTTGATTCCAAAGACAACTGGCAGGGATTGAAGACCAAGGGCTCGATCTCCCTCTACACTCTTGAAATCGTTGATGACGGCAATACCAAGACCAGCCAAGCTATAGGCAAGTGTCAACATTGCTGTGGTCCAAGTCAGTTGTCCGAAAAGCGCCTGACCAGCCCACCATGGCAGGGCGATGTAGCTGGCACCAAGCGCGTAGTTTCCTATCCAGCCGTTCTGTTTAAGTTTGAGAGGTGGGGCTGAATAAATGAAGCTCACAAATGAGCCGCCTAGGGCAAGAAACAGCACAACTGGAGTGGTGTGTTCAGCCCAACGATCTAAGCCATAGGCCACTGCAAGACCACCGAGAAGCAGCATCCATATCTGAAGCTTGACTTGTGTCAGCGGGATGGCCCCGGAGGGAATCGGCCTATAGGGCTCATTGATTGCGTCGATCTCGCGGTCGTAGTAGTCGTTGATGGTTTGGGTGTAACCGGTTAGAAGCGGGCCACTCATGACCATGCAGGCCGCGGCTGCAAGCACATCTGGTAGGCGCCATTGGTATTGACCACTGGCAGCTGCTCCACAAATCACCCCCCAGAGCAGTGGGATCCAGGTGACAGGCTTCATTAGCTGCAGACGCAGCTTCCAGATGTTGGTGGTGCCAGAGGCACCTTTGATGCCAAGGAGTTGGCGAGCGTCGCTCACGGCAGGCGCCTCAGGCGGAGGTGACTTCGTCGTCAAAGAACCAGCTGACAGTGCCATCGCTAAGTTCTACGACCAAGCCAATGCCCATGCCGTCAGTCATTTTGTAGCCGGTGACCCTACCAATGTCAGATTTCTTGAGCAGTTCTACCAGTTTGGCTGGAATGCGATCACGAACGCGAGAGACTCGGACCTTGGAGCCGATTCTGTAGGAAGTGGCAGCCTGGGACATGGCCTGCAAGGCTTAGAAGGTGGCGCAACCTTAACAGTCGTCACTGCTTTATCCCAATGGTCGCGCTTCGTTTGATTCCTTGCCTTGACGTGGCTGATGGTCGCGTTGTGAAGGGCGTGAACTTTGTGGACCTTCGTGATGCGGGTGATCCCGTGGAGCTTGCCTGCCGCTACAGCCAGGCTGGAGCTGATGAGTTGGTGTTTCTTGATATCGCTGCCAGCCATGAAGGTCGGGCCACGCTGGTGGCGTTAGTTCGACGTACTGCTGAGGCCGTGACCATTCCATTCACAGTTGGAGGGGGAATCAGCTCTTTGGATGGCATCACAGAGTTGCTTCGGGCCGGAGCCGACAAGGTGAGTCTTAATTCCTCTGCTGTGCGTGATCCAGATCTCGTAGCGCAGGGAGCTGACCGTTTTGGCTGTCAGTGCATTGTGGTGGCCATCGATGCTCGACGTCGTCCTGAGGGCTCGGGTTGGGATGTTTTTGTCAAGGGTGGACGCCAAAACACAGGTTTGGATGTTGTGAGCTGGGCTCGGCAGGCAGCGGAACTTGGTGCTGGCGAAATCCTTTTGACCTCAATGGATGGAGATGGAACTCAGGCTGGTTATGACTTGGAGCTCACGCGAGCAGTCGTGGAAGCGGTGCCGGTGCCTGTGATCGCTTCGGGAGGTGCAGGTTGCCTGGATCACATCGCAGAAGCCTTTACGATTGGCAAGGCCTCAGCTGCATTGTTGGCCTCTCTGCTTCACGATGGCGTGCTGAGTGTGGAGCAAATTAAGACTGATCTGCTGATGCGGGGTTTGTCGATTCGGCCTCTTGAGGCTTGAGGCTTTGTCTTTGTATTCAGCATCACACTCCTAAATTTGGGAGAAGTTCTGTTGGCAAGAGTGCTTTTGGATGTGTTGCTGATCGATCACCCTTGGGCGCAACAGTTGCTCCAAGCAGTGTTCAAGCCCCTGGATGGCATCTTCTTATGAGGCCTGGTGATCCCCAGGCGGTGGAGCAGTTGTTTGATGCGGTCGCTCCTAATTACGACCGGCTTAACGACTTGTTGAGTCTTGGCTTGCACCGCATCTGGAAACGGCAGTTGTTGGCCTGGTTGTCTCCGCTTCCAGGTGAACATTGGCTTGACCTTTGCTGCGGTACTGGTGATCTGGCACTGGCATTGGCCCGCAGGTTGCGACCTGGAGGGTCTGTGTTGGGGCTAGACGCGGCTGCGGCGCCTCTTGCCGTGGCAAGGCGCCGCGCCGCGGTTGAGCCTTGGTTGCCCCTCTCCTGGTTGCAGGGAGATGCTCTGGATACTGGTTTGCCTTCCCATCGTTTTGACGGTGCTGTGATGGCTTACGGCCTGCGCAATTTGGCGGATCCAGGCGCTGGGTTAATAGAGCTTCGACGCCTTTTGCGGCCTGGTGCTCGGGCAGGAGTCCTTGATTTCAATCGCATGGTCGAGGGTTCCTTGGCAGCACGTTTTCAGCGGTTTTATCTGCGAAAGTTGGTGGTGCCGGTGGCGGCCCAGGTGGGTCTGCGGGAGCATTACGCCTATTTAGAGGCCAGTTTGCAGCAGTTCCCAAAGGGAGAGGTTCAGGAGCGACTGGCTCGGGACGCGGGATTTGCCGCAGCGAGTCATCGACCTCTGGCTGCGGGACAGATGGGTGCCTTGCTGCTTACCGCTTGATGAGCTGATCGAGCAAAAAGACTCTTGCGAAAAGACGGATCGATGACTTATGAAGAAAACATTAAGACGCAGTTCGCTGTGGCCTTCCCTCTCCCTTCTCTTCTCTCCTCGATTAAGGACTTGCTTTTGGAGGTGCAGTGGCTTGATGGCTTGATCTTGGTGACTGATTCTCAGCAGGCCACCTTTGTGCCCTTTTCGCAGGTGGATTCTTTGTTGAGCAGGGTGCGGGCACGTCCCAATGGTCAGATTGTGGTTGAACGGTTGTGCATGGCACTCCTTGATGACCATGATGGTGGGGGATCCAAGCCTGTGCTGGTGTTTCAGGGAGATGACAGGTTCTGGCTGGGAATGATGGGCCTGAACGGCAGTCACTCGAACCGTGATGGCGCTGTTGCACACCTCGATCGCTGTTTTGCTCTTAGCAGTTGAGTTATTTACGTCATCAAGGAAGGCCTTGATGAGGGAAGTGCTTCTTCTGATCATGAGAATGTCTGCTATTTGGCTTAACCAGCAGTTGACTTTTTGGCAGAGAGATCAGGCTTTTTGTCTCGTTTCAAATCAGCTTTCACCCCCAGGTGTTTTATATTCTTAGATCAGGCGCAGAAAACCTCTACTAGGTTTAAAAAATTGGAATATCTTCTCAACTTAAAATTGCCGCTTCCTCAAAGTAAGCGTCCTTACTAAACTGGCAAAATCTTCCTGTTTCGAGGAGCAGAAGCAAACTTTAATCTGGCATGAATAGGCTGATTGCCGTAAAGATAACAAGACTTCCATTTCCACGCCTGTTGATATCTAAAAGATCGTTTAAAATCACTAATAATGACCATCATGAAAAGTGCCAATCACTTCTGCTTGCAGGATTTGGCCATTTAGCAGGCCAATTCAATTGGTACTTCTGATGTGAATAACAAGCTCCTGGAGTGACCTTACTGCGCCATTTATGCTGATTTGCATCGATTGGTGTTGATGCTAATAGAATGGTTGTGAATAGCAACACAAGATGTTTTATTGGCTTTTTCGTTAGACAATAAAAACCTTATTGTAGTGAATAAATTGTGCCAAAAACAGCCTCAGCTCATTATTGAAGCAACACACCTTGCCAGAAAGGCTTTGAAGTTATGCTCTGATATTGAATGTGTTGGCGGCATAGACCAAATTAATCTCCTTGGCCCTAATATTGTTGCCATCATCATTTAACTGGCAAAATATGCGATGACTTTTTGGAATGTTGAATGATAAATACAGTATCAACCATTCCAAAGCATGGTCAATGTTGAGGAGAGATCTTTGTTGTGTGCATATTAACTCTTGTTCAGAATAAAGTGCTCTGTTGCGCTTATGAGCTACTAGAATGATGAAGAGAAAGAATTCCAATGATATTCAATGACTTGCCCTAATCGATAACTTCTATGATGCCTTCGGCAACATAAAATGCTAAATCCTCCATGTTCTCTGCCAGCTCTTCTCTAGATATATCCCATTTGCCACACATTTTTGTTGATAATTCATGTTGTTTAGCATGTTCTATCATTGTTTCTACCATATGTTGAGTTAAGCTCATTCCCATTCGGATTTCCAGGTAATCCCATACAGATTTTTCTAAGCGACTAATAAATTGAATATCATCACTACCAGCGTAGTCATATAGACCCATCACCCCTATATGGCAAAAAACCTGCCCTAATTCATCGTAAGCACTTTCAGAGCCTTCTGCATGTTCATATTCTGCCAAGATCCAC
>PVBE012275417.1_pt1 | contig 15452 bp, 10 predicted proteins | sample 1631181 | NCBI WGS metagenome assembly PVBE01 (sample SAMN08397723, study PRJNA350692) | Marine metagenome, whole genome shotgun sequencing project. | isolation source: water | place: Pacific Ocean | collected 2012-04 | reverse complement strand
TATTGTGTTGGCTTAGCCCTTGTTCTATATCACTAAATAAAAAAGGTATTTCATTACAGGCTTTAATTACACCTTCCAAATCTGCCAGCTCGCTGTACGTGGCTTTCCCGCTCGCAGACATTTGATGTAAACAGCAGTTAAAAGCATCCTGGAAATACCTTGCAAATCTTTCGTAAGCATTAATCACATCAATTAGCTGGCTTAATTCTGTATTCGCTTCATCCTTCAGTTTTGCCATGTAGATGCGCTCCGAACGTTCATTTTTCCAGGCGTTTTGACCGGCTTCTGACAAAAGGAAGTTAACAATTTCACTGCGCAACGGTCGATTCTCCGACCGCATGGCAGCATAAATAAGTTTCGCTTCACGCCGTCCTACAGCATTGGGTCTTAAATACGTGGCGAACTCTTCGTGTACATTCCATGCCCACGCTCTTGCCACTTCGCCTTTGCTTAGACCACCAATAATGGCTTCTCTAAACAAACTTACCATTCGATTCCATGATCCATTACCAGTATAAACACCCATCAATTTTTGCTCTTTCTGCCAGGTTTGTAACAGTTCATGCCCAGTTTCCTGTATTAGGTAATCATCAGAAACCACTTTTAATTCGGTGGATAAGGTTCTATAAACTCCATGAAAACCGAAAACGTTCGGTGTCTTTAAGTAGCGATCGGGCCTCAGCGGTAAATTATTTTGAAATGCTTCCTTACCTTTTTGAATTCCAGGTAACCCTTGGATTTGACTGGGATCGTTCCGCATGAACATACTGATCAATCCCTCCACGATATGCCATTCATAAACTTGATATGCAGGGGTGAACCCATCGACAGCATACTCATCTCGGAAGGGTGAGCAAATATGTGCACCAACAACCATTGCCGTTAAATAGCGAGGCTGAGACATGCGTTCCCTTACACCGGGAACAAGCTTTGTTGCAAGCCTATCTGCAATTAGGTAAACACCTAGTGGATCTAATGATCCTCCACTTGTAGTTGCCGGATCATAAGTCGATATATAAGGCAAGGAATAACTCATCTACCTTATTTATCCAGCTCCGTTATTTGGATTATAATTAAAGCTCTCTTGAATTTGTTGATTAACAATAATCTAATCTTTTTAAGAAGTTTTGAATTCAACAATGAAATTAGCCAATCAATCAAATCTTGTAAAAGATTTAATATTTCTACTGTTTTTCGATAATTCTTTTACATCCTGTTCTTAGGTATTGATAAAGCATTACGGGATATAAATTTAAATATTATGAGAATGAATTGCCATTTTGGCAGTGAGGGGCGTCAGTGTGTCGTTTAATATTTAATAATTGTCATAGAACATAAACTGGCATAGTAATTGAAACGTATATGTTGAGTTATTATCATGGAAAATCAACAAATAAATACAAATCCTGAAACGGGTATTAATCCGCTTGAGAAGTATGGTATTAATCTTACCGAACTTTCTAAAGAGGGTAAAATAGATCCAGTTATTGGATGTGAAGATGAAATTCGTAGAATCGTCCAAATTCTATCGCGTCGTAAAAAGAATAATCCAGTATTGATTGGTGAACCTGGTACAGGTAAAACTACTGTAGTAGAAGGTCTTGCCAAACGAATAGTAGATGGTGATGTTCCCGAAAACATTAAGGGAAAACAAATAATCACAATGGACTTATCTGCTATGGTAGCTGGTGCTATGTATAAGGGACAGTTTGAAGAACGACTAAAGAATTTTATAGATGCTGTCAAAGAACAAAACGGTGATATTATTGTATTCATTGATGAGATACATATGATAGTTGGCGCAGGAGGTCAAGGACAAATGGATGTCGCTAACATCATTAAACCCGAATTGGCACATGGAACATTAAAGGTTGTAGGATCTACCACTCTCAACGAATATCAGAAGTATGTGGAACCAGATGCCGCACTTGAAAGAAGGTTTCAACAAGTTTTTATAGCAGAACCAAATGTAGAGGATACCATTACGATTCTACGTGGAATTAAGGATAAGTATGAAGTCCATCACGGGTTAAGTATTAGGGATTCTGCACTTATTTCCGCAGCTGCATTATCAGATAGATATATATCCGATAGATTTCTGCCCGATAAAGCCGTGGATTTGATAGATGAAGCAGCCTCCAAACTGCGCATGGAAATGAATTCGGCACCTGAGCTTATTGATAACCTTAAACGAAAACTGATACAGTTAGAAGTTGAAAGAGAAGCACTTAAAAAGGAAAAAGATACTAAATCAAAGGAAAGATTATCAGAATGTAAAAAAGAAATTAAGGACACCAAGGATCAACTTGGTGTGAATATGGAGGTATGGGAAAAGGAAAAGAAAGCTGTAAGTAACATATCCAAAATTAAAGAAGAGCTTGAGGACGCTAAGTTTCAAATGGAAGCTCATCAAAGAGATGGAAACTATGCAGAAGCTTCGAAATGCCAATACGATACAATCCCTAATCTTGAAAAGAAGATAGAAGAATTTTCTAAGATATTAGAAAATTCCCGGTTTATTAAACTTGAAGTAACTACCGAAGATGTAGCAGAAGTAGTGTCCAAATGGACTGGTATACCTGTAAATAAAATGTTAGAGGGCGAGAAAGAAAAACTGTTACATTTAGAAGATCATTTAAGAAAAAGAGTCATAGGACAGGAAGAAGCATTGAAGAAAACTTCTGATGTTATTCGTATGTCCAAGATGGGTCTTGCGGATGTTGATAAACCGCTTGGTTCATTTTTGTTTTTAGGAAATACTGGAGTTGGTAAAACCGAACTTGGTAAAACATTAGCAGAGGCATTATTTGATGATGAGAAGGCACTTGTTCGTGTTGATATGAGTGAGTTGATGGAACAACACGCAGTTGCCAAACTGATTGGTTCACCACCTGGATATGTAGGATACGATGAAGGTGGTCATTTGACTGAAAAAATTCGCAGACGACCTTACTCTGTTATTCTATTTGACGAGATAGAGAAAGCACACCCAAGTGTATTGAACATTCTGTTACAAGTTTTAGATGACGGTAGATTAACTGATTCAAAAGGCAGGACAGTTAATTTTAAAAACACAATTATTGTAATGACGACCAATCTAACTGAATCTGAACTCAATATATATTTAAAACCAGAATTGAGAAACAGAATAGACGAGATCGTTAAATTCAATGATTTGAACGAAGATGTAATTGAGAAGATTGTGGATTTGCACATTCGCGGGATGATACAAAACATTGAGAAACAAGGTATTACATGTCACGTTAATGGTAGTATTCGCAACTATTTAATAAAGAACGGATATCAACCTGAATATGGCGCAAGACCCATAAACAGATTAATTCGTAGAGATATACTTTCGGAAGTATCCAAGTACATGTTAGAGAATCCTGAAGTGGAATCTATAAATATAGGACACGATAATGGAGTAATTGTGAATGGGTAATATTGTGACCCACCCATTTTCTTACTGTTGATTTGTATTTTCGTGCGGGAACATAAAATCATTAAGATATACAATTGGTTGAATTTTAAGGAATAATGAAGAACAAAGACCTGTTTCAGGAACTCCGTTTTCAACTCAACTACTACCAGATAAAAATGGAAATGTGGTGGTACCATCTATGGGAAACCGAAGAAGAGCGGATCGAAATCCGTGAAGCCCTGCGCAAAAGGCGTGAAAGTGGCGGCTGTTCTATGTGGCGAAATTACCTGAAAGGCCATCCTGAAGCGGCAAAGTATGCCTGGGAAAAAGAATTTGTAAAAGGAATAAAGAATGAGTGATTATGGGACTGTATTTTCAAAAACACTCTATATTGATAAAAAAGACTGGTTTATAAGTGATTAATCCGCTGGATGAGGTTATCAATAAGTTCAAATATAGTACAAATGCGCACATTCCCTATGGATATGAACCAGTGAAGAATAAGCGAAAACCGACTAGCTGCTGCCTGCTATGCAGAAAAACCATTGCAGAAATTGGAGGTAAACGCATTGCTACTCAAAAGACACTGGGTACCTATCTATCTAATATGTTTAGAGCCGGTGGAGATCCAGCCTTTCCTGAGTTTAGTATAAAACTTAACGAATCTACCTTCATTGTTCTTTATGGCATTAAAGACATATGGACTAAAAACATAATAACAAAGGTGAAAGAAGCTTATCTCAATAATGAACACCCCTGGTTTTGTCAAAAGTGTGCAGGTAAAGTTTGTCAAATTTGTGGTCAAATATTAAACCACCCTGTAGGTTCAAATGTGATTTATGAAAATGGAAGTATGTCCCACGTCCCAGCTTTGGGTTATAACCCAGGTTGTGTTTATTATAAGTGTTCTAACTTTAGAGGAAGGAAATCAAAATGAATTCAATTAGATTAATTGTTTTTTCTATTTTGTTAATTGTGATCGCTGGGTGTGATATTTATGGGGATGATTCAGAAAAAGAAGAAAAAACCATTGTGTTTACCATCGAACCACGCCTGAATATGGATGATAATGGTTTTTACCATCTTACACTTAACCAAGGAGGGTGGCAAACGCTGCACCGGGTTAGTGGTCATGCAACATATCAAGACGGTACACCTGCGGAATTTGTATGGGTAGAATGGGAGTCTAATCTTTATTGGTATCTCGGTGATACCTTAGGCTATATTGTAAATCAATACCTGAATAATAGTGGAATTTATGTATCAGTGGATACTTCATATATCATCGGATTTAATGGAATGGAAGTTCCTACATCAAATACAATTAGTTATAGTAATGCTAGTGGTGAAGTCAATAATATGGTCGCACCTGTGAAGACAATGGTTGGAGATACATTAACGATTACCTGGTATTATTCTGATGGGTTTGACATACGCAATGGTGCCATTGAAATAGTATTGAACTAATAATATTTTTTGTTAGGAAAATTAACAAAAAAAGATGTCGCCGGGGAAATAGCAAAGCTTAGGATGATAGCATTTCCACCAGAAAAAATTATTGGATCTAGATATGAATCAAAAAGATTTAGTAATTTTAAAAATATGTAGAATATATATGTATGTAGATTATAAATAATTAAGTAATTTAATGAGATTGACCATATCTAAAAGTACAGCATTACAAGATCTTCCTATATCGCTAGAGGGGTAGATAGACTGAATTATCCACTTGCTTCGGCAAGTGAATAATTATGGGTGCAAGGCCCATCCCCTCTTCAAATATGTAAACAAGACTTTTAAGATAGTTCTTAATGCTTTCAGGGCAACAGGGGTAACAATAGAATTGCAGCATACCGCAATTCCTTTCATGATCTGTTAATTTGGATTTGAAATCATTCATGATTTTTTCTTCTTTTTTTTAAAAAATCAAAATCACAATTAGATAATAGATAGATTATTTTAAATAGTTCCAAGTCTATTTTCATTTGTTGGTATCTTTATTTTCTGACCATACTTTTGCCAGCATGGCCATTGTTTTTTGTCGCTCTGGGGATAATTTTTTAATTCTCTTTTCGACAGCTTTTCTATTTTGTTCCATAGACTTGTCGATATCATCTAGCTCTTTTGCTATAGCTTTATCTAGGGTTGCAACCTTTGCTTTTAATTGTCCTGCTTTTTTTAATTCAGGATCTGTTTCTAGAGCTTTTATGTTTTTAGCTCTATTATTCTTTTTTATTAAATCAAAAGTTGAATTAATAAATTTCTTTAAAAAACCCATAATAATTCCTTTAACATTATTATCAGATACTAAAAATATAGTTATTGTTTCTGTAAGTAAACGAATACATTTTTATTACGATCTTGATAGTGAATGGGAATCGAAGAAAAAATAACATTTGTGATTCATGGGAATTAATCTTACTATTTGACCAACTATTTGACCAACTAATTGGAGGAAACATAATTATGGCAGATCTAAGCGTAAATGGAAGAAAAAAAGTATCAACTTTAGCAAGAGAGTTTAAACAAGAGTATGGTTTAACACTTGATGTTAAAGAAGGTAAAGGTAACAGGAGTGCCGATACGCGTAAGACTCTTGCTGAAATCAGAGGCCCCAAAGCACCTAGTGGGAAGTCATTTTCAATCAGGGCGAATATGAATGTTGGAAACCTAGAAAAGAAATTTTTAGGAATGGGTATTAAGGTAAACATCAAAAAAGCTAGAGGTGGTTTTATTGATAATAATGTAACCTTGGGAAGTGTTCGCAAAGAAAAGGACTAATATATTTTCCTATAATCATGAAAGAAGGGTTATAATTATAGCCCTTCTTTCGAAAAAAGTCCAGTGGGTCCCTTTTGTGGAGGTTTTTTGTTTATAGACATTTAGGGAAGGTGGGATGTAAAATCGCTTATATGACACCGGTTCCTACCACTAGTAATTATCAATGGCTGATGAGTATATGCAGACTAGGAAAATGGTACTATTTAAATTGGGCGAAGTCTTGACATTTTGTCACGGCCTCACGCCACGATAAACCACATACGATTATTACTTTTCTTTACCACCAATCAATTTATACGCAATTGCGCCTAGCACTGCACCTACAATCGGTGCAATCCAGAATAGCCATAGTTGTGATGTCGCCCAATCACCCACAAACACTGCTACACCAGTACTACGTGCCGGATTTACAGAAGTATTAGTCACAGGGATGCTTATCAAGTGAATAAGCGTTAGACATAAACCAATCGCAATAGGGGCAAAACCTGCTGGTGCACGTTTATCTGTTGCCCCTAAAATAACAATGAGGAACATCATGGTCATGACGACTTCAGTTACCAGTGCAGCAATCAGAGAATATTTACCTGGTGAATGCTCACCAAAACCATTAGCAGCAAAGCCTGAAGCAACAACATCAAAACCAACTTGACCTGATGCAATTACATACAGCACACCACCAGCAATAATGCCACCGACAACTTGGGCGATGATATAAGGTAGTAATTCACTCGCAGGGAAACGACCGCCAGCGTATAGACCAATCGATACTGCTGGATTTAAATGACAACCAGAAATATGACCGATCGCATAAGCCATTGTCAACACAGTTAAACCAAATGCCAAGGACACACCAAGAAGACCAATACCAACTTCGGGAAATCCTGCTGCAAGAACAGCACTACCACAACCACCTAACACTAACCAAAATGTCCCAAAGCATTCTGCAATATATTTATTCATTATACGGGTTCCTTTCATTATTTATCCTGCTAATTCATAATGCAACTGATCCAAATACAAATAATAGTATGTAAGCAAGTAATGCAAGTAATGATTTTTCATATACTCCAAATTAACTATTTAACATAAAACATAAGGAATGAAAAAAAACTTGTTAAAACAAAATCTGACGAATTGTTTTGTTTATAGACATTTAAGGCTTTTATAATGTAATATTATGTAGCTGAACAGTTCTTATCAGCTTCCATAGTACCAGAAGTGCCAACCGGTTATCCTACAAATAAAAAGGAGTATCAAATGGGGCAATGTATAAACATATAATAGAAATTGAATCTATATAGTATTATTCGATATTGTATTGTACAATTCTTGTGTTTTCGCCAAAATGAGTATCAATGGTATTTATTTACAATAAAAGTATGTACTTAAAGCATATCCCCCTGTTACTTATTTACTGTTTATCGCATGTTTTTTGTGGTGAACAGTCAAATGTAATTCAGGAAATAAATGACAATATCAAACACGCTGATACTTACTATTGGCTTTCCAGGGCTAGAAGTAGCCCGGTAACAGATATTGATAAAAATATCCTTTATTTGACTAAAGCAAAGAATGGACTAGATAAAATTGAGTTAACTGAAGAAACAAAAACACTACGCCTTAAAGTTACTAGCGGGCTGGATGAGTGTAAAATTCAAAGAGATGAAGCTTTAGAAGAATTGCGCAATTATACCCCTTTGTTTTCCTTATTAACTGGTACAGAAGATATTATCGAATATTTCGATAATCCGTTTGAGGTTGCTATAGAAAAAAGTATTAACGGTGTCATTGAAGGCAAAGCATTTTTTGCAAGATATGCCTTTTTATTATTTGTAATTGTGGTAACTGAACCTTCTGATGACTCGGATTTAATTATAGAAATAGCTCACCATTATATTAATAATAATACGGCCTTTTACGCACTTACAACGCATGAATTAGCAGGTATAATGAATGAAGATGAGATGGCTTTGTTGCACAAAATTGACGAGCATCCTGATATCCTGAATAGAATAAACCAAGCAGTCGCAAGTAAAGGTATTGGAATTTTTGAAGTTGTATTTAATGATCAGATAGATAATCTTTATTATGCTTCTTCCTATTACAAGTTCTGGAATCCTGATAAAGGGAAATTTGATAATCAAATGGGGTCCTATGAGTTTGTAGAAACGCCAAACAGGGGCGGGTTTTTCCTTATTTTATTTTTGTTGCTTGGATTTCCAATAACATTTATTTATAACAGACTCAACCCCGGGAGCGAAGGGACCTTCGCTCCACTCTGGCTTTCCTCTGCAGCTGCTGGTTTTGCCATTGTCTCGGCAGTGTTTATATTTAAAGGAATTTCTGCGCTGAATATCAATGGCAGTCAATTTATCTGGTCCTTAAATGGGATTGGCTGGCTGATTATATTCACACTTATTATCAGTCTTTTACCATTGCTCATAGTGTACCTCAGTGCATCGAGAATTGATAAGATTAGTTCAATCCTTAATAATCCGGAAACAGTTTCTGCGCTGACTTTTGGGACTTTTTTAGGGAGCTTCATGTTTTTAGCTAATATTGCTACTGTGCGGCTTGGAATTCAAAATTCACTGGGTATTTTTATCCTATCCATAATTTGTACTGGTATAGCGGCGTTCTTTTTTGGCAGGGCATATTCAAAAAATGCTATCACAAACGATAAAGCAGCAGGTGTCGAATATATTTTGATACTGATTGGTCTAATTATGTATAGCGCTTTCATTCTGAAATGGGATTTCCAGTTGGCTGTTTTTTCTTCAATTGCATTGTTGCTGTTTACAGCGCTCTCATATTTGCTCCCCAGTAAAGTTTTTCAGGCACTTGATGCTATCAAAAGTAAAGCGGTAACTGAAGAGGTCATAGAAGGAGAATCAGGTATTGCCTGGTTAAGGAAGGAAATAAGAGAGCCAGCGTTTTTTAACAAACCCTGGAAAGATGAATTTAAGTCAATAACAGATTTTGTAACTGTAGGTGGCCTGGAAGATCCTGAAATTGAGGTTGTGTTTATTGAAGCAGATATGGGCTGTGGCAAGACGCGTGTAGCTGTAGAAATTGCGCAGAGCATCAAAAAAGAACATGATAAGGAATTTCGGACAACAGTACTTTTTGGTGATTGTGACGAATTCAATAATGAAGCTGATTTAGTACCCTATGAGCCATTTGCCCAGGCATTATCCAGCTTTTTGGAAATTGGGAGATTTGCTAATCCTGCCGAGAAAGCCGAACAAATGAAGAACAGTCTGGTTGGTCAGGGCTTGAAAACTGCCTTGGGTGTAGCCGGCGCCGGAGCACTGGGAGTCTTACTTGATGCTGATGATAGTGAACAAGGTAAAAGAACAGACACCAGAGAAATGACAAAAATCATTGCCGGGACATTAACAGAATTATCGAATGAGAAAGATGGTAAAGAAGGAAAAGTGGTTTTTATTATTGATGATACCCAGTGGATGGATGAGGATACTTTTGAGTTACTCCAGGGACTTTTTGATATTCTTTCAAATAATTTTGAAAACAACCAGGTTAGTTTCATTTTTACCAGTCGTATAGTAAATGAAGAGGATAAGGTTAAAAAATACCTCAAAGAATTAGAGGTAGCTAAGGTAATCAAAATCAATAATACCATCACGCCTGAAATTCTTGAAAACGAGGAAGTCATCGATGGTGTTTTGGATAATCTCAAATTTGATTATAGAACAAAACTGGCGTTTAAAAAGTATCTTTCCGAACATGGTATCCAACGACCACTTCATTGCCTTCAGGCAATTGAAACCGCCATCGAAAAGGAAATGATTAAAGCATTTGGTGACAGTTTTATTTTGGATAAGAACGCTAATCTTAAAGAATTACCACCACCCAATGATTTTATGCGCATGGTAGAAGAGGAACTTTCCGGATTAGACCCGAAGTTAATTGGTATACTGCAGTGTGCCGCCATTATGGGAAGATCTTTTAAGGCCTCTATAATTTCTGAAATATACAAGTTGGACATGCTAGAATTCCTGGAATTAGTAAAAGGAGCTGAGGATCGAAACATTGTCAAGGATGTGTCTACTGAAGATGATGTTTATGAATTTATTGAGAAACGTATGGTGGGGATATTCCGGAATTTAGGGTATACTTCAGACCAGAGTAGTACAATAACTCAAATGGTGAGGGAATACCATAAGCGCTTTGTAGAGATAAAACGCGGTGAAATTGAGGAAAATAAACTACTACCTAACCAGATACCATACAGGGATATCTTATCCTTAGCATCCCACACAAAAGCAATACCTGATGTTTATCCTGAAGATGCGATTCTATATAATCAATTAGCAGCTGAAAGATCTTATAAAAGAGGCCTTTTCAATGTAGCGTCCGGGTATTTTGAGAATGCGCTGGAATTTACCAAGGATAGTAATCTTAAGGATAAAGATGAGAAATTGATTAATCTTTATTTATCCTACTCAAAATGTTTACTTGACGAACAAGCCAAATTTGATGATGTCGCGATATTGATTACTGAAGCTAAGAATATATTTAAAAGATTAAAAAAGGGTCAATTTGAATCAATAGAAGTGGAAATCAGATTATTGGATTCTCTCAATAATTATCGCAATGCGAACTGGTCTGAGGCGGCAAACATAGCAGAAAAAGTGGTAAATAGTTCCAAAGCAACCATGACGCAAAAAATACGCGGAAAATTTTACAATATAGCAGCTGGAATATCCAGGAAAGATGAACCCGAAAAGAGCAGAGATGAACATATGAAGTTGTTGGTTAAATCAGCTGACCAATTAGAAGAAAAAACACTCAGTGACCCCGAAAGGATCGAATTGTTAAAAGTACGATCTGAAGCGCTTAACAATCTTGGTTTTGTATTGTTACACAACCTAAATCTAGCTGAAGAGGCGTTACCATATTTCACGGATGCTATCGAAATCAACAGCAGACCTGAAATAAACGACCAGAAAGGGATCGGTATTGCTAATGGAGGTTTAGGTGATTGTTATAAAAAACTCGGAGAAATAGAAAAAGCCAGCGAGCATTATCAAATAAATCTGGAAATATCCCACAATAATGGTGATAAACAGGGTATTGTTAGAATGACGAGCATGCTTGGTGAAATCAAGTATGAGATTGCAAAGAATGAGGATGAAGAAAATTCCCGTATGGAACTTATTGACGAAGCAGAAGACTACTATGAGGAGAGCCTGGCGACAGCGGAAGACCAGGAAAATATTATTGGAGTGATTTTTGCATTTTCAGGATTAATCAAGGTCATAGTCCTATCTGGTCATTATGAAAAATGTGAGCGGGTTTTCTTAATGATAAATGAAACGGCACCAGGAATAGAAAAAGCACCTGATTTTGCAAGAGATGCGCTTAAAGCGGCAGTAGCAATGCTTTCAGAAAATACTGATGCTTATGATCAAGATGTTAAAAAGATTTATGCAATGATGAAATAATCAATATGCTAAATGGAGGAATACTATGAGTAATGAAAATTTTGAATTAAATAATTATCCCAATTTAATCGCAATCCCATATAAAAAAACTTTAAATGAAAAAGACCCCCAACGTAAAGATCACCAGCGCATTTGCCTGGAGATGATGCTTGCATTTAATGCTTCCGTTTGCCTGGCAAATTATTATCATTACAAGACTGCGGAAGAAGGTAAGGATGTAAAAATCGGCCAGGCACTGCCTGACTTGCCAAGTGATCCTAAATTACATTTTGATTTGGGCATGATGTCCATCGGAAAATGGAATCAGATTACACGTGATACTGCCAGTGTATTATTTGATGCCACCAGTAAGGGGAAGGATAATGATTTTTTAGTTGCTGATATCGGGTCCATGTATCGAAACAAGGGTTCTGTATGGAATAAGAATGTAAATAACTTAATCAGTTTGAGAAATCAGGATGCCCATGGCCAAATCATATCTGATGAAGCGCTGGAAGGTGAACTAAAAAACCGCCAAAAAATGGTCGACCAATTGATGAAAGAAATGAGTTTTTATGCAAACTATAAACTTATTGTACCAATTGATGACGAAGTAAAGGAAGGTGTATTGGTGCATATCTGTAAAGATCTTTCTGGCTCTGGAGATGGTGTTATTGAGCTAAGTGATGAAACGATAAAAACTGAAATAGATCGCTATGGCACTTATCTTTACAACACAAAGAAAAAAACATGTCTGGCATTGAATCCAATGGTTGTCAATTATAATTCATCGCCAGAGACTGAGGAATTAGATAGCTACGTCTACTCTAAAACAGCCAATAATAAAAAGGATATACACTATTCCAACTTCCAAGGTGCAATTGATTTGAAAGAAAGCAGCCAGAGCTCTGTTGGATCTTTACCAACACCCCAGGAATTATGTCGGAAATTTTCCAAGTTTAGGGTAACGGTTGAGGATGAAAATCTCATTAACAGGAAAGAGCCAAAGATTTCGATCCATCGCAAATTCAAGTCTGGTTCTTCCATTATTGATGAAGAAGTATTTTTAGATATAACCATTCAAAATAATGGTGATGCAGATGCTCAGGATTTAGAAACCGTGCTTGATTTTCCTAGAAAAGGATTTCAACTGTACCAGAGTGTGGATGATGAATCCATTACAGGGGGTGATACGTTTCAAAAGAAGTCACACATGATCGAGATAGATGAGTTACCGGCTAAAAAATCCAAAAGATTTTCCTACAAGTTCAGGGCAAGAAATTTTGGCGGGCAGTACCAGTTTGATGAAATGGCGATGACCTATAGTTTCCTGGATGAAAACTCGGATAAAATGATAACACCAAATCTTGATGAAGGTGTTAACGTGGCTCTAGCAGATCCAGTTATGCATCAGGTACTCGATCCCAATGATCCGGAGGGCCAGGTTCCAATTGTGAACCTGAAGTTATCCTATAGCGATCACACTCCCAAAATTGGAGATGAAATTGATTTTATTGTAGATGTTGAGAATATTGGTAAAAGTATTGCCAATAATGTGGATATCCACATTTTTCCGCCACCGGAAGAAATGGATCTGATTAGCGGCAGTACCAGCTGGCGGGGTAATATAAATCCATCAAGTAAAGTAACCCGGAAATTTAAACTTCGACCAAGAAAGCAGGGCATTTTCAATATAAAAATGCGAGATATACTTTATACCAACTCTCAAGGCGATCTTTTTAAGACATTAGCTTATGAAGATCACAAGATCCTGGTACAAAACTATACAAAGAATAAATATCGTTTTATAATGGAAGATGTATGGGATGACCTTGTTGTAGAGGATGCTGAACAAAAGCAGATAGATAACCAGCCTGACTTTAAAAAGTTTTTAGAAGAAAATAAGGAAAGCGCGCAGAAAATATTAAGTGACGTAAAAATCCGCGCTGTAAAAAAAGTGATGAATGATATTCTTTCCAGGATATCATTACCTGTAAAACAGATCATTAAAAAAGGTATGATCGGATACTGCCTGGGAGATTATCCTTTTTTCATCATTGATTTCACTAATGCAGAACAGATTGATTTGTTACTATTGGGTGAGTTTGATAATGATAAGTCCATTCAAGGAATAATGAAACCGCTGAAGGGTAAAAAACTTAGTTTAATGAGTGATCCTATTACCTGGAAAGGGAAATTTACCAATTTCAGGTTCAATTCTATTGGCTTAAGCAGTTTAGGTGAAGTAGGCGGATCTCAATTATTAAAACGATTGATAAATCAGTCTGTTAGATACGTTGAAAATACCGGGTTTTACATGAGTGAGTTTCTGAACAAATTGGGACAAAGCTTAAACTATGATGATTTATTCTCACGAATCTACCTGACCGAAAAACGTATCAAAGGTATTGTACGAGATGAATTACAAGATATGCTCAAAATACAAGCTATTTGGCTATTTAAGCCACAAAAGTACTTAAATATGGTTGCAGAACGAACCCAAGGAATGGCTCAGGAACTTTTTGAGTTAGGATATAAAAAAACAGGTAGGTTTAATCAAAATGGTAAATGGGAAGACAGTGAATCAAAATCAACATGTGTAAGATTATATCATAATGAAAGGTCTGATAATTCAGACCAGGAAATGACAGATTTGCTGAAAAAGTTCCTGGTTGATATTGCTCAAGCTAGTTCAATGGTGGCCTATAAGAAAAATGTTAAAAAAGAGAACAAAGAATATTTTGAACATTTGCTTGAACTGATGCAGGAAACGGAAAAACTCGAATCATTTCACTATCGTTCCGAAGACAGGGGAATTGTTTTCTACAAAGGGGACGAACTACCGCTTTATCAGCCGGGAACAGAATATTTCTGTTTTGAAGATAAACCCCGAAGTACCACCTTGAAATTCAGATATATTGACCGTGATATATTTCGTAAGTTGGGTAAAATAGAATGTGAATTGAAAGATTACTGGTTATATCATGTAGAATATGATGAATCCATTAAAGATACTATTGATGAAATAATACGTGCATCTATCATTAATTCTGGTAATGGAAAACAGCAGATTTCACATGACTGGATACTGGATTGTATTAAGGAAAATATAGTTCAAAACTTGGATAAAATATTGCAACGTACCCTCGATAGTGAAGGTGACTGGGTGAAATATTCAGAGATTGATAGTAATCTAACGATGAAAGGGTTAACTACGGTATGGAATAAGCGTAACCTGAAACATTTTCTTGAATATGATAATAATTACTTGAATGAAGATGGTACCAAAGGCCGGGTGAAACTAATAGCTAATCAAAATCTGATAAAGCAAGTTTTAGACAATTTAGGAAAATAAAAATACTCATAAGCCCAAGTGGATTCCACATTATTTAAAACAAAATGTGGTGGTTTCATGCACCTCACAACAAATGTTAAGGAACACTTAGAAGCACATGCGGGAATCCTTGAATTAATCCCGGAAATTGCGTCTAGGGTCATCCTGCCTATCGATGGCAGCAGATTAACTTGTCAGATCAGTCTTGAAAGGGTTGTAGGGCAATCCAGTTTAATAGAAACCCAGAAAATAGGTTTATCTGAGACAGCATGGTTTGCCATCAGGAAAAACCGTATGAAGGCAAGCCGGATCGTTCCAGATGTAGCGTCAGTGGATACAGAAATAGTATCCATTGTTGCCAATCCTGTTGAGAAAAATTCTTATGAACTAGTTACAGCCTGGTTTGGCGCTATGGCACCAAAAGAGCCTTGGGATCCTGATCTGATGGATGATCGAAAGGATGAGG
>PVBE011305431.1_pt1 | contig 15454 bp, 17 predicted proteins | sample 1631181 | NCBI WGS metagenome assembly PVBE01 (sample SAMN08397723, study PRJNA350692) | Marine metagenome, whole genome shotgun sequencing project. | isolation source: water | place: Pacific Ocean | collected 2012-04 | reverse complement strand
CTTTGATAGCTAAGGAAAACCGGAACCTCTTCGAGTCCCGACTTTTTCGCGAACCATACTAAATCTTCGTTTCCTGTAATCTTAATTCTGCCATTTTTACCGATAGCCAAATAGACCGGGCCATTGGCGCCATTTTGAATGAAGTCCTGATAAGCAGTGGGGTCTTCCAACTTGTCTTTTAATCTCTGGTATGTACTATCGAATCGCCTTTGCTTGACATCGAAGACCTCGTGGGGATGTCTACTGTAGCGCGAGCAGTAATGCCACAGTTCGCTAACGGGCATCATGGTGTGATATTGCATTTGATTGGTATTAGTAGGCATATCATAAACCTGTACGCAACCTTCTACCCAATCATCTTTGATACTGTCGAGTGTTGGGGTTGGCGTTGGTCGTGGTGGAGTGTTGGGGAATCTAATATCGCCTGCCCATCCAGTTTTGCCGCCGACTGTAGATCCCATGCTTGCACCAAAGCCTTGTTCATGTAGTTTGTCCATGGCTTCGCGCACAGTTCGCACGGTTCCCTGTATGTTAGTCCTGTGGATTGCCGACCAGTTAATAACCTGAATCCCTGCGATCTTTCTAACCGCTGGCAGCAAAACCTGATCGCGGTAATCAACACGACTTTGTGAGCCGAGAAGCTCGAACTTCACCTCAAAAATGGTAAACATCTCTGTTGGGGTAATACGTCTCTTGGAATCAGCAATGGGGCGGACGGTAGTCACCGCTTCGATCCCTCTCATTTCTGCCATGATCTCTGCATCTGTTCCACCGATACCATCAACAACGCCGCAACTAAGCTGCACACGGTAGATGCGAAGATCGTGGGATGGATCTCTTTTCTTCTCTGTGAGCTTTTGAACTCTCATGATCTGTTCTTCAAGTTGTGCGTCTGGATCTGTTCTGTCGCCTTGTGCCATAATTGACCTCGCTTGTGCAACCTCATCGGGTAAGGGTGCCTCTATTTCTGGTTTTTGGGAGGGATTTACTATCTTGTCATAAATCTCTGGGTATGTCTTTGGGCCTTCCCATGTATAAGAGTTTATTTGGTCGTGTGATGCTCCCATTTCTGCTAGCTGTGCCCTGACCGCTTCCCCAAAGTTTCGGGGTGTGCCCGCTTCACGATCTGGTGAGAACTCGTACGCCATTTCGTTGCCGGCTTGAAGGGGACCTAGGAAGTTCTCTATCCAAGCGCGCTTTTCGTATGCGCGCATGTGATCGAACGCATCATCTGTCCACTCAACAAACGCCATTGACGAAGCTAGCCGCTGAATCCAGCGGTGGTGTTCTCTGGAATCCCATTCTGGAGGACCTACGTTGCGGATGTAAGTGTCGAGAGCGTTAATGTATTGGCTCATTGTGCCTCTGGACGAGCGTGCTTGCAGGACTTTCTTTCGCTGCTCCTCGTACTCTTCGATGGATTCCTTGTAAATTGTCTCAAAGGCTAGCTTTACTCTATCCATGTTCTTGTCGATGTACTCAATAAACTTAAAAGCACCCTCGATTTCTTTTTCTGTGTCAACTGCTTTGACAGTAATCTTCATACCAAAGCCAAGGTAGCGATCTTTGTCGTTCTTTAATCGGGCGCGCTGTTCGGGAGATAACAAACTGTCGTTCTCAACGAGATAGGTCGAAAAGAACACTGTTTTCGCCATGTCGATTCCAAACGCATCTTCAGGTTTGTCGTATTTAGGATCTCCGAAGTCAAAGTTCATTTGGCGGGCAACATAAGCGTTTGCTTCTGCTTCGAGTCTGCGAAGTTCGGCTGCCAAAGCTCTCTTGGCTTGTCCTGTGTGTTTTATGTATTGTGTTCTGGCGCTATCATAATCGACGGTGCCGCCAATTATGGCAGCAACATCAGTGGTAACCATCTGTGTCTGACCACGAGTCGCGACCAAGCCAAAGGGCACGATAACGTCCGTTGTCTGGAAGCGCTCGGCTCCTGAATCGTGGAAGAGCGTAAACCACATCTCTCCGTCATCGTCGGGACCCTGATAGCGGAAATAGCGCAGTTCTTCTGCCCACTTTTCGTGGTCCTCGTCTTCGGCCTTCTTATCAAAATGTGATGGCGCAAGGTATTCTAACTCAATGAGTCCTTTGCGAACCTGTTCATGTATTTCGTCGATCTTGGAGTCCCATTCGTCATGAAGCCATTGACCTAGACTTTCCGCCAGATCGGGGCCATTGCCATGATCGTAATCCGCTGGTATAGAGTATTCAACATTGAAATAGACTTCGCCTCGCATCATTGTTAAATCCCATGAGATCTCTTCTTCTCCCTCACCGCGAGAGAGCATCTCCTCTATTTCGCGTGTGCCGGGTGACTTGTGGTGATAGGATACTGGAAAGACTATGGATGCTGTGCCGTCTTCAAAGTAATCCTCTTCGAATCGAACGACAAAGTAGGGGACACTGTTGTCTCCTAGGTCTGCTTGGAACTCTTGCTTGACCGATACTGCATTCGGTAGCCTAACAGAGAGACGGCATGAGCCCCAAGCCGTTACAGACGGCGCCATGTTCTGATCGTCCCAATCGTTAAACTCCTCTACTTCTGCGTCTAGACTACAGGCTTCAAAGTTCCCATTCCATGCTCTAACTATGCTCTCAACCTCGTCAACAGTCTCTTGAAAAATCTCTTCCTGTCGATTTTCGTATTCATCTTCATCATACTCGTGAGACACGTTGACGCCATCCCTATACTCATCAGGGAATCCGCCTTCGGCGAAGAAGTTATTAAGTATTGTCCCGTCCCTATAGTCTTCGTAGCTACCGCCATGGCGAGTAAGCGCGTTCCAATTTGGGAGAGTGACCTCTCCATTTGGTCCTGTGAACAAGTTTTTCTGCTCATCCCAAGTCCATTTACGCACGGCCTCAAGAAACCCAGGAACACTTAAACCATAGAGGCGCTGCTCTGGGACCGCGAACTCTATGTCCTCTTCATCATCAACAAACTTACGCAATCGTACGCGGGCTCTTGCGCCGATGCCCTCAATACCACGATGTCTATCTCTGAAGATCTCTTGATCATCGAAGTCGGAGATGTCTGTAATCTTCTTCTTTTCTGGTGCTTTCGGCGGTTGAGGCGCCTGCAGATTTAAACCGTTGAGACTGAAGTTGTCTTTATTAACTGCTGCTGTCGCTGCTCGGATGAACCATTCGTCATTCAGATGCTTGCGAACAGATGTGGGCAACGATGTGAAGGCGCTACTATTACTATCCTGAATGCCATCGATCACTTGATCGACATCATCGTGTTTCTTTGCCCTGTTGCTGGATGCGATGCGCGCGGCGACATTGGGAAACTTCTCATAATACTGTTTCAACCAAGTGGTGGCTTCTTCTTTCTGATCCCACTCTTTCTTCTTTCGTTCGTAGTCTGCGTATTCAGCCGATAGTCCTACGGGTTGAGTGGGTGGTCTCTTGTAGCCGTATTTATCCATCGTATCTTCTGGCGAGGCGGCTATAGAGTTGTCTCCGAATCGATGAACTGCCTCGGCTGCCGCGGCAACGTTCTTCACAGTAAGCCACTCTGGGCCAAACCCAGAGATGTTCCCCAGACTGTGTGAGTATTTTGGAATGAAGTGTTCTTTGGCGTATTCTTCGTAGTCTATTTCTCCGCCGTCAAGTGCGGTTTGCGACCACTTGTTATCAAAGTCTTTCTTGCCATACTGGTGAAACTTTTCGCTGTGAGTCAGTCTATCCACCATGGTTATTCTAAAGCGCCTATCGTCAGCATGTTCTTTAGTAGTTAAATAGTTATAACCAAAACCCGGCATCATCTCTTTGCGCTCGTCGAAGTCGGAGGCTCGGAAGATTGCGGCAAGGGCGGCTGATACATTCTCTGGTGTTAGGTTATGAGCCCAGTCACCGAACCTCTTTTCGTACTTCGGAATGAAATACTCGCTCGCGTATCGTTTTCCAGAGAAGACTCCTTTCTCGTTTAAAAAGGGCTTGATCTCGTCAGGAGGCTCAAAAGTCCACCGAACACTAGCGCCTTCATTGGCTGCAAGTGTCCTTATAAGGCTCTCCCTAAACTCCATGTCTTCTTTTACGCTAGGATCTTCTCCAAGATCTCCGTCCATAAGCTTTTCGTACTGCTGTGGGGATACAAGATAAGCAATCGGTCCATGTCCGCGACTTTCGGCGACAGCACAATGAAACTCCGAAGCGCCCTCACTGTGGCAAGACCTGATTTTGTCAATGTCGCTCATGCGGAGAACATCGAGAGGGTGGCGAGACAAGATTGCCATCATGCCTAGTTCATCTTTGTCAACATCTTCCTTAAAGAACTGCTCGATCTGTTTCCATTGGTCTTCTTTAGTATAGTAGACCTGCCTCTTTCTCCACCAATCCTGCAGTTCTATTGGTATGCTTTTATTCTTAAGGATCGCGCGAGACATTGTTGTCTCGTCTTTCTTCTCAACAGTCTCGCCTGCCCTTGGCCCCTTGGGGATTGTGATGGTGCGAGTCTTCGTGAGGCGCAAGTCGGCAACCTCCGTGTCAACCTCATACTCCTCCACGGGTCGCGGATCGGGGTTTGTCTCTGGGTTGACTTCGCCAAAGCCTGCTGGTAGCTCTCCTACTCTGCGGCGTTCTTTTTGCTTGACAGTCTTTACTGGGAACTTGCGCTTGTGATAGGCGGCATCCTCTGGGTTCTCTGGGACTTCCCATCCTTCGGCCTTAAGTCGGTTAACCACTTCCAGTAGCTTCTTTGCGTCCTCGGACTGCAGCGGTATCGCTCTACGTAGCTTGCCCTTAAACAGATCGTCAAACGAAAGCATGTCGTATTCATCGCCAAACCAGTCCATAACATTGTCTGCTTCTTGGCGTGAGATCTCATCGAGGAGTTCGGTGCGCTCTAATAAAGCAGCAACTCTATTATTCACCTCCTCTGATTCTTGATCAAAAGTTGGCTGGACAGTGCAACGGGAGGCTTCGGTACGCAAATAACGAAACCATTTGTCGGTAGAATAACTCATCAAATTTCCTCCAATACAATAAATAGTTGGTTATTTTACATTACTTCCAAAAGAGTTGGACCGCTACAATCATGCAAGAGAGAAGCACACAAACCATTGTCTTGGTTGTTAGCATAGTCTCGCCCATGAAGTGCCATGTAAGGAGCGGGAACGCAAGATAGGAGGCAGAGAATGCGAGGAACCTAGACGTCCACAGGGCGCCTGTTGCTTCCACAATGAGTCTAGACCCCATTAAGAAGCAAAGCCCCGTAGGAACGGCGTACAACGCCACTGTGAAGATGGGGTGTTTCTGCCACCACTGCCACACAAACTGTGAGTTTAGCTGAAACCACGCTAATATGTGCCCCATCACAAACAGCCCGAAGCCTGCGATCACACTATAGCTTGGCAATTACAAGCTCCTTGCACTGGGTGCTGTCGGTGGTTATGTTACCGTTTTCGTCAACCATTGTCACACATTCTCTATCATATAACTCCAAAAGTTCGGGGTGATAAAAATAAGTCAATATAACATTATCAGACTTGTAAAACAATTCTCTTAAATCCTTGTGAATAATAGGTGTTTGTTCCACACCATATCTTTTTGATGGACTTAAAAAATCATAATCATAGGTGCCGGCAGGAATCACTATCTGATGTGTTTGAGGAATTGTCTCAACTTGCTCAATAATGCTCATTTCGTGATGATAAGTTGGAAACCACCTATCGCTGGGGCGAAAGGCACGGAGCTTGCCAAACAAAAATTTCTTGGCAGCATTTTGCTCTATCTTTCCTGAAGATATTGTACCATCTTCTGAAGAAATAGAGACTATAAAAAATAAAGCCGCCCTCATATAGACGTTCGAGCGCTTGTTCCAGCTATCTCGAAAAAATCCATAACTCTTTTCTGGCTCACGGGCACTTGTAGCGTCTAGGCTCACCACCATATCATAGAGCTTCTTGGGCTCTTTCGAGAGACAGTCCCAAAAGTTATACACGCTGATAGCACTAGTGTGGCTAAATACGTGGTGTTTGTCTTTTATAAGCGCGCCATCAAGAAATCCATCATGTAATAGCATCACGTGTACAGGAGTATCTGTACGCAGGATCGTCTTCAAATAGGTAATGCTTTTATGGGGCGAGGTCTTCTTGAGGGGTGTGTGATTCATCAGCCGTGTGCTCTTTTAAGTCGTTTATTTGTGATAACGCTTTCTCTATCGCAGAAATATCGGGCGTTGCGATAGCGGGAATGTCCTTTTGAAACTTATACTCAATATAAGATTGGATGATTTCCCCTATGTCGGATAACATTGTGTCGACCGAGGCAAGTTTGCGGCGAAGGCCTTCAATTTGACTAAGAGTGATTGTGCTTAACATTTCGCACTTATTTGATGATTGTTCAGATGAACTCGCTAGGGCATCAGTTGCATTATTGTAGAGACGTTGAGTCTCGGCTTCGAGTTGTTCCAACTCTACACTATATGTCAGGGTTACTCTTTGGCTCATTTCGTCTTTTATCCTTTCAATAGTTTGTGAGATAAATTTTGCAACGCTTCCTCAATGACAGCCGGGGCCCCGATCACTACAACCTCTGTTCCGGTCTGCCCTCTATTGATTGTCAACTTTGAAAAGCGATGGTCTGTATTCAATCCTTCTTTAAGAAGTCCGCTTTCGTTTAGCTCACGCGTACGGAAATCCTCGCGGATCATCACAACCTGATCGGGGTTGATAAATACTTCTCTCAACAAAAAGTTCTGCTGTGAGGTGACAGCACCTCTGCTACATACTTCGGTCAATTTTACTAACATTTGTCTTCCTTAAATAAATAAACGTCCTTTGAGTGTACAAAGTGCTCACGGCCCTTGAGTAATACAGTTATTAGCGCGTCTTGCGCGCCGAGCATTCGTGGATAAGGCCCTAAATACAAGGCTACTACCGGTCTATCAGTCTGAATATAGGGCATCGAGAGCCCTTTTGTTGTTTTTTCTGCAGACCACAAGGTCACTGCCTGTGGAATATGCAATAAGTCGCCCATTTTCATGCCCATAATTACTCTACTTGTATAATCCCATAATTGGTAGTGATTAAAGTTCCCGCACAGCTAGCGGCATTTGTGAGTGCCGTAAGTGTAACCTTTACTGGATCAATAATTCCAGCTTCTAACATGTTAATTAGTTCGCCAGTTCGAAAATCAACACCCTCCTCTGCTGGGGCATTGTTGATCTTTTCAACCATCAAGTCTGGTGATAATCCTGCGTTAAGCGCCATCTGTCGAATAGGCTCCTCGCAGGCAGCCTTTACCACGCTGGTGCCGAGGTCTTGTTCTGTATTGTCTGTTGAGATAGACAAGCTATTGGCAGCGCGAAGCAAAGCAGCGCCACCGCCAGTGATGATCCCTTGTTCTTGTCCAGAGCGTACCGCTTCTAGGGCGTCCTCAATTCTATGTTTTCGCTCTGTCATCTCTACTTCTGTCGAACCGCCAACATTAATAACAGCTACGCCAGAAGAGAGACGCACAATGCGATCTTGGAGGCGCTCACAGACCTTCAAATCGTCTGTTTGTCCTATCTGTGACTTGAGAGCCGAGATAGTCGTCTCAACCGCCTCAAAGTCACATGCACCACCTACAACGGTGGTACTGAATTTAGACGCTTCTACAAACTTTGCGGATCCTAGGTCAGTCATCCGTACGTCTGATAGCTTTTGTCCACTTTCTCTAGTAATAAAAGTCGCTCCCACAGAAAGGGCCAAGTCTGCGAGGGTCTGGCGGCGTTCTTCACCATAAGCAGGAGCTTTCACGCCGGCGATCTTCATTGTTCCGCGCATGGCATTCATAATCATGGCAGCTAGCGCCTGTCCGTCAATATCTTCAGCCACAATAATAAGAGGGCGACTCTCGCGAGCAATCATTTCCAAGATCGGCAATACTTGTTCAACAGTATTGATCTTGTGGTCAGTTACAAGAAACAGAGGCTCGTCATGGTGCATGGTAGCTCGTCGTTCGTCTGTTATAAAGGCGCCGGCGCAGTAACCTGCATTAATCTTAAAGCCTTCTGTAACATCTAAAGTTGTATCATGAGAGCGTGACTCTTCAATAGTTATGGAGCCATCTTGTCCGACTCGATCAACAGCAAGTGCAATGAGGTGCCCAATGGTTTTATCATTGTTGGCAGAGATAGTCGCGATGTGTTCGATATCTTCCGTACTGGTAATGGGTTTCGCCATCTTTTCGAGATTAGCGACCACTTCTTGCGTAGCGCGGTCAATTCCGCGCTGTAGCTCAATCGGGGAAACACCTGATGCGATAAATCGCTGTGATTCTCGCAAGATAGCCCGGGCAAGCACCGTAGATGTGGTGGTGCCATCGCCGGCAGTATTATTAGTTTCAATAGCAGCTTGGCGAATAATTTGAGCACCAGCATTCTCGAAAGGATCATCTAGTGCAACAAAGTAGGCGACCGTTACACCGTCCTTCGTGATGAAGGGCTGTTGGTCCTTCTCTTTGAGTAACACGTTTCGGCCTCTTGGTCCCAAAGTGGACGCCACATTGTCCGCTAGGACATTGGCGCCATTGATAATCTTTTGCTGTAAAGTTTGATTATCATCGTAAGCTCTGCTCATTAATACCTCGTAGTTGTGCAGTTATATTATTATTATAATCGCCTGACAGGGATTTGTCAAGCACTTTATTTAATTTATTCGTCTACGCCAGCAACGTGACGAGCTTTCTCTGCGGCAGCTTCGCCGGCTTCGGCGCCTGCCTCGGCTTCTTCTGGAGCCTGGAGTCCGTTTGCAAAGAATGAATTTAGCTTGGCTGACATTTTTGCCATCTCGTCAAAGATGCCGAACACCTCGTCTATCAGTTCGCCGCGGGCTGTCTCCAACACTTGTACCACATACTTGGCGCCAATTTGAAGCACCGCGAAAGGCTCACCACCTCCCAGTCTAATGGTGGCGCCGCGTGGGACCACCCAGTGAGAGTTGGATAGATATCCTCTTGAATTCTTGATGGCAACAGCCTTCAGTTCTGGAGTTAGGGCATTGTACCACTCTACTACTTCGTTTCCAGTCGCCCACTCCTCAACGCTATTAAGGAAGTTTGAGCGCGCATCTCGGGATTTTATCTCTTGTTTCTTAAATTGATTAAAAAGATCTATAAACAATGCTGCTATTTGTTTTGTCTTCTCCACGTCGGGGTGTCGCGAACTGGTTTTAAGTTCAGGATTAATCACAGAGAGTATTGCTCCCTTAATTTGCGAGGGTGTGCCAAGTCGGAGGGCTTTTTGTTCTCTCTCGATAGTATCGATATATAAGCGGAGTATCGCATCTTTTATAGCCTCGATTTGAGAATCATCTACTCCGAATTCTTGCAATCCCTCAAGGGGTGTTTTGTCGAGCCAGTTCGACCACATCGTTGACATCTCTGCCGAATCACTAGTATCGCTTCGGGCTGGAATGTTAGCCGCCCACTCAAGTGCTTCAGTCTCTTCTCCAGTCTCCATGTAGCGCGTAAGGGCGCTCATAAAGGCGCGGTTAGAAAGAATGCATTTCTGGCCTTTTTGGCCGGCATTAGAGAGAAGTTCAAAGAGATTTGAACGTGTGATGTCAAACTCATAAAAGTTGATAACCCCTTCTTGTTCCACTCCCTCGCCTGATAACTGCTTTGTACATGCAATATAGCGCATGGCGCCGCCTTCGAACTCCGGATTGGACGCCACCCAGGCCTCCCAGGCTGGGTTAGGTACGATCATATCGTTACTCAAATCTACAAAACTACCGCCGACCTCAAGACCGGCATCGTTATAAAGTTTGAGACTGATTGGTACGCGCTCTCCATCGACGTTTGCTGTAATATCAGCAATCGTATTGGCGCCAGAGGCTGGGATCTGTTTTCCATCCATCAATGCTGCCAGGAAAGCTTCAAAGTTAAAGCCTGCAGCAGATGCATTGAAGTTGGTAATTGCCATTGTAAGGGTCTTATAGAACACCAAGAAGGCCATGGCCTGCTGGATGAACTCACGAGGATTATCTTTAGGAAGTGAGTTGATCCCTTCCTTCATAATATCAGAAACTGCATTAAGTTTATCGTCAAATCCGGTACCAGGAATGTTTCTTAAATACTGCTCCAGGCCTGCGCGCTGAGAGGGTGGTACACTCGGGTCATCATTGGCGGCGTCATCGTCAGCATTAGCCCACCCCAATTCTGAAATCGGGATCATGGGAATTTCTGATACATGATAAGTGCGAGTTGGTTGGCTAGAAGCTTCTTCCTCAATTGGAGAGGGGGACAGAGCCTGCGCGGTCATCTCGTCCATCATTTCCCCGATCATCTCAATGATGAGATTCGGAGTAAGAGTAAACTTCTTTTCATACTCTTCTTTTAAAATCTTATGTAAATCTGGCATGTTAATCCTCTTTAAACGATATGGTCTGCAATACCATACTCAACTGCTTCTTCTGCAGATAAATAGATGTTAACTTTACGTTCCAGCATTTTTTTAAGCTTAGTCTCGGTTAATTTTGTCTCCGCAACCAAACAATTAATATACATCTGCTGAAGGTTTTCTATTGCATCCATCTCATTCATCATATCATGCAAGCTACCTGCATTACCACCCATTACAGAGTGGATCATTACACGGCAATTCTTTCCGATGTAGCGTTTACCCGTTGTGCCGGCGGCCAAGATTAGAACACCAGCGGACATAACTTTGCCTAAGCCAACTGTGTGGATCTCTGTCTCTGCGCGCACCACCCTCATGAGGTCATACAGTGCGAACATATCGTCAGCATTGCCTCCATAAGTCGAGATGTAAAACAAGATCGGACGATGAGTTCGCGGATCTTCACTCATATGGTTCAGTTCATTCAAATACAACAATGCATGGCTGATCTCTGCGATCTTCTCGGAGGACACCTCAGCAAACAGACCAATAGTCCGTAGGTCAGGCTCCTTACGGGGCATCAAAGCGGCTAGCGCCTCTGGGGATATCTCTTCATTCTCGGCTGAAATCAATTTCTTTATCTTCTTAATCATGTGTTTATGATCCTCCCTACTCTCTTAAATAGGTCTCCACGATGACATTCTTATTGGATTCTAAATATTTCATGCCCGATTCCCAATCTGTATAAGGTATTACATCCTTGAAAAAATCTGGATGAACCTTCAAAAGTAGCGAAATGGACTTCTTCTTAAATACCTCAATTTCTTGATTTAAATTCTCTTCATAAATCTTCAAATTGCGTTCAGAAACTTCTCTCTCTCTTAGATCTTTTAAACAGAGCATTCGGGAATACTCAAAATTTTCCAAAGCCCTCGTCAACAGAAAGAGTGAAACAAGGTTTGATGTGTGTATAAGCTGGATACTAACTCTGGCTGACTTCAGGTAATAGAACGCTTTGCAGGTCATATACCCGAAGATAAACACCAGTGTCATTAATAAGTAATTCATAACTCTCTATAAAAAAATAACCATCGACTTTAAGGCCGATGGTTATATTTTAACACTCTCGTATTATTTTGTCAACTACTTTGTTAGTCTTTTCATAATCCGTTCAGCCAGTTGATCTACAACTTCTGCTTGGCGGTTTTCTTTTTGAAGGCGAGCAGCCACGCGACGAGCGACTTCGGCGACCATAGCGGCCTCGGGATCTTCTTCAACGTCCAGGCCCATTTCAAGTTCACCTCCTTCTTCGGGAACACCCTCGGGCTCAACGTCCATTTCTAATTCTGCATCTACAACTTCTTCTCCACCAAGTTCGTCGTCGGCTGCTGGGGCCTCTTCTACGTCGACCTCGATGCCAAGAACTTCTTGAGCAACTGCTGCCACTTGGGTCATGAATTCAGCAAACTTAGCTTCAAGCGCTGGGTCTGCTGGCTCCACGTCGTCCATCGGTTCGTCCATTGGTTCATCCATTGGAGCGTCCATTGCCAATTCATCATCGGCGACATCAAGCTCATCCGCCTCTGCGTCAGCAACATGATCTTCATGTCCTAACTCATCCTCGGTAGCGTGAAGTTCATCTTCTTCTTCATCACGAGCGCCGGGAGGTGACCCGTACATCTCTTCAATTCTTTTTTCCCCTGCGGGGCGCATGTCAGCGAGCTTCATGAAGCGGCGAAGTTCGCTCTCGGTTAACAAAGTCTTACGAGCCATTATAAAATCTCCTTGTTTATTTACATAAACTCAACAATAAATAGTAGTACAAATGTCAATGTGCCCAAAACTTAATAAGGTTTCTCAACTAGATGTTTTTTAAGTTTCGCGAAGGCCTTGGTTTCTATCTGCTTTACTCTCGCAAAGGAGATTTGTAAACGCTCGGCAATCTGTCTTAAGGTCATGGGTTTTTGATCATTATTATAAATAGCCACCAAAGTGCAATTATTATCTTTTTCGTAGTTAATCCACATTTTACACTCGGAAAGGGGGCATGATAGCTGGTGCTTCTGACAGCTTCGAGCACACTCTGTTAGGCCATCTGTCTTTTTCATAGGTCTGGGTGCTCCTGTTCAATAAGGTCGAAGATATTTTCTAGATCGTCCTCATTGAATCCGAGGTCGTTCATGGTTTTCTCTCCCTGATCTCGAAGGCGCTTGGATTTCTTTTTAAGTCTCGGAGACTGCTCCTTCATCTCATCGACAAACTGCTGCAACACAGGATCATCATTAATATAACCAGTGATGATCGTCCTGAAGAATTGGCCTTGTTTAAAGCCATCATGTTTGAGCTTGAGGACCAATTTAGCATGGCGGTGTTCGTTATCTGTGAATACCACTCTCTTGTTGAGCTTGCCATAGTCTACTTCATTTTCATCGCTCATCACCAACTCCTCGAAAGGATATGCGCCCTGCTTTCACTCAATCCGGATGTAGTCTGTCTTACAAATCGAGCTTTAGCTTGGAGTTCTGCAATTGTTCGGGCCCCAGAATAAGATAAGCCAGAGCGAATTCCTCTCTCAATATCTTCTAATACGGCGGCGACGGGGCCGCGATGCGGAACACGAGTGGCCACGCCTTCAAATGATGAGTATTTTCCTCGCCATTCTACCTGTGCTTCTTTGCTGGCCATGCCGCGATACGACTTCCATTGCGTGCCGTCCGGGCTTCGCTCAAGTGGACCAGGGGTTTCGTCGGTACCCGATAGTAAAGAACCAACCATAACTGCATCGGCTCCTGCGGCTAGTGCCTTGACCATATCGCCAGAGTTCTTAATGCCACCGTCTGCGATAATCTTTACGTCTCTATCGGTCTTAGCACACTCAAAAATTGTCTGTAAGCCAGGCAAGCCATGGCCGGTCTGGATTCGGGTGGAGCAGATAGAGCCCCCACCAATGTTACAGCGCACACTATCGGCGCCCCAATCTGCGAGATCATTAACACCCTCAAGTGTTGCCACATTCCCAACCATGATGTGAATATTGTGGCCAAATGTTTTTCGCAACACTTGTAAGGCATGCCGCACAAGGGCGTGATGACCGTGAGCTACATCAACACAGAAGAATCCCACACCGGCGTTAAATAGCAAGCGCGCTCTCTCCAAATAGTCTCCATTAACTCCAATCGCCGCACCAATCAAATCATCGCCTCTCGTTTCTAATAAGAACTGGGCCACATGCTCGCGTTGGGCTGTGGGTGTATTATAGCGATGGACCACTCCCACTGCGCCGGCGGCACTCATACCCGTGGCCATTCTAGCGCCGGTAATAGTGTCCATCGGCGAAGCGATAATGGGTAAAGTCAGCTTGACATTCTTTCCTAAATCAGTGCTAATGTCAATCTCCGTGCGGGAGTCGATGTCCGAATACTGGGGAACCAGCAATACGTCATCATATGACAGGGCCCGGATCATTTGTCTGCCTTTGCTTTCTTCTTTACAGGCTTCTTCTGGGATTTACGATAAGTTGGTGAGCGGTTAGCCAACTCCCCCTCTGTGATAGGTGCTGCAGCAACTTCTGCCTCTTGTGCCGTTGGCTCGGGCAACGGCTCAGGTAGAGGCATATATGTTCCCTGGACTATGCGATAAGCATTTTCCAAAAGCGCCATGGCCTTTGCATGCTCGACGATATCACTGAAGTATACCTCATCTTTAATAGATGTTAGCGGACTTTCTAGATAAGCGTCAATGATTGCCTTATGTTCTAAGAGTTCGGATCGCAGTCTCATTAACATTACTTCCGCAAATTGTTGTCTTGTTGTGCTCATTTTGTTTCTCTCTCGATAAAGTTTTTAATATCTGTGGAATAAAACCATGTATTTTTGTTGGGTGGGTCGGGATCTTCTAAGACTCGAACACGAGGCTTGATGAGCCCTGTCTTCACACTAGCTATAGATGGTACTCCGTTGATCTTAATAATAGATTCTAGATTTTCAACATCATCTACATTAAATGCAAAGAAATGTATATTATTTTCTTCATGGGAATCTGCAATATCCACATAATACTCATGCAATGCAGTGCAGTAATCACAGCCATTAGAATAAAATTTAATAACGCAGAGCGCATCTTGTTCTATCGGTTCTTTGAGGAGCCTTCGGAGGGCCCTTTCGGATATTCTACTAACCGGCATCGACCAAAGCCTCCAGGCGCTTGCGCTCTTTGGCAGCGCCTTCACCCTTTCCTAGCCGGTAGTCCAGGGTACGCAGTTGTTGAGCCGGCGTCATCTTATCACGAGCCTCCTGGCGTTCTGTTGCTCGCTCTCGCAATTCATTGCGGCGATGCTGGCTCCTATTGATTCTTCGTTGTCCCATCTAACACCTCCTGTGTTTTTTTAATGCAATTTGGGCAAAATAATGTAACTGATTCTTTTTCTTCTCGCACGACCACCTTCCATGAAAAGACCATCTCTCGACTAGTCTTATCAAAAGGGGAGGCGCAGGCCGAGCAGCTTTCTGGCAAATGACCAAACATCATTAACTTGTCTTCCATCGCCTGTTGGCTGTCGTTCTTCCGACGTTTTGCGTCTGCTGCTCGGCGCTGCTTACGATTCATGCTCCGGTACTCCCCAGGGCGCCATCGCCACGATTACTAATCGTCATGGGGTAGTCATATAAACCACCCTCTGTGCGTTCGACGGCTCGGAAATGCACTACCGGCAAAAGTACTACCTGTGCAATCTTCATACCTGCTTGAATAAATTGTGGCTCTGTCCCCACATTGTGAAGATTAACAAACACCTCGCCGTTATAGCCCGAATCGACTACGCATGCTCCTACCAGGAGATGTTTCTTCGCGGCGTTGCCTGACCGGTTTTTTACTTCAAGCATGTATCCGTGTGGAATTCCAAACTTCAACCCAGTCGGGAGTACAGCAGAGCTTCCGGGCTTAAGCCACATACCTGCAGCATTACCCTCTTCTGGAGAATAGAACAAGTCCAAGCCTGCATCCGAAGGGTTAGCACGATCCGGTGTTCGCGCGTTGTGACGTACCTTTGAGTACTCAAGAATCATTAGACTCGCCCCCGGTGAGGAGATTGTAGTTATCTACTACCTCATCAAT
>PVBE012992254.1_pt1 | contig 15455 bp, 14 predicted proteins | sample 1631181 | NCBI WGS metagenome assembly PVBE01 (sample SAMN08397723, study PRJNA350692) | Marine metagenome, whole genome shotgun sequencing project. | isolation source: water | place: Pacific Ocean | collected 2012-04 | reverse complement strand
AGCACTGGGCCAAGCTGAAGAAGGTGCTGACGCTGGCGGCCGAGGCCGGGCAGAAATGCCTTACCGCCAGTATTGTCAATCGTCCCTGGGGCGGACAGACCCAAGACGCATTCGGCTCGATGATCGCCCCGACCCGCAACGCCGACGGGACCTGGACGTACGATTACTCCGTGTTCGACAAGTGGGTCGAGTTCGGCTTCGCCTGCGGGATCGACAGGCAGATAAACTGCTACTCGATGGTGCCCTGGGGCAACAATCTGTACTACCAGGACGCCGCTTCCGGCAAGTACGTCAAGATCACCGCAAAGCCCGGAGCGAAGGCGTACGCGGACTACTGGGCGCCGCTGCTGAAGGATTTCGCCAAGCATCTCAAGGCCAAAGGCTGGTTCGAGAAGACCACAATCGCGATGGACGAGCGACATCTCGATGACATGAAGAACATGATAGCCCTGGTCGACAAGGTGGCGCCGGGAATGAAGATCACTTTGGCGGCGAACAAGAATCTCGAATCGATCATCGACCGCATCCACGACTACTCCTTCGCGATACGCTTCCCGGCGAAACCCGAACTCAATGTGAAGCGCGCCGCAAAAGGACGCCAGACCACGTTCTATGTCTGCTGCGCCCCGCGTCGCCCAAACACGTTCCCGTTCAGCCCTCCGGCCGAGAGCACGTGGCTTGGGTGGAACGCGGCTGCGAAGAGATACAGCGGTCTCCTGAGATGGGCGTTCTGCAGCTACAATATCGACCCGCTGAAGACCACCGACTATCCTCGCCGCAGTTGGCCTACGGGCGATTGCTACTTGATCTATCCCGGACCTCGATCTTCAATACGCTTCGAGCGCCTGCGCGAAGGCATACAGGACTACGAGAAGATCCGCATCCTCCGCCAGGCCCTGACCAAACAGGGTGAGTCGGGCGCCGCCGGTCTGGCGAAACTCGAGGCCATCCTCAAGACAGTAGTGAACCGAGACCACACTAACGTAGTGATAGAAGCCAAGAAAGCCCTGGTAGCCCTGTCACGCGAAACAAAGACGCCGGCGAACTGATTACTGTATCGATTCTTCGGGCAGTTCTTTCTTTATGCCTTCGTCGACGGGCATTTTGTCCGGCAAGGCGTCGGTCTGCGACATGAGCATCTGCAACTGCTTCTGGAGGCTCTTGATCGTCGCCGCGTGGACCGGGTCGTCAATGAGGTTCTTCAGTTCGCCCGGATCGTTTTTCAGGTCGTACAGTTCGGATTTGTGCCGATCGGGCCCGCCGTCTCCGTGGGGATAATGCACGTACTTCCAGCGATCGGTCCGAACGCCCCGAACGTTGGGCGTGTAGGGGAACTGCTTTTCATAATTATATTCGTAATACCACGCCTTGCGCCACTGAGTCGACTTGCCGCTCAGCAGCCCGGCCCAACTCATGCCATGAACTTTCTTCAACGCCGTGGCGTCGCACATCTCCAGCACGCTGGGAGCAAGGTCTATGTTCAACACCATCTGGGGCACTTTCGTTCCGCCATTGATCATCTTCGGGTACCTGACCAGCATCGGCACTCGGATCGATTCCTCGTGCATCGTGCGTTTGTCGGTCATACCGTGTTCGCCGAGGAACATGCCGTTGTCGCCGGCGAATATCAGCACCGTGTTGTCCAACTGTCCGGTCTCTTTCAGGGCCGCATATACGCGGGCGACGCTGTCGTCGATGCTCTTGATCGTCGCGGTGTACGAACGAACAAAGTGGGCGAACTCCTTTACGCTCTCGGGGCGCGTGTCGGGGAACTTCTTGCGGAACCCGTAAATCGGCCCGTAAATACCGTGCCAGGTGTCTATCCGCTGGCTGACCCATTCGGGCTTACCCTTCAGCGCAAATGCGGAATCGGGGTACTTCACGTCGACATCGTCGAACATTTTGGCGTACTTTGGCTCCGGAGTGAACGGTGTGTGGGCGGCTTTGTGGCCGAGTATCATAACGAACGGCTTGGTTCGCTCGCCCTTGATCCAATCGACCGCCATATCGGTTACGCGCGTGGTGTAGTATCCCTTTTTAACCTCGCGTTTCCCATTTATGTTGAAAGTGTTGTCGAAGTATTTGCCCTGTCCTTTGTGGCTTACCCAGTAGTCAAACCCGGGTCGGGCGGAATCGTCCTTTTCGCCCATGTGCCACTTTCCGATATACGACGTCTCGTAACCTTCCTGCTGGAGCCTCATCGGGAAACTGGTCATCTCGCTGGGATAGTCGGTGAAGTTGTTGACCACCCCGTGCGTATGTGCGTACAGACCCGACAGGAACGATGCGCGGCTTGGCGAGCAGAGCGACGTGGTGACGAACATGTTCTCGAACATGGCCCCTTCGGCGGCGATCCGGTCCAGGGCGGGCGTCTTGAGGAACGGATGACCGGCGCAGCTCATCGTGTCCCATCGCTGATCGTCGGTGAGTATGAACACAACGTTAGGCCGCTTGACCGACGCCGCATAACGGTAAAAGCCTATCTTGCCGTCTCGACACCCGATTGAAGCTGCGGCGGCCGCCAGTCCGGTGGTCCTGAGGAATTCGCGTCGTTTCATGTTTGCCCTTTCGCGTCTGGAATATCCGTTGCGTCAGCCTGAATTTAACGTTCATCGGGGCCAAAGGTCCAATCATTTTCGCAACTCGGCCCGGCCGCACTTGACAAACAGTCGCCCGCAAGTGTATTCACAGGCGTCGAAACCACCAAACCTCAAAGCAGGAATAGCTATGTCACAAGAGATCACCGTACGGCGATCCGAAATATCAGACGTCGATGTTATTACCGGATTCAATCGAGCAATGGCGCTGGAAACCGAGGGCATTGTGCTGCTGGAGGAGACTTCCCTGCGAGGCGTGAACGCACCGTTCAGAGATCCGAGCCTGGGGTTCTATCTTGTCGCCGAGTGCGACAGCAAGGTTGTCGGATCGCTGATGATCACCACCGAATGGAGCGACTGGCGGGCCGGAAACTTCTGGTGCGTTCAAAGCGTTTACGTACTTCCCGACTTCCGCCGACGCGGAATTTACCGAAGATTGTACAAGTTCGTTCAGGAGATGGGGGCGGCGAATCCGGAAGTGTGCGGGTTCAGATTATACACAGAGCGGAACAACGCCAAGGCGCAGCAAACCTACAAAGCCTTGGGGATGGAGGAGTTGGAATACACAATGTTCGAAGAATTGAAGGACGAACTGGAATTTCGCCAATAACGACCCGCCGCACAGGACACCTGGAGCCCGACCCGCCTATAAATGCAGGTGAGTATGGGTGTACTTTGCCGCCAACCATGCCGCCGCGAAACTCGAGCCGCTTACCGCAATGCTCACTCCGGCGATCAGCCAGTTACCGGCCCTGACGCAAAGGACGGCGCCAATCGCGGCGAACAGACTCACGTAACACAAAAGCTTTCGATTATTCACATGCCACATCATCATCCGTACTCCCACACCTGTTAATTGCTTCGATAACACTCAAGGTCGCCACGGACCAAGGTCCGGCGGACAACCCCTTGACCATTTAATTATAGGCGTACACTTCAGCAGAAGGCAACGCCATTCATATATCGACCTGACAGACACTAATCCGCCATCGCCAGCGGCGATTTATGCGATCACATATTACAGACTTGTTACAACACGCCTTACTCAGTCGGCTCGGGCGATATGGTGACCAGCAGCGCCCTGGCCTCGGCGGCGGCTTTGGTTTTGGGGTACTTCTCGAATATCTCCAGGATAATATTCCTGGCGTACTTGATCTTGTTGTTACTAATGTAGAGTTTTGCGATTCGGAGCTTCTTGGCCGCCGCTGTCTCGGAATTGGTGATCACCACCTTCGGTCCGGTCCGGGTCGTGGGTTTGGGCTTGATCCTGCGCGGAAGATTGCCTGCCTCCGCGGTGAACACCCCGTCGACCGCGGGCGGGTCCCAGCGAAGCTGTCTGAGCACCGCAGGCCTGATCGACTTGAGCGTCTTGCGATACCCGCTGGCGTCCTTGCGGAGTTTGATCCCCATCGCGGTGGCTATGCGTATCTTGGGCACCATCGGGGCCCCTTCGGTCCTGAGGGCGTCTTTCTTCTTCTCGGCGGCGTTAAGGGCATTCTGGAGCCGCACGTTTTCGGCGAGAATATTTCGATGGTTGTAGACATACCTGCCTAATTCATCCCTGACGTTAAGACGGTTGCGGTTCCTGCGTATGTCTTTTTCGAGCTCATCGATTTTCTTGTTCTGCTGGATGATCTGCGAGTTTATCCTGGCGATATTCGCCCGCATGGTCAGTTCCTCGGTGCGGGTCTTGTTGTATTCGGTTTCGGCGGTCGTAAGTTTGTCCTGCAGGTCGGCGCGTTGAGTCTTGCAGTCAACGTATACCGTATTGACCCTTTTGTAGGCGTCGATGTAGACCTGGCTCTTGGCGAATTTATCCTTGAGTTTGTCCATTATCCGCTTTTCCCGATCGCCGAGCTTCGGGGGCGCCGGGGCGTTGTCGAACCATGCGGCCAGTTGTCCGGCGTTATTCAGGATCGAGGGGTCGTCGGAATTGAACTCAAGCGCCCGAGCGGTGGCGGTCAGTGCGTCGAGGTACTTGTTGGACCGCCCCATCATATACCCGATCATCGCCCAGGCCAGAGCGGCATCGGCGTCCTGGGCCGAGAGTATCCTGGCCGACATGTACGCAGCCCTGGGCCTGCCCAGCAGCAGCATTCGCCGCATATAAGCGCTATTCAGCTCCGGATCCATGCGATTAAGTGCGCACGCCCTGGTGTAGGACCGCAGCACCACCGATGGATCGTCGTCGGTCTTGATAATCTTGATCAGGTCGGCCATTGATTGGGCGCCGGAAGCTTTGGCCGGAGCCGTTGTCGGAGTCTTCGCGACCTCCGCAGCGCACACAGGAGCCGACACCGCGAGAACCGCCCCAAAAATGATCGCCAGGCATGCTGCGCCTGCGTATATCGACCGACTCATATCCATCTCCCGATTATCAGGCGTGTTAATGCTCTTTCCAAGTATTATAACGTATAAAAGTCCGAAAGGTTACTGCTTTTCTTGACCGCAAGCTGCAGTAAAGCTAGGATTGCGATATTATGATACTCGTACTCGACAACTACGACAGCTTCACCTACAACCTGGTCCAGCGTATCGGCGAACTCGACAGCGGCTGGGAATTGCAGGTCGTCCGCAACGACATTATGCCCGCCGAACAGGCCGCCGAGCAGTATAACCCCACCCACCTGATCGTCTCGCCCGGTCCGTGTACGCCCGACGAAGCCGGTGAGTCGATGAACTTTATACGGCATTTCCACGGGAAAATACCGATATTGGGAGTCTGCCTGGGACACCAGAGCATCGGGCAGGTATTCGGAGCCGACGTCATCCGCGCCGACAGGCTCATGCACGGTAAAACCAGCGAAATCACCCACGACGGACAAGGCGTATACGCGGGTCTCAAGAATCCCTTCACCGCCACCAGGTACCACAGCCTTATCGTGGACCCGACGAATCTCGACGACGACTTCGTTGAAACCGCCTGGAGCGTTGACAAACACGAACTCATGGGCATACGCTCCAAGACCCATCCGACCCACGGCGTGCAGTTCCACCCCGAAAGCTTCCTGACCCAAATCGGGCACCAGCTGCTCAGAAACTTCCTGGAAATGTAATCCGCCAAACCGCTTAAGATACATAGAAAAAGCCCGAGACACTTGAGACAGCGGCTCGGGCTTTTTTATTTGTTCGTATTTGTTCGTCGATCAGGCGACTGATCCGTCGAACATTTCCTGTGCGACGTCGGCGATGTCCTTGGGCGACAGCGACGCCATTTCCATGATTTCCGCGGCGGTTTTGGCGCTCTTGGGCATGTCCTTGACGTACATAGTTCTGACGGTCACGCCGAGATCGCTCGTGGCGGCGGCGGCACAAATCTCGTCGCCAATACCGCCGGCAAAATTGTCTTCGACTACCAGGATCTGGCCCCTGCAGTCGTCGCCGATCTTGAGGATCTCGTCGGTGTCCAGCGGGATCGAATAAGCATCGATCAGCGTGGCGCTAAGTCCGGCGGTCTCTTCGAGCATCTCGACAGCCTGCTTTGCTACGTGGACCATGTATCCGCTGGCGACGATCGCGATGTCTTCACCGTCGATCAGGTGCTTGAATCCGCCTTCGGTGAATTCTTCATCGAAATCGTAGATGAACGGCACGTCGGGCCTGTGCGTTCGCATGTAGCACATTCCTTCAACGTTGGCCATCAGTTCGGTCAGCTTAAAAGTGCTTACCGCGTCGGAAGGCAGCATAACGCGGACTGCCGGCGCCCCGTCGGTGCGGCGTCGCGAGTGTGCGATGCTGCGGAAGAAGGCGACGTCCGGCAGCGACATCTGGCTCGGGCCGTCTGCGCCCAGCGAGATACCGGCGTGCGAGCCGCAAAGCTTGATGTTCGCGTGGGAGATAGCCGCCATCTCGATCTGATCGTAAGCTCGCGAGAAGAACTTGGCGAACGTCGAGACAAAGGGGATTCGGCCTGAGGCGGCGATTCCCGCCCCGACGGAGATCATGTTCTGCTCGGCTATGCGGGCCTCGAAGTAGCGGTTGGTGTACGTCTTTGCGAACATCTCGCTGAACGTCGAGTTCTTGACGTCGGCGTCTATGCCGACGATACGCGGGTTGGCGCCAATCGCCATCAACGCCGCGCCGTAGGCCTTGCGGGTCGAGAGCTTCTTGTCGGCCAGAGCGGCTTCCCAACCGACGGCTTTCAGCCCGTCTTCAAACGAACCGGCTGAGATCGCCTCGATCGCGGGGGCATCGATGACAGCGGCCGCCGGAATGTCCGCAGCGTCGGCGTCGTCGCCTTCGGCTGCGCCGAGTTCGGCGGCTTTGGCGTCGAGATCGGCAAGGGCCTTCACCAGTCCGTCAGCGCTGAGAACTTTACCGTGATAGCTGTGATCCTGCAGTTCGTTTACGCCCCAACCCTTAACGGTGTTGGCGACGATCGCGATCGGCTTTTCGCCGGCCTCGGCCGTCAGTGCGCCGATTATCTGCTCCCAATCGTGTCCGTCGATAACTTTGACGTCAAAGCCGAACGCTTCGAGCTTGGCCTGCAGCGTTGCGGCGGTCTGCTGCGGCGAAACATAGTCGCTCTGGCCTTGTCCGTTGCAGTTGAAGATCGTGTAGACGCTGGTGAGTTTGTGGTCGGCGATGTAGTCCAACGCTTCCCATATCTGCCCTTCACGACTTTCTCCGTCGCCGCACATGCAGTACATTTTCGCATCGGATCCGGCGACGCGAGCGCCCGAGGCCAGACCGGCGGCCACTGAGAGCCCCTGTCCCAACGAACCGGTGGCCGCGTCAAAGAACGGGAAGCCGACTGCGGGGTTGGGGTGCCCGTCCAGGACACTGTCGCCTTCGCGGAGAGTCAGTGCGTCATCAAAACGGAGTTCCGAGGGCTGATCCTGCGTGCCTACGATCCCGCCGAGTTCGCAATAGGCGGCGTATACTACCGGAACGGCGTGTCCTTCGGACAGCACGAGCCTGTCGGCGCCCTTATTCCACGGGTTCTTCGGATCGTATCGCATCACGCGGTACATCAGCGCTGTGGTCAAATGCAGCAGCGACATAGCTGTAGAAGGGTGTCCGCTACCTGCGGCGGTGCACATTTTAGCGATCTGCCTGGCCAGCTTAATTGCCTTGCCATCCAGTGATTTATAGTCTGCCATATCCTTCTCCAATATCCGTATCAACCCCTTGCGGGCGTTTAATTTACAGTCTTCTTATATACAAAAGCAGAAAGCGGTAACGCACCGCTCCCTACCTATCGAGCCCAACAAGGTATCGAAATCCGAGGCACAAGGCAAGACAAAAGGCCTGGGAACTGGAATTTGGCAATTGGCGACTCTGGGCCGAGACCTGAAAGGCGACGGCAACTGCAGCGGCGGCGACGCCTGAAAAAACAGAGCGGGCGGTAAATTCAGCATTCCGTTTGGTGATGAGATTACTACACTGGTATGGTGGATATAATGCAATCGACCTGGAAATCCCGGATGTTCGCTGGATTGGCGGCGGTGATGCTTTCGATAACCGCCGCCACTGCAGAAACGAGCGACCAGGGCATGAAATATTGGCCCCAGTGGCGTGGGCCTTTGAGCACCGGTGTGGCGCCGATGGGAAAACCTCCGACCAAATGGAGCGAGACCAGGAATATACGTTGGAAAACCCCGCTGCCGGGAAGCGGGCACTCGACGCCGATCGTGTGGGGCGATTACGTGTTCGTCACCGCGGCGATACCTTACGGACAGGTCAAATCTGAAAAGGAGCCCGAGATTGACGGGGTCCACGACTATCTGCCCGCCAGGCGCGCGATGGAGTTCGTCGTGCTGGCGATAAATCGCCCGGACGGGAAGATACTCTGGCGAAAAACGGTCCGCAAGGCCCTGCCCCACGAAGGCGCCCACTATAGCGGAACAATGGCGTCGAACTCGCCTGTAACTGACGGGAAACATGTTTATGCGTTCTTCGGATCTCGCGGACTGCACTGCCTGGACTTCCGCGGCCGGAAGAAATGGTCCGTAGACCTGGGGAAGATGCGAATCAAACACGGACACGGAGAGGGCTGCTCGCCGGCGATCTACGGAAACGCCGTTATCATCACATGGGATCACAAGGACCAATCGTTCATCACCGCGATTGACAAACGCACGGGCAAGCAGCTCTGGAAGACCGACAGGGACGAGGTGACGTCCTGGTCAACGCCAATAGTGGTCAAGGTCGACGGCAAACCGCAGGTCATCGTCAACGGTACGAAAAGGATGCGCGGTTACAGCCTGGAAAGCGGCAAGGTCATCTGGCGGTGCGCCGGCCTGTCGGCCAACATCGTAGCCTCGCCTGTGCATTCAGGCGGCGTGGTATACGCCGGAAGCAGCTACGTGAAACGCGGGATGATGGCGATCCGCCTGGCCGGCGCCAAAGGCGACATCAGTTCGAGCAAGCATGTGATATGGCGCCGACGCTACGGAGCCCCGTACGTTCCGTCGCTGCTGCTTTACGATGACAGCCTCTACTTCCTGAACCACTACCAACCGGTCCTGTCACGTCTGAATGTGAAATCCGGAAAAGAGCCCCAGGGTCCCCGGCGCCTGTACGGCCTGCGTAATATCTACGCATCACCGGTGGGCGCCGACGGACGAGTCTACATAACAGACCGCAGCGGAGCTACGCTGGTGCTGAGCCACGATAAGAAGTTCAAACCCCTGGCGATTAACAGGCTTGACGAATCGATCAACGCGTCGGCGGCGATAGTGGGCAAGGAGATACTCCTGCGAGGCGACCTGAGCCTCTACTGCATCTCAGAGCAAAACCGAAAGAAGACCACCACCACGCCGTCGAAGTCCCAACAATGACTTACCTAGTTGCCCTCGCCGTACGTATTGGAGATTACCGACAGGGCTTCAAAGTGTACGAAACCCGCCGGCGTGTCGTTGGAATCCTCCTTATTCACCAGGATCGTCGCATTGCCCGACATCGCGAGATTCTTTGACGACAGCCCGATAATCGTCCCGGCGATTTCACCGGAAATGTTCGAGTTGCCCAGGAACGAGAACTGATCGGCGGCGATCGTGCCCTTAATACTGTTTACGCCGCCGCGGAACTGCACGCCGAAGCCCGGCGCCAGGATAATGGTTCCGTCATGTTCCTTAATGGCTGCAAATCCCTCAGTATCAGGCAGCTCGGTTACACCTGGAGCGCTGACTTGACCTTTAAAGTCCAGCGTATTTGCCCCCCCTGCCCGGTAGCGTCTTCGGTAACAATGATCGCATTGAGAGTAGCTTTGGAATTAATGAACATTGGAACCGCCGCCGCTACCGCCGCGGTCTTCATGAAGCTGCGACGCGTTACTCGTGATTTGTCCGCCATTTTGGCGTCTCCATCGCCAAAGGACTCGATGCCTGAGTATAGTTTCGGACGCACCTTGTGCAATCGCAAAACACGGCGGCTCTTGCGGGCGGGGGCGGAAACTGTCTACACTGTCCGACGCGATGAACGAATCCGACGACAAAATGCTGAGATATCACCGCCAGATGGCGTTTGGCGAAATTGGTCTGGCCGGGCAGCGCGCGCTGCAGGCGGCTTCGGCTCTTATCGTTGGTGTGGGCGGGCTCGGTTCCTGGGTCGCTGAACTTCTGGCCCGAAGCGGAGTCGGACGCCTCGTGATCGCCGACGACGACAAGGTCGACATAACCAACATCCACCGCCAGGGTCTGTACGACCAATCGCACGCCGAAGCCCGTGAGCCCAAGGTGCTCGCCGCGGTCGAGCGGTTGGCGAATATAAACTCCCAGGTCGTTGTGGAGCCCCATCAACTCCGTGTCGATGCGAGCAATATCGGCGAACTGGCCGCAGGGACCGACCTGGTAGTAGACGGGACCGACAACTTCCACACGCGTTTCATAATCAATGACTACTCGGTGAAGTATTCGCTGCCCTGGGTTTTCGCCGGGGTGGTGTCGGCTGAAGCACAGATCATGCTCGTGCTGCCGGCCAGCGGCGCGTGCCTGCGATGCGTACTGTCAGCCCCCCCGCCGGTCTGCAGCGACCCCACGTGCCGACAAGCCGGAGTGCTAGGTCCAGCCGTAGCGACAATCGCCTCGATGCAGGCCCTCGAAGCGATCAAGATCTTGTCGGGCAGATCCGACGCGGTGTCGCCCTATCTGACAAAGATCGATTTCTGGACCAATGAGGTCCAGCGTATAAACGCAGCCAAATCGCCAGACTGCCCTTGCTGCCAGGGGCGACACTTCGACTATCTGGAAGGCTGAATACGCCCGCGCCGGTCCGGAACGTTGAATATCGTCGGAGAATCGTGTAATTTCTATCCGATGGATCGTCGGACACCTGTAATAGCTATGCGATAATCGTCGGCGATCCTCACATATAGGGACAAAACATGGCAAAAGTCTACAACGACATTACCGAGACCATCGGAAACACACCGCTGGTGAAGGTCCGCAGCATCATTTCGTCGAAGGCGGTGGTTCTGGCCAAGCTGGAGAGCTTCAATCCCATGTCGTCGGTCAAAGACCGAATCGCACTGGCGATGATCCGGGCCGGCGAGGCCGATGGTTCGATCAGACCCGGAGCGGTGATTATCGAACCGACAAGCGGAAACACAGGAATTGGCTTGGCGCTGGTCTGCAGGGCTCGCGGATACCGGTGCATACTCACAATGCCCAATTCAATGAGTGCAGAACGTCGCAGCGTGCTGATCGCCATGGGAGCCGAGGTCGAATTGACCCCGGCTATAACAGGAATGACCGGCGCGATCACACGGGCCGAAGAACTACTTGCCGAAATCCCAAACTCCGTTATGCCCCACCAGTTCGCCAACCCCGCCAACCCCGAAATACACAAGAAAACCACCGCAATGGAAATCTGGAACGACACCGACGGACAAGTCGATATTGTAATCGCCGGCGTCGGGACCGGAGGCACGATCACGGGAATCGCAGCGGGTCTGAAAGAACTCAAATCATCGGTCAAGGCGATCGCGGTTGAACCCGACCAAAGCGCCGTGCTGACCCAAACGTCCGCGGGCCAGGAACTCAAACCCGGATCGCACAGAATACAGGGCATTGGCGCCGGTTTTGTACCTGACGTGATGGACCTGGACCTGATCGACGAAACTATCACGGTAAGCGATGAAGACGCAATAGCATTCGCCCGACAGGCAGCCGAATCCGAGGCACTGTTTGTGGGAATATCGTCAGGAGCAGCACTAAAAGCCGCACAAGTCGTCGCCGCCCGTCCGGACTCAGCCGGAAAAACCGTCGTAGTAATCTGTCCGGACTTCGGCGAGCGATATCTGTCAGCCAACGTCTTCGCCGCATCGCCGGACACAACCACCGAAATCGACTAACACAAGGAAGCATTCATGGTTCATGTAATCGCAGCAGTAGAATTGGCGCCCGGAAAACGCGACGAATACCTCGCACTCTTCGCCGACTTCGTGCCGAAAGTTCGCGCCGAACAGGGATGCCTGGCCTACGGTCCGACCATCGACATAGACAGCGGAATCGGAGCCCAAGAGCCGCTTCGCGACAATGTGGTCACCGTTGTAGAACAGTGGGCCGACCTCGACGCGCTGAAGGCCCACATCGCCGCCCCGCACATGGGCGAGTACAAGGAAGCGATCAAAGATATCGTTGTCGGGCTGAAACTGCAAATACTTCAACCGGTCTAACACCCACGTAAGAACCTGAATGCGAAACTTCGTCGATCTTCACACGCACTCCACCGCATCCGACGGGCGAGATTCGCCCGCCGATGTAATCGCACTTGCCGACCGCGTCAACCTCGCCGCGGTCGCGCTTACCGATCACGATACGACTGCCGGCCTGGCCGAAGCCAGGGCAGCTGCGGAAAGTTTTCCCGACCTGCACTTCGTGCCTGGAATCGAACTGTCGGCCAGATCCCCGGTCGGAACTCTGCACATTCTGGGCCTGGGAATCGACGAAAACGCACCGGAACTCAGCGCCTTGACCACTCGTCTGGTGAAGGCCCGCAACAAACGCAATCCGCAGATAATCACGCGACTGGGCGAACTGGGCCTGAAGATCGACATGAGCGATGTGCTGGCGGTCATTTCCGATTCGCTAGAGTCGATCGATAAACACATTGTCGGAAGGATGCACATCGCCGAAGCTCTCCGACGGAAAGGATACGTTCATTCCACCGGCGAGGCTTTCAAGCGATACCTCGGTGACAACGCACCTGCGTTCATTGACAAGGAGAGGCTCACCGCCGCCGATGTCATCGCCCCGATCCATTCCGCCGGCAGCGTGGCGATTCTGGCTCATCCGGTGCATATGTCTTACGACAACTCGGCGCAATTAAAAATGCACATCCGCAGCCTTGCGGACGTCGGCCTCGACGGACTTGAAGTAGTGCATTCGGACCACTCAGACTTCCAGACACGCACGTATCTGCAACTGGCTCGAAGCCTTGGACTGGCGGCAACCGGCGGATCTGACTATCACAGCGGGTCCAAACCCCACATAAATCTCGGTCAGCCCCGCGTACCCCTGAGCATCCTTGGCGACAAACTCAAACAAAGACTCTTAGGCTAACATTCAGTCACCAATGATTATCGGCCTCACACTGTTCGGACAACTCCCACCACTACGCCCTGGATCTCTACGTTGTTTACATAGATAGGATCGTATGCGTCATTGGCCGGCTGCAGGCGATATCCCTTCTCTTCCCGATAGAACTTCTTTAAGGTCGCCTCTCCGTCCTGGAGCAGTGCGACTACAGTCTCGCCGTCGCGTGCCGAACTGGTCTGCCGGCAGATCACGTAGTCGCCTTCGCGAATCTGTTCGTCTATCATGCTGTCGCCTACTACTCGCAGTGCGAAGGTGTCGGATGAGTGGGGAAACAGTTCGGTCAGATCCAGGCTCTCTGAGTCTTCTATCGCCTCGAGCGGCAAGCCGGCGGCGATCCGTCCCACCAACGGCATGCGAACCGCCGATTCGTCGGAGAATTCGAACTTATCAGAAACCTGTAAAGAGCGAGCCTTGTGCTTTTCGCCTCGCAGCAGCAGACCTTTTTTTTCCAGAGCGGCTACGTGTTCGAACACGGTCACTTTTGTCAGACTCAAGTGATCCCCAATCTCCTGCATCGTCGGGGAATAACCGTTCCGGATACGAAAACCGCGGATGTACTTCAGTATTTCCAGTTGCCTCGGCGTCACCGTTTCGTTCTTGGAACGTGATGTCATTTGCATTCTCCTGACTCGTGTTGACCGCTACAACCGTGAATGGTTCATCGCTGAACACGCGGGCCTCTTGTCGACCCGTCATTGCTATCTGTTCAATAGGCGCCGAACCTGAAGCCAGGACCCGGTCGTCCTGCAGACCGTTTCCAAGCAGCATACGCCCAAGGGCGCTCAACGCCCGGACCAGCAAGCCCGAAGACTCACCTGATACGGTCGCCGCCTCGCGACCGACGCCTCGCAGCGCCATCGCCTCGGCTTGTCGTTCCGATCGCGGGGTCCATTGCATCGGACCCGGTCCGATACTAACCAGCGGCGGTTCCAGACCCAGCCTAGCCGCCTCGCGGACCTCTGTCGCCATCGAATCGACTACCGTCTCACCGGTATCCGAAACATAAGGTTGCTCCGACTCGGGCCACGGATAAACGTAATCGCCGCCCGGACCAAACTGACATAACGGTGCATCTGCCATTTCAGCTACTGCCTTTCGCACCCAGCGTCGGCCGTAGCGGCGACTGTCCGTAAACAAATTCGGTGTCTGTTCGTATTATCATAGACCTAACATCGACCGAACGTCAAGTTCTACATCACGGTTTTTAAAATTTTCAAGCAACTTTTTTTCGGCTTTTGTTCGGTATCAGGCCAGACCATTTCGTCTCTGAAACCGCCTTTTTGACATCAAGCCCAACATATGGGGCCATTATCGGACCTATGCCACCATCTGTAGGCAATGCTATATCGGCAGCTACCCGAACGCTACACCAGAAAAAATGAAGTTATTTTGTCCCGCTTCCATCGATCTTGTCAGTCTGTTTCGACCTCCGGCGATAACCCTTCAAATCTACAAAAGATAACACAAAGGGCTCGACCGGATACGCCCACAGCAGACAGAGCCTTCGGCTTGGATATTCTCATACTGGCGCCGATTGATGAATGTCTCAGATAACCAGAGTTCGTCGCAAGTGGTTCGATCCGGCAGATCGTGGCCAGGCTCGGCGTGCCTGGATTCAGCTCAGAGGAAGAAACGCAGTGAATAAAAAATGCAAGAGATGCAGGCTTCCTTTATAGCCATGCGTCTCTTGCCTTTTGAAAATAGGCGAGTCTCACTTTCGGTCGCTGCAGTACACGCACCAACCGTCTGGAAACTCCCTCACTGTGTGCTAGTAGGAATCCGGGCCGTCGTTATTGTCGTCTTTGCGTCGGGGCTTGCGGATTTCGAGCATCTGCCTGAGATATTGGTTCTCGCGTTTGGTCGCTTCGAGGTCGAATACCAGATAGCGAATTCGGAGCCTGGCGGTGTCTATCGCTTCATCCAGCGCCTTACTTACAGTCTCTGCGTCAGACATGTAGAGCCCGCTGTCGCTCTTGGCCTTACTGTCAGTAAGGAAGGGCGATGTAGCCAACAGGTCATTCAACTCGGCCAGTTTTTCTCTGATGATCGCTTCTGTCATAGTATTCTCCTCCGAGAGTTATCTAGACTCCTCCGCTCCACTTATTATCATAGCACGGAGCCCCTATTTCGCCAACCCCAAAACTCTGTTTACCTACCTAAACCACCAAATTTTTCAGTAACCGTTCAGGCCCATTGGGGCCTGTGATGTCCGCCTGACCGGGCAACGCACCCAGGGGCAAAACACCAACTCTTCAATTCAATTCAACTCATAGCATACACGCTCCGTTCTGATTAACAAGCACCGTTTCCGGCTTTT
>PVBE012939094.1_pt1 | contig 15457 bp, 14 predicted proteins | sample 1631181 | NCBI WGS metagenome assembly PVBE01 (sample SAMN08397723, study PRJNA350692) | Marine metagenome, whole genome shotgun sequencing project. | isolation source: water | place: Pacific Ocean | collected 2012-04 | reverse complement strand
CGTCGCCAGGCTCGCTACCGGCTCGGGCGGGCTCACCCTTGGCCGGGCAGGTTTCGCACCTGCGGGACGACAAACGAAATTTCATGGAGTCATCGCAATTCCTCCAATCCCAATCGACCAGCAGTGCCTGGTCGCATCTGTTTCACTTACGCGCCACGCGCCATCGCAAGGAGATCCTTGGCTCATCCGCCATGCGGGAGAGCGCAAGGCCAAGCAGCATCCGCTCGAGCGGATCATGCAGATCACCGAGTCCGGAGAGGAGATGGCGGCTACCACCTGCGAGGCCATTGGCCCGATCGATTGGCTATGCAGTCCACCACCCATAACGGCTAACTCGACTACCACTACCCGCCGCGCAGCGGCCTGCTGCGCGTCCTCTGGATGCTGAGAGGCCGGAGCCAGCTCACTCGTGGTTGCAGATCGCGATGACGACCGGATCCACGAGCCGCGCGAAATCGCTGTAGCGCATGCGAACGGCATCAGTGTGCGTTCCAGCGTTGAACGTGATCTGCTCGTCGGCGGCCAGGGAAAGGCTCACGTAGACGGGCAGGTCGTAGAGATTGCCGAAGGGCGGAGCCGCACCCACCTCGCAATCGGGACAGATCGCCTCGATCTCATCCTCGGTCGCGAGGCAGACCTCACTGGCTGCGGCTGCATCCCCCAGCCTGACCAAGGCGACGTCCCTGCTGGCGGGCACGACCGCCATGACGGGCCGGTCGTCGATCATGACGAAGACGGTCTTTGCGAACTCCGCCCCCGGCGTCTTGGTATCTCGGGCCGTCACCCTGGCCCGATAGTCCGTCTTGTGAGAGATCACCTCATATTCGACAACATTCTCATCGAGGCACTTTTGAAGTCTCGGCAGGATTCCTGACACCAGACCCTCCTTCCGGGTCGCCTGAGAGCGCCCTCATTTCGAAGCCTGTGCACCAGAGCGAGTATTGCAAGGTGGACTTGCCTCGGTTCAGTGGACAGGTTGATGGTGTTCTTGGAGTCGACCAGGTGACCCTGACGCAGTCCGATTCCGGCGCAGAGCAGAACTATCGCTTCTCGGTCGTCGAATGGCCTGATTCGCAGCCCGAGAGCGTGCCGGCGCTGACTACTTGGGGATTCGCTGTCGCTGCTCTCGTTCTTCTGTGCGCTGCGATGCTCCGCCTCTGGGTTTCGCGGCAATACGAGAGGGGCTGAGCCCGACCGTCCTGCCACCGCCCGCCATTGCGGAGCCGGACCTGGTCTCAGGCCTCGGGTCGGGAGCTCGCTCGTGCGGCGGGGGCACCGGTCGTTGCGCCGGCGGTGGAGGTTCCCGCCGCCACCTCTGCGCCCGCGCTCGCCCCCCGGCGTGTGGCGAGCAGCAATAACGCCGGCGTCACCAGGACGTCGAGCACCAGCGCCATGCCGACCGCGAAGCTGACCAGCAGCCCGAATTTCTGCAGGCCGTCCATCGAGGAGAGCACGAAGACGACGAAGCCACCGCACAGGATCACGGTCGTGAAGAGCAGGGCCCGCCCCGTCGACTCGAGCGTCTCGCGGATCGCGGTCTCGGGGTCCTTGCCCCGGGCGAGCTCGCGACGGAAGCCGTGGATCAGGTGGATCGTGTCGTCGACGGCGAGCCCGACCGCGATGCAGCCCACCAGCAGCGTGAAGCCGTCGAGCGGAATCCCGAGCAGCACCATCAGAGCTAGGGTCCCCAGGATCGGTACCAGGTTTGGCACCATGCTGATCAGCCCTGCCCGGAGGCTTCCGATCAGCAGCATCATCAGCGGCGTGATCATCGCGAAGGCCAATGTGTAGCTCGACACCACGCTGCGCACGGTCGCCGACGCCGTATAGGCCATCACGTCGACGATCCCCGTGATCCGCACCGAGGCGAGATCGCCCATGATCTCACGGAACTCGCGCTCCGCCCGCTCGAGGAACTCGACGCGGTCCATCGGCTCGATGAAGTCCGCGCGGACGGTCATCCGCGCCTGGCTGAACAGTGAATCGACGAGCCGCTCGAGGTCGTCGCTGCCGCTGTTCTCGAAGAGCAGTAGCTCCTGGGCCAGCAGCCGCGGCTCGTCCGGGATCGCGTAGAACTCGGGCCGGTTCTCGTTGAGCGCTCGATGGGTCTCGCGCGCGACGTCGAGAACGCTCATCGTGCGGCCGACGCTCTCGCCCTCGGCCCTGTACTCGGCCACGCGCTCCTCGACCTTTGCCATGCGCTTCAGCAAGACGGGGTCCTTCATCGCGTTCTCGCGCCCGGTCTCGAACAGGACCTCGAAGGAGACGCCGCCTCCCATGCGTGCGTCGAGCTTCCGCTGGGTCACGCGGGTTGGATGCTCGTAGGGCATCATCACGAGCGGGTTGGCGCTGAACTGGATCCGCGGGATCAGGGCCAACGCGACGAGCAGCAGCACGGCCGTGGCAATCGCCAGCGGCCATGGATATCGCGCTGAAACACGCGCGCAGAGGGCGAGCACCGCATTCGCGCGCGCCCCGCCACGAACGGCGCCGCCGTCTCCCCCCAGATTTCGGTGCGGTGTCTTCGCCCGCAACGGAATCCGCACGAGCAGGGATGGCAGCAGCGCCAGCGAGTAGAAGACCGTCAGCAGCACCCCCGCCGCGGTCACCCAGCCGAAGTCGGCCACCGGCGCCATCTCCGCTGTCGTGAACGAGAGCACGCCGACCATCGTGGTCACGCCGGTCATCACGATCGGCAGCCCCGAATGCCGCAGCGCCCCGATCAGCGCCTCGTCCTGGGGAGCCCCCGCGTCGAGGCGCATGTAGAACCCGTTCAGGAGATGCACCGTATACCCGATCCCCACCGCCAGCAGGAAGGTCGGGAGTACCTGGGTCGTGACCTTGATCGCGATCCCGAGGATCGCCATCGACGACAGCGTCGCGACCAGCGCGAGCACCACGACCGACAGCGGCAGCAGAACCGCCGAGACCCGCCGGAAGAGCAGGTAGAGGAGCACCGCGATCACGGCCAACGCCGCCGCGACGAAGCGCGGCATCTCGCGGGCCATCGCCGCCTGGATCTCCAGCGGAAAGACCTGATTGCCACCGATGTCGATTCGAAAGTCCGGCCCCTCGAAACGCGCGCCGATCTCGCGAATCCTGTCGACGACCGTAATCTCCTCTGCGGACGTGATGAAGGGCCGCTTTGTCTCCTCGGGGCCGCCGCCGAAGCCTTCGTCCGAGCGCATGGCCCCTTCCTGCTCGAAGCCCGAGAGGTCGCCTTCCTCCGTCGTGCCGAGCTGGCTGTAGGCGTCGCTCTCGATCACGATCGTCGTGATCGTGCCGTCGTCCGAGATCACGAGGTTCCGATAGCTGGGCGACTCCATCACCCGCTCGCGGAAGGCCGCCAGCTCCTCGGCGGTCTGTGGGATCTCCTCGAGCAGATCGTCGACCACGAGCACGTCGCCGTCGCCGAAGGTCGAGCGCGCATTGACGAGGCTGTTGATGTCCTCGAGCATCGGGACTTCGTCCTCGAGTGCACGGTGGAAGTCGCGCAGCCTGGTGAGGAATGCAATGTCGAAGATCTCGGGCGGCTCGACGCTGATCACCGTGAGCTGGTCGCGGCCGAAGCGTTCGCGGAACTCGTCGTAGGCGAGCCGCACCGGGTTGTCCGGGCGCAGGAAGCCCTCGGTCGAAGCGTCCATGTGAAGCTTCCCGAGCTGCGAGCCGAGGCCCGCGGTCAGGAGCACGGTCGCTACGACGATCGTCCAGGCCCGGCGACAGACGAATCGCCCCCAGCGCTCGAACAGGTTCTCGACGGACTGATGAATCGATGCGGCGGTGGACGACATCGCGGGAGTGTGGCACAGGCTGTGGTCACACGAGGCCACCGGATTGGAACGATGGTCGTACCATTCGACCCCGGCGGCGGCCGAACAACGGCTTCCGGTTCATGCTCGCCCATCGTCCGTGCAGGCTCGAATCAAACCCGAGATCCAGCGGTACATCCCGGGTGCACGCAGTCAGATCACTGGACGGCGCGGCCACTCATCCCGAGGCTTGACAGCTGACAAGCCTCGGCTCACCGTTCTGATTCCCGGGCGGGCCCGTTTTGCGTCCAGACGTCCAGAAGAAGTCGGCGCGAGGAGAGCGAAATGAAACGATTCATGTTGCTGCATTTTGGATTCGAAAAGCCGACTCCGGAGATCATGGCGGCCTGGGGTAAATGGTTCGAATCGGTCGCTGACAAGACAGTTGAACAAGGGGGTTTCCACGGCGGTGCCCGAGAAATCTCGCATAGCGGAAGCAAGGACCTGCCCATGGGGATGGAATCCATCACGGGCTACTCGATCATCAATGCCGAGAGCCTCGATGATGCAGAAAAGATCGCTCACGCGAATCCATTCGTTGCGAGCATCCGGGTCTACGAAATCTCGGCGGAGTAGGCCCATTCGAGAGTTGGTGTTTGGCCTCTCCATGACATGATCCACGTTCTGGAGAGATTGCCGGACGCTGCTCGCCTCCTCCGTAACTGGGCCAATGCCACATCCGCAGTCTACTTGTCCGATAGAGTGGTCAGCGATGGTGTGGAAGAGGCAGCCTGAATTGCCTGTCCGCCTGCACGGGAGGAACGGCTTCAAAGGACGAGGTTTGGCTCCGCCACGCCCAGCAATACGCTGCCGCTATCCCCGATGATGTTGTGATCGGTGTGGCGGTGCTGGCTGCCCGCGTGGATGTCGCGGAAGCAGCGTTGCAGGCGGTTCTTGCCATCGCTGTTGCGGAGCGCGTCGCTGCCAGCAGCGAGGTAGGCGAACTGGGCGATCTTCACTGCCACCTCCACCGCCCAGCAGGCGGCCAGGCGGTATTCCGCACGTACTTCCAGGCTGTCGATACCCTTCGCGGCCAGATCGTAATGGCGCGTGAACGCAGCGCGACAATGATCGATGGCTGCCGCCAGCATGGCTTCGTTCATTGCGTAGTCGTGCTGAAATATGGGCTGGTCGATCAGCGTCTGGCGGCCAAAGCGCTGCTTGCGCCGCGCGAGAACGCGCAGCTCGTCCAGCGTGCGTCGAGCCATGCCGAGCGCCCATCCGGCGTGGCCAAGCGACACCACGATCGCGAAGAGCGGACCGCCGCGACGCCGCTCAGTCGGGACGTCGTCGATGAAGTCGCCGGAGATGAAGTGCTCCGGAAAATCGAAATCGTAGCTTGCCGTGGCGGCCAGACCCATCACGTCCCAATTGCCTTTCAGGCGCACGTTCTCACGCGTGGTGTAGGCAAACTTCATGACCGGCAAACCGTCCGCTCCGAGAACCGGCTTCCCGTCCGCATGCTCGATGACGGCGCCCAGGAACCAACTCGCCTCGCGGCTGCCGCTGCCGAAATGAAAGGATCCGGAAATCCGGTAGCCTCCGGGAACGCGATCCGCGCGACCGAGCGTGCTGATCTGTCCCGCGCCGATATAGCCCGCGTCGGTCTCGAAAACTGCCTCGACCAGGGCATCGCTGCCGTTCGCATACAGGCCGCCGGTAAAGAATGCGTTCGCCATGACGCACCAGCCCGTCGACCCATCCGCATAGGAGAGTTCCTTCACCGCGTCCAACACCTGCACGGGATGGGGCTCCGCCCCGCCGAATTCGCGTGGTATCAGCATGGCGTACAGGCCCGCCTCGGCGACCGCGCGCACGACCGGCTCGGGAAGGCAGGCGATGCGTTCCGCCTCGTCGGCGTGAGAATCGATCAATCCTCGCAGGGCCCGCGCGGCGTCGAGGGGATCCTCGCAGTAGCGCGGCGCCTTACGCAGCCATTCGGGCAGCGGCTCGGGCGCGAACGCGGCGGTCATGGTTCTACTCTAGTCGAGCCAAACTTCTCACGCCCGTAACGGGGCCAATGCGCCATATCCGAAGCCTGCATGCAAGAAGGGTGCTTGGCGGTGGTATGAAAGATGGGATAGGCGTGCCGTGTATTCCTGCTCGGTCAGGCCGGAGCGAAAGGGTTCCCCATCTCCTGGACCGTTGACGCCGCGAGGATGTTCATGTCCTTGTCCAGGATCTCGAAGAGCTTTCCTTCCGCCGAGTACAACGCGAACCTGATGAATGCAAACTTCGTCACCGCAAACCTCACCTCCGCGAATCTCACCGGCGCCGATCTGTCGTTCGCCAACCTCGTGGGTGCAACCTACGATGAGATGACCATCTGCCCGACCGTTCACTTCTTGTTTCTCTTACGCGCACGCGCGAAACGCGGAGGAACGCCTATGTGGAATCTAGTCGATGACGAAACCATCAAGAATCCGCGCCCCTTCTGGGACTGGCTGCGCCGCGAAGCGCCCGTCTACGAGGTGCCCGGAGCCGCGGCAGAAGACGAGCCGGGCTATTTCCTCATCAGTCGCTACGAGGATGTACTGGGTGCCGTCCGTAACCACGAGGCCTTCTCGTCGGAGCTGGCCGCAATTATCACGCGAGGCCCCGACGGTCAGCCGCGACTCGCCGTGACGGACCTGATCGGACAGCCCCAGGCCCGTGTGCTCGGCGTGGCGGATGGCGAGATGCATTCCATCCAGCGTCGCCTCGTGGGACGAACCTTCTCGCCTTCGCGCATGGCACTGTGGTCCGATCTGGCAGGCGAGATCGCCGAGCGTTGTCTCGACCACGTCTCGGGAGCCGGCGAGATCGACATCGTCACGGCATTGGCACTGCCCCTGCCGCTCGAGCTGGTGACGAGGCTCATCGGGCTCCCCCTCGAGGACCAGCCGAAGCTGCAGGCCTGGACCGATCACGCGCTCCAGCTGCCCAATGGGATGGCGGCTCCGGAGGAGCTCGAGGAGGCCTGGGAGGCGACGAACCATTTCCATGCGTACCTGGGGGATCGCCTCGACGAGGAGATCAACTCGCCCGGCAAAGAGGTGATCGGCGATCTCGCGAAGGCGGTCCATGCACACGGGCGGGGAGAGGAAGGGCTCGAGCGCTGGGAAGCCGCTGCCGTGCTCTACCACCTCGTCGTCGGGGGAGTCGACACGACCGTCGGTCGCATCGCTGCGGCGGCCTTCTATGCCGCGGAGCAGCCGGAGTTCTGGGACCGCATGCGTGACGATCCCGCGTGTATTCCCGGATTCGTCGAGGAGATCCTTCGCCTCGACATCTCCTCGTTTGGCTCCTATCGCCGAACGACCCGTGACGTGGAGATCGCCGGCGTCAGCCTGCCGAAGGGTAGTACGGTCACCTTGCTATGGGGCTCAGCGAACCGGGACTCGGACAAGTTTCCCGATCCCGAACGCATCATGCTCGATCGTTCGAACGTCGGGGAGCATCTGTCGTTCGGCAACGGCAAGCATCTCTGTCTCGGGATGTCGCTGGCGCGCATGGAGATCCGGGTGGCGCTCCAGGCGCTGCTCAACCGCTACGAGCGCATGGAGTTGGTGGACGGTCCCGACGCCTCGCGTCGTCGGTTCAGCATGACGAACCGACGCCTCGAGACGGTGAGGGTCAAGGTCTCCTGACTCCGGTACCGGGCGCGCGAACATCGAGCTCGTCGAGCGCGCGTATCAGCTTCCGAAGCAACGACTCTTGTCTCATCTGGTCCGTACTCGAGCCGACCAGGACCAGGGGTCGCGTATCGGAAGGCGGCCAAGGTGACTCCCATCGGCCAGGAGTGGCGGGCTCCAGCTGCGGACCGACGTAGCGGACGTTGGGAGCGGGGGCTTCGATCCTTCGCGCCGGCGCTCGGGAGATCGTGAAGAGACCCGAAGAGATCCTACGAGAGTCGGGACGTTCGCCTTCGCGGCTCTCCTACCGCCCCTTCCACTCCGTCCGACGTCCCTTCGCAAAATCCCGGGTCCCGAGCCTCGCGTCCTCACTCCGGCTCACCTGCTCTGCGAGAGGCGCCGCGAAGGCGTAGGACTCCTCGATCGATCGGCCCACGTTATGCCAGACGGTCTTCTTGATCGCTTCGACCGCAAGCGGCGCACACTCGAGGATCCGGGCGGCGATCTCCCGGGCACGCGCGCGCAACGCGTCGGGCGGGACGAGCTCCTGGACGAGGCCATTGCGCAGCGCCCGCTCCGCGTCGATCCGCTCGCCCGTGAGCTGCATGTAGAGTGCCTCGCCGGGCGCGATCAGCCGCGAGAGGAAGTGAAGCCCGAAGCCGGCCAGGGTGCTCGTGCGCGGCTCGGGAAGCCCGAAGCTCGAGCGCGGCGTCGCGATCCGGATATCGCAGCGCAGCGCCCACTCCAGACCGCCCGCCACGCAATAGCCGTCAACCGCGGCGATCAGGGGCTTGGTGACCTCGAAGGTGTCGGGATCCTCCGTGACCATCGCAGGCTCGTCTCCCCCGGCCACCCAATGGTCGCTGCGCATATCGGAGCCGGTCGAGAACGCCCGCTCCCCGGCACCCGTGAGGATCGCGACGCGCAGCTCCGGATCGGCCTGGAAGCGGGAGAGATACTCGCGCAGCAGCGCGTAGGCCTCGACGTCCAACGCGTTCAGCCGCGCCGGGCGGTTCAGCGTGATCCAGAGGATCTGGCCCTCGGGCTCATACAGGACCTTCGGCTCGCTCATCTCGCTCTCCACCGGCTCACCCCCATTCAGTCCTGTCCCGCTTCGCCCATCGCCTGCCCCGGCGGCAGGACCGACTCCGGCATGGGCACGGGGTAGTTCGCGAGCACGCCGCCCTCGACCGCGAGCGTCTGACCCGTAATGTGGCGGGAGAGATCGCAGGACAGGAAGAGGATCGCCGACGCGATATCGGAGGTCGATCCGTAGGCATCGAGGGATCCCGTCGCGAGCTCCTCGGGCGTCTTGCCCTGAGCCGCGGCGATCCTCGGCGTCGCGGTGCCGCCGGGCGCGACCGAGTTGACTCGAACCTCGCGCGGTCGGAGCTCGATTGCGGCGGTTCGCACGAGGGAGATCAAGCCGGCCTTGGCGGCGCCGTAGGCGCCGTGGAAGGGCGAGCTCGAGATGCCGCTGATCGAGGAGACGAAGACGATCGGGCCGCCCCCCTGCGAAGCCACTGCGGGGCCGCCGTATTTCACGACGTGGAAGGCGTGGCGGATCACCATGTCGTGGCACCAATTCCAATCCTCCTCGGGCATGTCGACGAGCGCCGAGTAGCGCGCCATGCCGACGACGTCCGCGATGCCGTTGATCCCGCCGAACTCGCTCTGCGCGGTCGCGATCATGCGTTGCATCTCGGCGGCGTCACGGGCATCCGCGACGCACGGAACGCCCCCCACCTCGGCGGCCACGGCCCCGGCGAGGGACTCGTCGATGTCGACGCAGAGAACGCGGGCTCCCTGGGAGGCCAGGGCGTGTGCCGTCTGCCGCCCCATGCCCTGACCGGCTCCCACGACGATGAAGCCTCGGCCGTCGAGGCGAAGCATCTGCCCATAATCGGGAACGGGCGTGGTATCGGCTTTCGTCATCGTTCATTCTCCTGGATGGACTCGCGAACGATAAACGCGCCCCGCCGCCCTCACCAGTCATGACGTACGCTGCTGCCCGGGCGCTCGAGGCGAAGCGACGGCACGATGGGATCCACCACGACCGGCCACTACCCGACTCACGCCACCGGTTCTCTCGCGCCGCTGGAGATCATCTTCTCGATGAGCTCCCGGGTCTCGTCCCGGGTGTTCGCCCTCGGAAATTCCGTGTCTGGAATCGGCAAGTCGAGAAACTCGCACAGGGGCTCCCAGCCCTGGCGCACTTCGTAGACCAGTAGCCGTTCGTCGGGAATCGTCGCTCGCACCGCTGCGATATGCCGCTGGAAGTGGGAGATCATGAACTCGCGGTCGTGCATGCGGTTGTCGAGCGTGTCCCAGATGACGCGCTGAATCATCTCGCCCTGGGGACGGTCGCGAATGAAGTCGTTCATCTCCCGCGACAGGATGGTGGCCTGGGTCGACTCGAACCAGCTCAGGGGGTCGCGGACCGAGAGCAACACCTTCGACACCGGGTAGAAGTCGGCCAGCTCCCGCCAGAACGTGCAGGCCGGATAGTCGAGGGTGGCGCCGTAGTCGCCGAGCAGCCGGTCCCAGTCGGGTTTCCCCTTCGCCGCATCGAGCCACAGATCGACGTGCGCGGGATTCTTGCCGACTTCGCTCATGTGATAACAGCGACCCACGCCTAGCTGCTCCAGTGCGATCTTCAGTGATGAGGTGCCCGTGCGCCCGAGCCCAGCCCCGACGATCTGCAGTGCCATTTTCCAATACCTCTGGGCGGCGCAAATCCTGCGCCAGGAGCTCCAGACCAGAGAGAGTCAGACCTGGAGAGGGCATCGAGTGCCCATTGCGACAGCCTGCTCGGAGTATTCAGTCAACGATCGCCTGATACACGAGTGCCTCGAATTCTGGAACCAGGGAAATTCCACCTGGGGGCAGAAGCTGCACCCTCAGCACAGCCCGTAACGAGGCGAGTACGCCTCATCCAAAGCCCACTTGTCAGATGAGTACTTAGCGGCGCTCGCGAAATTCCGCTTGTCGGTCCGTCCTACGCAGGTCCTGCTTGCACGCTTCACGGTTCCCCTGTGGATCCGCATCAAAGAGGCCGTCGGGAAACATTGGGCCGTCGCCTACGACCCCTTCGCCCACGGGATATTCGCTCCGGCCTACTCGATCCTACAGTAGGGCGACAGCCGAGACGCTACCCTCAGTGGGCGGCGATCCCTCTTCGTCTTCGTGCCTCTGTTCGTCGAAGTGGCAGATGCCTGGATCTCCTCTATACCTGCCCGCTCGACGATGCGGCCCGACGCAGTCTCCGCCGCCAGATCGAAGAGCGCCGACGCCTCGTCGGGCCCCGGCCAGATGCGTTGAATGAAGCTCTACGGCTTGAGTCCGGCCGACGAAACTCCGATGAATGTGCAGGAGCGTGCGTACACCTCTCGCATCCAGTACGAGCCACGAGCAAGCAGGCTCGGGTGCGACAGCGACTCGTCCGCTGCAAAGCAGCTAGATGCTCGACCTGAGTGGAAAATCCAATGAGCAATGCGATTCACCAGATGCAAATGCGCTACGTCCCGGAAGAGGATCGGATCCTGTTTCGGGTCAACTCGACTGAAAAAAAAGAGTACAGATTGTGGATCACCCGGCGCTTCAGCCTGCTGCTGATCCAGACACTCAGAGTTCATATGGATGCTGATCCCGACGTTTCCAGGCAGGCGAGCCCTGATGCAAAACAGGCGGTCAAGAAATTCAAACAAGAGAGCGCGATCCAGGACGCGAACTTCGAGCAGAAGTTTGCTGAAGGTTCTACCCAGTTCCCACTGGGTGAGGAGATCCCTCTGGCCTTCAAGATCGCTCACAACATCAACGGTGAGAATCTGAATTTGAGTCTCCAGCCGAAATCGGGACAAGGGATGAACCTGGTTCTGAATCGACAGATCAATTCCTCTCTGACACAGCTGTTGATGAGTGCAATCGAAATGGCCAATTGGAAGATCGAAGAGAACGTGATCCTGCCAGACCGGGCGAAGGACGAGCGGGTTCTCAACTAGCCGGCCGGGCGTCGAAAGCGGGGGATCCCGATCACCACCGCCCTCGGTCGTCACCGCGACGACTACATGCTTTCCCTCTACATATGAAATACATGAAGAGCCCCTCGAGCTTCGACGTCGAGGTCGACCGTAGCGGCGTTCGGTGCGCAGACACCTGGATCGCGCGCCAATTCTGCGAGGGTGACGCGTGGGGTCACAAGGATCTGACGCTGGAAGCCATCCAGACGGCGGCGGATGGAATCGGCGGGGAACACGAGAGCGGCTGAGCGCGCGCGGCTGCGGCTGCGCGGTTCGCGGCGCCTCGGTCGCAGCCGCGGCGCGCGATGAATGACGAATGACGGGCCACTAGCGAAACGCAGCGGTGCTAGCAGCCGGCCGGATGGGCAAGGGGGGGACGACGCGCAATGGGACAGCTCGAGGACAAAGTCGCGGCGGTCACCGGGAGTGGCTCGGGAATCGGGAGGGCGACGGCATTGGCTCTGGCCCGGGAAGGGGCCCGGGTGATCGTGGCCGAGATCGACCGCGAGTCGGGAGAGGAGACGGTGGACGCCATCCGCCGGCAGGGGGGGCAGGCGATCTTCGTCGAGACCGACGTCACCCGCGAGGCCGACGCCGAGTCGCTCGTGAAGGCGGCCGTCGAAACCTACGGGCGGCTCGATAACGCGGTGAACAACGCCGGAATCGATGGACTCCCAGGTCTCACTGCGGAGTGCACGCGCGAGAACTTCGAGCGGGTCCTCTCGGTCAATCTCATGGGTGTGTTCCTGGGGATGAAAAGTCAGATTCCGCAGATGATCGCGCAGGGCGGCGGTTCCATCGTCAACGTGGCCTCGACCATGGGGGTGGTCGCTCATCACGAGATCCCCGCCTACGTCGCGAGCAAGCACGCGGTCATCGGCCTCACGAAGTCGACCGCCCTGGGAACCGTGCGCGAGGGTGTGCGCGTCAATGCCGTCTGCCCCGGGAACACCAATACGGCGATCATGGAGTCCATGAAGAAGCACGAGCCCGAGAGCTTCCGGGGTCTGATGAGCATGACGCCCGCCGGGCGGCTCGCCGAGCCGGAGGAGATCGCCAATGCCATCATCTGACTCTGCTCCGAGGCTTCGAGCTACTGCACGGGCCACGCGCTGCTGGTGGACGGCGGCTACTCCATTCAGTAGCTGCGTGTGCCAGTGCGCCGTCTCCCGGTCCTGTGGACAATTGGGAGGCCGCGGTCTCCGAACGCCTCGAGACCGACGCCGCCCAGATGGCTATGGCGTCAGGATCCCCCGATGGACATCGATCTGCAAACATCGAGCCTCGACAAAGGTGGCTGCATATCAGCCCGCAACCGGTGACGGCGACGGGCTCGGGGTCCGGGTGGTCTGGTCGTAGAGCTCCGGGACTGTCCCGTTGGGTTCGGCGATCGTCTTCCACGATCGAGCTGGCGGCTGGCTGAAGGCGCCGCCGGCGCAGATCTCTGTCGCGCTCGAGTCGTCGATCCCTTTGCGGTGTGATGGGCTCGCGCGCCGCGCGGAGCCGCATAGGCAATTGGCCGCGCAACGCCGCTCTCGACTTGACAATTCACCGCCGCTGCGTGAGTGGGCTGCTCGAGCTCGACCACCGCCTCGACGTTCCGCCCTTGGTCTCTAACGATCATCGCAACACTTGAAGAATTCAATGAGATGGATTCGGCGGAGGTCTTTCGATGGCGGAAAAGCGGATTCGAGGCGTTCGGCTGACACGCGACGAGCGGCTGGAGGTACGTCGGCTCATCAGTCAGGACAGCAGCTTTGAAGAGGCGGCAGCAGCGGCCAGATGGGTAGCGTCCGGAAGGTGCTCGCCGCGGCCTCACGAGACGTCCAGATTCTGTCGGTCGACTACGGCGCTGCGATCGCCCATCCGACCGCGGTGGCGGCCCGCGTGAATGCATTTCTGGGCGGCGAGCTGGACGAGCCCTGCATGGCCGCGGTCGTCGAGCCCAGCCTCTACCGCGAGCGCGGTGCCTAGACCGCGTGCTCGAGCGCGCGGGTCGGCGGCGCTCACCGCGCGCCGTGTATCGACCGCGCATTCGGTGCAGAAACGAATCGCCGCTCTCGGCGCCTGGCGTAGTAGAGAGCCGCCAAGCGCTCTGGGTTGTGCGACTGTGTGTGTGGTGAGCGAGAGGGATCATAAGCGGGGGGCGCTCATCCGCCCGATCGCGACGTTGCTCGTCGCCTCCCTGACGCCCGTCTGCGCAACGCTCGCGCAGGGTGGCGCGGACTGGGAAATCTCCGAGTCGATTCGCCTCTCGTGGTACGGCGAGTGGGTTGCATGGCCGATGCTCGGGAGCGTCTCGGTCCTGACTCTGTGGCGACCCAGACGCTCCGGCCCTGCCGAGGATCTGATCCTCGCAGGCTCGATCGCATTGATCGCTGCGACCTCGATCCTCTGGACCGGTGGCGCGCGCCTGCCCTTCATCTCGTTTCGCAGCCCCGAAGCGAGCGCCTGGATCGGTCTCGGTTTGATCACCCTGGCCAGTCTTCGGGGTCTGCATCTGCCCCGGGATGCCGCGCGCTGGACGGCGGGGCTGGTCGCCGCGCTGCTATTGGGACTCGTGCTCCAGAGCGCGCTGATGCGACTCGATGCGGCGGGGATCGCGATCGCGCTCCCCGATCTATCGACTGATTCGGATCACTCGACGCTGCAGCCGGCACCCGCACAATCCGGGGACCCGCAGCGCCCCGACGTAGTGTGGATCGTCGCGGACACGCTGCGGGCCGACGCACTCGGCGTATACCGCGAGATCGCCACGGGGCGCGGCCAGCCCGAAGCGGCTGGAGAGATGCCCCGAACGCCATTTCTCGACGATCTGGCGGCGCGGGGCATCGTCTTCGAGCGCGTCATGTCGACCGCGCCCTGGACCCTGCCATCGATGATGAGTGTCTTCACATCGCGCTGGCCGTCGACGCTCGACCCACAGGGTCGCGGCCGCGCGCGTCATGTCGAAGAGCTGATCGGGCTCGACCCCGAGTGGCCGACCTGGATCGGTGTGTTTCGCGACGCCGGCTATCACACTGCGGGATTCCAGAAGAATCCCTTCCTGGGCCGCGGCTCGGGCTTCGATGCGCCTTTCGACTACTACCGTAGCGTCGGAGGGGATCGCGCCGAGCGGCGCTCCGGAGCCCAGCTGGTGCGTGCGGTCCTGCGTTGGGCGGACGAGCTCGGGCGCAGACGAGAGCGGACTCGCGAGCTGCCCTATCTCCTCTACGTCCACTTCATGGATCCACATATCGACTATCGCGCTCCCGCACGCTGGCTCTCCGAAGCGGCCCGAGGTTACGCTGGTCGCGTCGACGGCAGTGCGAAGGATCTTCACCGCCGGCTCGAGGACGGCCCTGCGATCGCCGGCGAGGATCGCGAGCAGCTACGTCGGCTCTACGCAGCCGAGGTCGCCTATCTCGACTCCGAGATCAGGCGTCTCGTTACGGGTCTGCAAGAACGTGAGCTCGTCGACGACGACACCCTCATCGTCGTGAGCTCCGATCACGGAGAGCAGTTTGGGGAGCACGGGGGTTGGGAGCACGGCGATCTCTACATCGAGAACGTGCACGTGCCTCTCGTGATGTCGGGAGCGGGCCTCGACCCGGCGCGTGTCTGGCGGACGCTCTCCAGCCTCGACCTCGGACCGACCGTCCTCGAGGCTGCCGGACTCGGGCGGCTGCAGGGCGCGGAGGGTCGCGGTCGGCTCGAATCAGCGCACTCCGACGACCCGGGCGCACTTTCTACCGGCGTCTGGACGGAATACGGCGAGCGGACCCGGCTCGCGATCGGGCCCTGGATTCTGATCGAAGGCCGCGGCGAATCGCTGTCACTCTTCGATGCAGAGGCCGACCCGGAAGAGACAGTCGACGTCTCGGATGAGCATCCCGAGCTGCTTCACACGCTGCGGGAGCGCGTTCGCGCGCATCAGGGTCGCGATCACGACCGCGAGCCGGCGACCGCGCGCGAGCGGACTCTCGATCGGCAGACACAGGAGGCTCTGCGTGAGCTCGGATATCTGCGGTGAGGT
>PVBE010870687.1_pt1 | contig 15458 bp, 15 predicted proteins | sample 1631181 | NCBI WGS metagenome assembly PVBE01 (sample SAMN08397723, study PRJNA350692) | Marine metagenome, whole genome shotgun sequencing project. | isolation source: water | place: Pacific Ocean | collected 2012-04 | reverse complement strand
TTCTCTCTATCCCCGGCTTTCTGCTTGACACACACCGCTTTAGAGCCTTATAGTCCCGTATAGTCAGCTTTAGTAATAAAAGGGACACACATTTAAGGGACACACATCCAAAAACCACATTATGCTTCTCAACCTCAAAACTCAACTGCAACCTGAAATTGATGGGGGTACCGTGTAATGAATAAGACCGACACCCATTCTGATATAATTTTTTGAAATTCTTCATCCTTGCTACAGATAGAGAATCCTGCCAACTTTTAATTTTCATAGTGAAGCATCTGTTCATTATGCCGATTCGGATCTAAACACTCATTACTTATTGAAAGAATGAGAAAAATTTGCCCAGCTTGTTCTAATACTACTATTGAAGAACTTTTCATTAAGCTTCCTTTTTTCCGCCACCTTGATTTTACAACAGTTTCCAATGATCAAAGTTTATTTAAATGTTCAAAATGCCAGATAGTTTTTAATCCCATTGCTATTAAAACAGAAACCCCGACCTTTAAAACAGAACAATATGCTGAGAGTAATCAAACCAAACAAAAAATGAATGTAGATGGATTTTCTGAACCCGTCACACGGTCCTTCTTGCAGAGTAAAATACTATCAGAACAATTTGTAAATAATGAAACTGTGAGGATATTGGATGTTTTGACGGGTGTCTACTGAATGAATTTGATGCAATTTTTAGCAATGCAGATTTATGGGGCTTTGATACCAATTCCCATCTTGAGGCATTATTTCCAAAAAAGGAGAATTTTCATTTTATCTCTTCAGGTCTTGACGCAATACAAGGGTATTTTGATATCATTACTCTTTCCCATTCTATACTATATATTCCAGATTTATCTAAACTGATGGGGTTCATTGGCAAATTATTGAAAACTAATGGTATTTTATTTTCCCAAATTCCCGATATCAGAAAAAACTTATTTTATTCGCTGATGGGTGATCAGTGCTTAATCTTCACAGAAAAATCTTTAGTTAATGTTTTAGGTCATTTTGGTTATAAGGCTGGGATCATTAAGAACAACTTTTTCTCTCGGGAGCTTCTCGTTGAGGCAAAAATAGATGAATCCTCAGAGTCAAAAACTTATGAGGAGGACAATGTATTCAACCAAAATATTCAAGCTATTAATGATTTTAAAAGAGGACTTCAACTTATCAGCCATGATAACCTCACAGTTTTAGGAACTACAGTGACTGCGGCTTTTGTGGATGAAATTATTGGTGAAAGAATAGAATTCTTTGTTGACGAGGAACCAAAAACAAAAAAAATATTCAGAGGAAAAAAAGTAATACATCCAAAGGATTTGAATGAAAGTAATCACACAATACTGCCATACGGTAAGTCGGGCATCAAGATTCAAGAGCGATTTCAATCAATGTATAATGGTTCATTTGGTGTGCTATAATGTCTTAGGTCGGCTGGTGAGAACTCTCATCAATCAAGATCTGACCGCTGGTTATCACAAAGCTGTCTGGGATGCTACCGATGATCTGGGAAGACCTTTAAGCGGTGGTCTATATATCTACAGGATTCAGGCGGGTGGGTTCTCTAAGACGATGAAGATGGTGTTGTTGAAATGACGGGGGAACGGTCGGGATGAAAGAAATGAAACGCCTCTGGTTCATATTTCTCGTAACACCACTTTTTGCACAAGAGTAGCAAAGTTTGAAATGAAATTAAGTGAAAAAAATCCAGCTTTAATTCTTATAGATGTACAAAAAGCCTTTTTAGACGAAAATTATTGGGGAGGAAACAGGAATAATAAAAATGCTGAAATTATTTGCGAAAAATTATTGAACAAATGGAGAGAATTGAATTTACCTGTTTTTCATATAAGGCATAGTTCTACAAATCCGAATTCAAAACTCAATGAAAATAATCCTGGATTTGATTTTAATGAAAATGTCTTGCCTGCTGAAAATGAACCAATAATAACTAAAAATGTAAATAGTGCTTTTATCGGGACTGACTTAAAAGAACAATTGGATAATTCAGGAATTAAAACTTTGGTTATAGTTGGAATCACAACAAATCATTGCGTATCAACCACTACAAGAATGGCGGGAAATTTTGGGTATGAAACTTATTTAATTTCTGATGCAACAGCAACTTTTGATAGAATAGGTATTAATGGAGAAAAATATGATTCTGAAACAATCCATTTGACTACTCTGGCGAACTTGAATGAAGAATTTGCGACTGTAATGAATTATGAAAAACTAATGAACGAACTATAAATAACGCTCCTGATTGACTTTCCCGCTATCTCTCCTTAGTTTGCCTCCAGAGAGGTAGTTTCCCCATTATGCGTTTACATCAGCTTTCTCAGCCATTTTCCCAATCTCAAGCTGATAAATGACGGGGGATGATCAGGATGACAGAAGCACCTACATAGTGACGTATTTTTTTGGAGGAAATAAATGAAAAAGCCCCTAGCCATACTGCTTATTCTTTTCAGCTTTTCCTCTGCCCAAGAGCGCCTAAGACTGGACTGGCCGGAGTTGGCACGTGTGATAGTCGAGCGCATGGAGGTGGGGCAGGGAGAGAAGGTTCTGTTTGTGGCCCATCCGGATATGTTCCGCGATCTGATTCCACCTCTGCGTTATGAGGTGATGAAAGCGGGAGCGGTTGATCTCGGCGTGATCGACGTTCTTCCATCAAGCGAGTTGGATCCGGATGTTATCAAGCGCGGCGCGGAACCTTCCAGAAAAGCGTACCGGAAAATGTTCAAAGATATTGATGCGTCGGTGATGCTGCCGGGAGCAACTCCACAACATCCTGCCTATGCCGCAATGCAAGATATATTGAGATCTGGTAAGAGCCGCACAGTCCATTTTCACTGGTTGGAAAACCGAAGCGCATATCCCCTCCCGGGTCAGCCGATGCCCGAACCGAGGGACATAGACGCGTTATACCAGCGGGCTGTGCTGAACAGTGACTATGACACGCTGGCAAAAATTCAGCTCCGTTTCGAACGGGCGATGCGAAACAGGGAAGTGCATGTGACCACACCGCTTGGAACAGATATCCGTTTCCGAATTGGTGACCGACCGGTAAACAGACAGGATGGCGATGCGTCAAAGGCGCGGACAGACCGTGGTGTGATCCTGATTGACCGGGAAATTGAACTGCCGGCGGGAGCGGTCCGTGTCGCCCCTTTGGAGGAATCTGTTCGCGGCACCATTGCGTTTCCACCATCCCAGTGGAACGGAGGTCCGGTCATCGGTCTCAAGCTTGAGATTGTTGATGGAATTGTAGTGAAAGTCAGTGCGAAGTCAGGAAAGGAAAATGTTGAAGCCGAGATGGAACAGGCGGGCGATGTGGGACGTCGATTCAGAGAGTTTGCACTGGGTTTTAATCCCAAATTGGCGGTGCCGGAACGAAATCCGTGGGTCCCCTATTATGGTTACGGTGCGGGAGTCGTTCGTCTTTCGTTGGGCGATAATTCAGAGCTTGGCGGGGCGGTAGGTGGTGAACGACCTTATGTCCGCTGGAACTTTTTTACCGATGCAACCGTGACGGTGGGGGATCAGATTTGGGTCAGAGATGGCAAACCGGTCATAAAGTAAGGGATGCATTCAATTTTAACGTGATGCTTCTTAACCTAAAATCTCATCCTTGAAACTGACGGGGGGACGGTCGGGGATGAAAGAAGCCCCACATTGTGATATAATTTTTTGGAGGTAGACTCATGATAAAATTGTCCAAAGAAAATAAAGTAAAAATCACTCAAGAAATTCAAGAATGGTTTAGAGAGAATCTTGACCAGGAAATCGGGAATTTAGATGCTGAATTTCTTCTTGATTTCTTTGCGGAAAAGATTGGAGGATTTTTCTATAATGAGGCACTTTCAGATGTACACAGTCTCATTAATGAAAGGACTGAAACTTTGATTGATGAGATCTATATTTTGACAAAACCAATATTATAATAAGGTGTGGTCAGGATCAAAGAAACACCCACATCGTGAGAGTTTATGTCTATAGCCCCCGTACCCGACTATCCATAGATGCGGGGTATATCTATTGTCCTTATAAATTTTTACTTATAAGGTTCAAATGGTAGATTAATTTTATTAATAGATAGAAAATGATTATAGAAAAGACAGAACTGTTAGAAATCCAGATCAGTGATATATGGTCTTTCAAATGTAACAAGGGGTTACTGCAACAATGATATCAATACAATCACTGGTTGAGGTTGTACAGGACGGAAAAGAAGGCGAGGCTGCAACTTCAGCAGAGCAGATAGTTCAGGCAGGCACCGATGTGGAGGAGATCATCGAAGCGTTGACTGTGGGGATGCGCGAGATTGGGGAACGGTTCGCTCGTATGGAAATTTTTCTTCCGGAACTGATGCTGTCCGCGCGGGCCATGCAGGCGGTGATGGAAATACTGGAGCCGGAGCTTCAGAAATCGGCCATGTCCGTCCAGAAGAAGGGCACGATGGTTATTGGAACGATCGCAGGCGATGTGCATGAGATCGGCAAGAACGTGGTGGTCTGCCTGCTCAAGGCCCAGGGTTTCGAGGTATATGATTTGGGATTTGATGTCAACGCTCTGGATTTTGTGCGCAAAGCCGAGGAAGTGAAAGCCGATATCATCGGTGTGTCCTCACTGATGACCACGACGATGCCTGGGCAGCAGGACATTGTCAAGATCCTTGAGGAGAAGGGGATCCGTGAGAAGTACCATGTGATCGTCGGCGGTGCGCCGGTAACGCAAGCGTGGGTGACGGAATGCGGCGCCGATAGCTGGGGAGAGAATGCCGGCGTGACGGTTGAAATATTGGAGCGTGTGATGGCAGAGAAAAGGACAAACGATGCTACCGTATAAGATGTGGGAAATCGTAGAACGGGCGAACTCCGGTCCATTCTGTGAAGACGACGAATTCACCTATGAGATTTTCATGCCCAAAATGCAGGAGGTGATTAAGAAGTACGACATTGTCTATGACTCTGACATGCCCGTTCCGGCGGATGACGACCTGGCCGACCGTGTCTGGCAGGCGGCGGTAGAGTTTTTTTTAGAGGTAGGCGTACTTAACGTGGATACCCACCGCCGGATTTTGGTGGACGCCTCAGAACTGCAGGAGGCGCTGTATCACACTCCCGGTCGCTACATCGTTGGCGCGGGGAAGGATGCTCGCCTGTGGAAGAGTCGTGTGCCGGAGGCCGATGCGCCGCCGTTCTGTATTTTCAGTCCTGACATCACCTGTGATGAGGAAATTTTTCTACCGATGTCCATTGCCTACATCCAGGAGCCGCTGGCCGACGGCGTATGTGCGCCGATTTTGGAGGAAAGTATGGGACTCAAAATCAAGTCCGGCGCGCCGACTGAGATGGCCGGGGTGGTGGAACATGCGATGGGATTGCGGCAGGCGGTCAGGTTGGCAGGGAAGCCGGGAATGTTCCTGGTGGCCGTGGGTACGGCCCAGTCCGACACAGGCCAGGTTGCGGTAAGTAATGATGAGTGGGGGGTACGATACACCGATGGGCGGCTTATAGGCGCACTGACCGAGTTGAAGATCGACAATAAATTGCTAAATAAGGTGGTCCACTGCATGCAGTTCGGGTGTTTCATCGGTTGTCTGAGCGGATCTATTTACGGCGGCTATGCCGGCCGCGCGGAGGGCACAGCCATTCTGGAAACAGCCTATCACCTGGCTGGACTGACCATCTATCAGGCGAATTTCCAGCAGAGTTTCCCGTTCCATCTTCACTTCACCTCCAATAGCGGGCGGGAGATGCTGTGGCTGGTGAGTGTGACGCAACAGGCCGTTAGCCGCAACAGTGACATCCTGTCCACATCTAACGGCTTCCTGAATGCCGGCTCCGGAACCGAAATGGTGTTGTGGGAGGCGGCAGCCCACGGACTTGCCAGTACCGTGTCCGGTGGACACCTGTGGGAAGCCGCTGTAGCGCACAACAAATATCGTAACTATGCTACGCCGCTAGAAGCGCGTCTGGCATGTGAGGTGGGACACGCCGCGGCACAGCAGGGAATGTCCCGGGAGCAGGCAAACGATATCACCCTGAAAATGTTGGAGAAATACGAAGACCGGATCGCCGACGCACCCAAGGGCAAGCCGTTCCAGGAGTGTTATGACGTACGCGTTTCGCGCCCTATGTCCTGGTACCTGGATATGTTCAATAAGGTGAAGGACGAGATAGCCACCATGGGGGTGGCGTTTCCGTATTAAGAGTCTCTCCGGAAACCTCATCTGGAGGTAAACGCAAAGATGAATCTCTTTGAACAGATGGCGGAAGCCACGATTAAAGGGGATAAAGAGCAGTGCGCGGCCCTTGCCCGGGTCGCCCTGGACGAGGGTGTAGATCCTGTCCAGGCTATTCAGGAGGGGTATACAAAAGGGATGCACGTCGTCGGTGACAGGTTCGCTGTTCTGGAATGTTTTCTGGCCGAGGTAATGCTCTCGGCCAACGCCGTGAGCGCTGCCATGGAGGTACTCAGACCCTCTCTTCTGGAGCGGCCGGGGCACGGAAGCCAGGGCACCATCATCCTGGGAACCATCCAGGGTGACGTACATGAAATCGGTAAAAATATCGTAAAAATCATGCTGCAGGCGGACGGTTTTACGGTCCATGATCTGGGTTATGACGTACCTGTCCGCCGGTTTGTGGAGCAGGCGGAGGAGCTGGGCGCTGATATCATTGGCGCCTCCTCGCTGTTGACCACCACCATGACCTATCAACCTGACCTTATCAATCTTCTGGGTGAACTGGGGCTGCGGGACAAATACCGTGTCATGATCGGCGGCGCACCGGTGACGGCCGAGTGGGCGGCAGAGATCGGCGCTGACGGCTATGGTGAAAACGCGACAAAAGCTGTAGAAGTTGCCAGAAGTCTGATGCAGGAGAAGCGGGGAGGTGAGGTATCATGATCAGTTTCTGGGATGTGATCGGTCGCAGCGAAAGCGGGACGCTTGTGAAAGAAGAGGAATTTGACTGGAAAGTGGCGCAGACCGCCCGCGAGATCGTCGAGCGGTATGACATCCGGTATGATCCGGAGCAGGTAGTCCCTTCCGATGAGGATCTGGTGGATCGGGTGTACCAGGCAGGTCTCGATCTGTTTTTGGAGCTGGGCATGTTCTGCCGGGATACAGGTCGTGTTTTGAAATTTACCCGCAAGGAAGTGGAACAGGCGCTGAAACATGCCCCAACCACCGTGACCTACGGACAGGGAAAGGATCTGGCGGTGATGGCCTGCCGGAGTATCGAGGACACTCGGCCGCCGTTTTGTCTATGCACACCCGTCGGTGCACCGGTGGCCGAAGAGCGGTTTGTTCCTATGGTACAAAGTTTCGCCCAGGAACCCCTGGCCGACACCTTTTCCAGCGCTTTTAGCCAGACCGTTCATGGTCGCCCCATCAAGTCGGGGACCCCCCAGGAGGTAGAGGCCGCTATCTGGAACGTAATTAAACTGCGGGAGGCGGCCAAGGCAGCCGGACGGCCCGGGATCGGAATTCATAATCTGGTTTCCAATGCTGAACAGACCGATGCCATCCTCGCCGCTGTTCAGGCTGACTTCGGCGTGCTGCCGAATGACGGACTGGCCATCGCTGCTATATCCGAGTTGAAGATAGACTATGAACGTGTGAAAAAGGTCGCGTTTCTTCGGAACAGCGGACACAACAAGTACGGGCTGTACGGACCGTTGATGGGCGGGTATGCCGGCGGACCGGAATCGACGGCCGTGGTGCTTGTGGCGCACCATTTCCTGGGGTTGCTCGCGTTTGAGGCGCAGTGGCACTGCTGCTTCCCGCTGCATATCCACCACTTCTGCAATACCACGCGGGAGCTTCTGTGGCTGATCAGCATCGCTACACAGGCTTTGAGCCGAAATACCCATCTCCTGGTTACCATCAGTCCTTTCGCCGCCGCCGGGCCATGTACCGAGATGGTGGTCTACGAGATTGTGGCCAATGTTTTGGCATCCACTGTGTCTGGTGGAGATTTGAATCTGGTGGCCGTGGCAAGCAATCGTCATCCGGAACGGGCAACAGGAATGGAGGCGCGCATCGGAGCGGAAGCAGGGCATCTTGCAGCCCGGCAGGGTATGACACGGACTCACGCCAACGAAATCGTGAAGCGACTTTTGGATTTGTACGAATCGCGGATATCCGATGCGCCTCTTGGCAAGCGGTTCGATGAATGCTACGATATGGAAACGGTGCAGCCGATGCAGAAATACCTGGACCTGTATGAAGGATGCAAAAAGAAATTGAGTGGATTCGGGCTGGACTATTCATAAGACAACAACCCTCAAAAGAAACAACTTAATATTTATTAGAAACTTTTATCTGGTATTCCGGACTCATATCGGTCATCCTCTTTCCCAATCTCAACCTGATATGTGACGGGGGGACGGTCGGGATGAAAGAAGTACCCACTGAGGTTCAAATAAACAAAAAATATTGGATGGAAATAATTTCCAGAAATAAAGGAAACCAGGCCACTACTCGAATTACATCTTTACATATATATATGGCTACCGAGATATTTCATCCCATTGTCGCAACCAAGAGTGACTATCCGTTTGCCGGGTCCAATTTCTTTTGCAAGCTCGATTGCTGCTACAACATTCAAACCAGTTGATCCTCCACAAAATATTCCTTCTTTTCTGGCTAGACGTTGGCACATTTTGAAAGCGTGTTCTTGATCAATTGCTCTAATTTCTTTTAACTTAGATCGGTCCAGAAATGGAGGTTCAAATCCTACACCAATTCCCTCAACAAGATGGGGTCCGCCTTTCCCTGTTGTAAGAAAAGGGGATTGCAAAGGCTCAAACGCTACTAGGTCTACTTGTACTTGTGATTCTACCAGACCGTCATAAGATCCCATCAAGGCAGCCCCAGTTCCTACCGCTGAACAAAAAAGATCAAGTTCTCCATCAAGTTTCTGTGCTATTTCCATACCCAGAGGCTTGTATCCAGATCGAACTTCAGGAGATCCAAATTGGTCTGCATAGTAAGTGTTAGGTTTTTCCGCCATTTCATAAGCCCGTAATTTCATTTGTTGGATCAAGTCTGGTGTGATAACTCCACCTTGACTTTTTATGACAGTGACCTCGGCACCAAAAGCTTCCATTGCCTGTTGTTTACTTTTTGAAAATGCATCAGAAAATACTGCAACAAATTTTAGACCAAGAACAGCTGAGACAAAGGCCAATGCTGTCCCGGTACTTCCTCCAGTGTATTCTATTACAGTATCGCCCGGAGATAATTCTCCTCTTTCAATAGCACTAGTAAGGACGGATAATGCCATACGATCTTTGTATGAACCAGTAGGATTACCCCCTTCGAGTTTTACCCAAACCTCAGCTGAGTGACTGGGAACAACTTTTTCTAAACGGACAAGAGGGGTGTTTCCTATTGCATTAAGAGCGTTTTTCTTATGATCCATTATATTGTTTATCTAATACTATGGCCTGTAGCAATTAAAACTAAATTGACCAATTGGGAGTTATTTAGAAAGAGGTTGGACGGTAGTAGAACTGTTTTCCGGTCTTCCCAGGCTGGCCAATCATCTGTAGATAGGGGAGGGGATCCCCAAGATCGAAATCAATGTTCTTCAGGAAAGGGTGCACATTCAATTTTCCTGCATCCTCAGTCAACTGATGCTCAAAGAGTTGAGCTTCGATATAACAGTCTGCAATAGTGAGATTGTCACCATCTGAAGTAAACGCCTGAAAGTATCTTTCCTCATCCCTGAAATTGGTAGTGGGTGAGCAGTTGTTCATAGCCAGGATCTGACCGTCACTGTCTGAATAATCAATAGCGATTGCTTCTGAATCGATTTTAGTGTCGGTAAGCAGTCCATGTATGGGAAGCTTGTAATAATCAGCACTGTGATCTAAATGTTCCTGGCAGGTGCTACCGAGTGAAAGGACATACATAGCAAACTTTGGTACTCCCCGAGAAAGATCAGGCGAAACGATGGCACTGAAAATAAGCTCCTGGAACTCGGGAAGTTCACCAAGAGCACCCTCAGGGAAATTGAAGGCGGTAATATTTACCAGTCCTACACCCGGAGATACTTCCATAAGACTAAGCCGAGAAGGGATGTGCTGCTGAAACAGATCGGTCTCCACTTCGAAGAAAGTGGTCAGTGCAAAATCGAATTCCCAAACAAAAAGGTCTTCACCGGGAGTATGTTTCATGACCTATTATCCTATCAAAAAGTTGTATTTATCAGCAGCACGGAGAATAATATCTGCACCCTTGTCCAGTTGTTCATTTGTGTGCTCGGATGTAACAAAAGCCCTGATTCTTGACCGGTTTTTCGGTACCGCCGGGAACATCATGAGTGAAATATCGATCCCTTCTCGCTGAAGATAATCACTCAGGGGGAGGGTGAGTCTTTCATCTCCGTAAATAATCGGTATAATCCAGCTGGATGAAGTGCCGATGTCAACATGTCCCTTCAGCTTGGATCTAAGATAGTCTGCATTATCGATAATCCGTTTTCTTCTCTCACTTCCATCGGTGCCTCCGGCAAGTTCAATGGATTTGATGAGGCCTCCTGTCACACCTGGATCCAGAGCACAGGAGAACATGCGAGATCTGGCATAGTAATTCATGTAGTTGGTAATTTTCTTTTTTGCATAGACGCAACCACCTACTCCGCCGAAAGATTTACTGAAAGTGGCAATGATCATATCAGCATCTGCCAAAACATTCTGTTCTTCGCAGACACCCCGTCCGTTTTCTCCTGCCACAAGAAGAGAATGTGCTTCATCAACGAGCACAGCGGCGCCGTATTTCTTGGATACCTCAATGATATCCTTCAGTGTTCCGTAGTCTCCATCCGTGCTGTAGACCCCTTCACAACAGACCAATATTCGAGAATTTTTGTAATCGATGCGCTTCAGTACCTTTTCCAGGAATTCAGCATCGTTGTGACGGAAGAGAGAGATTTTTCCCTGTGAGAGAATAGCACCATCGATAAGCGAGGCGTGCGAAGAGCGGTCAAGAACCACATGATCTCCCTTATGAATGAAAGCTGAGATGACACCCAGATTTGCTCCATAACCTGAAGAAAAGAGAGATACACCATAATCCTTTTGTCCAAAGAATTGTACAATCTTATCCTCAAGTTCATTGTGGATTTCAAAAGTGCCATTCAGTAGGGGTGAACCGGTGGCACCCAATCCGTAAAGATCCAGTGCTTTTTTTGCGGCATCAACTACATCGGGATGATATGAATAACCTAGATAGTTGTAGCTGGCAAAGCTGATGAGATTATACTCATCGCCGCTCTCCCGACGAACCGAGATCTCCGGCCGCTGAGCCGCTAGATGAGAGACTTCAAAAGTGTACTTGTTGGCGCCTGTGACCATTTGACGCCATTTATCAAACTGATCGATTTCAGCGTGATCCTTCCCAGCGCTCCTGGAAAACATATCCAGGGTGTACTGGGTGTAAGGTTCTTGTTCTATAAGTTTATCGAAAAAGTCTGCCATTGTCTGAGATTCAGATTATAATCAGTTACAATTTTGATAGGAAAAATACAGAGCGATGATGACTTATTTAGGGCTAATTTAGTTGTTGCTGACGGGGTAAATCAATTCATTTCCGCCGCGTGATCCATATCAAACAGAAGTAAGTTATTTTTGATTAAATTAGGATTTGGAATAGGTTTGGTAACAATCAATGGAAAATCACACAGAAATTCTCAATAAAGTTGCTGAAAGGATCAAAGCTTTCGAGCAGGGCGGCGGAGATATGGAAGAAGATCTCTGGCCACCAGCAAAAGAGGTGCTGGCTGAGCTTAAGTCCATTCTCCAGGAGGCAAATCCTCCTGTGATTCTTCAGTCAGACAGCGACTAGTCTAACTAATCTTTTAGCAATACAATGCCGAGAAGGGTTACCATATTCTTTTTATGTCTTGGCCTGACAGGTCAACTGTCAGCCCAGGAAACCATTGCTCGTGTTACTAAGATGCGGGGTGATGTCCGTCTCAAAAATCTCAATAAAGCAACTTTCTCTCCCGCCAAGCCGGGTGCACCCATTATTTCCGGTGATGTGATCAACGTTGGAAAAGAAAGTTTTTGTATGGTCATTTTTCTCGATGATAAAAGTGTGCTGAAGATTCGGGAGGATACACAGTTCCAATTTATTGACACGGAAAATACACGGACGCTGGGCATTGAGTTTGGAAAGATTCTCTCTGATGTTAAAAAGGACAAAAAGAAGGATTTTCGCGTAGAGACGTCGGTATCTGTTGCGAGTGTGAAAGGGACGCAATTTTGGTCTGCTATTAACCGGATGGGTTTTGACAAATTTTATGGCCTGGAGGGGATGGTAGATGTCTTCAACACTGTTAGTGGACAGTCTGTAGCTCTCGGTCCCGGTGAAATGACACTTTCCACAGCCACCGGACAAGTCCTTACATCTCCCGCCGATCCTGAGGAGGTGCCTGAAGATCCTGAGGCGGAGATTGAACAGGAACCTGAACCGGAGGAAGAACCTCAGGAACCTGAAACCGAACAGGAGCCTGAGGAGGTGCCTGAAGAAGAAGTTGAAGAACCTCAGGAAAATCTTTTTCAGGAGGAAGAGGAACCTGAGGACATTTTTGATGAGGAAGAGACACCGGAAGAAGATCCAGAGGCTGAAGAAAGTCCTGAAGAAGAAAAAGAGCCTCCTACTCCTCCGGAGAAGCCGTTCAATATGGGACTCGGCGTAGGTTCAGCTACACTAGATGGTGAGATCTACAATCAGATCGCTCTGAGGCCCGAGTTTAAACTGGGTAACTTGGGCATCGGGCTCGACCTTGTCCTTTACGTTGACAATGAAGGAAATGTAAGAAAGGACGAGTGGGATGAGGCGAGCGATTTTGTCGATAAGTTCCTCTACATTCGCTGGGGAGAAAAGTCTGATCCGTTCTGGTTCAAAGTGGGTTCCCTGGAAGGGGTAACACTGGGTTACGGTGGTCTCCTATCCGGCTATTCCAACATGATGGAGTTTCCCTCAATCCGACGGGTGGGCCTGAATACTGGAGGCAATTTTGGCAATTTCGGCACCGAGCTGTTCTTCTCCAATGTGAAGGACTTTACACGCGGCGGTACACTTATGGGCCTGAGGGGTACTTTCACCGTTTCTGAGAACCTTCCCTTGAAGCTGGGTGTAAGCTATGTGACAGACATGAACCAGTTCTCCGGGCTGAAAGATAAAGATGACGACTCTTATCCGGATATCTTTGATGATTTTCCTGATAGTACAAATCTTTGGAATGACACGGACCGCGACGGTATACCTGATCCCCATGAGGGGCTCGACAGTTCTCGGTGGGACATTGATGCTGACGGCGACAACATTTATGATGCGCTGGACGACTCTCTTTCTTTGAAGCCAATGCCGTTCAGTATTGAAGAAAATAAGAGTGTTGCTAATGGATTTACCCTCGATGTAGGATATCCAGTTGTGCAGGGGGAATCTTTTAACCTTGTGGTCTATTCTGAATTGAATAGGCTCAGTTTTCCGGCTGTGGAGACGGAACAGTTCACTCGAATTGAACGAGGTGGTACGGGTATTACCATACCGGGACTAAGGGCCGGCATGTTTGGCTTTATTAATCTGAGTGTGGAGTACAGGATCAAGAATGATTATTTCCTTCCGCAATTTTTTGATCAGGCTTACGATCTAAACAGGATCCTCCCTGTTTACTCAGACACGGGGACGGTGGTCTTTACAAAAGATATGCTGGTATTTGCCGATTCTACCACAGCAATCAACACAAAAGGGTATTATGGATCCCTGGGGTTCGATCTTTTGAATATAGCAAGTCTGAGCACCTCCTATGCCAACATGATAGCTGATACCACAAAATTCAGAAGTTTTAGCGCATTATTAACGGTTAATGCTGAGAATATTCCAAAACTGAGCGAGGCGCAAATATTCTACCAGAGGAACAATGACGAAAATCCATTCGATTTCGAGAATCCGACGATAAATACGGTACTGGGTTATCGGGTTGGGTACGAAGTGGCGAAAGGGGTCAGCCTGGTTTGGAATTTCCGGCAATTTTACCGAGACATGGGGACAGGGCTTGAACCGGTGAAGCAGACCACCATCGAAACCGTTTTTGACTTTTAAATTCGTTACTTATTGTAATTTTATGGACATGAAGACAGTATTAAAGTTTGATTCCGGCAGGAAAGGGTTTGACAAGGCGATTTTTATTCTACTGATTTTGGCAGGGATGATTGCTGTGTTAGGTGCTTTCTGGATTTGTACATTTTTTGGATTGGAGGCAACATGAACATATCGATCGAATATTGTAGTATGTGAAACTATCTTCCCAGAGCCGCCAGTTTGGCGAACGAAATACTCGAAAAATATGGTACCGATGTGAAAGAACTTACTTTAATCCCCTCAGGAGGAGGCGTATTTGAAGTTATTAAGAATAGTGATCTTATCTTTTCCAAAAAGAGTCTGGACCGCTTCCCTGATGATGGGGAAGTCATGAATCTGATTGAATCCGGTTAAAACTATTTTGACAGTCTTTCTGTTCTGTCAGTTTATACTGGCTGTTCAGGTGCCTGAAGTCGTCGTTCTTTCCATCAAAGTGGGATCTTCCATAGATGCAGCTGAAAATATCCTTATGGGACTCTTTCCTGATATCAAGGGGTTTGAGAGTGCCCAGTTCTATAAGATATCTGACAATAGATACATGGCTAAAATCGTCTTTATGGACAGGTCTCGTCGGCGGTTAAAGAAACGTCACTATTCATGGAAACAGTTTCAGAGATTAAAGTATCTTGCCGGCAGTCATCCTGAAATCACAGATGAACAGCGTGAGCAGCAGATGGATTATCTCACCTATCTCCGTGCACATAATATTCTGGATGACATCCCGCCTAACACATTTTGTACCCTGAAGAATGCAAGGGGTCATCGTTTTAAGGGAACCTATATTGGTTACGATGAAAGAACGGTCACGCTTCAGTCATTGACCCAAAGGATTCGATTTCCAATAGAAGATCTTGAATCGATTGCTTACCGACCGTTCATTGATGACGGCCAGCCGTGGAAGAAGTTTTTGGCCTTCGCCATGGGATCCCTGAGCGGTGTGGCTCTGGCAGAAGTGTGGAACGAACAACAGTCACCCCGGATTGATACGGTGTGGCATAACCGCTTTACAGGGATGGGCGTAGGTCTTCTTTTTGGGATGGAAATGTTTGAGGCTGTATCCGTATTGACCTCTCCAACCCGGTATATTGCACTGACACAGGAAGAATTGGCAAAAATGAAATGAAACCTCTACATTCTAAGAGTAATCATTTTTTGAGACGGAGGAATAAGCATGGCTGAAGAACAGGCCCAAGATATAGATACCCAAAAACAGTATCTTATGGCCAAGATCAATGAATTAACCGATGGAATTGCCCCAGGTTACGGGGAAGCTTTTCTCGAAGAGCTCATGGGGCGC
>PVBE012584034.1_pt1 | contig 15459 bp, 9 predicted proteins | sample 1631181 | NCBI WGS metagenome assembly PVBE01 (sample SAMN08397723, study PRJNA350692) | Marine metagenome, whole genome shotgun sequencing project. | isolation source: water | place: Pacific Ocean | collected 2012-04 | reverse complement strand
GCCGTTTGCACGCTGGAAACGCAAAGGATTCTTGGGTACAGTTTGTCACGGGCAGAGCCTCTTCCGGTTTCAGACTAAGCAACTGAATTTTACCGGATTAAAGGGGCTTTGCCTTTCTTATTCGTGCAATATTCAGGCTAAGCGAACGACGATTCGCCTGAAAGCTAGCAGTGGCGTGGCTTTGTAAGTGGTTCTGCAACTTTTGTCAGAAAACTTTACACCCCCCCGTAATGCGCTAACCTACTGATGACTAAAGATTATGTATGGAATAGGCCGCGTTTTCGCGTGAATTCAACCCTGAAAAGGGTCGATAAGCTGTCAAGATTCTTTACACATACCTTGAGCGCCAGCAAGTGATATTTCCCAAGGCTTTGAATGTAATGAAAAATTCCGTTTTGGCATTAAATTTGCCGTTGTTACCTCCAGTGTCGGAAAGAAATGGTACGGCGCGCTGAGCGGCGAAACCGATTCGCGCCAGCTTGGATGTCCTGAGAACCGGAGAATACGCATGAAAGACCTTATTAAGATACTGGCGAGCGCGCTCATTTTAATGCTGGGAGTTGTCTCAACTGCCGGCGCGACTTTGCTGGATTTCAGCGATTCAGGGAACCTCGGTCTAAACCTTGGCGGAAACATGCTTTGGAACGGGATCGGTGGTGGCCACCTATATGTGGAACAGTACAACGATGATGACTATGTCATTTTCTTGGACTCCTCGACGTACGTCTCCCAATTCGAAATGAACTACATGCCATGGGAAGGTTACGGTTCCGGCGATGGTTCCTTAGTAACCATTGAAGCGTTCAGTGCCGCCAACGTATCTCTGTGGAGCGAAACGGTCGATCTATCGGCCTACATGGACTGGGCTGATTGGCGGACTGTCGTAGTGAATACGCCAAATGTGGCGTCGATGGCCTTTTATGCGACCAATAATCCTCAAGGGGGGTTTTGGCCATCGATCGATAACATGGTGATCAACGAAGCCCGCGTCCCGGAACCGACCACCCTCGCTCTCCTCGCACTCGGCTTAGTCGGGGTAGGCGCCAGACAACGGCGGTTTCGCTCCTAGCGAGGACCGATAAGCGTCTCTATCCAGCCCCGCCTCCGTGCGGGGTTTTTCTTGTGCGCCTAACCCGAATATTGCGCGAGGCGCTCGCGGCGCTCGTGCCAATGGGTTGAAACGAGTGGTCTTTTCATCGATCACGGGTAGTTCGAATACTGGTCCATTTTGTCATGCGCTTGCTCGCTACCGCGGCCCTGGCTCGTTCAGCTCCGGTGAGGGCTTGTACTTCGCCCTCACTGTAGCTACGGCTACGATTCGGGCTCCAGTCCTGCGTCCGGACGAACCTGCACGTCGCCAGTGCCGTGTAGGACACACAAATGTCGCGAGAGCCAGGGCCGCTCCATGGCATCCTGCCATCGCGGCATTGGTGCATCCCTGCACGGCAGATGGCGGGAGCGACCATCCGCGGTCCTCGTGCAATATTCGGGCTAAGCCACCCGCGGCCAACCCGTCCGGTGGTGAACATACTGCCCAAGCCGCGGTGTCATCTCACGCTGCTCTTGCTCATAAAGTCGGGTAGCACGTTCGACGATCTGTGCAGTGCTGTTTGAGTGCCGCGCGATGATCGGAGGTCGACGGCTGAGCTCGCGGCGCCGGCAGTGGGTCTTTGGCATCCACGTCGCAATCTGCGCGGTCAATGCGGATCATCGTGTACGTCGAGGTTCCCGATGTCATCGACTAGATCCTACCGGCTTGTTCCCGGGCCAATTCGCCCGGTCCCGCTGGCCATTCAACAGATCGGGGTCTGAGCCGGTGAGTTCCAGTAGCCGGGTATAGAACTGCGGCTCGACAGCGCCGACGCGCCTGTTGTTGAAACAGCTTGGCCGGTGACGGGCGAACGACGCCGTCTATTGCCCGTCCATAGGTTGGCACTTAGCGCTTCCATCGAACCGTAGACATTGCTGCGTTGTACAAAATAGAACCACGAAGGACACAAAGAACACGGAGGAGATGTTTTTGTATTGCAATTTCATATCCGTATCTCCGTGTTCTATATGTTCTCGACTCTGGCATCCTGCTTCGTTCTACCTCCCCCATCCCTGGGGTCGTCCGTGGTTAATCTCGCTTGCACGGGGTATTGCGGCCTCAAGAACTAACCTATGATTCCGTGCCACTCCAGCCGTCGAGGTCGAAGCTCAGGCGCGAGGTGACTGCGCGGCCGCGCTCGGTCAGCACGTCGATTTCCAGATCGGCTAATCGGCGCCCTTTTTCTTCGCGTTCTCCCACTACCCGGCCGGCAGTGCGCAGGCATTCACCGTTGGAGGCCGGCACCACCATGCGCAGTTGACGGTGGGTGAGCCAGGCATCGTAACCGGCCCAGGCGTAGCCGACCCGGTCGACCAAGCCTTGGAAGAACATGGTGTTGTGGTAGGCGTCCTGGACCCCCTGGGACCGGGCGTAGTCGCCGTCGTGGTGACCCCGAAAAAAATCCCGCGTTGCTGCCGCGTTGAGGACCAGACGGGTCAGCGTGACCGGCAGCGTGACCTCGGGTAATTGCTCGACATCCGCCGGTGCGGCCGATCGCTCTGCGCGGGGTTCAGGCTTGTCATCGGTCTCAGGTTTCGTGTCGTAACGGTAGACGACATTGGCATTGTCGGCGACCGTTGTCCCGTGCTGGTTTCGGCATACGCAGCGGGAGGTGAGGAAGTATCCTTCTCCCACGGCGGTGCGCTTCAAGGGACTGATGGCCTCGATGCGGTCGGTGTAGCTGAGGCGATCGCCTACCCGGATCGGTGCGTGAAAGAACGTTTCCGTCGATACGTTGATCAGCGTCGCGCCCGGTAGCGGCACCTCGAGCGCGAAGATGGGGCCGTGCTCGGGCCGCCCATCGGGGTGCCAGGGTGTCGGCATTAACCAGGTCAGCAGCATGCCGCCCGGCGAGATGATCCCGCCATAACGGCGGGCCGCCGCGGAGTTATCCCAGTAATTCTCGTTCGGATCTTCCACCATCGCAGCGAAGTAGGCGATCTGGGCCTCGTTGACCGGGTGCGGCGCCTCGACCACGACCTCGCGGCCGACCCAGTCCTGTGCGCCCTCGGCCGATCCCTGGACCGCGTAGGCCGTTGCGTCTGCATTATTTCCACTCATCGTCATGCCTCTCGGATCGCTGCGTTCATTTTTGTGCCGGCAGAAACTGTGGTAGGGCGATTTCACCGCGCTGTTCGAACGTGACCTTTACGTCCATGTCCACTACGACGTCGCTCGGGGCGCAACCGACGATATTGCACATCATCTGCGGGCCTTCTTCCAGTTTGACCACGGCTAGAACGTAGGGTACTTGAAAATTCTCTGACGGCGGCTGGTGCACGACGGAGAACGTCAGGACTCGCGCCCGCCCCGATACCTCGACCCACGAGAGGCCGTCGGTCCAACAGTGCGGGCACCAGCGGCGCGGCGGAAAGTGTACGTGATTGCATGCATCGCAGCGCGGCAGCGTGAAGTGTCCGGCGGCCGCGGCCCGCCAGTACGGCTCGGTCACGGCCGAGTATTCGGGTATCGGTTTCATGGCGTTCTCCCGAGCAACACGGTCGCGTGGTCGGCCATCATCCCGCCGTAGGTATGTACCAGTGTAACGTCGGTTTCGACTTGGCGGTCGCCGGCTCGACCCATGGTCTGCAACGCGCCTTCGATGAGCATCGATATGCCCGATGCGTCGCCGGTATGTCCGAACGACAACAGGCCGCCGTAGGTGTTGACCGGCAGGTCGCCGCCAGGCCCGCCGCGTCCGTCCTGGAAGAAACGCCCGCCGGCGCCGGACTCCGCCAGCCCGGTTTCTTCCAGCAACAAAATGGGATTAATGGTGAAGGCGTCATAAAGCTCGGCAAGATTGACGTCGCTTGTCTTCAATTCGGCCATCGCAAAGGCCGGCGTCGCCGCCCGACCCGCGCCCATGGTCGCGAAATCGCTCGACTGCGCGATGGCACCATGGTCGTGGTATTCGCCGAAACCGAGGACGTAGGCCGGCTGGTCGACGATTTCGCGGGCGATTTCACCTCGCGCGACCAGGAAAGCGCCGCCGCCCTCGCACGGGACCGAACAATCCAGGAGGTTGAAGGGCTCAGCAATGGGCCGTGATCCAAGCACGTCGTCGACCGTAATGGACCCCTTATCCCGCATGATTGCGTCGGGGTGGCGCAGCGCCCATTCCCGTTGTGATACGGCGACCGCCGCCAGCCCTTCCCGTTTCGTCCCGCGCGTATGCATATGCCGGGTCGCGGCAAGCGCATACATCGCCGGGATGAATGAGCCGTAGGGGTATTCGAATTCGGGATTGCTGACCATTTTCGCCATCGCGTCGCCGCCGCCGGTACCGACCTTGGGAAACTTGCCGGCGCCGATGCAAAGGACGGCATCGGCGAGGCCGGCGCTGATCGCCGTAGCCGCGCGCATGGCCATCAGATTGTAGGTGGCGCCGCCGCCGTTCACGGTCAACGCGTAGCGGGGATGGATGCCGAGACTATCGGTCATCCACTCGTGGACGAAGATGTTGGCGCCGGTACCGACCGCCATACCGGCGGGGCTGATCAGCAAGCCGTCGATCATCGACGGGTCCAGCGCCCATTGCCGCAGAAACGCGGCCACGACCAATTCCTGCATGGCGAAACCGTCGACGTCGGGATAACGGCCAGGCCGGATCTCCGTCGCCGCTGCGACCGCCGGGCTAGCCCGCATGTCTCACCGGTCGCCGCCGCACCGGGAGGCGTGACGGAACTCCCGGTGCCGTCGGTTTTCCTCCCCGGGACCGGCTTTCGCGGCGGTCCGCATCAATAAGACTTCGGCAACCCAAGGGAATGCTGGGCGACGAAGTTCAGGATCATCTCCCGGCTGACCGGCGCCGTGCGCAGGAGGCGAGCGACAAACCAGAGATCGGCCAGCCCGTACTCGGTAGTAAGCCCGTTGCCGCCGTGAGTTTGGATCGACCGGTCGAGGGCCAGCAGCGCGGCTTCGGCGGCGGAAAACTTGGCGATGTTCGAGGCTTCGCCGGCCTCCTGGCCCGCGTCGTAGAGTTCGGCCGCCCGCCAGGTGGCTAAGCGGGCAAGCTGCACCTGCATATAGGCCTCGGCGAGCGGATGCGCGAGACCCTGGTGAGCCCCGATCGGAGCATCCCACACCTGGCGCTCGCGGGCATAATCCGCCGCCTTCTCCAGCGCATAGCGGCCGATCCCGTTGCCAACCGCCGCTACGGTGATGCGTTCCGGGTTGAGGCCCGTAAAGAGTTGGCGTAGCCCGTTGTCGACCTCGCCGATCAAGGCTTCGGGTCCGAGAGTAATGTCGTCGAAGAACAGGGTGAACTGACGTTCGGGCGCGATCATCTCGACGGGGATCACCGTTTTGGACAACCCCGGGGCATCGGTCGGGAGGATGAAAAGGGAAAGCCGGCCCTGGCCGCTGTTTTCGTCAAGCCCGGTGCGGGCGACGACCAGGATGGCATCACAATAGTCGACGCCGGTAATGTAGTACTTGGTGCCGTTCAAGCGCCAGCCATCGCCGTCTCTGGTCGCAGTAGTCGAGATCTGATGTGAATTGGACCCGGCGCCCGGCTCGGTGATGGCAAAGGCCATGCGTTTGGCGCCGGACGCCATTTCCGGCAACCACTTCGTTTGCTGTTCGGGCGAACCGTGGGTGGCGATGATGGACCCGCAGATTGCCGGCGAGACAACCAGCATCAGCAATGGGCAGCCGTGGGCGGCGAATTCTTCAATAATGATCGCGAGCTCGGAAATCCCCATTCCGGCGCCGCCAAATTGCTCCGGCACGTTGGCCCCGACGAAACCGGCATCGGCGGCGGCCTGCCAGAGTTCACCGGAGTCCAATCCGGCGCGCGCCTGGGCGGTGAAATATTCGTGGCCGAAATCAGCGGCGAGTGCCGCTACTGAATCTCTGATCATGCGGTGTTCTTCGGTCGTGGGAAGCAGGTCGGTATCCATTTGGCGTCGACTCGGATTGTGAAGACCAACATGATATTTGAAATTCCCGGTGACGCAAACGGCGCCAGCCCGCAAACGCCGTGACGCGCGCAAGTGTCGGTAGTCGCGGCCGAAAGCGCGGCGTCAGTCGATGAAGCTTGTTACCAGATCGAAAGTTTGGTCGAACTGCTCGATCGCGGGAAGATGACCGCACTCGTCGATGATCTCGACCCGTCCGTTTTTCAAGCGTTCGGCGAACTCCTGTGCAAGTGCCACCGGGATCAAGGCGTCGTTGCGGCCCCAGACGATGAGCGACGGGTTGTCGACGCGATACAGCCGACGTTCGAGGCCCTGGTCGGCCAGCGGCCACAGGAATTTTCCCGCGCAGCCCAAGGCCCAGGTGTGGGCGGCGATGGCTTGTGGGATTTGCTCCGGATCCTCGGGCAGGGCGAATAGCTCCTGGGCGCCGGGGTGATTCGGGTCGTTGAACAGAAAACCCGGAACGTTTTCCGGTGCCGCGGCATAAAGATCCGCTAGCCGGTTGGGCGCATCGTCGCGCCACAGCCCGGCCGGGGCGAGGGCCACGAGCCGGTCAAACAGGCCGCGGAAATTGGCGGCCAGGTCGAGGACCATCATGCCGCCCATCGATTGACCGACCGCGGCCGGCCGCTGCAATCCGAGCCGAGTCAGGGCTTCCTCGTAAAGGAGCAGCAGGGTCCAGTAGTCGTGTACTTCGTGGATGGCATAAGGCACGCCGACGGACGTGCCCGGCAATTCTGGAGCGTATACGGTATGGTCGTCGGCCAGCCGGTCGACGAACGCGTCCCAGTACAGTCCAGCGGCACTGTGTAGATAGACCACCGGCGGCCCGTTGCCGGCGATTTTAAAGTGAAGGTCGATGCGCCCGTCGAGGACGCTAACCGCTTCTTCGCGCTGCGGGCCTTTGATGGCTGTCGCGTTCATGGTTGCTTGCCTCCGGTTCTCATCGGTCGCGCTCGTGCGACTCGCTGGCGACGTGGGTTCACTGGGCACCTTCCGGCCACCAATGATTTTCCCACTCTTCATCTGCCCAGATTTTGCGTAGTTCTGGAAGGACTTTCTCGGCTAGCAGCGTAATGTTTTTTTTGGTGAGTTCGCTCGGCATGGAGCCGTGCTGCACCATCAGTACTAAATTGCCAATGCGGAAGCGCTTGACCATCTCTTCGATCTGCTGACGGACGGAATCCGGTCCGCCGACGATGACGCACTGAGCCTCGACCAGATCCTCGTATTTGACCGTACGCATCGTCGGTACGATGCCGAAATCTCCCGGGTCACGGGCGATGAACTCGACACCTTTGATGTCCATATAACCGGGCAAGCCGAGGCTCTGGATCGGCAGGCTGCCGAGACCGGTCCTAAACGAGTTCTCGATATGCGGCGCATATTCGCGATGCGCTTCGGCGTCGGTCTCGCCGACCGCCACGCACTGCACGTAGCCGAGCCGGTAGGGGTTCGGGTCTTTGTCTTTTGCTACCGCCATGTCCCAATACCGCTCGCAAACGCGCGGCGCCGTGTACTTGGGTCCGAACCAACTGAGATACAGGAACACTTCGTCACGGTCGAGGATCCCGGCCAGCGTGTTCGGGTTGCCCACGGCCGGTGCCCACACCGGCGGCTGAGGTTGGTAGGGACGCGGCCAGATATTCACGTACGGGTACTGATTGAGCTTGCCATTGAACGCGAAGTGCCCTTCTGTAGTGAAGGCCCGATTGATCAGTTCCAGGTTCTCCTGAAAACGCGCCCGCGTCTCGATCGGCGGTATGCCGGCGTTGCGATTCGCGTCGTAGGACAGCGAGATCGGATAGCCGGCGATCAGCCGCCCACGACTGATCTGGTCGAGCACCGCGTACTCCTCGGCAATGCGCAGCGGCTCACGGGACTTTCCGAGCGCCCGTCCGATACAGCAAATCGCGGGTTTTAGTTTCTCGGTTTCGGTACCGTAGGCCAGTGCCGCAAGCTGCAGGTTAGGATTGGGCAGGATATCGTAGGAGGCTTGGCTGTGTTCCGTCAGCGCCAGACCGTCGAAGCCGGCGCGTGCGGCGTGCATCATCTCGTCTAGGAAGGCGACGTGGGTCTGATGCATCAGGTCCCGGTCGACGATTTCGTGGTAGGGCGTTGTCACCACCGAATCGTACTTCTCGGCGAAGTCCTCGGGTAGATGTCGGTAGGGCAGTTGCTGGAACGAGAGTATCTTCATCGGTTCCTCCTACGGTTGGGTCTAGGTACCCTGCTGCGTCGTTTGCCGGTCGGCGCTGTTATTCAAATTACCTCGACCGTGACCTCGGTCGCGTGCACGCTCGTGCTTTCGCCCATGTCGGTTTTTACCGGCGTGTGGACGAAGTTGATGTTGGCGTTGTCGTCTTCGAGCGAGGGCCAGCGACCTTTATAGCAGGTCGCCGTTCCAGCGAGTACCTGGTCGTCGATGTGGGTGACCAATTCGACGGCGCCGGTCTCGTTACGCAGGCGCACGCGCCCACCTTCCGCCACTCCTATTCGGGCCGCATCCTCGGTGTTCATCAACACGGACGGGGGACCTGATTGTTCGGCGATATGCGGATCGTTGGCGTAGGAATCGTTCAAACGCCATTTCGACGCCGGGGTTAGAAGACGTAAACGCCCCTCGGTGGGTGGGGGATCGACCAGCGGTTGGGGCGTGCGCGGCAAACCCATCTCTTCGGCGGCGCTTGGCGCAACCTCGTTCTTGCCGCTCGGGGTGTCGAACTGGCCCTCGGCGTACATGGGCATCGGTTCATCGCCCAGGCGAAAAAACCCTCGCTCCCTGAGACCGTCAAAATCGAAGCCCGGCGCCATCTGCGTCATCATGCGATCGATCATCGTCGCGTCGTCCTCGAACAGCGCCGGTTCCTCGTAACCCATGGCGCCGGCCAGTCGCCGGAAGATCTCCTGGTTGGGCAACGATTCCCCGATGGGGTCCGTGACTTTGGCCTGGGCGCCCATGTGAAGATGGAAATAGCTGAAGGTGAGGTCGTCGAATTCGAGAAAACTCGCCGCCGGCAGCACGATGTCCGCGTAGGCCGTCGTGTCGGTGGGAAAACAATCGACGACGACCGTAAACAGGTCTTCGCGTCCGAAGGCGTTACGGAGTTCGGCCTGCCGCGGCGCCGAAGCGAGCGGGTTCGTGTTCCAGGAAACGAGGGCTTTGAACTCGTCGGCGTCGGCCAGTCGCGGTGCCAGATCCATGTGGCTGACCTTCTTGCCTTCTTGGGTGATCAAGCCGGCCCCCGCGAGTTCGTCGAGATCGATTCCGGCGAACGCGGGGGTGAAGTTGAGGTAACAAAAGCCGGTGCCGGGTTTGCCGATGTTGCCAGTCAGCGCCGGCAGCAGGCCGACCGCACGCATGACGTTGCCGCCGGTCGGTTGGCGCTGCAAACCCTGGCCGCACCAGAGCATCGACGGGCCCACGCCATAGGTTTCCGCAGCCTCCACGAGGCTATCTACCGGGACACCGGTCTGGTCCTCGGTCCACTGCGGCGTGCACCTTTCGATCGTCCCCATGATTTCGTCGGCGCCGAGCAGATGGGCATCGATGTAGGCATCGTTGAACTTGCTCAAGTGGTGCAGCACGTGGAGCATGCCGAACGCGAGCGCGGCGTCCGTCCCCGGTCGGGGTTGCAGGTGGAGCGCGGCGGCGGCCGCGGTTTCGGTACGTATCGGATCGACGACCACCACTTTTGCCGGTGACTCGGTCAACCAATGCTCGTGCGCATGTGGGGCGCTGTGCGAGGGGTTTGCTCCCCAAACGAGGATGCACTCTGCGTCTTTCGCCGTGCGCGGATCGAAGCCCATCACCGAATTGCCGTAGAGCAGATGCCAGGCGACGTGCCCGGCCGCATTGCAGATGGTGTCGGGGTCGACTTCGGAAGCACCGAGATAGTGGAAGAAACGATTGGGGAACAGATAAGCGATGAGCGACAGAGTCCCCGAATAATGCGTATGGAGGATCGCCTCGGCGCCGTCGGTATCGATCACCTGGTGTAGTTTGGCCGCGACTTCCGCCAGCGCCGCCTCCCACGATACGGGTTCGAATCGCGACTCGCCTTTTTTACCGACGCGGCGCAACGGGCGGGTCAGCCGCGAACCCGGATCCTGCCACACACCGTTGTAGGCAATGGAGCATTTGCTGCACAGGCGTCCGCGGGTCACCGGATGGTCTGGATCGCCCAGGACGCGTTGCTTTCCGTCGCCGCGAATTTCCACCAGAATGCCGCAACCATCGTAGCAGTCGCGCGGGCAGTTCGTCCGAACCCTATTCGTCATCAGTCGTGATCCCCGATTGTAGTTGTTATTACGCGGGCGCATCACCGGCGCCGATGCAGCATCATCCTACCGTTGCCCCTCGATTACCAGACGGGCGATCCGGTCCCATTTAACGCTCGATCAACGCGGTGGCCGACGGGCGATCCAAGCGATTTCGCGGCTTTGCGAGTCGGTAGTCGCTGCAAGCGACGCGATTGCCGCCTCTGCGCGCGCCAGTCGAGCTTCGAGGGCGGCTATCCGATCCTTCATTTGGGCGATCTGCCGATCGCGCTCTTCAGTCATGGCCTTGCGTCCTTCCAGCGGCGGCTCCGCCAAGTTCTCGATGCGTTCGTCGAGTTCGCCGACGAAACGCGCGATCAGTTGCGGGGATCCTCGTCCTATCTGCCTGCGGATCGCCGTAATGCCATGGGGAAGACCGGCCGATCGCAACTCGGCACGCGCTCGGGCTACGTCGGCCCGACTAATGGTCGCGGTACGTCCCATGGTTCTTTCTCCGCCAGTGACTTGTTCTAAATACAGTATAATATTAAACGATTAAGATCGACTCAAGATGCTCGGGCCCCGGTCGGTAAAATGCGCGCGGACGGATTCTCATTGTTGTTTTAATTGTATAAAACACTTCAGTTATTAATATTAACCTGCGGATATTAAACATATATTATATAACACTCGTTGTTTTGCTTGAGGTCCGTTTGTCCACCGCGGGACTGGCTCCGTCGCGTAAAGGGACCGCCGCCGGGACGGTAAAAACGATTAAATCGTATAAATAAGCCGGCGAGCGAATTCCCGAAGGGCGGAGGGCAGGGCGCCCGGAGTAATCCAGCCACCTTGCCCACCCGGTCGACGAACGGTTCATTGCGGTCCGGCAGCGTCAACGGTGTGAACACTTTGCGGCGGGGCGATGCGGATCATCGCCTGCATCGAGGATCCCGAGGTGATCGAGAAGATCTTCACCCACCTCGCTGTGAACGCCACCGAGCGCGAAGTTTGCCGGACTCCGCTGCACCGCTCAGGCGCAAGACGGACGACGGGAGGGGCTTGTCCGACGAAAAGCTACCGCCTTTGCACCCCGATTCCAGTTCCAGAACCGACATCACCCGCCCCCCAATCGATCTCGAATTCACCGAATACGGGCTTCATGCTTCCGATACGCTGATCAATTAAAACAGAACGCATGGATGCAACGTTCAGGTTCTTTAAGTAGCCGTGTCAGCGCACCTCGCGCCGGCCCGGCAATCCCATCGCCAAGAGCGCACTGAATAGCAACCAGCAACCGGCCGGTAACGGGACCGCCGCTACGGTTAATGAGTAGTCGTGTTCATCGTTTAGGATCTTCCACGTCGCAGCGGCGAGGGTCGGTAGGTTGAATGTGTGGAAGTCCCCAATAATGTTGGCAGCAGTAAACAGCAGAAAGACATCGCCAACGTCGGGTGCGTAGTTGGGCGTGAAGTCGTCGATAAGGACGACATCGAGCGTGCCATCGAGAAAGAAATCGCCGGCGATGGAAAGTGCGTCGTATGTGTCGCCGCGGGTCGTCCCCCCGAGTTCGATGTCGAGCAATGTGGTCGTTTCGAACACTACATCACCATCGAAGGAGACGTCGGCGGGGCTGGATCCTGGTGAGAATTGGCTATCGAATACAACGGTGCCCGTGCCCGTGAAAGCACCTGAACCGGAAACATAGTCTTCAAATGTGGCGGTTGCTCCTGCGGGTGTCTCAAAGTTGCCGTTTTGATCGACTGTGCCAGAGACCGTGGTGTTGCCGGTGAGGGCGACGAGCCCGTTGTTGGTGAGCATGTTGGTGTCGAGGGTTGTATCGGCTAATCGGAGGTGTAGTTCACCGTCGACGGTCACATCGTTCTGGTTGAGGCTGTCCGTTGAGAGGGACGCGCCGGGGGCGATCGCGGTGTTTCCCACGCCGGTCAGTGACGAGACGCCAGTGTCGGGGTTCATGATATTGAGCGTCTTGATGGAGTTGTTGATGACGGGCATGTGGATCGCGGGGTTCGACGAAGCGGTAAAGGGGTCAACGGTTCCGGCGACGTTGACCGTCGCGTCGGTGTCGATGGTCAGGGTTGGTGTGTTGAATGAGCCTACGCTGACGGTCGTGCCGGTAGTAAGGTCGAAAGTGAGCGATCCACCGGACAGACCTTCGACGATGGCGTCGGCACCTAGACTCCAGTTGAGGTGCCCCGAACCATCGGAGGCGAGCGTAGCGGTGGCGTCGGTATGGTCGATGACGGCGTCTTGAATCTCGAGTGTTCCGTTGAATTGAAGTTCCGAAGTGCCGCCGAAGGCGAGTTTGCTGCCGCTAAACATCGCCACGTAATTGTTGGTAATCGCGAGGGGTGCGTTGACGAGGATGCTATTGAAGGCATGGAGGTCTTCGCCTGAGAGTGTGGGGGTGTCGGCAGCCAATCGGTCGGCGTTGAATTCGAGGAAGCCACCGGCGATGAAGGCGGTGCCTGTCGGGAGTGTCCAGAAGCCGGCGCTGTTTACTGTCATGTGACCGCGGAGGTCGATGACGCCTTTGAAGGGGTTGTCGGGGTCGCCGAGGTCGGGCGAATTGATCGTGAAGTTTACGCCGGGATCGACTTTCAGGCGGTTGCTCGTCAGGGGGTTGAGCGAGTTGCCCCAGTCGAATTCGCCGACATCAAAAGTGGTGTCGGCTTTGATGAAGAAGTTGTCCCCTTGTTGGAGTATTCCCACACCGGTATAGGAGCCGCCGAAGAACTGGGTGGGACTATTCAGTGACAGGCCGCCGTTGAGCCCGATTGCCACGGCAGCGGTGCTTTGGAACTCGGTATTCACGGCGATATAGGCGAAGTTGAAATTCGACACGTGCCCCTGGACGTTGATGTCTCCGGCGACGATCAAGTCCTGGCCGGTGATGAGGCTGAGGAGGTCTCCGGCATTGCCTATGGGGCTGTGGTTGAAGTTGATCGCGCCGCGTGGGGCTCCAAGGAGGGCGGTGCCGGTCGAGTCGGGGAGCGTCCAGGGGTTGTCGAACCCAGTGTTCAGAATGCCGCCGATAAAGTTGAGGTTGCCGTGATAGGCGTTGTCGGCGTTCCCCGTGCCCGCTGATCGCACGTTGAAGAGGGTTTCGCCGAGGATGCCGGTGTTGTGCGTTGTCGTGACGCCGGCAATCCTGGAACTGTTGCCCCAGTCGTAGGTGGTGACGTCCATGTCGACGGTGCCGGTCACGAGGATATTGCCGTTCTGGATGACGGTTCCTTGGTCGCCTGCAGGCGTGTTGAAGTCCCCACTGTTGAAACTGCTGGTGCCGTCGAGGCGAAGAATACCATCAGCGAGCACGGTGATTTCGGCGTTGGGTCTGGCGATTAGGTTGGCGCTGATCACAGCTAAACCGCCGGCGACATCGAGAGTGCTGTCGACTGTGAATTTTTCGCCTTGAATCTCGGGCGTGGGTCCGTCAAAGTTTCGGATCAACATCGTTCCCGCGGGGGAATCGCCGGAGGCGAAGGGGAGGGTCCAACCGTCGGTGAAATTCACCTCAAGGGTGCTGCTGTCGAGCGTGATGTACCCACGGTAAGGGTTGCCGGTGGCCCCCGATCCGAGGGAGTTGATCGTCAACTGAGCGCCGGAATTGATGCGCAGGTTGTTGCCCTGTGAGTTGGTGCTGTTGCCCCAATCGAATGTGTCGACATCGATCGTGGTGTCGGATTCGATGGCAAAGTCGCCGCCTTGGCGCAGTATTCCGTTGCCGGTGTAGCTGCCGCCTGAGAATGTCGTAGTGCCAGCGTTGAGCTTTAACACGTCGTTGCTGTCTGGCATCTGCACATCGGAGAGGACATTCAATCGCACGGCGGTGGGGTCGATCAAGCCTTGTCGGTCCACGATGATGGTGCCGTAGAATTCATGGTTGCGTGGGCTGAAGCTGTTTTCCCCCAGTGTTGCATCCGATGCGTCTGATCCGTTGAGGTTGAGTGTGCCGGACGAGCCCAGCGTCCAGGGCCCGAGCTTGATGCTGTGGCCGGCGCCGATGCTCATGGTGCCTCTGAATTGGTCGTTGTCGGGCATCGGATGGAAAATCCGTAGGTCGCCGTCGACGGCCAGGACGATGCCGGACTCACCGGTCGCCTGATCGCCGTCGAGGTCGAGCTTGTCGTCCGGCAGCAGGGTCGCGTCGGATTTGATATCGAGGGTCCCGTTTTTGGCGGCGATCACGCCATTGTTGGTGAGGTTGTGCAGTAGTTCGAATTCCCCGTGTCCTTCGATCGATCCCAGGTTGTTGGCGATGAACGAAATCCGTGCGGTTCCGCCGGCCAATTTGAGGATGCCGCCGTTGACCATCACGCCGTCGCTCAGGGCAGAGGTGTTTTCGAACAGCCCACCGGACTCGATCACCAGTTCGGCCTTATCGCCGAACAGCGCCCCGTTGATGTCAACCGAGTTGAGCACACGTAGGTGGCGGGATCCGGTATGCACTTCGGAGTTGTTGTCGATTGTGAGGCGTTGCACATCGGTCGGGTTTGGGCTTGACAGGGTGACGCTCCCGCCATGCAAGATATACACCTCGTCGTAGATGTCTGGCCTGCGGTTGCCGATCCAGTTCGACGCTACTCCCCATGTGCCCCCCCCGATGAAGTGTTTGCGCAAGAGGTCCACATTCGCAAAGCTTTCGTCCCACGCAACCCCCAGCACGTCTACCGCGGAGGGAAGTACCCGCACGTTGTCGGGAACGGCGGGGTTCATCAGGGACATGGGGAGTTCGAAGTGCGCCCCGTCATCGCCATTGGTCTCGTCGATATTGACGTTGGTCGTCCCGCCTATGTGGAATGGTTCAAGCTCCCAGCCGTCATCGATATCCCCGCTGTTGATGCCCAATTCGTGGCCGATTTCGTGCAGCGCGACGGAGAACATATCGATCGTGCCCGTCGATCCACCCAGGCTGCCTTCGGCAGGCAGGGTGTCGATCGCGTTGCCGCGGTAGCCGATCTCCAGCACGTCGGGTGGGTCGTTGCCGAAGAACCAATCGTTGATCTCGCTGTTTGTTAGGTCGCCGAATATAGTCATGCCTTGACTGGTAGGGGAGGGGTTGGAGGGGTTGGAGAAATCGAATTCATCGTGCAAAAGAGGAGTCCTATCAACGAACCAATTGAGCCCCTCGCCATTTCTCCTATAGGGGTAGGGGTCTAGAACAATGTT
>PVBE012464951.1_pt1 | contig 15459 bp, 17 predicted proteins | sample 1631181 | NCBI WGS metagenome assembly PVBE01 (sample SAMN08397723, study PRJNA350692) | Marine metagenome, whole genome shotgun sequencing project. | isolation source: water | place: Pacific Ocean | collected 2012-04 | reverse complement strand
TGTTGGTTTATCTCAATTCCGGATAAATCTCACTCGCTGGCACAGCTCTCCCTAATACTTTCTGCAATCTCAATCACGGCAATGTGATCGCGCTCACAAAAGGCGCGAACAACGGGTGGAAGGTGTCGACGATCACATACAACTTCCTTGGGATCTGGCTCAATGCGGTTTCAACATCACTTGAAACAACGGAGACGACAATGAGCAAGCAGAACCAACAATCACTTATGAAAACCTTGGCCTTAACGGCAGTACTCTTGGCTGGATTCTCCGTCGCAGGACCGGTTGCCGCAGACACCCGGCAACAGCTCCTCCGATGCGATGACACCAATTTGGAAGACGGCGCTTACGGCCAGTACTATGGTATGGACTTTTATGGGACCGATGAAATTTGCGGCGGAGACACACTGGATAAGGGCGCCATTGGCGTCGTTGCGAACCGGTTCATCCGCGTGCGTCTGGACAACGCCAATACTGATCCGTTTGTCCTTTACGAGGTCTACTATGTGTCGATCGGAGATGACCCCGCCACTGACAAGACCATGGTTGGAAACCTCATGACGGACTGTAACGGCGATGCCAATGGCTTGCTGAAGGACATGAGCGTACCTTTAGACAAATTCAGCGGTTCTCCAGTAAACATTAAAACCCGGGTGGGGGATCAGAACGCAGGGTTTTTCTTCCTCTACAGCCGTGGTCCTTACGGATACACCGATGACGGCACGTGCCGGCCCACGACATGGAACACCAGCGACGGGACTGCCGGAGGCACGTTCAATAATCCACCTCTTTGGGGGGGTGGCGCGGGGTTTGATTTAATCCAGTTTGTCTCAGGTTACGTCACCAAGTGATCGTGACTCTGTCCAAACTACCATAAGAGCCTGCATCAGCAGGCTCTTTTTTTAGCGTGCTTCAACTAGAAAAGTCACTGCCTAATCATTGAACTGCATGGACTCTCGGTGAGCGCGAATCGGAAATTCGGTGAATGTCAGCACCACACTGCAGAAGTTTTTCCTCAATGCAGTCATAACCCCGGTCAATGTGATAAATCCGATCAATTACGGTCTGCTCGCCGGCTACCAGTCCCGCGAGCACCAAACAGGCAGAGGCTCTTAAATCCGTGGCCATCACCTGGGCCCCGCCCAACTGGTCCACGCCCCGCACCAACGCCGTGTTTCCGTGCAGGTTAATATCGGCGCCCATCCGCTGTAGCTCGTGAACATGCATGAAGCGGTTTTCGAAGATATGCTCGGTGATTGACGCAACACCCTCCGATACACAATTCAACAGCATGAACTGCGCCTGCATATCGGTTGGAAACCCGGGGTAAGGGGCGGTACTGATTGAAACCGCATGTGGGCGTTCCGGCATCTTAAGACTCAGTTCGCTCTGTGAAACTGAAATCTGCGCGCCGGCTTCTCGTAGCCGTGCGATAACGGCATCGAGATGGGCCGGGTTCACATCATAAAGATGCATCTCTCCTTGGGTAACGGCGCCCGCCACCATGAAGGTTCCTGCCTCGATTCGGTCCGGAATCACGCGATGTGCGGCGCCGGTAAGGTTAACTACCCCTTCGATCTCAATAACATCAGTGCCAGCACCTTCAATACGTGCGCCCATTGCCGCGAGGCAATCGGCAAGATCGACCACCTCGGGCTCGCGCGCAGCATTTTCAAGGACAGTCGTCCCCTGTGCCAGCGTCGCCGCCATCATCAGGTTCTCAGTGCCGGTCACCGTCACAGTATCAAAAACAATCTTAGCGCCTTGCAGCCGATGCCTTGAAGTACTGGCCTTGATATAGCCCTCCTCAACTGAGATGGTTGCACCCATCTGCTCGAGCGCGCGGATATGCAGGTCCACCGGCCGCGAACCAATGGCGCATCCGCCCGGCAGAGACACCTCCGCCTGACCGAAGCGGGCAAGCAGAGGGCCAAGCACCAGAATCGACGCGCGCATGGTCTTGACCAACTCGTAGGGCGCCCGTCTTGAGATCAATTTACCTGCGTTGATCCGGATAACGGACTTTTCATCGACTTCAATCCGGGCACCAAGACGGCCCAGAAGCTCGAGCACTGTGGTGATGTCACGAAGATGGGGTACGTTAGCGACCAAAAGATCCTGATCCATCAGCAGGGCACTGATCAGGACTGGCAGCGCTGCATTTTTGGCACCGCCGATCCGAACGGCCCCGCGCAACGGTTGGCCACCCCTAATGACTAGACTTTCCAATATGCTGACCGCCAAAAATTAAAAAGCGCAGCCAGTATGGTACGCCTAGTCTTCAATTTTAACTGATTCAATAAAAAAGGCGCCTGAAGGGCGCCTTTTTTTATTACTTTAAAAGCCCGCACGCTATGCAGTCGGCGCCTGTGAAAGTTGTTTTGCAAGTTCGCCGTTTTCGTACATTTCCATCATGATATCGCTGCCACCCACAAACTCTCCGTCAATGTAAAGCTGGGGAACCGTAGGCCAGTTGGAGTATTCCTTGATACCCTGGCGAATCTCATCGTCCATCAACACGTCTGCGGTTTCAAACTGCGCCCCGAGCGTCTGCAGGATCTGAATTGCCCGACCCGAAAAACCACACTGCGGGAAGTCTCGGTTGCCTTTCATGAAAAGCATTACGCGATTGCTGCTTACTGTTTCTTTGATTCGTTCATTGACGTTCATGATATTCCTCTATGAAAATTCTGTTTCCGATATGTTCCGGCAGCCGCTTCTAGCCCTAGGAAGAAGAAAGAGAACTCTTCTCCTCCGGCGTCAAGGTGCGCATTGATAACGCGTGAATTTCGGCTTTCATCCGGTCACCCAGTGCCCCGTAAACCATCTGGTGCTGTTGAATCCGGCTCTTCCCGGCGAAATCGTTACAAACGATCTCTGCTTCAAAATGGTGCCCATCGCCGGAGATTTCAACTGTTGCGCCGGGGAGGTTCTCCTCAATCCAGCCTTTGATGTCTTGTGGGCTTACCATGTATTGCTATCCTGCTAAATCACCTAAAAAACTAGTGGGTTTCCATGACCTTCTGTTCGAGAGATTGTATCAGGGCGTCAAGGCCATTGGTGTCAATATATTCACCGTACTGATTCCGATAACTAATAATCAAACTGATGCCATCGATCTGGATATCGTATATCTTCCAACCACCGTCGGAAGCCGACAAACAGTAGTACTCGATCGGCACAGACTCTTGGGCGGGCAACACCAACTCGGTCGGCACCACCGCGATACGTCCTTCCGCCCGAATGGTCACTGTACCAAACCGAAGCTCCTGTTCGCCCGTGTACTCAAACATAGCGGTCGCGTAACTTCGCATCAGTAGATTCTTAAAGCCCGTCGTAAACCGCTCACGCTGGTCCTGCGATGCTGTTTTCCAATGAGGGCCGAGAATCAATCGGGCTACCTTTGTCACCGCAATTCTCGGCACCACGATCTCTTCAACCAGTGCGTAAAGCGCGCCGTGATCAGCCTCAAGCTCCACCCGGCGCTCTTCGAGCTCATCGATAAGCGCACTGACCGTGCCCTGGATCATCTCATCTGCTGTTGGGGCGGCGAGTGCCCCACCGAACCCCAAAGCCACGGCCAGCACCAGTACGAAACGACGCACAATTTTCAAGGCATGAAAAGATCCGGAGATACGAAACATGGGGTCAGCCTGGAAGCCCAATCAGATTAGATATTGTGCAAAGTTACCGTGTGAACTTCAAATGGTGATTTACTGTCAATTACCGAAAGGGCGTAGCCACAGAATAAGTCGGGGCAAAAGCGTCAAAGAGGCAAGCAAGGCAATCGCCATACCCAGCGCCGTAAAGACACCAAAAAATATTGTAGGCAGAAAATTAGACAGCATTAGTATGGAAAATCCCGCGATGATGGTAATGGCGGTATAGAAGATAGCGCGTCCAATATTGGCGTGACAGTAATGCAGCGTTTTCACATAGTCGCCGATGCGGTCGATCTCGCTTCGAAAACGATAGATGTAGTGAATACTGTTATCTACGGCAATGCCAAGTGTGATCGACGCGATGGTTATAGTCATCATATCAAGCGGAATCCGGGCCCAACCCATTATCCCAAGAATGATAGCTGCTGCAAGAAGATTAGGTGCAATGCCAATAACAGCAAGACGAAAGGAACGAAACAGGATCAACAGCATCAGCGCAATCCCCAGCATCACCACACCCAGGCTAAGAATCTGGGAAGAAAAAAGACTCTGAAGCATATTGTTGTAAAGCACGACGAGCCCCGAGACCTGAAATCGCTCCGGAGCCAAACCTACCTCCGCTTCCAGTCCTGATTGGATATCCACCAGCAGCGCATTGCGGCGAAGATCAGGAAGTGAGTCGCGTATGCGGGCAGTAAGACGTACTTCGTCGTTTTCGATTGAGACATACGGGCTCAAGAGCGCTGCCTTGAGATCATCCGGCATACGTTTGTAAAGCACCGCGAGTTCAAAAGTATCAAACGGTGCCTTGCTAATTGACTCGCCCACCCGGATCAACGAGGCGAGAGAAAGAACCTGACCTACTCCGTAACGGCTGGCGAGAAAATCATGGACCGCCGACACCGTATTGATCTTCTCCGGGGTAAACCAGTAATCCACCGGGTCGCCTTGCGATACCGATCCCAGAAGCAGTGCCAGATCGTCGTCAGACTCTTCGGCTACAGGGTTTTCGGGTTCCGACTCAAAGCGCACGATCACATCGAGCGGTGTTGTCCCGCCGAGCTCCTGATCCACCAGTTTGAGTCCCCGGTAAATCTCTGTATCTTTGCCGAAATAGTTGATAAAACTGTTTTCGACCTCAAGCCGTGAGATCCCTACGACCCCGAGGATAGCAAGCACCACGGACAGCACGACGACGACACGGCCGTAATCCGCCGTGACGCGCGACAGGCTCCGGGTAAAAGCAAGACCAGGTGACGTCGAGAGTTCAGCCTTTCGAGCTGGGCCGAGAATGCAAAGCAGGGCGGGAAATAAAAGAAAAGACACTGCAAACGTGACGATCAGACCAATTGACATCATCCAGCCGAAGTCGATCACCGGTTTGATGCTGCTCAGAACGAGCGACCCAAAGGCGAGGATCGTTGTCAGCGCCGTATAGAGACAAGGCCAGAACATCTTCTGCATAGTCATCAAAACGCGAGGCTGATGTGATATCTCGGGATGATCCCGGGCAAGTTGGCGATATCGGACAACGAGGTGCACATTCATCGACATCGTCAGGATCAGCATCAGTGAGATAAAGTTTGAAGAGATCACCGTGACCTGCCAGCCCAACAGGCCCAACAGGCCCACCATGGTCAACCCGGCATGAAAACAGCTCGCAAGCGGCAAGGCCACCCAGCGCGCTGACCGGAAAATAATGGTCAGCATCACCACCAGAAAAATCAACACCCCCAGACCGAAGGTCACCAGATCATTGCCAATAAAGGTGATCATGTCGTCGGCAATCATCGATACCCCGCCAAGCACCAGATAGCCCGAATCCCGGTGGCGCTCCATCACATCGCGGACCGCCACTATGGTGTCATGCCTCCGTTGATCGACCTGGCGTTTTTCCAGCGGGTATTGCGACTCCACCTGAATAAGACGGGTTGTTTCTGCTTCACTGGCATTGCCTGTACGGGCCCGCTGCGTCAACATCCGCCGCTCGGCCTGCAAGGCATCAAACTGTGGGGCGCCATCGAGATTAAGCTGCAGCGCGGTTGTCCTGCCGTCGGCGCTCACGATCAACTCGGCAAATACTGGACTTGTCGTCAACTCCTGGCGGGCCTTCTCTCGATCAACTTCTGCGTCGCGCAAGGTCCTGTAACTGCCCGCCAGTTCTGTGAGAGACCCCTCGCCCTGCGCAAGTAGCGGCACATCCAGCAGCGAAACTACCGAGGTAATACCGGGGACTTGCTCCAAATCCTTGGCGAGGCGGTCTACATGCTCAAGTGTGTCCGAAACAAAAAGTTCCTGATCCGGCACCAGCGCCACCACCAGAAAACTCGTGGACTCATAGCGGTCCGACAGGTCTCGAAAAACTTTCAGGTCGCGATCATTTTCGAGAAGTAGAGAATCTGCTGAAGCGTCCAATCTGAAATCGCGGGCCTGCCAACCGAAAAAAACCAGCACCGCCAGTAAGCCGATAAGTAGAGGCCAAGGTCGCAGCAGAACCCACGTGTTGTAGTGACGCGCTAAAGAATCCATCAAGCTTCTAGCAAATCAGCGACCGTGCGCGCTTGGCCAGCATGATCAAACGCACGGTCTGGGTCAGAAAAAATTAATGCCCCGGCTTCGATGCTCGACCGCTGCATCGTTTCGATAATCGTGCGCACTGTGACTAAGTCTCCTTCAGAATGGTGGACGATAGTGTAAGGGCTATTGGCAGACAAAAAGTCTTCCTCCCCGTTGAAACACCCGCCAAAGCCGTGGGGCAGCTCATCTGCCGGCAGACCCTCTAAACAAACCGGTAAGTCAGGAAAGGTTAATCGTATCTTTTCCAGGAAATGCTGGCTGGCTGACAGGGTGTTTCCTACATCAACCACCAAGGCATCAAGTTGCTCGCCAAATGCTGCCACCAGCACCTCAAGATCGGGCAACATCGCTTCACGGCAATCCGGGGGAAATTGGACCGGATCGATCGTAGCGATAAACCGAAATTCTGGATCGGTATCCTCAACCCAACACCTCACCCGGTCAGGACTCATCTGGTGAAGGCCATCGGCCGGTATCAGTACGCTGCGCAGGTGATTGGCGTACCAGGACAACTGCCACTCAGGAGGAAGATCGGCGTCATAAAAGGTGCCTTCCCATGCCTGATAGCACCAGCCACGCGTGCCAATTCTCAATGGATATTGCATTCCTTAAATCCAGAATCAATTCGCCTAAGTCTTTCCTTTAGAATAACCTGAATCCGAGGTTTGGCCGTACGTGCTTCTCACGATCCACGATTCATCGTCATGAGTGAAACTTCCTTTTTAGCTGACGCCCGTGCCGTAATCGCCTGTGAAGGCGAGGCGCTCGCGTCGCTGAGTACACGCCTTGATGAAGAGTTTCCGAAGGCTTGTGAGGCATTGCTGGCGTGCTCAGGCCGTGTGATCGTGACTGGGATGGGCAAATCGGGGCATATTGGCGGCAAGATTGCGGCGACCCTCGCCAGCACCGGCACCCCCGCCTTTTTTGTACATCCTGGTGAGGCAAGTCATGGAGACCTTGGCATGATCACCCCGGGGGACCTGGTACTGGCGATTTCAAATTCCGGGGAGACACCTGAGATTCTCACGATACTGCCAATCATCAAGCGGATGGGTAATACCCTGCTCGCCCTTACCGGTGACCCGAATTCCTCGATCGCGGTAGCAGCAAAGATTTGCCTTGATATCCACGTTGAGCGCGAGGCCTGCCCTCATAATCTTGCGCCCACGGCAAGCACCACTGCAACACTTGCGATGGGTGATGCACTTGCGATCGCCGTGCTAAAAGCGCGCAACTTTGGCGCTGAGGACTTCGCCCGCTCCCATCCTGGGGGCGCGCTGGGCCGGCGTCTTCTGGTACACGTTGAAGACTTAATGCATACGGGCGAGGCTTTGCCACTCGTTCAGGTAGGCGCATCGCTTATGAGCGCCCTGGCCGAGATGTCAGCCAAGAACCTCGGTATGGTTGGTATCGTCGACGACCAGGGACTGCTTGCGGGTATTTATACCGATGGCGATCTCAGACGCACCCTCAATCAGGAAATAGATGTTCACAATTGCCAGATCGATACCATCATGGTGCGCTCCCCGCATACCATCGCACCCGAGGCGCTTGCCGCTGAAGCGGTAGAGATGATGCAGCGGCACTCTATCAACGGATTATTCGCCGTTGACTCCGCTGGCCGTCCTGCTGGCGCACTGAATGCCTTGGACCTCATTCGCGCCGGCGTCTTCTGATCCCCATGCGTGCACATATTGAAAGGCTGGTTCTGCTGGGTGTGCTGGGTGCAATGGCGGGGCTTGGCATATGGATGCAGGTGAACCTGCTGGAACCGGCTGAGAATAAAATCGCGGCTCCGTTGACCAATGAGGCGGACTACTATATCCAGAACTTTACGGCCACCGGGCGGGACGAAGCTGGTGTCATCTATGTTCTTAAAGCTGAGCGTCTGGCCCACTTTCCCATCGACAATACCGCCTTGCTCGATAAACCCCATCTCGTTCAATACGAAAAAGGCAAACCGGCGCGACAGGCAACCAGCGAATCGGGTTGGATGGCCGGTGACGGCTCTGAAGTTCTACTGACCGGAAACGTAGAAGTTACCCAGTTTCGAAGTGGCGAGGACGCAGGCAGCGTCACCCGTACCAAGCGCCTGACCGTCCGGCTTGATCGGGGCAGTTAGCATCGGGCAGCAGGCCCGGTTTGCTAAAATCGGTTGATCATGAAGATTTCGCTCGCCGTCTTTTCCCTACTCTTTGTTTTTCTCCAAAGTGCAATTGCGCTTGAGTCAGACCGCAACCAGAGCGTGCTGGTTGAAGCTGACGAAGTGGAAATGGACTTTTCCAGCGGTACCCGCATTTACCGGGGCAATGTCTCTGTCCGTCAGGGCACCATACGGATCATCGCGGACCAGATCGAACTCATCTATAAGGGTGAGCAACTGGATCAGGGTATCGCTACCGGCAACCCTGCCGTCTTCCGCCAGCGGCCAGACGGAAAGGACCATGACATAGTTGGCACCGGCCGGCGGATTGAACTCGACGAAATCAATAATATCGTTACCTTCATCGGTAATGCCCGACTTCGACAGGACCGCGATGCCATCGAAGGCGAACGTATCGTCTACGACATGGCCCGCGACCGAATGGTCGTACGCGGCGAGACCCGCTCAACGAGGGAGGGCGAAGATGCCAATACCACCCTCCCCAAAAAAGACGGGGAACGGCCGCGGATGGTGCTCCAACCCGATGAGATAGGCAGTACTGATTCCAAAACCAGTAATCCTGCTGCCGGGACCAATCCAGAATCGTCAAGATCCAACAGGGCCTATGTAGGTGAGACCGGCGCACCAGTTTTCGCTGCACAAAGCGTGACGGCGGCGTCGCTCGGAACCCTAAAAGGCAAATCACCGATCCGGGTGCTGCGTGTTCAGGAAGGCTGGGCTGAGATTAATGCGCCCCGGGGTGTACAAGTCTGGATTTACGGGAAATTTGTCTCCGCCAACACCGGCATCGCGACCGTAACAGGCTCCAGCGTCAGACTGCGATCGACTCCCTCCACAGACTCCGGGTCTATCGTCCTCGGTGAGGTCAACAAGGGCCAACGTGTGCGGGTCCTTAGGGTCAGGAACGACTGGAAACAAATAGAGGCGCCTGCTGACCTCAAGGTATGGGTTCCCTCGACCCGCCTCCAGCCTGCAGACGACCCGGACCGCTGGGAAAAAGACTGGCACGCAGCGATTAAAACGGTAGCGGAAGGTTAGGCAACCTCTCCCAATGCGATTGCCGCGGGATACGGATTCATGAGCACACTCACCACTCAAGGTCTGGTCAAGCAGTTTGGTCGAACCACAGTCGTTGACAATGTTGATATCACAGTCAGCGGCGGTGAAGTCGTCGGTCTACTCGGGCCAAACGGCGCTGGGAAAACTACTTGCTTCTATATGATCTGTGGCCTCATCCGCAGAGATGGGGGCACTATTCTGCTCGACGGTGAGGATATCAGTGGGCTTCCCATGCACCAGCGTGCGCGCAAAGGCATCGGATATCTACCCCAGGAGCCCTCCATCTTTCGCCGCCTTACGGTGCGCGATAATCTGCTTGCAGTACTCGAAGCCGTTCCGGGACTCGACCGGGACACCCGACATCAGCGGGTCGACGAAATGCTCGAGAAGTTCGGCATTACCCACAAGGCATCTGACTATGGTTACAGCCTCTCGGGAGGAGAGCGCCGGCGCGTTGAGATCGCCCGGGCCATCGCACTTCAGCCGTCGTTCATGCTACTCGATGAACCCTTTGCCGGAATTGACCCCATCTCAATCATCGACATCCAAAAACTGATCCGTGATCTTCGTGCCATGCAAATCGGCGTACTGATTACCGATCACAATGTCCGCGAAACGCTCGGTATCTGCGACCGCGCATACATCCTGACCGAGGGCCGGGTTCTGACCGAGGGAAGCTCAGAACATATTCTTGCTCATGACGAGGTCAGATCGGTCTATCTCGGAACAGGTTTTCGCCTTTAGTCAGCCACACGGTGTCCTAGGTGAAGCAGGCGCTTAATATCCGGCAGGGCCAACGCCTGCAGCTCAGCACCCAGCTTCAGCACTCGATTCGCTTGCTACAGCTCTCTTGTGAGGAAGTTGCCCAAGAGATCCGCTCCGTTCTCGAATCCAACCCACTGCTCGAGGAAGTAGAACCCGAGGCGCTTCCCGAGATGGCGTCAGAAAATGATGTCGGAAACATCCCGGACCTGTTGGTGGAATCCTCGCAGTTTAACGAAACGCATCGCGCCGATGATGACTGGCGTGATGCGTCCTTTGCGGACCGTCACTGGGAGCATGCTGGCTTTTCGTCATCGCACTCCGATGACCTCGGCGAAACACGCCAAGATCATGACTTACCGTGGCAAAGCCAGCAGGACAGTCTCGCCGAACTGCTGCTGGAAGGGCTCGCGCTGCACAGACTGAGTGATAAAGATCGATTGATTACCCAAACACTCATTGGCTGTCTTGATAAGAAGGGTTACCTCACGGCCACCTATGACGATGTCAGGCAGATCCTGAGCCCGCACATGAATGCTGACGACGACGAGATCGATTCAATGCTCCACCTGGTGCAGAGTCTTTCTAACCCGGGGATCGGCGCCCGAGACTTGGCTGAGTGTCTTAGTCTGCAACTCAAGGCGCAGTCCTCACAAACCTCGAACCTTCGTCTGGCTCGCGAAATTGTCCAGGAGCATTTCTCCTTACTCAGTAGGCGCCGCTACGAGGCGCTCGCAGACGTGCTGCAAATTGATCACTCGATACTGGCCGAGGTACTTGGGTTAATTCAGTCTCTGGACCCAAAACCCGGTGAGCGACTGGCTGCACCGCCGACGCCTGCAGTGACTCCCGACGCCGTTGTGCATCGACGTGACGATACCTGGATCGTAGCGCTTGCCCACCAGAGCGCACAGAATATTCAGATCAGCAATGACTACCAACAGTATCTCGCTGGCAACGATCAGACCACCCAGCAATATCTTAAGGACCACCTACGTGAAGCCCAGTGGTTTATCCGCAGCCTCCAACAAAGAGATCAGACCATCCTGAGTGTTGCCTCCCAGATCGTCTTGGTACAAAACGGCTTTATGGATAAGGGCGACGGGGCGATGGTGCCGCTGACACTGCGGGACGTCGCGCAAGTGCTCGGCATTCATGAGTCCACGGTCTCGCGGGCCGTAGATCAAAAGTACTTGCTCACACCACACGGGCTTTTCCCTATGAAGCACTTCTTCTCGACCGGCCTTGGAACCTCCTCCGGGCCCCAGATCTCGGCACGGGCGGCCCAGGCCAGGATCCGCAAGATGATAGAATCTGAGTCCTCGCTGACACCGATCAGCGACAGCCAACTGGCAGCTCAACTGGAAAAAGAAGGGATTTCAATCGCCCGGCGTACCGTTGCCAAGTACTGCGAGCAAATGAATATTCCACCAGTGGCCCAGCGACGAAGCGTAATCTAAGCATGACACAAGCCACGTACTCAGATGAAGTCAAAGGTACAGGGCCCCTACAGGGCCTGCTGAGCCGCGAGCGGGTCGCGGCCAACGTCAAAGTTTCTAGCAAGAAACGAATGCTGGAGGAACTGGCAGAACTGCTTTCCCGCCAACTGCCCGGGATGGACCAGCACACCGTATTTGCTACTATGAACGAACGCGAGCGCCTAGGCAGTACCGGGATCGGCCATGGCATCGCACTGCCTCATGGCCGGTTGAATGGGATTCAGGAACCGATCGCTGCCGCCATGACACTGCAGCGACCACTGAATTTCGACGCCATTGATGATCAGCCTATCACCCTGGTTGTCGGCCTGCTGGTCCCGGCCGAAGCGACTGACCAACACCTTCGTATCCTGAGTGATCTTGCGGGCGCATTTTCTGACAGCGGTTTTCGACGGGCCGTCAGTGAAGCAAGTGACGCGGACACTTTGTTCAATCTACTGATCTAACCAAGCGGGCCAACCCGGGTGTGCTATCCAAACTACCCGAATACCGAATCCAAAATCGCTCTAAACACCTGACCCACTCAAAAACGCAACATGAATCTGATTATCGTCAGCGGACTGTCGGGATCAGGAAAAAGTATTGCCCTGCACGCGCTTGAGGACCTCGGCTACTTCTGCATCGACAACCTCCCGTTTGGCATGTTGCCGCAGCTGGTAGTCCAACTGCAGCAAGGATCGTCCGCAGGCATCGACAATGTCGCGGTCAGTATTGACTCGCGCAGCCGGGAATTTCTCAAGACACTTGTGACCGGTATTGAGGAACTGCACGCAGCCGGTGTAACGGCGCGGATCGTATTCCTCGAAGCCGACACGGAACGGCTCCTGCAAAGGTACAGCGAAACGCGCAGAAGACATCCTTTAACCGACGAAGATACTCCATTGCGGGAAGGTATCCTGCAAGAGCGTGAGCTACTGACACCGCTTGCGGATGCGGCCGAACGAACGATCGATACCAGCATCATGACGCCCTATGAACTCAGGGTAGCTATCCGCAGTTTTGCACAAGGCACACCGCAATCGGGACCGATATTGCTGTTTCAGTCTTTCGGCTTCAAGCGCGGTGCGCCCACCGACGCGGACACAGTGTTCGATCTTCGCTGCCTGCCCAATCCGTATTGGGAAAAGGCCCTTCGGGATTTTTCCGGCCTCGACAGGCCCGTTATTGACTTTCTTGAGCGCGCCACTCTGGTTCATCAGATGGCCGACCAACTGAAATCCTTTATCAGCTTCTGGATAAAACACTTTGACGTCGTCGACCGCAGTTATCTCACGGTAGCGCTCGGCTGCACGGGCGGTCAGCATCGATCGGTCTACATGGTAGAACGGCTGGCCCGGGAATTTCGCGAGACCGCCGACCCTGTACAGATCCGCCACCGCGACCTACACCAGATTAGAGGGTCCTGATCAATGAAGGTCGAGAGGGACATCACGATTATCAACCGTCTCGGGCTGCATGCCCGCGCCTGCGCCAAACTGGTCAAGGCGGCGGCTCACTACGAGAGTCGTGTCGAACTGCTCCAGGGTGAAGAGTCTGCAGACGCCAAAAGCATTATGAGTCTCATGATGCTGGCGGCACCACAGGGTTCGCAACTGACCCTCAAAGCAGAAGGTGCTGATGCTCAGGCGGCATCGGCAGCGATTATGCAGCTCATCAACGAGCGATTTGGAGAAGAAGAATAATGCTCGCGCTGAGTGGTACCGGCATTGGACGGGGCATTGCCATCGGGTACGCACTGGTTCTCGATAAGTCGCAGAACGAGGTACCGCAATTTCAGATCGACGCCGACAGGGTTGATCAAGAAGTTTTCCGGTTCAACGAAGCCATCGCGACGGTGCGGCGCGAACTGAAACATCTGCAGTCAAACCTGCCCCTGACAGCACCCCCCGAGACCGGGGCATTTATCGATGTCCACCTTTTAATGCTTGATGATCCACTCATTTCATCCCAGCCGGGCAAGTCGATCCAGAATGAAAAGATTAACGCCGAATGGGCATTGAAGAATCATGCCGACACTCTGGTGGCATTTTTTGACAATATCTCTGATCCTTACCTGCGGACGAAAAAGGACGATGTTGCTCAGGTCGTCGGGCGGATTATGGATGTGCTGACCGAAGACAAAAAACGTCGTTCCGACATTTCGACTCTGGGTCACACCCTCACCGACCGCATCATTGTCGCTCGGGATCTCAGCCCCGCGGATACGGTCATGCTGCGTCACCGCCATATGACTGCCTTCGTGACAAGCCTTGGTGGACCGATTTCCCACACTGCGATTTTGGCCCGCAGCCTGGGTCTTCCCGCTATCGTTGGCCTGCACGGGGTCATTGACACCATCTGCGACGGGGACCAGTTGATTGTGGATGCTTCCACCGGCACGGTACTCGTTGCACCAGACGAAGGGCTGCTGGACCAGTTCCAGGCCCTGCAAGAGCAACAGCGCAAACAGAGGCGGGCCCTCGCCAAACTCGGCAAAGAAAAAGCGGTCACTCTCGATGATGAAGAGATCACTCTGCTCGCCAACATCGAACTGCCCGAAGATCTTGATGCACTACACGGCGTTGGCGCAGCAGGGATCGGACTCTACCGAACTGAATTTCTGTTCATGAACCGGGCCCAGCCGCCCGAAGAGGAAGAACAGTACCAAGCCTATTGCCAAGTTGTGAAATCAGTGCGCGGGCCGGTGACCATCCGCACTCTGGATCTTGGTGCAGACAAGCAGGTGGATGGCGGTCGCGATGAACCCAAAGCGGCTATCACCCCAGCGCTGGGGCTGCGGGCCATCCGGCTCTGCCTGAGTGACCCCTCCCTGTTCAAACCACAACTTCGGGCCATCCTGCGCGCGGCCGTTCATGGCGACGCCCAGATGATGATCCCCATGCTGTCCAGCCTTCAGGAACTGGAGCAAAGCCTTTCGCTGGTCCGTGAAGTGCGTGCCGAACTCGAGCGCGAGGGTATCGCTTTCAATCCGAACGTGCCCATCGGCGGAATGATTGAGGTCCCAGCTGCAGCAATCGCAGCCGATCTTTTTGCGCAGAAACTCGACTTCTTTTCTATCGGGACTAATGACCTGATCCAGTACACCCTTGCTATCGACCGGGTGGACGACAGCGTCAACTATCTGTATGACCCCCTACACCCGTCGGTACTGCGACTGGTGCGCACCATCATACAGGCGGGCAACGAGGCGGGCATCCCCGTCTCGATGTGCGGGGAAATGGCGGGAGATCCGGTTTTCACGCGGCTGCTGCTGGGGCTAGGTCTGCGCCACTTCAGCATGGAACCCTCACAATTGCTGGAGATACGCCAACAGGTGCGTCACAGCCGTCTTGCAGAGCTTCCCGGATGGGCAGAGCGGATTCTGGCATGCACCGACGGCAGCACTCTGCATGGGTTGGTCGACCAGCTTAATGCAGAGGAGTGCGCATGAGCGGCTGCGCGGCGGCAGAGCCCTTTGCGCTTCAAGTACTAGGGGACAGCATGGCTCCCGAGTTTTGCGAAGGATCTGTGGTGATCGTCGATCCGGGCGCCGCCGTGACACACGGTGCGTTCGTCGTTGCCGAACACGGCGACGGGGTGATTCTGCGCCAACTAATCGTTGAGGAGGGGCAATGGTCCCTCAATGCTCTAAAGACGGGTTACCCCCGAATCCGGATCGCAGGTCCCGGGGTGATCCGGGGAGTAGTGACTCAGCGGGCGGGACGCCGACGCGAGGAGCGCAAGAACTATCTTTAAG
>PVBE012090941.1_pt1 | contig 15459 bp, 11 predicted proteins | sample 1631181 | NCBI WGS metagenome assembly PVBE01 (sample SAMN08397723, study PRJNA350692) | Marine metagenome, whole genome shotgun sequencing project. | isolation source: water | place: Pacific Ocean | collected 2012-04 | reverse complement strand
GGCGCCACTGGAACCCGCCGAGCCTCACGGCGCCGAGGTCGACCGACCCGTCGAACTCGTCGTCCTCCGTCCGCGCGTCGTCGAAGTCGATTGGCGTGCGGAACGCGTAGCCATAGTCGTTGTAGAATCCGACGGACACGCGCCCTGGAGTCTGGATTTCGATGCCGCCGGCCAGGTCGCCGGCGAAGGCGGCGGCCCGATCTTCGAACGTCTTCGTGAAGAGCGAGAACGAGTTGTTGACGACCACGAACCCGGCGGCGCCCGTGACGTAGGGGCGGACGATGGGGATCACGTCGAGCGCATAGCGGACGCGGAGGTTCAGGCCGCGGCTCCGCAGGTCGGTCGAGTAACCGCCGAGGATGTCGTTCTCCTCCCCGAACGTGGTGTACTCCGCCCCGAAGGTCAGACCGGGCGCAACCAGGGCAGCGACCCCGGCCTCGAGCATGCCAGTACGGGTGCCCGACGAGGCGATGTCGAACGAGGCATCGGTGTTGGCGTGGCTGGCCCCGGCGATGGTCAGGCGCAGCTCAGGGTCGAACTCATCGGCCCATGCCGCGGCGGGCATCATCAGACCGAGTGCGATGCAGAGTGCGTAGAGCTTGTTCATCTCGTGGTCTCCGTCGGCTCAGTCGTTGGTGTCGAAGTCGCGCTCGAAGAGTCCTTCGAGGAAGAACCCGTAGATCTCTGTGGTCGGCCCATCGGAGAAGTTCGCGGCCTCGTAGAGCGAGACCCATCCTCCTGGCTCGTCGTGCGTGACGAGCACGTGGTCGCCAGCGACCGTCACCGAGGTTCCGGCCGCGGGGATCTCGATCTCGGCCGGGGCGCCGGTGAGCAGGTCGACGGCGACGAGCTTCTCCAGGTAGGGGGTCACGGTAAAGAGCCGGTCGCCGGCCAGGGCGAACGGGCCGAGCGTCACGCTCGCCGGGATCGGAACCACAGCCCGGGTCTCCAGGTTGATGATCTCGAGGCCCTGGCCCGAGGAATAGCGCGCGACCGCCTTGGCGGCGCCGGTGACCTCTGCCCGCTCGATCGACTCGACCGCGCGTCCGAGGGACATCGGACGGAGAGCCCCCATGCCCTGGCGCTCGATGGCCTCGAGCTCGGCGAAGTACACGAGGTTGGTGCCGGGGCTGTAGAAGAGCGCCCGTGGGCGGACGTCGCCAGCCTCGACCTGGTCCCACAACAGCGCGCCGCGCACGGTACGTTCCAGCTCGATGTGGGTCGCGCTCGAGGTCGGCACGTCGATGACGATGACCTCGTTCGAGCCACCGTCGACCACGAGGAGCTTGTCGCGGCCGCCGATCTGGAACGGATGCATCTGCGCCGGGCTGACACCGCCGGCGACCTGGTTGATCGCGGGCTGGAGCATCCGACCAGTGGCCGGGTCAGCCGGGAGCAGGTCGACGGCGAAGATCTCCGGCGAACCGGACGCCAGCACGAATGCGGTCATGTCGTTCGGGTCGGAGCGGTCGTCGCTCGAAAACAGGACCCGTTGGGGAACCAGCGTCCGGCCGGACGAGGGCTCGGCCAGAGGCACGAGACGTTGACGATCGACCTCGGATTCGGTCGTCAGGTCGACGAACGAGACCGCGCTCGCGGCGATGGCGACCGCGAAGTGCAGCGGGGTCTCCGGGTCGGTCAACGTGAACTCGGGGGCGAAGTCGAACCGGATCGGGCGCGGGCCACGCAGCGTGAACACCAACGGCTCCGCGTCCTCTGCGTCGAGGTCGATGACCGTCACCTCGTTCGGATTGAAGAGCACGGTGTCCGCCGTGCCTGTCGAGGTCGACCCGAAGTGGGCGATGACGAAGCGTCCATCGTCACTGATGGCGAGAGAGTCGTAGCCGGACGCGAGCGGGATCTCCCGGACCGTCAGGTCTTCGGATTCGATCACCACCAGCTTCGCCTCGCGCGCCGTGAGTACGAGAATCTTCCCGTCGCTGGTAGGCGTGATGGAGATCGGCTCGTCGTCGAGGGGGATGACCGCCTGCTCGGCGCCCCGCGCCGAAGGGGTGAGGACCCACAGCTCGTCGAAGTTGTGACTCAGCATCGCGAAGCGCGGCCCGGAGGCGACGACGGGGGACCGCTGGATGGAGTCGAAGAGACCCTCACCGGGGTCCTCGTCAGCGCAGGCTGCGACCTGGAGGAGGCTCAGGGTAAGGACGGCTCGCAGGGCGGCTTTCTGGAACATGGTTCCTCTCTCGTCCGATAGGCGACCGGGGTCGCCGGAGATGGCTGGTTGGTAGATGGAAGGCGGCTTCAGTCGATCAAGCCGTTGAGTTCGAACCCGGTGATCTCACGCACCTCGCCCGTTACCTGATCGATGAACGCGATGCGGCCGAGATCGTGGATCTGGGAGACCCAGATCATCCCGGCGCCCGGGACGACCCCGACGTGCTCCGGCGTCCGGTCGAAGCGATAGCGGTTCGTCCGGAAGGTGCGCATGTCGACCCACTCCAGGGCACGCACGCCGAGCCCCTCGTTGGCGACCAGCACGAAGGCCTGGCCGCCCTCGGTGTCGAAGGTCATCTCACCGGGCGCGGCGTCGGTCAGCACGAGCTTGGTCAGTCCCGACTCGATGTCGAGAACGGTGAACGCCTCGCTCTTGGCGATGATCTGGTCCTCGGGCTCGCCGGCGACCGGGGTACCGGATTCCTTGGAGTGGTACACGATGGCGCTGGCGCCGTCGGGCGCTATCGCGGCGCCACGGATTCCCTTGCGCAGGTTCAGGGTCCGAGCCTCCATCGCTTCGAGATCGACGATCGACAGCCGCTCGGAGTCGAGGGCCGCGCTGAACACCAGCAGATCGCCGCCGCCGGGCGCCAGCACGGTCTGGCCGACGGGCTGGCCTTCGATGGTGAACCACGTGATCGGACTGATCTCGGCTTCGCCGAACGCGTCGAGGTCGAGGACTCCGAGCTGATCGCTCTCCCGCATGCTCAGGACCGCCCTTCGCGTGCCGGGCAGCAGATCGATATCGGTCGGCGGCGCCGGCAGGACGAAGTCGTGGAACACCGCAGTGTCGAGCTCGACGACCCGCAGCTGCGGCAGTTCCCCCACGCGGACCAGGGCCAGGTCGCCCTCCCCGGCCACGAGGATCTCGCGGTCTTCGCCGAGCGGGATCGGAGCCAGCGGATCCTCGATCGGAACCGGCGGCAGGAAGCGGTCTCCGTCGAGGTCGCCGAGTGCGACGCTGCTGACCCCCTCGTCCGTCACGACGAAGGCGCGCAGCCCGGCGTCGTCGTAGACCACGTCGCGCACGTTCACGCCGACCGAGAGCTGGTACACCGGCGCGGGATCCGCGCCGAGTACGATCGCCGAGAGCTCGCTCAACGGCCCGGGGTCGTCGCCGCGTTCCGCCGCGCGGTTGTCGTACCACGCGAACGCGACAGAGGCGTCCGGCGCCAACGAGAGGCGGTTCGCGCCCTCGATGACATCGACCGTATCGACCTCGTCCTCTTCCCCGACCGGCGCCGCGTCGACGATGCTGACGGTCGAGGCGCCGCTGTTGAGGACCAGCGCGAGATCATCGTCCGGGGTGGTGACGATCAGGCTCGGCTCCGCGCCGACGCGCACGGTGGAGATCTGGATCGTGCCGCCATCGTCGACGGCGATCTTGGCGAGGGTCCCCCGGCTCGTGTTGGCGACGAAGACGAAGTTCGCCGAGGCCGTCGGCCGGGTCAGATCGAACGCCTCGTACTCGTAGCCCAGTCCCGGTTCGTGCGAACCGCCACCTCCCCCGGTCGTGCCGACAGAGCCGGAGCCGGCGTCGACGCCGAGGCCATCGAAACTCTCTTTCATGCCCCCCGACGAACAGCCGGCGAGCGCCAGCGCCACGAGCGCGAGAAGCGACGGACGCAGAAGGGTTCCGCTGTCATTGCGCATGGCGTTCCTCAATCGATGAAGGCGTTGAGCTGGAAGGCGGTGACGTGATGCACGTCGCCGGTCTCGGCGTCGATGAAGGTGATGCGGCCGGTGTCGCTCTCCTGCGCGACGAAGACCCGGTTGGTACCGGGAACGACGCCGATCGCCTCGGGCAGCCCGTCCATCTCGAAGGTGCGGGTGGCGAACGACTCCAGGTCCAACGAGCGGATCTCCCGCACGCCGCGGCCCGCGTCGGCCAACATCAGGAACGCGGCCGCGCCGTCGGGGGTGAACACGACCTCTTCGGGCTCGACCGGCAAGAGGACCAGCTTCGCGTATCCGCTGGGCAGATCGACCAGTGAGACGGCCTCGGCCTTGTCGACGAAGGCGTCCACCGCCTCTCCGGGCACGGGCAGACCGGGCGCTGACGAGTGCAGGACGAGGGCCGCGCTCGCCAGCGGCGCGGCGAGCACGCTCCGGATCCCCTTTTCGAGCCAGATCGTGCGCTCGCTGAGCTCACCGTCGAGGGTGAGCACCCCGAGCCGCGGATCATCGCCGAGGGTCGTGTACGTGATCACGGCTGACTCGTCCGCGGTGAGCGTGAGGATGCCGGCCGGCGAGGTCTCGATGCTGAGCAGCTCGAAGTCGGTCGGGTCATCGACGACGTCCCCCAGCCTGAGGAGCGCGATCCGGTCGATGTCACGGAGCGCGACGAGGGCGGTCCTGTCGTCGCCGAGGATGTCGATATCGGTCGGGATCGCGGGAAGCTCGACGGAGACGGCGTCCTCGGTAGCGAGGTCGACGACCCGGACCCCGGCGTGACTGCTCGACCGGAGCACGGCGTAACTGCCGCCGCCCGAGATCCGCACCTCGCGGTCGATGTCCGCGACCAGGGGATCGTCGCCGAAGACGACGCTCGGCACGGCCACGTCGGCCCGGATCCGCGCGAGCTCCAGGACGTTGATCCCGCTGTCGGTGACCACGTACGCCCGCTCGCCGGCGCCGTCGAACTGCACGCCCCGGATGTTGAAGCCGACACTCACCTCGTACGCGTCGGGACCGTCGAGGGCGACGAGCGAGATCTCCTGCAGGCTACCGATCTCATCGCCGGCCCGGGCGCTGGCGTTGTCGTACCACGCGATGGCGTGACTGCCGGTCGGGGAGACGATGATCTGGTTGCAGCCGCGGATCACGTCGACATCGGAGACCAGGTCTTCGTCGGGACGAGCCTCGATGATGCTCACCGAATCGGAGCCGACGTTGAGGACGACGGCGATGTCGCCGTTGGGCACGGTCCTGACGATGGTCGGCTCCCGGCCGACCCGGATCGGCGTCACGGCCAACGTCTCGCTGTCGATCTTGGCGACGGAGTCGAGCGAGCGGTTGGCGATGAAGACGTATCGGCGCGATGCCGTGGGCGCGCCCAGCTCGGGGGCTTCGGGCTCCGGCTCCTCGGGCACGAACACGTCGGCTGACCGGCCGGCGTCCAGGCCGGGCTCCGCCGCCGAGCCCTGGTTGTCGTCGCGCGCGCCGGCTGCGGGCCCGTTGGTTTCTTCACCGGTGGGGTCGCCGAATCCCATGGAGGCGTCGGCGAACGAGGCGTCGTCGCCGCAACCCCAGGCGATGATGAGGAGCGCGATCGAGCAGACGAACTTCGTGCAGGTCGAGCTCATGGGGACCTCGTTTCGGTAGACGCCGTCAGGGGTAGCAACGAGTGTGCCAACCCGGCGTCCCGCGTCCATCCCCATAGCTTCTGGGGTCCCGTTGCCCCCAAGGCCCCGGAAACAGCGCAATTACGCATCGGAACCATGACACGAATGTCGTGGCGGCACGGCATTCGTCGGGATTCCACGGGCTCTCGACAGCAGGCGCACCTATCGAAAGTCTGACACGCCTGTCAGGACGTGACGGTCGTCTCCTCGGTCACGTCGCGCGGCGTCGAATCCTGGTCCTCGGGCTCCGCCTCGAGCTCGGGCGTCTCCTCGCCCTCCTCGCCCGTGTGGAGCTCCTTCTTGAAGTTCTTGATGCCTTCGCCGAGCTGGCGTCCGACCGTGGGGAGCTTGCCGACGCCGAAGACGACGACGACGATCACGAGCACAAGAATGAGCTCGGGCGTCCCCAACATGGCGAGAAATGTGGCGTTCATGCCTGTTACCTCGAGTCGCGATTCCTCTAGTCGAACTTCTTAGTCTGGGAATCGACGTCCGTCAAAGCCTGCAATGCCGCCTTCGCAGCCCGTTGCTCAGCTTCCTTCTTCGACCGACCTCGACCTTCGCCGGCCACAGCCCCCAATACGTAGGCTCTCACGGTGAAAACGCAATCGTGGGCAGGACCGTCGCTGCCCACCAGCTCGTATGACGGGCGCTCCCGGTGGGCCCCCTGCGCCCACTCCTGTAGCGCAGACTTGTAGTCCGGCCCCAGGTCGTTCGGATTCACTTCGTCGAGCCGGACTCCGAGCAGGTCGATCACCACCGCCCGCGCCGGATGCAGCCCCCCGTCGAGGTACACCGCCCCGACCAGCGCTTCGACGACTACGGCCAGTAAGCTCGTCTTCTGGCGTCCCGACGTGCGCTCCTCGCCACGGCCCAACCGCAGCAGACGCCCCAACCCACGTTCGCGAGCCAACGCGGCCAGGGTCTTCGCCGAGACCAGGCGTGAGCGCAGCTTCGACAACACCCCCTCCGCTGCGTCCGGATGGCGCTCGTGCAACGCGTGCGCCACGACCAACCCGACGACGGAGTCGCCCAGGAACTCCAGTCGCTGATTGTCGCGCAGGGCCGCCGAGGACTCCTCGGCGAACGACGTGTGCGTCAGGGCGCGCACGAGCAGGGCCGGATCGGCGAACCGATACCCGCACGCCTGCTCGAACGCCCCCGCGGCCGCGATGCCTACCTCGGCCTCCTCCTCACAACTCATCCCACCTCCATGATCCAACCCCCGCCGACGACCTCGTCGCCGTCGTAGAATACCGCCGCCTGTCCGGGGGCAACACCGCGCTCGCCTTCGTCGAGGGTCACGACGGCCTGCGATGGCGCGTCCGGCTCGATGCACACTCTACCTTGCCGACCTCGGTGGCGGTAGCGCACCTGCACGACCGCCTCGAAATCGCTCGGCGGCGACGGCCAGCGGAGCCAGTTGGTGCGCTCGACGCGAAAACGACGGCGTACGGACTCCCCCGCCGTCCCAACGCGGATCTGGCCCGTGCCCGCGTCGATGCCGGTCACGTAGAGGGGTTCGGCACCGCTGATGCCGAGGCCGCGGCGCTGTCCGACCGTAAACCGATGAATCCCCGCGTGTCTGCCGAGCACCTCGCCGGTTGATTCGCGAACCACGGAGCCAGTGCGGATGTCTCCGTCCGGAAGTCGGGCTTCGACAAAGTCGACGTAGGAGCGATCGCCGACGAAGCAGATGTCCTGGCTCTCCGGCTTGTCGGCCGTGACGATCCCCAGTTCGCGGGCCAGCGTGCGCACCTCGGGCTTGGTCAGATCTCCGAGCGGAAAGCGGATCCGACCCAGGTCTTCGCGCCGCAACCCGAAAAGGAAGTACGACTGGTCCTTGTCGGCGTCGCGCCCCCGCAGCAGCGCGAGCCGCTCCCCGCGCCGCTCGATCCGCGCGTAGTGCCCCGTAGCCAGGTAGCGCGCGCCGAGCGCCCGCATCCGCTCGAGGAGCACGTCGAACTTGAGGTGATCGTTGCACAGGATGCACGGGCTCGGCGTGCGGCCGCGGCGGTAGTCCTCGACGAAGCGATCGATCACGCGTTGCCGAAACTCCTCCTGGTAGTTCGCTACGTAGAACGGGAACCCTCGCTGGTCGGCCACGGCCCGCGCGTCGTAGAGATCGTCGGGACTGCAACACGAGCGACCCGCCCCCTCCGGGGTCGCGTAGAGGCGCATACTCACGCCGACGACATCGTGCCCGTCGCGGTGCAGGAGCGCGGCGACGACGGACGAGTCGACGCCACCGGACATCGCGACAACGGTCCGGTCGCGCGCCGCGACGGGCGGCGTATCGGCAGGCGCGTTCAAGGCGCGTCGTGAAGCGAAGGGGTCGATAGGCAGGGTCCTGGCGCGACGCTAGTCTGCGGCCCCGGTCGGTCAAGGGAAACCTCACCGCGCCCGCTGATCGGGGCAGCGCTTGCCCTACTCCCTGCCGACCCCCGCGGACCGCACGGTCGCGACGACGCGTCGAACGAGGTCGTCCAGGTCGTCTTCGACGCACCCGGGGCCGAACGAGAAGCGTATCGCGGAGTCGACGCGCGACGCTGAAAGCCCCAACGCGGTGAGCACCGGCGACGCCTCGATGCTCCCCGCCGTGCACGCAGACCCGGCCGATGCTGCCACACCCGCGAGGTCGAGTCCGGCGAGGAGCGCTTCGGCCTCGGCTCCCGGGAACGACAGATTGCTCGTATTCGGGAGACGGGCGCTCGGGTCGCCATTGACCACCGCCCCAACGCTGCTCACCAGGGTCAACTCGAACGCGTCGCGCAGCGAACGGAGCCCGCTCCACGCCTCCCGGTCCGTCGCGCGGACCGCCGCCTCGAAGCCTGCGATCGCGACCACGTTCTCGGTGCCGGCCCTCCGCCCCCTCTCCTGGGCGCCGCCGAGCAGGAGAGGCTCGCAGGACACGTCGGGTGCGAGCCAGAGGGCACCCACCCCGAGCGGCCCACCGAACTTGTGCGCCGACACCGTGATCGCGGACACGCCTTCGGGCGGCGCGAAGACGCGGCGGCCGAATACCTGGGCCGCGTCCATATGCAGCAGCGCGCCCGCATCGCGGCAGAGCGCGGCGATATCGGCGATGGGGTTCAGGTTCCCAATCTCGTTGTTCGCGGCGGCCAGCGAGACGACCGTGCGCGCGTCGGCCCGGCGCGCGAGGTCGTCGAGATCCGGGCGTCCGACACCATCGTGAGCGACCCACCCGACGTCCCGACCCCGCTCCTCGACGTACTCGGCGATCCGGCAGACGCTCGGGTGCTCCAGCCTCGACGTCACCAGCGCGCGCTCCGGGCCGAGGCGGCGCAGCACCAGGTTGTTCGCCTCCGTCGCCCCGCTCGTGAAGACGACCGTGCCGCCTCCGCCGAGTGCGTCGACGATCGCCCGCCGGGCCCGCTCGACGAGTCCGCGCGCCCGTTGCCCCTCTCGGTGTACGGAGCCCGCGTTCAGCGGCGGGTCGGCCAGAAGCTCTGCCATGCGCTCCCGTACCGAAGGGAGCGTCGGCGAAGAGGCGTTGTGATCGAGGTAGTAACGCACGTCAGGTGTCTCGGCGACCGTGAGGAACCAACGTCCCCCGCCGGGAGCGCTAGAGGGCGAGAACCGCCGTCTCGGGCCGGACCTCGGCCTATCGCACGTTGGTGCGGGCCGCAATCCCGGCCGGAGGGCGGTCGGGCCGCCGTTCCGCGACCGTTTCGCCGCGGCGTAGGCTCCGTGGCGGCCCGGCAGGCCCGTGGCCTGCGGCCCGCGCCACGGTCAGCGCCAGGCGACCCGGACCTCGAAAGCCGCCTCCCCGGCCGGTCTCCAGCGGGTGCTCGGAGTGCCGCCGGCGAGTTCCACCGCGACGTCTACCGCCAGGACCTGCAACGCGCGCCACGTCGGGTTGGCCGCTGCAGGCCCCTCGCAACGGATGATGGTCGCGCGGCGATCGGACTCCACGCTCATGCTCCCTCGATCGTAGCCATAGGGGTACGCGCGCGGCCCAGCAGCGAGGACTCGGCGTGGACCGACCCATCGCGCCGCCGCCACGCCGGCCCGACCGAGGCCGTGGCGGACGTCATCGATCAGCGGTGTGCGCAGCGCGGCGCGGTCACCGCCGAGAAAGAGCGCAACGATGGCGTCGGTGACCCGAATCTGTGTTTCCACGGCGAACCAGCCGCCAGCCCCCGGGTCATCTGGCAAGCGCGACGCCTCGACGGCGGCCTGCTCACGAACCCGCCGTACGGCGCCGTCACCTTGCCGCCGCGCGACGTTTGCCGCCCACGATGCCAACAGCACGCCACGGCAGCGGCCGGGCAACGTGGCCACGCGTTGGTGTCCCCATGCCGGCTCGTCGGCCAGCGCGAGCATCGGCAGGTACTCCCCGCTCACGACGTCCCCCGGCTCGCCGAATCGGGCGATTTCGAGCGGGGCGTTCTCGACTCCCGGAACATTAATCTTTGCTGAATCAAGCCAGCTGCCTGTTGTTGGTTTCGACGGGTCCTGTAAGGTACGCGCGCTGTCGGGCGCCGCGCCAGCACGTCGTCTGGTGCCCACCCGGCTGCATCCGAGTCACCCCGACCACTGCCGAGTCACCCGCCCATGCAGCACCCGAACGACTGGCCGGTCGCAGGACCGATCGACCTTGCCGTTCACGACCTGCCGCATCGCTCGTCCACGACCGAGTGGTGGTACGTCAACGCGCACGTCGAGACCAACGACGGCCTGGCCGCCTCGGTATTCGCGGCGTTCTTCCGGGTCGCCCACAGGCGGCATCCGGAGACGGGAGAGGTCGACTACGGACACTCGCTGACCTGGGCCATCACGGACATGTCGGGCGCGCGATACTTGTCGCAGTCGTGGGTCGATCAGCGCGCGCCCGAGATCGGACTCGAGCGCCTCGACCGCGGGCAGGGGTCCAAGGACGAGCGCCTGAACCGTGCGATGCGTGAGGTGCTGGAGAAGGGCCGAATCCCCGAGCCAGACCGGATCCTGGAGACCGAGCCCCACATCGGGACGACGCGGCTGGAGTTGGAGTTCGGCGACGCCGGCTTCCGAAAGCTCGATGACGGAACCTACGCGCTGCGTCTGCACCACGATCGTGACAACGCCGGCTGCGAGCTGATCTTCAAGCCGCAAAAGGAACCGGTGCGACACGGGGTCGATGGCCTCGTGCGCGGGGCGCACGGTGAGGACATGTTCTACTACTTCGTCCCGCGCTGCACCGTCGCCGGGACCCTCACGCTCGACGGCCTGCCGCGCGAGGTGGTCGTCGGTTCCGGTTGGTACGATCACGAGTTCGGCGGACACAGGGCACCGGAAGGCGAGACGGGCGGTCCGTCGTCACCCGGCGTGTCCGATGCCAACGACGCCTGCCCGGACGAGCCCGGCGCGTTCGAACACGAAGAGACCGATATCGCCTGGAACTGGACGGCGATCCAGCTGCGGGACGGGACGGATATCAGCGCGTACACGATGGTCGACGCCGATAGGGGGGAGATCCACGGCGACGGGCTGATCCTCGTCGGGCCGGACGGCGAGGCCGCCAGGCACGATGACGTCGACTTCGAGCCGACGGCCATCTGGCGGAGCACGCGCACGTTCTTCGACTACCCGGTGGTGTGGCACCTCCGGTCGAAGTCGGCGGCTGTCGACCTGCGCATCGAGGCCGAGCTCGACGACCAGGAGCTGATGACGGTGATGTCCAAGCCGTCGTTCTGGGAAGGTCGATGCCGTGTGTCGGGCACCGTTGCCGGCCATGAGGTCGAGGGGCTGGCCTATGTGGAGCGCAGCGGCTTCGAGCCCCTGAAGACACTCGACGACTTCTTCGGTGCCGTCGGCGAGGAAGTGCGGGCGTCGGTGGATTCCCACCTGCCGCGGCACCCGACGTACGAGCAGACGCGAGACATGATCGCGAGCCCGGAACGCCCGCAGTACATGGAGGGCGTCGACCGCGAGGCGCTGGCCCGAGCGATGGCCGATCCGGTGCGGCTGATCACGGACCGCGGCGGCAAATCGTGGCGGTCCTATGCCGCGTTGGCCTGCTGCGACGTGGTCGGTGGTGACTCCCGCAAGTGGGTCCGCTGGTTGGCGATGCCGGAGTTCATGCACGTCGGATCGCTGATCGTCGACGATGTGCAAGACCGGAGCGAAGTGCGCCGCGGCGGCCCGGCTTGTCACGTTGTGTATGGCGACGCATTGGCGATCAACGCCGGAACCGCATGCTACTTCATGGGACAACAGCTGCTTTTCGGCGACAGGGTCTCGGACCGCGACAAGTTGCGGCTCTACGACCTCTACTTCGAGGCGCTTCGCGCCGGACACGCCGGTCAGGCCATCGACCTCGACCCGAAGACGGACCTCGTGCAGTCGACTGTCGTCTCGGGCGACGGACGCGAACTCGAGGCGCGGATTCTCGCCTGCCACCGGCTCAAGACGGCCGCTCCGGCTGCTGCGCTCGCACGCATGGGTGCGGTGGCGGGTGGGGGCAGCGAAGCCCAGATCGAGGCGGTCGGAGCCTTCTTCGAGGCCCTTGGCCTCGCGTTCCAGATCATGGACGACGTCTTGAACATCCGAGGGTTCAAGGGCGACTTGAAGACGCGCGGCGAAGACGTCCGCAACGGGACGATCACCCTGCCGGTGGCCAAGGCGATGTCGCGCCTGGACGCCGATCTGCGACGGTGGTTGGCCACCACGCTCGCCGCGGAGTCGAGCGAAGACGATGTCGCGCGGGCGGTCGGGCTGCTGGAGTCCTGCGGAGCGGTCGATGACTGCGCTGAGCAGGCGCGTTCCCTCGTCGAAACGGCCTGGCGCTCGCACGAGCACCGGCTCGTCGATTCGTTCCCGAAGCTGATGCTCCGCGCGTTCGGCTGGTATGTCCTCGAACGCCACTACTGAGAGCTCGCGCCGTTGGCACCAGCGCTGGTGGGCGACGGCCGCGGTCGTCGCCCTCGCCTGCGCGGCGATGCTCCCTGCCGTCGATGTCGGCTTCGCACCGGACGACCACATCCAACGGGTCCGGAGCCGCGCAGGGGAGGACTTCCCCGGTTTCGGCTACGACCCGCTCGATCTCTTCGTGTTCGCGTCCGGTGACCCGGAACAGCGGGCCGCGGGCATGGACGTCGGCGTGTTCTCGTGGTGGACCGCAGACGACGCCCGACTCGCGTTCTGGCGACCGCTGACATCGGCGACTCACGCCGTCGAGCACCGGCTCTACCCGGAACGCCACGACCTGATGGTCCTGCAGAACATCGCATGGCTCGGGTTGCTCGTGCTGGCCGTCGGCGCGCTCTACCGCCGGTTCGCGACGCCCGGTGTGGCGTTCGCGGCGTTCGTGCTCTACGCCCTCGATGACGCCCATGCGCCGGCGGTGGCCTTCATCTCGAACCGCAACGCGGCGGTGAGTGTGTTCTTCGGCGTCGTCGCGGTCGTCCTCTACGACCGGTGGCGACGGGACCAGTGGGCTCCCGGGCGTTGGGCCGCCCCGCTGACCCTCGCGGTAGCCTTGCTCGCCGGCGAAGGTGCCGTCGCTGCCGTCGGCTACCTCGGGGCGCACGCGTTGGTCTTCGAGCGTGGCCCTCTCCTGCAGCGCTTGCGACCGCTCACGGCCTCGCTTTTCGTCTTCGCAACCTGGCTCACGCTCCACCGTGCATTGGGCTACGGGGCGTCCGGCTCCGGCGTCTACCTGGACCCTGGCGGCGAACCCGTCGCATTCGTCGCCGCCCTCGCCCGACGTCTGCCCGTTCTGTTGCTCGGTCAATACGGGACTCCGCCGTCGGACTTCTGGTTTCTCTATCCTCCGGCGGTCGCCCGCGGGGTCTGGATCACGGCGGTGGCGGCCCTCGGCGCGATCGCCTGGCTCACCGTCCCGTTGGCACGTCGTCACGCCGCGCTTCGCTTCCTGCTGATCGGTACGGTTCTCGCGGCGGTCCCCATCGCCGCCACGTTCCCGAGCGACCGCCTGCTGATGTTCGTCGGCGTCGGCGCCAGCGCGCACATCGCGTGGCTGCTGGGCGCCGCCGTGTCGGGAACGCGGGCGGAGCTCGGGACCGCCCGGCTGGTCGGCTTGCGTGCGGTCGCCATCGGGCTGTTGTTGATCCACGGCCTCCTCGGACCGCTGAGCATGCCGATCCGCGCACGCTCGATGGAGACGATCGGCCGAGCGACGGCGCTCTTCGACGAGGTGGTCCCGGTCGACCCCGGCGTCGGCGATCGGACCGTGGTCGTCGTGACACTCCCGTCGGACGGCCTCGCCGCGTTCCACCCGTTGATCCGGGCCTCGCAACGACAGCCGCGACCGGCGCACCTGCGGATCCTCGCCAGCGGCGCGGCATCGGTCGAGGTGACGCGGGTCGATCAGAGGACGCTTGTCCTGCGGCCGGAGCTCGGTTTTCTGGCCGCCACACCGGAGCAGATGATGCGAGGGCCGAGCCGCCCGTTCTCGACCGGCGATCGGGTCCGGATCACGGAGGTCACGGTGGTCGTCGACGAGATCACGGCGGACGGACGCCCGGCGGTGGCGACCTTCGTCTTCGACGCGCCGCTCGACGACCCGCGCTACCTGTGGACGACGTGGGAGGGAGCAGGCTTCGCGTCATTCACGGTCCCACCGATCGGCGATTCCGTGGTGATTCCACCGCTCGATGGTGCGACGTTCGTGGAGCGCCTGATCGCGCCGCCGCCCCCGTGACCCGCCCGCGGCCCCAAGACCTGGTTCGACGACGCCCGGGAGCGCGTCGCCGGCAGGCGCCGCGGCCATCTGGGGCCTGGCGGACCCAGGCGAGACCAGACCGCCCGAACAACATCAAGAACTCCCCAACGGCGGTTGACACGCCGCGTCGTACGCGGGTAGCTTGCGCGCACGATCGGTTATGGGCTGCGAACAGCCGAGCAGCGGGCTGCCCACGTGTCACGGGAGCGTATGCGAACGACCACCATCAGGGCCGCCCTCCTGTTCCTCGCGGCGATGGCCGTTGGGTGCAGCGGTAGCGGCGAGCAGCATCGCGGCGACGCGGGGGCGGGCTCCGGAGCCGACGGCCGCGGGCGGGGCGACGACACGCCCGACGCCGGCGATCGAGACGTCCCCGTCCTCGACGTCCGGGATCGGGACACTCCCGAGCCGGACGTCCCGGAACCAGATGTCGACCGCGACGTCCCCGAGCCTGACGTCGGAGCGCCCCCTCCACCGCCCGCGGCGGTCACGCCTGTGGTCGCAGGTGGAAGCGCGACTTCGGAGAGTTTCCAGCTCTTCTTCCGGGTCGCCGTGCCGCCGACGGTAGGCGGTCCCGCTGTGAAACCCGCGAATCTGTCCCCCCTCCCGTTCAGCACCGGTGAGTGAGATGACCGCCCGCCCCATCCGATTGCTGAGCGCGCTCGCGCTCGGCGCATGCCTCCTCTCCGCTTCGGTCGCGCAGGCCCAGTACATTCCGCCGGAGTTGGAACTCCAGGGAATCCTGCTCGATCACGATGGCGTGCCCCTCGAGGGGATGCACGACATCGTGATCGCCTTGCACGACGGCGAGGAGGAAGATGCGCCCGTCATCCACAGCGAGATGTTCGAGATGTCGCTGCAGGGTGGATTCTTCGGGGTGAGGCTCGGGGCCGATAGGATCCCGCTCTCGCCTGAGGTGCTCTCCACCGCCGGCCCGGTGGTGATCTCGATCGAAATCGACGGTGAGAAGATGCAGCCGCACCACCGACTCGCATCGGTGCCGTTCTCGCTGTGGGCGGCGCGGGTCGACGAGGCCTTCCTCGCCGAGCAGATCGCCGCGGCCACGACCGCGGTCGACATCCCAATCGAATGTCCCGAGGGTACGTACGCGGCACCCGAGGTCATCGAAGTGGATGGCCTGCGGACCTTGACGTGGATCTGCATCCCAGTACCCATCGGACCGGAGGGACCGGAGGG
>PVBE011705801.1_pt1 | contig 15459 bp, 14 predicted proteins | sample 1631181 | NCBI WGS metagenome assembly PVBE01 (sample SAMN08397723, study PRJNA350692) | Marine metagenome, whole genome shotgun sequencing project. | isolation source: water | place: Pacific Ocean | collected 2012-04 | reverse complement strand
ATTTCAAATGCTTCTTTGGCATCAACAAAACGGCCCGTCATCATCATATCAGTTGCCCGACCCATACCAATTAGTCTGGGCAAGTAATATCCAGATGACATATCACAGCCAGCCAGTCCGAGATTAATAAAGGGAGTACAGTAGCGCGAGTCCCGCGAACCGACTCGGAAATCACAGGCCAAACTTAACCCAAGCCCACCGCCAACGACATCACCATGGCAGCGAGCGATGATCGGTTTTTCTATTGATGCAATAAGACGAATAGGATCCAGGTAGTGGTCAACAATCTCCTGCCAGTCAGCCGGCGTATGATCAACCATCTGGCCTATGTCGGCACCGGCACAAAAAACGCGGCCGGCACCCCTGAGCACAATGGCACCAACGGTATCATCTTCTCCCCCATCCGCCAGCGCGCAAACAAGCGCATCAAGCATTTCAATATCAATTGCATTCAGTCTATCTGGCCTGTTCAGGGTCAGGGTCAGAACTCGGTCCTGATGGTCAAGGAGCAATTTGTCAGACATTTTTTCTAGCCTCAGTGCGAAGTTGAAGAAACACTTAAACCTGCGGTGCTATACGTTCAGTTTCAGCGCACGAACCACATTGTCGCGAACCAATTTTCTGTAAATTTCTTCTGATACGCCCAGTTCTTCCAACTCAGTCAAAGTCCTGTCAAAACTCAACAGTGGGTAATCCGTCGCCCAGATGAGTTTGTCCTGACCCCAGCGCTTGGCAAAATCAACGAGCGAGTCCGGCCACTGCCTTGGTCCGCGAGCTGAAGTTTCAAGGTAGACGTTGGGATGTTTCCAGGCAAGGATCATCATCTCCTCATGCCAGGGTTGCCCCACATGACAACCGAGAATGACGAGATCTGGGAAGGCAAGTGCGACCTCATCAAGATAGATGGGACGGCCACATTCCGAAGGAAGGAGTGGCCCCGTATGGCCAACCTGTATCGCCACTGCCACACCTAATTCTGAACACTTCATATACACCGGCCAGTAGTGCTTATCATTGGGAGGTAACCCCGTCATACCGTCACCATACATATAAGGCTCCAGCCGGACACAACAAAGGTTGAGTTCGTTGACCATATATTCAACCTCTGCAACCACTTCCATGGGCTTTTGCATGATATTGGCGGTTCCAGCACCAACAAACCGATCAGGATGCTGCTTGACCAACTCCGCCACTTCTTCATTGCTGAGCACCCACTCCCCCTTGTAGTGAAACGCCGACAGGATCAGCCTGTCCACCCCGGCCGCATCCATCTCATCAAGAAGCGCCTCGATACTCTGGCCTTCTGTCATAACTTTTGGTGACTTGTATTTGTTGAAGATGTGCATGAACTCGGCAGGCCATTTGGTCGCACCTTCCGGTGATATATGAGTCGCCCATGCATCTATGGCAATTTTTTCTCGGGTCATATCAAATTCCTAATAAGTTGATGGTGATCGATGACATCTCTTGGTACTGGATCTATTTGCCCTGGAAGTTGGCTGGCCTTTTATCGATAAAGGCCTGAACACCTTCAGTGGCGTCCTCGGAAAGCCGAAGTGGTTCCGCATGGTACTGTTCAAGGCTGAGCGCCTCATTTAACGGTATTGCCGATCCCTGATATACCGCATCACGGGCAGCCCGAACGGCGAGTGGACCATTGGCAGCAATCAATCTTGCTATTCGAGTTGCTTCTTTCATCAGATCGGCCGCCGCTACCACATGGCTGATCAGCCCCCAGCACAGGGCCGATTCACTGTCTATCGGTGCACCAGTTAGAATCATTTCGAGCGCCACTCCCTGCGGCATTGACCGGGGAAGTCGCTGAGTACCACCGGCGCCGGGCAGAATACCCCGGGTCACCTCGGGCAGCCCAAAGGTCGCCGCCTCGACCGCAATACGAATGTCGCAGGCCAACGCCAATTCAAGCCCACCCGCCAGGCAGGGCCCGTTGATGGCCGCGATAATGGGTTTACGTGGATCAAAATTTCTTGTTATCGCCCCGAGCCCTGGCGACTGTACACCCATTTCCCGACGTTCGATGGGTGTCATGGCACGGTAGTAGTCGCCGATCTCCTTGAGGTCGGCTCCGGCACTAAATGACCGATCCCCCGCGCCGGTGAGAATCCCAACCCGGGCTTCATTTGTGTCTCTGAACTCTGTCCATATGTTTATCAACGATTCCCGCATTTCCGCGGTTATGGCATTTCGTGCCTTGGGACGATCTAAGGTTACCGTCAGTACGCCTTCACTCAATTCTGTTTTGATGGATGGCTTTTTGTTTTTGATAGACATAGTTTCTTGCTCCGGGCTAAGCCACCAGCTCGTTACTTTGCGCGATGATATTGCGCATGGCTTCACTGGTCCCGGCTCCGATTGTTAGGGCGAGGGAATCTCGATAAAGGCGACCAATCAAGCACTCCTCCATATGGCTGAGCCCACCCTGGATCTGAGCACATTCCCGGGCCGTATCCAGCGCCATTTCAGTGGCAAACAATTTCGCCATTGAAATAATGGAGTTTGCAGGCTTTCCCTTGACGTACTCATCGATGGCCCTGTAGGTCAGCGTCTCAGCTGCTTCAATTTGAGTCAAAACATCCGCCAGGCGATGCTGCCAAACTTGAAAACCGAGAATTGACTGTCCGAATGCCTTTCGGTTCTGACCCCACTCGCGCGCCTGCTCAAACATCAGGCGTGCCTGACTGCAAGCCATGACAGAAAGCACAAGGCGCTCACCTTCGAATCCTTCCATGATCAATCGAAAGCCCTTATTTTCCTCGCCTACGAGATTCTCCGCAGGAACACGGCAATCATCAAAAAATATCTCTGCTGTATCCGATGAATGGGTGCCGATTTTTTGCAACCGTGAACGAGTCAGTCCCTTGGTATCAGCAGGTACAACAATAATTGAAATACCCCGGTGGCCTCCATCACCGGTGCGCACCGCTGTTGTAATGTAATCAGCAATAGTGCCGTTACTGATATAGAGTTTGGAACCGTTGATCACATATTCGTCACCATCGCGCACGGCTCGCGTTTGCAAACCCGCAACATCGGTACCGGCCTCGGGCTCGGAGACACCAAGGGCACCAATCAACTTGCCTTCAGCGGCTGCCTGCACATACTTTGCCTTCAATTCGTGGGACCCACCCCGCTCTATGACCTTGGTGGCAAATTCCGCATGCGCCATGATTGCCACCGCAACACCAATTGAACCGGCACGCATAAGTTCCTGCAGCAAAATAGCCGTAAACCATAAATCCTGACCCCCTCCACCATATTCCGGTGAAAGCCTGATGCCGAGGAACCCAAGATCAGCCAGCTTGGTGAAGATCTGCCGGGGAACTTCCCCTTCTCTCTCCCACTGCAGAGTATTGGGTTTGATTTCACGATCAACAAAGTCTCTCAAGGTTCGACTTACCGCCTCGTGTTCTTCGCTATGCCTCAGCTCCATTGGGATACCAGCCAGAATTTTCCAGGACCCGGTAAATTTATGAAACTACCACTTGATTGTCAAGTGACACTCAATATAATTGCACCATTCGCATACTTTGATTGAGCTGGAGAGCTTGCTGGATGAACAGGGAAGCCTTAATCGCCGGAGTGGGGCATTCCCCCTTCGGGAAACTTAGTGACAGGACAGCCCTAGACCTGGAGGTTGAGGCGGCAACCAGAGCAATTGAAGATGCTGGCTTGTCACCCCAGGATGTTGATGGTCTTGTTACTGACCCTGGGCCTGCCCAGGGTATTCTCAACGGAATTACCCCGCACTATCTGGCACTCGGACAAATGCTGGGTCTGAACCCGCGTTATACGGGCTCAGAGATTCTTGGTGGTGCCGGCAGCGTAGCGATCATTCAAAGAGCAGTTATGGCGATAGAGGCTGGCCTCTGCTCTGTCTGCCTCTGTGTGTACGGGGACGCCCCACTTTCTGCCAAAGGATCCTTTGACTATGCCCGCGGTGATGAGGCTGCCTTTGGGCTGTTTGGCGCTGCAGGGCTGCACGCTCTTGCGGCAAAACGCCACATGCATCTCTGGGATACCACTGGCGATCAGTTTGGCGAAGTCGCGATTGCAGCAAGAGCCCATGCAGCCCTTAATCCCAATGCCCAGCTGCAGCAACCACTGACCATAAACGAATATCGAGAAGCCAGATATATCGTCGAACCTCTTAAGAAAGCAGACTGTTGCCTTATATCTGACGGTGCTGCTGCAGTCATCGTAACCTCAGCAGATCGCGCAGCGGATCTACTCAAACCGCACACCCGGATCCTCGGCTATGGGCAGGCACACGATTTTGGCACCTATTCATCGCCTGATCATTTCGACAGCCTGCCCGCGGCCAGGTGTGGGCCTGAAGTTTTGGAGAAAACAGGGCTTGCCCCCAGCGATATTGATGTGGTACAGCTATATGACTGCTTTACTATCGTGGTACTCATGCAGCTAGAAGCCTATGGCTTCTGTGCAGTAGGAGAGGCAGGTCCTTTCGTTGAAGGTGGGAATATTGGCCCCCAGGGAAGCCTGCCGGTAAACACCAGCGGCGGCCTTTTGGCTGAAGCCTATGGTGGCGGTATGCTTCACGTTATAGAAGCGGTCCGTCAACTTCGTGGTGAAGCTGAAGATCGTCAAATCCGGGGTGCTGAAACGGCCCTTGTCAGCGGTCATGGCCTTGGCATGAACACACATACAACACTAGTCCTGGGGGTGTAGAACAAGTATGGAAAACGAATACCCACTACCGCAACCGACCCCTTTTACTGAATCTTTCTGGGATGCATGCCAACAGGAATCACTGCAGGTCTGGAGTTGTAAGTCCTGCGGTCATCCATTCCTGCCTGGTGGGCCAGTTTGTCCAGACTGCTGGTCAGAAGACCTGGAGATGAAATCCGTTTCCGGGCAAGGTGAAGTATTCAGCTTTGTCATTTATCACCGCACCTATCACCCCGCCATCCCTGCACCCTATGTGGTGACAAGTATCAAACTTGATAATGGTGTACTCCTGATTTCCAACATCATTGACTGTGAGCCTGAGATCGTGCACATCGGCATGCAGGTCCAGGTTGTTTTTGAACAGAAATCAGGCATTAAGCTACCCATGTTCACACCAACGGTTCACACCAACAAACCCTTCCAACTAAAACGGGGAAACATCAGTGCCTGAAAAGACGGGAAAGAGACATGTCGGTCAGTATGTTGCCTCTGGCGATTGGAGTGACTACTGGACAACACAAATAAGTCAGGCACAGGGGGGGAAAATCAATGTCCGCGGTTATCCCGTGGAGGAACTCATCGCTCAACTTTCCTACAGCCAATCAGCCTTTCTTATACTGAAGGGTGAATTGCCAGACGATAGAGAGGCCGCGTTGTTTGACCTCATATTGAGAAGCGGAATGGACCAACAGTTTATCAGTGCCGCGGCAGGCGCAGCCAGATTTACTGCTTCCGCCTCACCTGAATCCGCCATCCCTGCACTCGCAAGCGGTATGCTTGCCAGTGGTTCAATTACCGGTTCACCTCAAGAACCAGCTGAAATGATGATTGAATCCTTATCCCTCGACCTTGACGATGGTGCTGCCTGCAAGGCTACTATCAAAACCTGGCTTGAACGCCGGGGCGCTGTGCCCGGGTTTGGGCATCCTATTCACAAGGAGGGTGAGCCGCGCGCGATCACCGTACGCCGCCTTGCCAAGGATCTCGACGGCTGGGGACCCCACGGACAGCGCTTGGATGCTATAGAAGCAGAACTAGAAACATTAAAGAGCAAGAAAATACCCATCAACCTTGCCGGTGCTTTAGGCGCAATACTCGCCGACCTTAATTTTGATCCGCTAATTATTGGCGGCCTGGGAGCCCTGACCTACGGCATGTCGCTGCTGGCACATATAACAGAGGAAATCCGTGAAGGTGTCCCACTTCGGATTATTCCTGATGCACTGGGAGCCAATTACATTGGTCCGGGTGAGCGCCATCTTCCTGACCAAAGTTCTAAACCATGATTCATCCCTATTCCCACTATCCAGCCAGAGCAGCCAGGCGCTGGTCCGACCGCATTGCACTGATTGATAGTGACAGACGAAGAACCTATGCGGAACTCAATCGCAACGCGGATACGATTGCCCTTTGGCTCATGCAATTGGGTATGCAACCCGGCGAAAGAGTTGCCCTGATACAACAAAACTGCATTGAGTATGTGGAGTCTGTGATTGGTATCGCTCGTGCTGGTGGCGCGCTCGTCCCCATGCTCGGTGCCCTGACCGAGTCTGAACACACCTTCATGTTAGAGGACGCCGATGCGAGATTCGTCATCGCCATGACACCGGAATCAGCACAACGGGTCCTTGCCAGCATAAGTGGCAACATACGGGTACTGTCGTTTCAGGATGCTGAAGGAATTACGAACATCTCCAGCCTGCCTAGTTCTACTGAAGGGGGCCCGCCCCAGGCTGATCTGCCACCCGGCTCTATCGCTCACATCCTATACAGTTCCGGAACGACCGGTCGTCCAAAAGGTATTACCCACAGTTATGCGAGCGTCTCTGCTGCAATGAATTTCTGGGCACACACCTTTGCCCTGCAACCCGAGGACAACCTGCTCGGACAACTCGCTCTTAGCCATTTCGGTGGCCGCGCCATGGATAGTTGCTGGATCGCAGGTGGAACCCTGGTCATCCTTCCGGAAGCAGACCCGGTGAGCATTCTGGATACGATAGAAAAGCAGCAGATATCGATGATGCTTGCCGTACCAACACTCCTCAGAATCCTGTTGGACCATCCAAAAGCCGAACAGGTTGATCTCAGCAGTTTGCGAGCCGTCGTATATGCGGCCTCCCCTGCCGCGCCATCACTGGTGAGAAGGGCACAGCAAAAACTGGGATCTGTCCTCTACACCGGCTTTGGTCAGACAGAAGCCTATGGCCTGAATACCCTCATGCTGCCAGCAGAACATGACAAGGCGCTGGCAGGTAAAGAAGAAAGGCTCACTTCCGTCGGCAGGGAGTGCACGCAGGCACAGGTCAGGATCCGAAACGATGAGGGTGTCGATGTAGAGACGGGTGAAGTCGGCGAGATCTGGATCTGCGCACCCTGGACTACTCCCGGCTTCTGGCAAAGACCGGAACTGGACGAAGCTCGACTCGTTGGAGGATGGTTGCGAACGGGTGACCTGGGGCGCGTTGATGAAGATGGTTACTTTTACCTGGCCGACAGGAAAGAGGACATGATTATTACCGGCGGCTTTAATGTCTACCCGGCGGAAGTCGAAAATGCGCTGATGGAACACAAAGCCATTGCTGAATGCGGTGTCTACTCGGTTCCTGACAAAAAATGGGGTGAAGCAATCAATGCCTCGGTTGTTCTGCGGTCAGGGCACCAGGTTACGGACGATGAATTGCTGGCCTTTACTAAAACACTGCTGGCCCGGTTTAAGGTTCCAAAGGCAATACACATTGTGGATGAACTGCCAAAAACAGCTGTAGGGAAAATCCTGCGACGTATACTCCGTGAACCCTACTGGAAAGATCAGAATACGGGAATACGCGGTGCCGAATGATGAGATACTGCTCTAGCACCTTTACTCTTGACGGATCGCTTGAAAAACGAATCAGAGACGTAACTGCATGAAAACCCAAGCAGCAATAGCACACTCAAGCAATACTGATTTCACAATAGAAGAAGTCGATCTGGCTGACCCGGGCGTTGGTGATGCCGCAGTCATGAGAGTGCCGGATGAAAAATGGGGGGAGACCATTTCAGCATTTATCCGCCCCAGTGCTGGCCAGAAGGTTGAAATAGAAGAACTTCATACCTATATCCGGGAACGCCTGGCACCCCACAAAACCCGCAGGGAATGGTTTTTTGTCGACGAACTGCCGGTTACCGCCTCAGGCAAGATTCAGAAATTCGTTCTACTCGAACAATTCATGCAAACCAGGGCTCAGGAAAACTAGCGCATCTGATCAACCAACAATAGCGGACACAACATGACAAACAACCACCCCGATGTAATGCAGGGTTTCCCACCTCAGCGTGAAAGTCAGGTGACTTTTGCCAACTATATGCAATTGCCATACAGCACCTGGGGTTTTCGCAACACGGAGTCAGTTACCCACTCATCAATGGTACCGCGTGGTGGTGACCTGCCAAAACTTAAAGTCGCCCAATCCAGCACTTTTGCTGCACGCAACGTTCAGGATGCAAATGGAGAAGAAATGCCCCTTGGCCAGTTGCTGCAAAAGTACTGTGCTGATGGTTTTCTCATATTGCAGGGAGACACTATTGCCTACGAGGCATACTGGAATGGTTTCTCAGAGCAGCAGAGGCACATCTGGTTTTCAATGACAAAATCCCTAGTCAGTACGGCATTCGGCATCCTGATGGAGGAGCATGAAATCGATCTCAATGCTTCCCCGGCAGCTTATATAAAAGAACTCAAGGGCTCGGGCTTCGAACGCACAAGCCTGCAACAGGTAATGAATCATGCCAGCGCCATCGCCTTCAAAGAAAATTATGTCGACCCTGAGTCTGAATTTTTTCTCCACTATGCACCGGCTATGGGTCTGGCCTATCTCCCTGGCGCACAGGATGTACAGCCTGCAGAAGCTGAAATATATGGCGTGCATGATTTCCTTGCCAAGTTTATCCGGCAGGAGGAAGGCAGGGAGCCCGGTGCAGTTTTCGAGTACAACTCTGCGAACGCGGACCTGATCGGCTGGATCATCGCCCGCCTCTCAGGCATGCCATTGCATGACTTTATTGCTGACAGAATCTGGTCGCGCCTGGGCACATACCATGATGCCGCTATTGTAGTAGACAGGGCCTACATGCCAGTAGCCACCGGCGGAATGCTATCAACCCTTAGGGATGCAGCACTGTTTGGTCGCCTGATACTCAACCGCGGGAAGGCAAACAACCAGCAGATTGTTCCTGCTCACTGGGTGGATGAGACACTGATGGTTGATAAAACTGATCAGTCTCGGTATTCCAACAACGACCTTAACCAAGATGAGGCGTGGAAATACTACAAAAACATGTGGTGGATACTCGATGCAGACAAGGGAGAATATGCTGCCGTCGGCGTCCACGGACAAGTCATTTACATCAACAGGTCACAGGAACTGGTGATAGCACAGTTCTCAAGCCAACCCAACGCCTCTCAGGTTGGGTCCGTCGAATTCAGATCGAAACTTGGTGCCATGAGACAAATTGCCAACCAGGAATAAGGCATTCCCAGCGTCTAAATTACAATCAAAGGCACTATGAATCTGGTTCTGAGCAGTTCTCTTTGATTGCCTGCTCAGTTTCACTAATCTTTTCTTGTTTGGCCTCTTCCGACAGTTGTCTAAAAAGACCATCTTCACCTCGGAAGAGAATAGCCTTAAAACCTAGCAATTTTTCAAGTATTTTTCGGTCACTTGTACAGTTCACTTCTCTAATTTGCTGTGCAAATTTTTCCTCAGGTGAAATATAGACCGTTTCAGTGGGTTCATCAGAAAATCGCCTCTGCCCAAACTCGAGGGGTGACTCGACTATTTCCTCTGACTCCCTGTCTCGAGGACGATTCTGGTCGAAATTAAGGACACCATCATCGTCGACCCACATATAGTAAGGTCTTTCCTCGGCATTACTGGTTATGCTGAATAACAACAGGAATATACTGAGAAATCTAAAAGCATTGCCATTAACCATGATCCTCTCCAGCAAGAGAGCAACAATATGATGGGCAGGATACAGCACTACTTTTCCTACGCCGCTCACAACTACACAGGGTTCAAAACAATACAATATTTCTTACAACGCACTGCTTCTTACTAACGTATATTTGTGTTTTTGTGTAAAGTTCAAGCACCACGAAGAAAGCAATTTTAGAACAATTGTAGTCTGTTCTAGAAGAAAAAAGGAGTCTCCCATGATTACCGGCATGCCACGAATCGCCATCGCAGTACACGATTTCTCAGCAGTTATTGAAACCTTCCGAGACAAGTTTGGAATGCCCGTAATCGACCTGTCCGAGACCAGTGTTGATAGTCTTGGGGCCAGACTGGCCATGTGTGTGCCCAGTGGTGGCAGCAACATTGAACTCATGTCTCCTGCGGTACCAGACGCACCGCTCAGCCAGAGCCTGCAGGGTTTCCTGGACCGCCGTGGAGAGGGACTGTTTGCCCTCATGCTGGAAGCACCGGACCCGAATGCAGAAGCCGAAGATCTTATTGGACGTGGCCTCAATGTTATTCCATTGATGGAAGGTGCAAGTGGCCGCGATATTCATCCAAACTCGACACATGGCGTACTGATACGAGTCTATCCGGTTAACTCCTTTACACAAGAGGACCCTATGAACGCTATTAGTGCTGATCCCCCGGGGCTATCCGGTATCAAGCGGGTGATTATCGCGGTCAAGGACCTGGCCCGCGCCAGGGAGGTTTATGGTACAAAGTTGGCCATGCCTATTGATGAACCGACGATCGATATTAACCGGGGAGTGAAATCATCGATCTGTCGCCCGCCATCCGGAGGACTTATCGAGTTGGTCTCGGTTGAGGATCAAAGCAGACCCTTCGCCGAGGCCATCGGAGACTTTCTGAAGGACAAGCGCGAAGGCATGTATGCTGTGGTACTGCAATCCCGCAACCCGGAAACCGCAGAAATTGCATTGAAAGCGAAAAATCTTGAGGTGACCAGCAGCACTGATTTACCCGGTCTAATGCAGGTTGAACAACAGTTTGGAGTGCGCTTTCTGGTGGAGCAGGGTTAGTCAGAGGTGAACTATTCTAAGGGACCACTCCTGCCCCGGCTCAGGGTCAAGAGTATATTCCTGCCAAAACAAGTAGCAATCTCATTGACCGATATCAATTCACAATTGAATTTTAATTGCTAAGCTTTTGCACCCTCGATTTCCTGGAAAAGTTTTTTGAAAGCGACACATTTTGCGCTGCTTTGCCTTTTAGCAATTTTGGTTCACCCCGATTGCTATGCGCGCGACAGCGGAGCAGAGCAGGATGCGGTTAGTCTAAAGCTGGTCGCTGACCTTTTCCCCGATGCAACCAGGACCTTACCCGTAGAATCACCGATACCACACCTGATCGTATTTGATGGCAAACACATACTGGGCTACAGCTTTTTCACCGATCTAATCACACCGATACCTGCCTATTCAGGTTACCCGATCCGCACACTCGTCAGCATCAAGCCAGATGGGACTATTTTTGAAGTCAGGATTATCAGCCATCAGGAGCCGATACTGGTAATCGGCGTAAATGACGAAATACTTACCAACTTTACTTCACAATATGAAGGTATGTCGGTGGTCAACGGTATCCGCCTGGCCGGCAAAAATCGCCCTAACTCTGTCGATGGGATATCGGGCGCCACCATCACAGCTATGGTTTTGAACGGGTCTGCAGTTAAGGCCGCACGGCTCGTATTGGAAGCTCATTCTGACTCACTGGACACTTCTTTGACAGATGTTGATCCACTTTGGCTTACCGCCTGGCAGGGAAAAAAAATAGAGATAGTCCTGCTTATCACAGGATTGACCATCCTGGTGCTGATGCTCCTCTTCCAGGATTGGGTTGTGGTAAACCCACGTTTCTTTAACTACCTGCGCATTGCCTTTCTTGTCTACACAGTGTTCTTTATTGGCTTCTACTGCCTGGCTCAATTATCAATTATCAATGCCTTCACCTTCATCAGCATGCTGACAAAAGAGTTCAGCTGGGACATATTCCTGCTCGACCCGGTTGTATTTATTCTCTGGGGTTTTGTCGCCCTAAGTATCCTATTGTGGGGCCGGGGTATTTTTTGTGGGTGGCTATGCCCCTTTGGCGCCATTCAGGAGCTCATGAACAAGATCGCTCACAAGCTGAACATCAGACAGTATGAGTTCCCCCTGATGGTTCATGAGAGGTTGCTGGCACTAAAATACGTGATACTCATGGCACTGGTGGGGCTGGCTCTAAATTCCATTCCAACCGTAGCGACCTTCTCCGAGGTCGAGCCCTTCAAAACGGCTATCAGCCTGAGATTTCAGCGGGAGTGGTACTTTTCCGCCTATGCAATCGGACTGATACTCATATCAACGTTCAACACCAAATTCTACTGCCGTTATATCTGCCCCCTTGGAGCACTGTTGAGCTTTTCATCACTTTTCAAGATATTCAGCTGGCTGCGGCGCAGACCGGAGTGTGGAACATCATGCCACACCTGCGGAAACAACTGCAGCGTGGGTGCCATCAACAACAAGGGTGAAATTGATGAATCGGAATGCCACTATTGTCTGGAGTGCCAAACGAGCTACTGGGACGAGCACCATTGCCCGGTGATGGTGAGCAAAAGAGAGCGCCGGGAAAGACGCGACAAGAGAAAAGTACTCATCCCAACTGCAGAATCTGATGACTAACCTTTGATATTTGACGTATGTCAATGCAGCCTTGCGATCGAAGAATTAAATTTTACCATGAAAAATTAAGAGGTATTCCTCAAGGAAAATTTTTGTATGAAAACACTACTCAACGCGACTCTAGCTATAACTGGATTGCTGTTTACCAGCATCGCATTCTCAGCCACTGACGATGCCGTAGATCATCCAGGCACTGAAGGTGCCGAACTACGCTATAAGGGTGCACCCATTCCGATGGCTGAAGTTGACATGAGGCTGTCACCTAATGGGCCTAAAATTACCGATGCCGAATATCAGCAATCCTCACGAATATTCTTTGAGCGTTGTGCCGGTTGCCACGGTGTGCTTAGAAGGGGAGCGACTGGTAAACCGCTAACACCAGACATTACTCAGACACGAGGCACCGAATACCTCAAAGTACTCATCAGCTTTGGCACACCCGCCGGCATGCCGAACTGGGGTACATCTGGTGATATGAGCGCAGAAGAAATCGATACAATGGCACGGTTCCTTCAGCACGAACCACCAATGCCTCCGGAATTTGGCATGAAAGAAATAATGGCATCCTGGAATCAGATTGTTCTACCAGCAGATCGCCCTACCAAAAAACAGCATAAGTATGATACAGACAATTTTTTTGCCGTTACCCTGCGTGACGCAGGGCAGGTCGCAATTATTGACGGCGACAGCAAGAAAATCGTCAGTATGGTCAATACGGGCTATGCGGTTCACATTTCAAGACCATCCAACTCTGGCCGCTATGTATATACCATCGGTCGCGATGCAAAAATCGTATTAATTGACCTCTTCATGAACCCGCCCGCTAAAGTGGCGGAGATCAAAATAGGTATGGAAGCCAGATCTGTTGAGACCTCCAAATATCCTGGGTACGAAGACAAGCTGGCGATAGCTGGCGCCTATTGGCCACCACAGTTCGTCCTGATGGAAGGAGATACCCTGGAGCCGAAGAAGATCGTTTCAACCCGCGGAATGACGGTTGACACCCAGGAATATCATCCTGAGCCACGAGTGGCTGCTATTGTCGCGTCTCATGAGCATCCGGAATTTATCGTTAATGTTAAGGAGACAGGAAAAGTTCTGCTGGTGAACTACAAAGATATTGACGCACTTTCCGTTGCGACCCTGGAAGCAGCACGCTACCTCCACGATGGTGGTTGGGATTCGACTCACCGCTACTTCCTGACTGCAGCAAATAAATCAAACAAGGTTGCAGTGATCGATTCCAAAGACAGGAATATGGAGGCGTTGGTCGATGTAACAGAAATCCCGCACCCAGGCCGCGGAGCAAATTTCGTTGATCCGACCTACGGACCTGTCTGGGTTACCAGTGCGCTCGGCAATGCAAACGTCAGTGCCATCGGTACAGACCCAGAAAAGCACCCAAACAGTGCCTGGAAGGTAGTGAGAACACTCAAAGGAATGGGTGGTGGCTCACTTTTTGTCAAGACACACCCGAACTCCACGAACCTGTGGGCAGATGCCACTTTGAATCCTGACAAGGCGGTTTCTCAATCCGTCGCAGTGTACGATATCAACAACCTGGATCAAGGCTTCGAAGTCCTGCCAATTGCACAATGGGCGGGAGTCGCTGATGAGGGTCCGGCTCGGGTCGTTCAACCCGAATACAACAAGCAAGGTGATGAGGTCTGGTTTTCCGTATGGAATGCCGTAGACAAAACATCGGCCCTGGTAGTTGTAGACGATAAAACCCGTAAGTTGAAAAAAGTCATTAAGGACAAGCGCCTGAAGACGCCAACCGGGAAATTCAACATATATAACACCAGAAAAGACGTCTACTGATAGTAGGGGCCAGGGTAGGAATGGGTTTATTCTTACTCTGGCTCCAATTATCTGTTTACTCTTCCGCTGGCTGATCCAGGTACTCACTCAAACCGTAACCCTTGCGTTCACCATCCAGGGTATATTCAGTCATACCTTCTCCAACGTGGGTGCTCGCCCCGCTTCGCCGGTTGCGCAGGGGAATAAAGCTCATCACCCTCCCTTCAAGGCTCCGCGTACGCCCATCTTCCAGTTCCAGCTCTGCTCGCAGGGACTGGTGGTAGTTGGTCCCAGGTTCGTATTCGGTCGTCAGTGCCGTTTTCGTAATCCTGACAAGTTCCTGGCCCTCCTGGAACAGACCACCGCCCTCCCCGTCACCATTGGTGCGAAGAATCAGGCCAAGGTCATCACCAAAATTGCAGGTAACCCACCGATAGGAAGGCGTAGCCTGCCAGTACCGTGGTCCCCAGGAGTGGTCCCGCAGACCATGTCCATCGAATGAAACTGGCGTTTCATTCCCGAACTGCAAGGTGCCGCTAACCCGCATATGTTGCTCCGTGTGGGATCGTGCAAACTCGTTCCCGTCTCCAGCCTCTCCTACATGACCATAAAAGGGCCCCACTGCTTCATGAGTGAGGGCAATCGAAAGTTCATGCTTTGGGTTTTCCTTGAATGCCTTTCCGGGGTCACTCATTGCTCGTGGGTCTTGCATGAATAGAGCAGAACCCTTGTAGCTGGTACGAACAGTTTCCGCAGGCTTAATGATGTCTATTTTCAGCCCGCCGGCATCCCATCCATCGTTATGGAAGATAGCCGGTTTGGCGTAGTTGAACCACGCCGATCCATCTGGATTCCAGACGATCACCGTCATTTCCGCGTAACCCTCATTTGCACGGTTACCTATGCGAACAAACCCACCCTGGCTTTTCTCCTTGTCAAAGAAATTGAAGTAGACAGATTCGTTGAAATTCTCTTCAGGTCCTAACTCGTGAGTATAGTCATCATTTGCACTCAGATTTCCGTGGATTTTGATCATGCTCTTGACTCCAAAGTTCTATTTGATTTACCCATTATGCCCCAACTAATCGACGGGGCCCCAACCACTCATACAAAGATGCAAATACCGCATTCCCCTACAGGGATATTCGCTGCCTAAAGACTTCATAATCAATTGGCGTCTTATTTTCGTATTCGATACGTTCTCGCCTGGACTCGGCCAACAGGTGATACCTTACCTCCGCCTCAATCTGCACCCCACCGGCCTCGCT